>Ga0207754_100142_pt1 | contig 45592 bp, 48 predicted proteins | sample A23E1SouthBayCA_FD_187728 | JGI IMG/M metagenome (GOLD analysis project Ga0207754, IMG submission 187728) | Aerobic enrichment media microbial communities from Eden Landing Ponds, California, USA - A23 E1 (SPAdes) | ecosystem: Environmental > Aquatic > Marine > Unclassified | place: Emeryville...
GGCTGGCGACGACCGACGAGTCCCAGGAGCAGGCGGTGATGGAGCGCGCCGGGAAGAACGCCGCGGCCTTCGACGTCGACGACAACCTCGTGAAGGCCATCTTCCGGCTGCTCATCGAACTGAACAAGATAGAACAAAGGCATAATGCGGAAACCGACGGACGGAGCGGGGATGAGGGGTTTGACGAATAGGTCTTTAAGTAGGGTTTATACCAAGCAGACAACATCCATTCCAGCGCTCCAACGAGTCAAAGGCCCAGCTTGAAGACCGAGTCACGATACTCCGCCTCGATGTCTTCGTAAAAGCTGCGAATATACCGATGCATCGCTGACCGCGAGTTGCCAATATCAGGCCCCTGCTTGTCACCGCGCAAATACTGTACCCGCGGCTCAGACATCTGCGCCTCGGCACGGAACCACGACGAAAACCAGTGCCGCGAGAAGTGCGGAGAAATAGACCGATACTCGTCCCCCTCATCGAACTCATACTCCGGATGCCAGTGCTTCGTCCAGACATGCCGTAACGAATTCCGCTCCAACGGCTTCCCCTTCTGCGTCAGGAACAAATGCGGATCACTGTTATCTGGCCGAATCAACAACCAATCAATAAGCACACGCCGAGTCTCATCGTCCAGCGGAATCACCGTCGGACACTCCCGCTTATTCCCATCACGAACATCCTCCGGCGGAATGAACACCGCATTCGAACGGTCGTTCAGTTGGCTATGCGAACCCATCGCTCCATAGCTTTGCCCCGATCCGTCGTAGTGATTCAGCACGTCAGCGTTCGTGATGTGGATCTCACTAAGACGAATATTCGCCAGCTCAGTAGACCGGACACCAGTTTTTAGCTGAAATACCGTCGCCGCCCTCTCACCGACGTGCTTGATTGACTCCACGACCTCACGAACATCATCCAGCGTAATCTCAGGGTGATCTTTTGCGTCTTCTGCCTTCAAGTGACCTTCGAGCTTCCGTTTGGTGAGCGCATACGGATGGTATTCTTCTGGGTGTGGGAACCGTTGGCTGTCCTGCATCCACTCGTAGACCTCTTTAATGAGATTAATCTGCTTCCGAGCGTTATCTCCGCGCATCCGCCGGCACAGCGACTTCACCCACGCCTCAATCTGGTACTGGTTCGCTAATGTCGGGTGCCGCTCTGGATAGTGCTCTTCCATAAACGACTTCCAATCGTCGAAGGCATCCCGATATTTGTCTTTGTAGGAGTTTTTGATGTCTTTGTTTTCGACGTATTCATTCATGTAATGCTCATACCAGTCTACATCGTACTTTTGCATCCCGCTGTTGAACCGCTCAAGCGGGTCTGTCTCAAGGTCAAACTCGTCAGCAATCAGGTCTTCCGGGTTCTCAGTCATCTTTTGTTGGCGTCGTCTTACGGTCGTAAAAGCGAGTCTTCCAAATGTCGTGTGTCGTGCCATCCAGCAGGACGGCCATCACGACCGGGTTGTAGCGGTGCGGGTAATCGGTTCTGAACTGCATCCACCGATACCACCGGAACAGCGGACGGAACCGCGCGTCATGCACGGTTTTCAGCGTATTCACCTCTTGGTACTGCTCCTCTAAGTGCGCTTCAACGTCCGCTGGATCGGCGAGAGCCGAATGTATTCCATGTTCGGCACAGAACGCTTTCCACTCGCGCCAGGCCTTTCCATAGACGTACTTGCGTTGGTGCTCGCTTAGACCCGCCAATTCCTCCGTACAGTAATGCTCCCACGCTGACTCTGCGTCCATCTCAGCGCTAAAGTTCGGGAGATAGTACCGTTCAGGAACATCACTGACAGATTTGAAAGCACCAAGAAATGCCAGTGCATCTTGTTCAACGAGCGTTCCATCGTGATAACCAGAGTCGAAGTCGTAGTTCGTTTCAATCATCTATTTTGTATACATCCGTCCTTGTTCGTCAATTTCGATGTCGTCACCCTCTACATCGTCTAGAATTTCCGTCACCCGGGAATTGACAGTATTGACAACGTGCTGTACAACATCGCCGTACTCTGCCCCCGGGTTCTCGTCGATGTAACCAACCACCGCATCCCGTTCGCTCCGATGGACTCGTTCTTCGAGTTCCTCAATACGATCGCGTGCACGCTGTAACTCCTTCCGATAATCATTCCGTTGCTGTCGGAAGTCGTCCTGAGATTGGTTCGGCGTGACCTCACGACCGAACGGTTTCTGACCGGCGCGCGTCATCGACATCACCCATTCGCTGAGAGACATCCCCATCTCAGAGGCTTTCTCTTCCCACTCTTCGGCCTCGTCTTCAGGGGCGTAGACAGCGATGTGGCGACTCATCGAGTGTTAGATTACTCGGCTTGAACCTGGCGCAGAACCAATGTCCCTTTGTAGACCGATGGCAGCACAGCTTCGACATCTTGTGGAAGACCGAGACTGCGGAGGTCGTCCGCCGTGAGATAGACGGCAACGCCCATCAGCTGACCATCCGGCGAGCGTGAAACGGTAGCCGGTTCCCGATCGGTGTCGAACTGCAAACCGTCATCATTCTCGTCAGTACCGTCCTCCGGGACAGGCGAAGGTGACGGGCCGGTGCTCATTGGTCGGTGCCTCCATAGCGAGAGCGGGAGAGGGGGATAGCATCAATCATCTCTATAGTTGTTTCCCAGCAACCCTAGTTGGTTGCCCTATTGGTGTAGAAACAACCCCTACTGATAAAGCTTGTGACCAGGTTGGTCGAAAACCAACTATCTCGCAACAAACCGCCCGGAGCTACTCGGCCTGCTCAATTAGCTCGTCCAGCCAGCTTAACCCTTTCTCAGCGACAAACAGCGCCTCCTGATCATCCGTGAACTCTGCCTGTTCACGCAGTAACTCAATACGTTCACGCACTCGAACAATTTCCTTCACCGGAACAGCCCCGCTCTGGGGAATCAATTCCTCGGAAACTGCGTCCTCCCGCAGTTTGTCGAGTTCGCTCTCAACTGTCTCGACTCCGGCACGTCGTAGGCGCTCAGAAACGGCTTCCTTCACGTTGAGGGAGAGTTCCTCCTCAAGATCCCCCTCACGCAGCTTCTCCCACTCTTCTGGTGATGGCTCCTCGATATCGTTGAAGATCTGCCTGACATATTCATAGCTGGAATCGAGCGCATTGGCGATGTCCTTCATAGACGCGCTATCTGCTGCCACCTCATGCGCTGCGATAATCTGCCGTTTCTTCGGAGTCTCCTCAACAATATCTGCCGCCGATTTCAGTTCGGTACTCATAGTGGTGTCTTCACTCTCGTAATTCTCTAAGCGTTCTTCCAATTCGCCAATCAGCCCGTAATCCAGTACCTCAATGTACGTCTCACGCCGAATCTCACCGGCATCCAACTGCCGAATGAGGTCAGTCACGTACTGCCGTGTGGCGCCGCTAATGGCGGTGACAGCGTCTACGTCAGGGTCGCGTTCCGCTGCGAGCCAGGCATTGATGATGATTTCGCGCTTGTCGTAGTCCTCAATCGGGTCAGCCGGCTCTGTCGAGACCCCCTCAATTCGATCAACAACACTTCCGTCCGTGCCGTAAGCAAGAACGGCTTCGGTGGGCTTTAGGCCATCTACACCACGGTGGCTCCCGTCCGTGGATTCCGTGATGTGTTCGCGGATTTCCTTTGCCGATTGCCGCGTTTGATCGCAGTACGGACAGACCCATTCACTGATTTCGGAGGTTCTCGATTCTCCCGTAATCTGGTCACTCATCTTCGGAGACAACCATTCTGGTCGGCTCAACCGCCCCCAGAATGTTGCTTAAACATACAATCGAATACAACACACTTAAAATTTGTTGTCGGGGTTGCCCAGAAGGCAACACTAGGAACTCATAACTCGAATCTGTTGAGATCCTCTAGTCTTTTGCTTGTCCGCCCATCGCGAATAACCGGAAAACGAGCGACCAGATCTGTCAGAGAATCCTATTGGAGGGCCTCACTGTATCCGTTGTCTGTAAGAGGCTCTGCAACTTTCTCGTCAAAGACTTTCGATTTCACAGCATCAACGGAGAACTCAACACCAAGGTAGACTGCATTTGAGCCCGGATGTGGGCCGTCTGGGAAGGTGATTTCGACGACTTTCCCATCCAGTTCGATCCATGCGTGGTCAATCGGGGCGTGAAGTGCATCTGCCATCACGTACCCCTCAACATAGACGATATCATGGGTGTCTCCGAACGTGGCGACGGTCATCAATGCGTTACGGTAGCATTGGCAGTTCTCAAAGCCCACACCCCGGTCGAACAGGTCTACCAGTTCGAGGTCATTCTCAGAGAGAGGTGCTGTATCGCGCCACGTCCCAGATGAATAGTACGTCTCGGCTTGCTCGGAGAGGTGCCGTTTACCCTCCAGATGGTTCAACAGCCGTTGCTCCCGATCCGTTGATGCATCGTCGCGTTCTGATGTAGACGAATCCTTTGAGGTTGACTTTGCAAGCAGCTCCGGGTCAATCTCGTCAACAGCATCTGGATTTGAGGCTTTATATCCGGTATGGATTGCCTCTGCGTAGCGCCCGGGATTGGCCTCAATCCATTCAGCTGCTTCAATGAACTCAAAGCGGCGAAGGCCAGCACGAACCTCGGTAATCATGTTCGCTACTCCCGATTGCCTGAGCGCCTCTATTTGTGAATAGACTGTAGGCGGGATTTCTACTGGGTCGATAGACTCTGAATCCATTTGCTGCGGTTCCGAGTTGCTTTTGTTTGGTTCTGGTTGCATACTGCACCCCATAATTCCCACAGGCACATATAAAACTCCGGGTATATGTTGTCTTAGACAGCTATCAGTTGTCCATTGGCAAACCCTTTTATGCAACACTCGGGTTAATCCAGGCGCCGATGTCTTCCAACAAGACAACAAACCCATGGCCTACAGCCACTGGAGCACTAAAATTCTCACCGCCTGACCCAACCGAAGAACCAGACATCTCCCTCAACTCAGTCACGCCAGCACGCCGAGACTGGCTGCCCGAGCTATTGGAAGAATTGCTTCCCGCAATGGTCGAAGCAGTTCAGGAGGTAGCAGAACGCCATGACCCAAAATTACTCCATATGCCACGGACAGGACTCGTCCCTCTGGCATTACATGATGTCTATGGCGTTGATGCTGTCTCTGGCTGGTATCCCTTCGCCGCTGCGAAGTTCGCTGTATGCGTGCGCGAGACGCCCATTGACGAATGGCCAGACCGGCAGAGCGACGACCGGCCCCCATCTCTCGATACCCTAGTCAAGGTTGGGCAAGGATACGATGAGCTGAACACCAGTATCGACCATCTCGAACCCGGGCCAGTACAACTCATTGCCGTCGGATCAGATACACCCCAGGTATCCCTCTCCCTGGATGAAGATGCCTGGTGCGCTGCTCAGCGTGCCCAGCGGAAGCGAGGTCTAGACACCATCGCCATTCTCTCGAAGGCGATCACGATCAATCTCATAGCGTCTCCTTCCCTCGAAAAATTCCTCCACGACCGGCACCCTGAATGGATCGAGACGTACCTTACTGAGAGCAAGAAAACGTCCCCCGGCCACGCCCCCACCTCTGGTACAATCGAAACGGCGGCTGAGCGCCAGGCCGTATTCGAGAAACTCAAAGACTTCACTCCAGGAGGTGGGAAACTCCAACTGTTAGCTGCGATTCCAGCGGAAGAAGGTGAGTACCGGGAACTGCATGACCTCAAGAACGACAGTGAGCTGAACATCGCTTCAGGAACGATTGGTCGTTACTATCTGGAGCTTGAAGATGAGTACGACCTTCTCGCAGTAGATGATCGTGGAGACCGCAATCTGATTACACTCACACCAGCAGGCAGGTATGCTCAAACTCTCTTAACTGAGGATAGCAAGCTCCTCCACCCCAAACAAGTCCAGTTTAGCGACGCTCCGACCACCCCCCTCCCCCCCAACCGCTCACAAGAATAGTGTCAACGGCAAATTCCCCCCGCCTAACAGAAGTGGGTCAACCCCTCGAAGTCTGTCTCGGAGCCAGTGCTAGAGGACTCGGACAGCCCCGCCCCCGCAGGCTACCCCCCTCCGATTGTTGGCTTACTGGGCAAGAGCTGGTGGATCGGCTCGCAGCAGGCAAATGCGCCGACGGTGTCACTCTGGTCAATGACCGGATTCAGGAATTCGACGATGGCCGAGTCACCTATCTCGGTCACGCAGAGGACGAAGTCCACGTGGCTGTACAATGGGGTAACCCCCTACCCACCCTCGTACGTCTTGGTGCTGCCTTACTCAGCAAGCGGGCATTCAACCAAATCCTCACTCCATCCCGAATAGATCCACTACTCTCGGCCCCAACATCACTGCATACACTCCGTCTCGGTCGTCAACTCGGATGGCTCTCCGATTCTACGCAAGACCACTCTGATCTCCGTACACGCTACAAGCGGGTGACCACCTCATTGCTGCATCGCCTAGGAGGGCGGAACCAGAGTAGAAAGACGTGGTCGCAGCTGTGTTCAGAGGCTCACGGCCTCCTCGCGACAGCCACAAATCTCTATGACGCAGCTGGGCTCGATGTAACAATCCACGTCCGTCTTCCTGACACCGCTCAACTAACGCGTGATAAGGCCCGGTATCGCCGGTTCATCTCGTTCATGAAGAATACGGTGCCGAAACACGCTGCTTATCGAGGAAACTCAGCCCCGAGGATGCTTCTGGAAAAGGACGGAGAGAAACTCGGGTATCGGCTTCCCGTCGATATCGACAATGGTGCTCGGGATGCTACTCTCACTGCCGATTGGGTCATTATCGGGCCAGACGTCGCGAGTTTCCGTACTGACCTTCTGGAAGCCTTCGAATCTGTTTCCGTCCGAGAGCAAATCGCCAGTGGTGCCGAGATAGGTATTCGTATTCCAATCGAGGTCGGCATTGGAAACGAGCGCGCACACCTCCAAGAGACAATCAGTACACTCCTTGACCGCCGAGGAACGACATTGGCTGGCAGTCTCGATATCTCAACGGCTACCGATCTCTATCTGTACGCGTTTGGTGACATCGAGCATGAGTCACTGACGTGTTCGCCCTTCGATATCGCTGAAGGGCTGATAGCTGCGGATCGTTTCACATCCTCCAATGTCCCCCTGACGGTGTCAGTGTTAGCACGTGGACTGGGGGTAGTTTCCTCGAAGAAGCTCTATCCGTGGTTACCACCAACGGCGCGGAAACTCATGCGGTCGCTGTACAAAGCCGACAGACCCCTGAAGCGTTCCGAAATACTGGAGTCCGCAGACATCTCCAAGAACTCCTACGGACGGCATAGAAGCACCCTCGAAGACTCTGGATTACTCGTAGAACCGGAAACGCATCGCTACACCGCAGTAATTCCGGGCGAATGGTCGAGTCATCGGCGTTCAGCTATCGAGGAGATTGATGAAGATGCTCAAAAATGGGTTCTCTACCAAAAGCTACTGGCCGCCCAGATACGAGCACGGCGTGTCGCCTCGGTTCAGAATGCCTCCTCAATCAAAACTCGGACATACATCGGCTGAGGAAACAGTAGTCATTCTGTGATTCTGTAGAATTTTAAGAGACCCACCAACAATATTCTCGCTTGGGAACGGCTATCGAGATCATCGGATTCACTCATCGAATACGACTCTTCCAAAAACAGGGTAATCGACGTTCTGCTGGAAGTATTCGGCTAGTGACTGTGGCACAGTGAGATTCGGCGAGACGATTTCTCTAATGTTCTCTCGAACAACAATCGTTTGCCGCTCAGTCAATCCGGAGAGATCGCCACCTAACAGGAGTTCTTCGATGTCCAAGTCCGCCACGAGGTATTGGTCATAGACCTCGATCTCGTCATCGCTCTTTCCATAGCGTTCTCCAACACCGTTGAATGCGATTTCAGCGCGATTCTGATACCAATCTCCGACCGTCTCCAGTTGATCATCTGAAAGCCACTCAACGGGCGTCTTACCGGCGCGAAGGTCTCGTTGACGTTGGCGTCTGATGGCGTGGCGAATCGCATCCCCAGGGGGCTCTATGGGCTCATAAGACCAGCTCGTCCCGAAGTCTTTGATTGCGAGTTCTGCTTTGTGCCGTTGGTACGATCGGTCGGTGATCTGAGCAACGAAGTAGTGCGTCTGCTGGTCTATGGTCGTCTCGGCAAGGGTGTAGGTCGTCTGATGGCCGATCGCGTTAGTTTTCCCTTCAACCAACTTGGATGCCTGTTCTGCGACTCGTTCGCCGATTGTATCGGCTAAGTCGATTCGTTGGGGACTAGCAGAATCTTCTCGCTCCATTTCGGGGACTTCTGAGCTGCTTGTCCCCGCATTCGAGGTCGAAGCTTGCTTCTCGACGTCCCCCGCCCCCATCGGTGCCTGTTCAGGGTTGTCTTGCTCTCGAAGACTAGATTTAAGCAATCCCTCAAAGGTCATCTCCGACTCGACACTGTACTTGCCGTCGTTTTCATCGGCACTATCGTTTGCGTAGTCAGTCATGGATGAGAGGCTATTCGAGAGTAAGTTCCTGAAAGATGCTTGAGCGGCGAGCTTGCGCCATCTCTCGGATGTTATCCGCGGTGTTCACCGAGGTGATGATGGGGCTTTCAAGGGATGGAACAGACCCTGACGGGGCATCGAAAACCCGTTCGAGTCGCCCCATCGCATTGGTGGTGCTTAGATCTGGAGCCTCCCACCCGGGATGTCCGTCGGGTAGCTCGATCGAACCATCTCGGACGAGCGTATCGAGCAATCTGTTGACGTCCTGTTTTCGGTACACGACCCAATCGCTATCTCCCGGCAGAATGGCATGCAAGCGCGCGTCATCTGTAATATGTGACCGGTTATCTGGCCGCATTTCAACTTCGCAGGTCGCATCCACTGTTCCCCCATCTCCGTAGGCGACAATATCGTAGACTTTCTCGTCCAGTTCCGGGGAGACAGTGGCGACATCAGCGGCCCTCACGTACGTCCTGACACGCTTGCCCGCTCCAGCATACGCGATTTCGGCGAGACGAACGATGTATCGATGGGCGATGCCTTCGTTCGCATCAGACCGGAGGCTACTGGAGGTCTCATCGAAGCCGCGGACGGCCTGCATATCCAGATATTCCTTTGCAGTAGGCCCCAAATCCCACAAGGTACGTCGAGCGATGCGACGGCGAGTAACTTTGCTCGACCCGTCATAGACTACTGGTGGCTTGACGAGCCCCAGCGCCTCTGCCCGTTCGATAGTTGTTGGTGCCAGGAGTTGATTCAGCCGACTATGACCGCAGGCAAGATCGAGAGCCGTAGCTTCGTCGTCGATTGATGTGTACCCGCGTGCGAAGTGGTCAGCGATACATTCGACGAATAGGCAGAGATTGGCCGCTTCATCATTCGTTGATTTTTCAGCGACTGCATTGAGCAATCGAGCAAACCCGTCTCTGTCCTGGTGGCTGTCCTTCCAGAGCTGTGGTCGGCGATCGTTTGTTGTTGTCCGTCTCGCTAATTGATTTGGCCGCTCCGAAGATGATGGTTCGGAGGGAGTATTCAGCACCATATATTCAATCTAATTGTTATAGAAAGAAAACGCTTGCTTCGGACGACTGGTCAGCTGCTTTCAACCATCGGATTTTCAGCCCTCAACCTTTCAGTACCGTACCCCGCTTTCGATCGGGATAGCGCGACTTTGGCCCGATAAATCGGATGTTTCGGACTATCAAGAATAGAGGATGATACCACCATAGAAGAGAATCGAAAAGGCATCCTGGGCCAGTACCGCTGACAGAACAGCCCCCAAAGACGAGAGCGATTTATCAAAATGACGATGGTGGAATTATGGCGGCCCGCGGACAGGAGACACTCGTTCAATGTCTCCGGTTTGCAGCCGGTCAAGGAACTCCCGTGGTGACTGCTGTAATGGTTCTGGGAGTGTTTGTTGTTTCTCGTCGAGATACCGACTACCGTATAGCCTTCCACGCGGGTGTTCCCGGTAAATCGTTGTGCGCTCACCGTCAATCGTGAAGTCTCCGTGGTTGAAACAATCGACTCCTCGATCATAGGTAGGAACGTACAGCTCATGATGGCCGAGCCAGCGTGACGGGATGTCGAATTCCCCCCATCTGATAGGTGCACCGAGGGAAATCTCTCCGTCACTGAGTGATGCCACACCCAGAGACGGCTGTGAGTTCATGTGGTCAGACAGGATGGATTCGGTCTTCCTGCGGGCAGTGAGGGCATCGGCGACAAATACCCAGTAGACCTCAAATCCGAATTTGAGATGGTCGATGGTCGCTCTGAGCCGATCTTTGTTCGACGCAGACGTCTCGACTTCTACCACGAATTGCTGTGGGACGTCAGCGGGAGATTCCGTCAGTTGACACCGAATATCGGCAATCAAGTCTGACGTTTTCTTCTCTGTTTCTATCGTACCCGTGTAGTCTGGATCGGAGCGAAGTCGATCACAGATTGCGGATTTGACAGCCCAGTGTTGTTCTGATTCGTTTTGCTGTTGAATCGACGAGTCCAGGGTAATCGCTGGGTGGACAGTGAGAGTGCTTGGCACCCAGGAGAGTCGTCGTCACCCACAATAACTAGGCTCCAACAAAACAAAAATCTGTCAATTTTACGCCGCCGTATAGAATACGCTCTGGAGAAACCCACAGATATGGTGGCCCCTGACCCTGCTGAACGAGCAATGCTCGATATCGTCGCCCACCATGACCCAATCGACTATTGGAGCTTGAAGAAGCGAGTTGGCCAGCGACTCAATGGGGAGTACACCTATGAGCGGCATCGCGCGGCGCTGAATGCTCTGGAAGAATTGAATCTAGTTTCAAAGCCTGGGATGGCACACGAATACGTCCATATCACGCAGGAAGGTTGGGAGCATCTTGGTGGCGAACAATCCCGGTATGCTGAGGACATCGAGATGATTGACGCACCGGTGTGTCCCGTGTGCGCCACCGATGAGCTGGTCGAACAGAACTGGTAGAGGTGTGCTGGTCACAGGATTGATACCTAGGCCTTGAGCAGTTGCGGATGAGAGGGAATTGATGCAACTGCTCAAAACCCTAAGAGACACCGTATCGCCGCAGGAAGACCGGACGGTCACCGCAACAATCGCTTGTGAGGAGGCCCATGCGCTGCTGGCGAACGAGCGTCGCCGGCTCATCATCGCCTACCTCGCGACCATGGATGGGTCGAAGACCGACGCAGCCGCCATCGCAGATTACCTTGCCGAACTCGGCGAAGACCGGTCATCAGCCTATGTGTCGGCCACACAACACCACTTGCCGCGGTTGGCCCAGTCGGGAGCCATTGACTACGGTCAGTCCAAGGAAGTCGCGGTCAACCCGGATCTTCACCTGCTCTACGATGTTCACTTGGCCGTGGAGAGTATCCTCGATTAACGAGAACCCTCTTCTGGGAAATTCGGGAGACTCCCTTCATTGACGGAGCGCGACCGCTCATACCTCTTCAAATCAGAACAGTGGCGGTGGGCAATAGTCCAATCCGAGAGGCCTATTTTCGCGCTACAGCCTGCGTCGGCGTCAACCGCTGCGGCTCCTCAACAAACAACTCCCCCACGTCAAGATACACCGCCTCATCTCGATACTCCACACGAATGCGGAAGTGTGCATCCTCAACTAACCGCCCGTCAATCACAAACTGCACCGCATCCATCGCATCTAACGACCGCGACTCCCGCAACACACCACGCAACTCCGCCAACACCTCATCACGCTCATCTGCAATGGTATCCACCAGCAATCGGTCGAGATGCGTTACCGTCACCGGCGCAGCAACCTCCGCATCCTGCTTCAGTGCCCGGAAAAACTCGAACACCGTCAACTCTGACTCCGTCTCAGCGACCGGCTCCGTCACCACATTAAACCCAGGCTGTATTGACATTTATCCCACCTCTTAGAACTGCCCCAGATTCAATTCCATCACCTTCTCGAACCGGTCATCACCAGTTACGTCGGCCATGAAATCAGCGAGGTCTTCCAGATCCTCGGTTTTCCACTCCTTCAGATACTCCGACGTACTCTGGTCAGTGACGAACAAATGATGCAGGTAATGCACCTTATCAATATCTAACAAGTTATCTGCTTCACCAGGACTCCGTCCACTGAGCTTTTGCTCAATGAAGTTCACCCTCTCCTCCGCACTCACCGGACGCTTCTCGTCACGCCCGCCCACAACCAGCTCTTCATCCTCCAGGTCGGAGACGTTCAAGTTCTTCGCCATCAAATGCTTGTTCAGGTCGTCGTGCTCCTCGGCCCCACGCTTCACAAACGCAGCGTAGGATTCAGAAATCGTATCGATACTTGGCGGCAAGTTCGCCGACCCCTCCAAGATCTGCTCAATAACATCGTCAACCGTCTCCAGAGCGTCATTCACACCAACACGCTCACCGTCAGAGTACACCTCAGGGTAGTGCTTCGAGTAATAGAACATGCACTTCCCACGAAGAATCACACCAAGATCCGCAGTCGAGAGCTCCTGGTGACGCTCACGCTCCTCCTCAATCATATCCTGCAACTCGAAGAACAGATCCTGACGAAGCTGATCCAACGTCGTCTCCTCTGACACGCTCTCCTTGTTAGCGAAAATGACGATATCATACTCTGCGTTTTCGAGAGAAGAAATCGTCATGCTACTCGGCATTTCCGACTGCACAGGATAGGCACCCGTGATTGTGAAACCACTCTCGACGAGCGCCTGCAAGATTACACCCCACGCTTCATTCTCGTTGTGGTGATAGGTGAACATCAGCTCACCATCGTCCTTCAACACCCGGTGTGACTCCTTGAACACGTTCGTGAGACTCTCGATAAAGAAGTCCTCATCCTTCCCGGTTCGGGAGTTCGCTACAATCTCCCGAGCGCTTGGAACATGCTCAGGCTCAAATTCCTCGTACTCATCCCCGAGAACATGGTGAAGCCACGAATAGAAGTACCCAGAGAGCTCGCTGTACTGGACGTTGTCGTAGTACGGCGGATCAGTAATGACGAAATCAACACTCTCGTCATCTAGGTCAAGACGCTCAGACGTTTTGCACTTCAGGGATTTCCGCCTCGATTCCTTCACCGACTCATTCTGGATAAAGTACTGATTGACTTCACCATCCTCTTTCAGCTTTTCAAATGGCCGGTTGCAATACTCCTTGGCTTCCACTACATTGTCAAGGAAGTTCTCTACCGCAACAATATTCCCATCCGTATTCAGTGGATTCCCCTCAACAGGCTGTGCACGCGGAATGTAGGACTGTCTCGGGAACACACTGCTCCCCTTGTTGTTGGTGTAGTCCCACCGAATCAGTAAACTACCACGCTTCAGAGCATTTGAAATCCCGGTTATCAGGAACTCTGCGATATTCTCGTCTCCAAGTTTCTGAGCCTCCGTGAAGAGTGTCCCATACGTCAAGAGATGCCGGTCAGAGAATATCTCATGATACCGTTCATAGTTCCGTGCCGTTAGACGCGACGTCTTATCCCCTCCCGGAATTTTCTGGGTGGGGATTGGAAGCTCATCGAACCGTCCCTCAAGCAACTCACTCGCCTTCTCCGCCTTCCGCTCATCCTCCTCGTCGAAACTCTTGATGCGCCGGTCTCCCTGTGGTGTCGAGTACTGAAGCGCATAGTACTCAAACTCCGGCTTCGCATCTAACCGGTCAAGAGTCTCCTTGATATCGTGCTTGTGGCCGTTGCTACACGTGTATTTCGCTCGCGTTGTATTCCCATCAGATGGGTCAAAAACCGTCCCACAACACGGGCATTCGAGCTCCTCCGGGATCTCCTGATCCAATTCAATAATACGGTCATCACAGTCACGGTTAGGACAGCAAACAAACGCAGAATGCGTCTTCCCCTTCCGTACAAGAGTCCGGCTTTTCATCAACTGAACTTCCTCATCACAGGTGAGACATGGTAACACTTGGGTTTGGAACGCGTAGAGAATCTCGGACTCTTTCCCTGTTTTCGGATCAGTCGTTGTGTATAACTCCCCAATCTCCTCTCGCACATTACTCAGCAGCGTATCCCTCGCCTCCTTCAACTCATCAACATCGACCTCGTCGATGTTCTTCTTGTTAATCCACCAAGCGACAGGATTCAACTCGTACCCAACCGTCTGAGCACCCAAACGATTCAGCTCGAACAACGTCGTTCCACCACCAGCGAACGGGTCTAAAACCGTCTTACCATCAACCTCATCCTTCAGCGACTCAAGATACTTCCCTTCATACTTCGTCTCCAGCGTATTCATCTTGAGGATGTCGTCCTTCGTCGTATTGCTATCCGTCAACGCTGCAAGCCCCAGGATACGGAATGTGGAACCGGGCCGGCGAGCCCACCACTTGTGCATTGAGTAGATAGGTCGATACACGTCAACTCGGTATTTCTCGCTCTCAGCGAGATTGTCCATCAAGTCCAGCGGTAGTTTGTCCCACGTTTCCAGCTTCAGGTCTTCCTCGTCGTGTTGTGTCTCACTCATTTTAGGCAGCCTCCGTGTTAATCCGCAAAACCGGTGTCATGCACTCGGGCAAGCTCAACCCACCGTGCATAATGCGCTTTGTTCCGCCTCGCTGCGTCCAGCTGTAATGGCCCGTCACCATGTAGTGGTCGTTCGCTCGCTTGATCACGCCTGCCTCCTCTAACTGCTGATACACGTACCCATTCGCAACTTCTCGTGAGCGACCACTGAACTTCCCCGACAACCCTTCCTCAAGGTCATCGCGCAGCGAGTACGGGTTATTCCCGAGATGGTTGACATAGCCGTGATCACTCGACACCAGGAACTCCGAGTGAACGCTCTCCGTGATGATTTCCTCCAGTAGCGACTTCACGTCGGCGTAAATGTCGGAGACATTCTCTGTCGAGTAATTCCCCTTCATCGCCGACTCCAACCGCTTGTCAGGGTACCGAGTCCACACGTACTCCGGCGACGTCCCCGGTAGCTGCGGGACATTCATGTCACCAACAAACTGGTAGTCGTCTCTGTTCACTGCTGACGGAGCGTGACTATCGAACCATGCTTGCGTGATGGTAGTCGTCTCACTTGGCAATCGCTCAACCGGCGCCCAGTCCAGCTCGACCTCCCAGTCAGTCTCCTCCTGGAACTCACGCTCCAACTGGAACCCCTCTCGTAAACTCAGCGCGTCCATAATCACGACCGACCCCGACTCTGCCGACGATACAGGGTGGTCGCCCATCTGTCCAACAAGATCCTCGTAAAGCGGTGAATAGAGCTTCCCGAGCTCTCGCTCCAACTGCCGAGTCCGATACTCCGAACTCGACAGCTGCCGAGCCTCCAACGCGTTCGGATCACTCCAAATCCGGCGCAAACACTCGAACGCCCCATCGAACACGTTCTCCCGAGCAACCACCTCACTCACCTCACTCGCCGTGAACACATCACGACTCGTCATCTTTCACCACCTGAAGCGACAACTCAACCGACGCATTCTCCGGCACAACCAAATCCATCAAGAAATTCGTCAAGTCGGTTTTCCGCATCGGCTCATCCGGCTCAACACTAAACGTCTCATCAATCTCAACCGAATCAGCATACTCCTCACTCAGCCCGAACTGACCCACGTCACCGTCACCTAACGACCCAGTCACCACCAGCTCAACCGAGTGAATCGACCAGTCCAACTTGATCTCACGGTCAACCCGGTCAATCAAGTCCGGAATTGTACGCTCTGCCATCGTTCCCATCGGCGGATGCGGACGAACGTCCGGGCCACCATCATCACCATCTTCCGTTTCCTCGCCCAGCTGCGTCAACAAGTCTTCCGTAGACGCTCCCTCGACCGTTACGTTTCCATCTTCAACCTCGGTGGCCGAGACCTCGAACCCACAATTATCACACTCAGCACCCGACAACTCCTCACCACACTGCGGGCACTCAAATATCGACACCTCCCGCGAAACACTATCCGAACTGTCCGACTCGTCTCCCTCTACCGTCGAGGCTGAGCCCGACTCAGACGCCGACTGACCAGTAACACCAGAGCCGACACTCTTCGTTTTCGTGCCAACCGCCGTAATCGTCTTCGGCTCCTCATCCTCCTCTTCCTCGATGAACGACTCGTGAACCAATTCGGTATCGCTCCCAATCGTCCGCGGAGTCTCCTCGAAGTACGACCCAACCTGGATCTCTCCATCACGACACAACGACTTGATGGCGTCCTGGAGATCACCCTCCTCAGTAAGCGTCGTGTACGACATCGTGCGGTAGAAATCGTTCCGAAGGTACTGATACTGAATCCCGCTCTCGCCCGCGTTCTCAACCGCGTCAGACACCTCATTACGCAGCTGACTACTATCAGGACGTACAACCTCAAGCGTCGCAGAATAGAAGTCTGCATTCCCGCTTACCGACAGATCCTGTGGGAACAACCCACGGTCTGTCGAGGTGTGCACCGTCCCGAACTTGTCGCGCACCCGGTCACGCAGATTTTGGAAGTTCTGGTCGTGGATATCGTCGAAATCAGCAGGAAGCGTCGATTCCTCACGCTTCAATTGCTCGCCAGACACGACCTTCCGAGCAAGCTCGATAATTCCCGTGTTCGAGTCGATACTCGACCGCTTCTCCGGCGTCACCAACACCAACGTGTTATTCCATTCCCGCTCAGCCTCCGTCGTGAGCATCTCGAAATCATCATCGTAATTCCGCTTTGCAGCAAGCGAAACAACGATTTTCAGATTCTTATTATCAGGAATGTCACGCTCCGTGTTCACCGGATCAAGAATGAAGACACTGTTGTGACCGTCGAACAGGTCGTCCTTCACTAACGACTCAATCCGGTGAATCGCGTCGTGTTTGTGGATGTCCTCAGCCTTCTTATTGATACGAGCAGTCGGATTCTCATCCGTATCGAACGCATACTCCCCGTTCAGCCGATGGATGTGCCAGGCCGTTCCATAGACTTTCTCCTGGAACGTTTGGATAATCTCGTGGGCGTTCATTCCTTTCCGCATCGACCCCATCAACATCTGGCGCTTGTTTGCCCCAGACTCACCACCACGAGCCAGACTGTACAACAGGGTGATGTTCAGCAGTTCCTCAACATGGTCGTCGAACGAGTCGTCGGCATTCTGCACCCGGTAGTAGTCGTTCGTGTATTTTCCAACAAGCTCGCTGTCGATATACTGGAATCGGTTCACATAGCTGTGAACATCAACGTCACCAGTCAGAATCAGATTCACTGACTCAAAGTTGTCCTTCAGAATCTCCGTGAGGAACTTCAACAGCCCACGCGCGTCAGAAGAAATACGCTGCTCGCTGTATTTGTCCATCAGCAGCGTCAACATCGTCGGATGGAACGGGTAGAAATCGTCGATACGCTGCTGCATATCGTGATAGTCGTCCAGTTGAATCTGGTCGTTCTGCCGGTAGACATCCGTGTATTCTCGCGCCAGATCACTGATTCCCTCCGGGTCGAGGCGCTCCCCAACTAGTCGGTGCAGAATGAACTCGATTTTCTCATCCCGCCGCGAACTCAAATCGTACGTGAACGGGTTCGTGCGTTGTGTAATCGCTTGCACGTCCTCACTCTCGTACAGCAGCGACACGAACACACACAGCTGGGTGTCATCACGGCCAGCTGCTTCGAGGAGATTTTGCAGAAACGCGAGATTGTCATCCTGGTACTCCGACCGATTCGCCATGCCGAACCAGCGCTCGAACTCGTCAACCAGAACGACCGTCGGCTTCCCATCAAGCGTATCTCGAATATCGTGTACAGTCGGCAGATCTGAGTCTTCCGCCCACTCGTCTACTCCGAGATAATCACCCACGGCTTCAGACAATCGGTCGTACTCCTGCTCCAGATTGAACATCTGAAGTGCAGCAGTCCTCGTCTCGTCAGGCAGTGTCACGTCGATACCACAACTATCGAGCCACTGCTGCCCCAACTCTGGCGAGTTCAGGAGATGGTAGACAACAAGCTCTATGTGGCTTTTCCCGCTCCCAAACTCTCCTCCAATCACATGGGTGCCTTCGGTCAGATCAGAGGATGAGTCGAGCTTGTTTACCGCGTTCTGAATGATGGTTTTCAGTGTTTCCGTCGGGTACGTGATGTCGAGAATCCGCTCAGCGTCCTGTTCAGGCGAATCCCGCTCATCATACAGGTTGTAGAGACTAACCTCGTCAAGAAGCCCGTCAGCACTAATTGACCCATCCTCAGCCTGAATCTCCTCACTCGGCTCGACGAAGTCACTGATAGTTTCCGTCATTGAGAATCACCAGATGAGGGCATTGTGAGTCACCTTGACTCACTGCTTGAGAGCCCCCTCTGATAAACCTATACGTTCTAGAAAGTCTGCTGGGCACCGAAACTCCGCAGAACCCAGACCTCCGGTAGTATCGATGCCACCAGCACTCTCTCGCGTCGTCTCGCAACATGCACCACTGGTGTGTGCTTTTAATGGCCAGCCACGACGCTCCACAGTATGGAAAACTGGAGTACTGCACCTTCACACACGCAACACCTCCAACACACTCTCAAAACCTGGTGGCATGACACAACTACCACCAGAAACGTCTGCTACTTCCTGATCGCGTGGTACCTCATCACCTGGTATCTACCTCTGAACGTAACCCAATCAACAGTCGAATACTGGCTACTCGCAACAGCATACCCATCACCTGGCTGGATTCTCGCAGCATTCTCTCAAGCCGGCCCCGCACACCTCCTCACAAATACCTGCTTGCTCATCATCTTCGGAGCAACCATCGAGCGTCAACTCTCCACTCGCCAATACCCGGCATTCCTGCTTACAGCGGGGGTTCTCACCACACTCGCGCAAGTCCTCGAATACAATCTAAACGACGTCACCGGTGCGATGGTAGGGGCCAGTGGAGCAAGCTTCGCGGTCGTCGCCTTCACTCTTATCACACTCTATCGTACCAGCCCGTGCGACTATACAGTCAAACACGCTCACGCCATCAACTTTCGACCCGGAACCTTCCTTGCCGCACTCCTCATAATCACCGGGCAGCTCATCAACGACTTCACACCCTACCTTTCGATGACACCGAAAGCCTCCGGAATCGGCCACCTCACCGGAATGATCTTCGGCGCACTTGCAGCGATATTCAGCGCACCTGAAGACGTCAATCCCACCAAGCGCGAATGAGGACATCCGTTCCGTCAGACGGGCATTTCCATGAATCAACCCACTCAAACCCGTCACTGATCCAAGAGGGATACACGCCTCCGCCAGTGTTTGCCTGAAGCTCATCTGCATGGACGATATCTAAGAGCTTGACAGCGAAATCCGCCCGAATCGTATGCAGGTAAAGTACTGGGCTTCCCTCAAGACCAACGGCAATCCGAAGGTCGGGATCAAACCTATGAAGGAGGTCTAATGATTTGCAAATCTTCTCAGGGTAGAAGTTGTTAAACCGGTCGATAGCAGTGATTGCGCGTTTTGCTTCCGTGACTGAGAGCAGATGTGTGTGCGTGTGGATGCGCTCATGAGCCAACGTTACAGCGTTTGCTTGCTCGATGGCGCGAGCAGGATCATCGTCAATTTTGGAAGCGGGTTCCCATCCCGGGTGGTGTTCAGTCGTGTTAGGTGGTACAAGCTTTGGTCGGTCAATCTGTGCTTCAGTCGAGTGGAGAGTCTGCGGTTTTACGGCGGTTTCATCGTCTGCGTGCACTGGCTGACCAGCGTTGTTCTCATTTTGCCCCATATCAGCGCCCAGAATAACCCATCAGTCACTTTTAAGCCCTTGCCCCGGAGTTTTTTAAGGCTGTGAGGGGTAACTGCCCCAGTTCTCAACGCTAAGTAGGGAGGGCGCACACATTGGTCAGCACGGTCTTTCTGCTCCTCACAGGAAGTAAACCAAGACCGAAACGATCACACCCAACACGGTCAACAGGAGTGCAACGACTCGGAGGGTTGCTCGGTTTCTCTCGAACCAACTGTTAACGTGAACAGTCGCAGTTTGCTTGCTTTGTTTGATTTCTCCTTCATCATCCTCGTAGGTGAACGTGAACGTGAATTCGTAATCTCCGGGTGGTGCATTTTCATCTGAGTTAATCTGGGCATCGATTGGAGCCATACCCTCGTGAGAACCCTCAGCCGCAATATCAGGTAGCGCCTCATCTCCCCGCTGACGTGGAGGTTCGAAAAAGTATGAAGAAGGGAGATGAACCATCGTGCCGGCATCTCCGAGTTCTTTTTCCCCCACGAGATGGCCACTTGCTATGCCGACCATCTCATCTGAATCATTGTACAGGCCTGCAATGGGGAGGTAGATTCTACCGGAGTCTGACGCCGATAGAAAGTCAGGAACAGAGTACAGAACGTGTAATTTGTTCCGTTCGACATCCCCGTAGCCTGTGATATATAGTTTGATTTGGGCAACCTCTCCAGGGTCAATGTGCGATTTCTGAGCGATAGAGATGAGTTCGTAAGACGCTTTCACAGGAGATAATGCAGCAGTACTGAAAATTACTGTTTTGGTGGACTACTCCCGATGTTGGCGGGGGACTGTGATTGTAGGCATCGGTTCTCTTCAAGAAATCCGTGGCGCAGAACGTAATATTTTGAGCCAACTGCACAATACGTAGCCCCACTTATCGACTCAACCGCTCCAGTTTCAGCACCAATTCTGAATAAAGAAGCCGCGCTATCAACTACTGATAAGCAGAAAGTCAGCAGTCAGACCGGGGTTTGACTTGCCACGTCAGCAAACACATCTGCATCACCATAGAACATATCGTCGTCTTTATGCACAACGTCCGCTCGCGCCAACTCGTTCAACTTCTTCTCCACCTCCCACTTGTGCACATGTTCGTCGCCATAAACCGTGTGCAGGTTATCAGTAATCGTTTCAACGTCTAACCGGAGATCTGGCTTGTCACGCTGCAATGCGCTGTAATAGTACGATCCAGCATATTTCGGGTAGTGCTGAAGCAACGTCAGATTCAACTCATCCTTGAGGGTGTGGTAGGCCTTCTGCACAATCTGCCCCAACACCAGTTTGCTGAACTCTTCCGACTCAATCTCCAACTCATCGTGTGCATTGAGATTCTCATCGCTATACAGCTCACCATCGTCTCGACGGATGAACTCTGTCTCCTCAAGCACATGCAGGTACATTTGCGTCTGCTCCTCGCTCCCACGACCACGCATGGCGTAAATCTCCTCTTCGTCAACAGGCTGCTTCTCACGCACAACCCACAGAATGTCCTTCACACCCCGCAGCTGAGTCTGCACCAACCCAAAGGACGCCAATTCTTCGTAGATGGACTTTGCCATCGTGGTGTCGAGCTTCCGTGCTACTGCCTTCTTGCGGTCAACAAACCCTTCGTGAATCTCGCTCCGGTTCGGTAATTCAATCAGATAGCCGTTATTGGTCTCCTCTGCTGTCAGCGTGAACACTGGGCTATACGTGATGAACTTCAACACCCTGTCCCTGTCACGACAGTCACTGACGTCCTTCGGCACCTGATTCCCGAGCTTAATCGTGATAGAGTCGTCCATCACGTCGTATTTCTCAACGAACAGCCCACGCCCGAACCGGCGTTTGATTTTCAACTCTACTTCGTCCTCGATATCTTCCTTCTCCTCGAACCGAATCTTCGACCGTGGTTCCGTAGATGTGCCCGACATAGATTTAGTCTTCTGAACTCCCGTCAATATCGGTGAGCTCATACCCGCGTCTTGCCAGCCAGAGCGTCCAGCGTTCCTCGTAATCGCCACTCCATAGTTCGACGAAATTCATGAGTGGCCACCGGTACGGCGCGTCATCGACACCCGGCTGCTTCTCGTGGTATGTTTCGTAGGGGTCGTAGTACAATATCTCTTCGCTATTCACCTTGTACGGAATTACCACATGCGCCAGCTCACGCTCAACTGCTGGTTGTGTGTGATACCCGTCCACTCGCTCAGCAACCTCATCGAAGTACTGTGGGTCGAGCTCCACAATCGGGAGCGAGGTGCTCTCGTCTTCGATAATGCTGTCGAGCTTGTTGAGATCCATTTCCGGCGCAGTTTCGACAACAGTCTCGTAGCCGTACTCGGTTAGCTCGTTGGTGAGACGTTCCGGGATGAGATCCTCTTCACACTGCAACCCGCGTTTGTACCCGCACACCTCGTTCACCTCGCTCAAGCTCAGCGACATCCCTTTCTTGTCTTTCCTATCGGCGAGTCTATCGACGATGTTCTTGACAGCAGCAGGATAGCACTGGTCTTCGAAGTGTTGGGCGTGAAAGTTCCCAATCTCAGCCTGGAAGGTTTCTTCTTCGCTTTGTGTGATGGTCACAACTAACGCCCTCTGATGCAGTTGGATTATCGACAAGCTGAATTATATGTTCCGATGCAGTTATCACGTCTATCCATTGACGGATAGCGTGTCCTTGAGAACATCCGGTAACTCGATATTGCGTTCAGGCGCAGTATCGAGAGTGCTCCAGTTGATTACGAATACTCGACGAACGCACACCATGGGAGTCACAGGATTAGTCACCGGTCTGCGACCGTATCCAATCGGCTAGCGCGCCTCTGCTGGTTCAACGTCAGAATACGTGTACCCGTGCTCCAACATCTGCTCCTCGTATTCCTCCCGCCGCTCAATGATGTTGCTCACAGTTCCAGTGCTGCCGGCAACATCGACTTCTGCAACAACCTCCCGGTGGGTGTATCCCGCGTCTTTCAAGGCCAGTACACGCAGTACAGCTTCGAAGTCATCATCAGGTACCCATCCATGCCGATCATCGTCCCAGTCCAGACCGGTCGGTGGTGTTCCTTCACGCCCACCGTTCTCCCGGCGCCGTTTCCGCGCGGCTTTTGATTTCCTGATTTCTTGGAGTTTGATCCACATCTCGACGACACGCTTCACTCGGAACGCGAGTGATTCAGTATCGATGTTATCGGTGAATTTGAACTCAGTGCCGCCTTGAATGGCTGCGTCTTTGATGACGAAGTAGTAGTCGTCGCGGCAGATGCGTGTATCATCATATGCGATGACGTGGTCGTACACCCCGTCTTTGAGACGTTCGACGGCGGCTTCGACCTCTGGGTGGTTGTCGAGCCGATTGTCATCGTCGATATCTTTGGTGTGGCGGCTAAATCCGGTGTGAATCCCGAGATCGACATCGTCAACGTTGTCTTCATCGTATCCGAGTTCGTCGAGGAGTTCGTCTGTAGTTTCTCGTTGGAGGCTGAGACTGACCTTGTCACTATCTCCTTGTGAACTGCGGATGAATCGTAGTGCCCGGCTCATTAGTTTCCACCTCGGGATGTGATGTCGATTCGGTAGCGTCCGCTTTCGAATTCCCAAGCGAGTTCTGCATCGACCATGTGCATCGCGTGGACGAGGCCGGTGGGGATGGCGACGCTATATTGTTTGGCTGCTGCGTTGTACTGGATCTGTGTCGTTTTGGTTTGGTCAGGGTCTTCGTGTCCTTCTGGTCTTGCCGAAAGGGAGTCGCGTGATTCGACGTGCCAGGAAATGTGTTGGCCTTCCGGGTCGCGTAGGTTCTCGGCTTTTCCTTTGGGGATGGTTGTCACGATTCTGCCTGATTTCTTGGTCTGTACCCGAGTCATCAATTCACGTATGTTATAGTACGTGAGAACTTATAAAAGAAAAGACGAGGACGACCTACCCACCCCGTGAACACAAATTCACTCTTCTCGTACTTGTCCAACATCATACATATTTGTCCTATTCAACGTCCTCACTAGAGTACGACTTCTCCAGAGGGTTGCTTGTTCAGTGGTTACTCTATGCGCTGGTGTTCCTGAAGCCACTTAGCAGAGAGGACTAGAGGTTGCCCCTATGGGTGTACCGACATTCTCTTAAAATTCGTGAACGAGTTCCCGGACTTCCTCGTGTGACTTTCCGATTTTCTCCCGGAGCCGATTGAGGCCCTGTTCGAGCGTGACTGCGTCCAAGCCGAGAACGTTATCGGTCATGTACACTGGCGTTGTCCTGACTGACTCCCTGCGTGGCCCGGAACTTGTCGCGTGAATACGGAACGGTAGGTGGAACTGATCACCAGACTGAGCGTCAATTACCGCACGAGATTCTACACCCTCGTACAGGTTGACTCCTTCTTCCATATCAACGGAACCAGTATATACCGTAATATCCATCCTCACCGGACTTTCTCCGACTTCCATATCTACACTAATGCTTACTGCGTCCTCGAACTGGTCAAGAAGGTCTGTCATGATCTCCTCGATTGGTACGTTTTTGACGGCATCGTCCAGTAACCGATTGAGAGTATCGTCGGGGCTTTCATCAGGAGTCCTAATGGATTCGAGACGGCGGAGAGTCTGCGCTTCTACTTCGATGTTGTTCAGTTGTTGTTTCATAGCAGCAACTAACACAACCCACCCAACTAATTTAAACCTTTGTGCCAGAAGTTTATATGCCTTCGACGCGGATGTAGCCAACCAACCAAACAGCCGCAACGAGGCACTATCAACCACCGAGGAATTGAATTGGAATTTGTCCACTCTCGTAAATCGGGGCGGGGTGTGGGGCCAAGCCGTCAGCACGCTTTACCGAGACGACATCGAGTACACGCCAACGACTCTCCCGCCGCTGCGGGGCGCTCCGTCCGCGAGCGCGTCAACTGTTGGTATCAGGGCGCTACTGCACAGAACGCCGGTGCTGCGCGTCCGATGTCGGACTCACTGACTCCCGTGATCAACGCGTTGGAGCGGAACGGTATGGGAGTTGTCCGAGATCCACCGAGAGTTGTAACTGAGGGTGTTGGAATAGCGCCATTTCCGCCCCCACGCCCATCAAGGGGCATGGTCAAACGGGCTCAACACACTGGCGCCCAGCGCTCATCGTCTGGTACTGGATGCGCAGTGATAAATCTCCACCATCTGTGGGACGTCGAGGTCGCTCACCGCTCTCCCGTCTGAGTGACATTACCCTGACGCCAGCCTGGCAGAGGAGCGGCGCCGGGCTGACGCCTCGGGGGCTGGTATGGGGTCGGTAGATTCAAGCCGTCATCTGACTATCTGCTGACAACCAATGCCGTTTCGCGCGCTCCGGGATGGCGTCGTGGTTCCACCCGCGTCCGTCTCCCAGGGGGAGCCCGTCGCGTGCCCCACCTGCGGGGGGACGATGTACGTTCGCGGCGGCGACCAACGAGCACGCCACTTCTATCATCAGTCCGCGGAGGCCGAAGACGCCTGTTCGAGACGGCGCTCCGGCGAGTCAGAAACCCACGCTGAAGCAGTCGCGATCGCTGTCGCGACACTCCAGGACGAGTTCGGCAGTCAGGCTGCTGGCGTCGGGGCGGAAGTCCAGTTCGATGTCAGCGATACGCGGACGATTCCCGACGTCCGGCGGGCGGATGCGCTTCTGGAGTTCGACGAATCGAACCCCTACTTCGGGCGCGGCATCATCATCGAGGTGCAGCACAAACACCACAGTAAGGACGTCGAGGCGACCACCCACGACTATCTCGCAGCTGGCTACTCGGTGGCGTGGATTCAGGCAGCTGAGTTCGACGATGCCTCCCTCGACGCCGCGCTGCTGAACGACCGGTTCGAGGATCCCGACCAGGACGGGTACAGCGTTCGCGACCACTCCGCTCGCGAGTTCGAACTGCGGCCCAGCGCTCGCCTGGAATGGGAGCAGCCGCGGGTGTCGTGCGCGTACGCCGACCAGTTTGACGGCCACGCTTGGGCGAAGTTCCCTGCCTACGCTCACCCTCAGGAGTACGAGTACCAGGTCTGTCGTGGCTGCGGGCTCCGGAAGCAGTATGATGAGGAGCTCACCCGATACGTCTACGACCGGGAAGGAGTGTTAGCGCCCGAGACGCCGGTCTCTGTGCTGGAGGATGCGGTCGTCCCGTACGTCGATCTGAAGCGGGATTTCCCGATGTCGTTCGAAGAGTGGATGGAGACGCGAGCGCCATCGGGAGGGGCGACACCCTTCGAGATCGCCGTCGCAGTGAACGACAGTGTTGAGCCGTGCCGGGGCCCACACCGAATCCACGAGTGGGAGGATCCGGAGGTGATCGAAGAGGACTACAACGGTGTGCCCAGCGTCACGCTACGGGCCTGCAAGCATTGTCCCGTCCACTACCTCACGCAATTCTGGAAGGGGGGCCAAACCGAGCTGTCGCTGATGTTCGGGACGCGGCCACCTGACTGGTGGAACTTCGGCGGACTCCGGGCGAACCCCCGCAAGTGCATGTCCCGGTACCACGGTCGCAAGGACGACTTCTGTCCGGACTGTGGGCTTGCGTTCGGGCAGCTCGCGTCCGGGGAGTAGGTTCAACAAATGAGCGGGGAGCCGCCAGTTTGCGGTCGGGCTCGGAGGCTACTGTGAGCATAAGCGGGGTTTCTCGGAGGTTCCCGTATTCGGTAATTCGAGGTTCTTAGTCTGGAGGAGGGAATGGTTTCGCGTTTCACCCTGCGTAACCAGAGCGACTGGAGCTATATGTATGCCTATAGGAATTGTTATAGTCGTTGGCTGGCGTGTTCTTCGACCGCACCACGGGTGGCATCGAGTTTGTCAGGTGCCGCGGTCTCGAAGCCGAGGCGAAGAGCCAGCCGGAGCACCTCGCTCCGGTCAGGCTCACTCTCGTCCTCGATTCCCAGTGCGTCACGCAACTGTTCGCCCGTCTCAACTAAATCATCCTCTCGGGTTTCAAGCGCATCGAGTAGCGCAGCCATCGGCCCGTCCCACACACTCACTGTCTTCTGTTTCCCACCAGCGTCAATCGCCTCCAGTTCGTCGAGGATTGCTTCCTGGAGTTCGTGCTGTTCCTGTTCGCTGCTCGCCTCGTCAAGGCGATCGCCAGAACTGGTCTGTTCACGTAGTTGTTCGAGGTCTTCGTCCATGGTTAGTCCTCCACGCGTTCGATGAGTGCCTCTGCGTCAGCGAGGAACGCCTCACGGGCGCGCTGTGCAGTCGTGCTCGGGTTCTCCAGCTCGAAGGCAGTCATGCCCTGCTGGGTGGCGTTGCGGATGTCCTGTGAGTACGGGACGTGCTCGGGTGCAATCGTGTCGTGGTATTCCTCGTGGAACGCCTCCAAGTACTCGGTGGCGAGGTTGGTGCGGTCGTCAACCTTGTTCGGAAGTACCATGACAAGTTCGACGTCGATCCCGAAGCTCGACCGAATCTTCTCAAGGTCGTCATGGAGTGCGCCAGCCTGCTCAGCTTCGAACGGCCCCATCTCAACTGGAGCGAGGACATGCCGGGCTGCCCAGAGACCGTTGTAGGTGACGTTGTTCGACATCCCGGGAAGATCGATGAGAACAATGTCGTAGGAGAGGTTCTCCACGTAGTCATCGAGGAACGCCTCTAGGCGTGCGTAGCGTTCGACGGCATCATCGATGTTTCCTAGCTCGGCGTCGAGCGTATCGAGGCCCGGGTGAGCGGGGATGAGATCGATGTCTTCGTCGGTCTCGTAGACGAGGTCGTGGACGGCGTCATCGCCGAGCTTCTCAGCGATGGTTGGCCAGGCGTCGTCGAAGACGGTGCTAATGTTGGGCCAGGCTTCGTCGGCCTCAATGGCATTCTGGACGTCGCTCCAGACGTCGAACGCTTTGGCGAGGTCGCCCTGCTTGCCAGCTAGATCGATTAGCAGGACGTCATGGCCTTGTTGGGTGAGTGCGACGCCGAGGTGTGCGATACTGGTAGTTTTGCCTGTCCCTCCTTTATCGAGGAAGCTAGCGATTCGTGCAGTCATTTATGTCCCTCTATATGAATCACTGTAGTAATTCATGTAGGGGGTGCTATAGGTTTAAAGCTGTGTCAGACGTGGGCTCCAGAAGTCCACAGAATCCGCGTCAGCTCTAGGGCGCGATGTCTGTTCTCCCCCAGAGTAGGTTTCGTGCGTTTGACCGGCAGAATTCGAGCCTATAGGTATCTCTACAGGAAGTCCTGTAGTGTATTGTACAGAGGGTATGCTTAAGATTCTCCTTCGGTAAAGCAATCAAAGACATTCCACGGTGCACCCCAATGGACGAGTCACTTGACTGGACTCTCATCCGAGACCGAGTCCGACGTCGCGACGACCACACCTGCCAACGGTGTGGGTTCAGCGCAAATAAAGAAACCGAGCACCACCTTGAGGTACACCACATAACGCCTCGCGCAGAAGGAGGGACGAACGCCCTCGACAACCTCACGACAATCTGCGAGGTATGTCATGACGAGATTCATGCAGACGCAAAGCCTGGCGAGGTAGCGAAGTATACGGGGAATGCATTTCAGGCATGGTTGGAGGAATATGACGGAGCTGAGAAGGAACCATGGGACAGCGAGTATATTTGCACGGAGTGTGGGCACAGATGGGTCGGCAAGCCCTATGCTGAGCGGAGTTCAAGGCCGCAGTGTGTGAACAGTGATTGTAACGCCACGTCGAGGGGTGTATGTATTGAAATCGGAGAGGTCTATTTCCCAATAACCACCCTCAAAAGCATCCAGAAAAACGATGAGCCGTTGAATTACACGGGAATCGAAGTCAAACAGCCAATTGAGGAGTTCACCCCAGTTTCCCTGTTTGAACACTATTCAGAATTTTCCAAACGATTCCTCCCATACATCGTGTATTCTCGAAGGGACATAGAAGTGGAGATAGAACAGTAGGACTCACGCGAATTTCCCAGTTAGGTGTTGCACCTGGAGTGACCATACCAGGAGAACACAACCACTCAACAGATAACTCAAAGCGGCAGACCACCTTTTAGGAGGTACAACAAGAACGAGTAGCCAATGTCAGAACCTTCACCAGGACAATTCTTCAAACGGAATTCTCAGCTGTTCACTGTTCTGGGAGTGTTCGCGGCCATATCCGTTTACTTCACGCAACTAAGCCTCGACTCTCGGTGGCAACGATTGGGGACAGTATCCTCGTTTACGATCTTCATCTTGGTCGCCCTCTCGATTCAGCAGAATATCACACCACCGTCGAGTGACAAAACCCCGTTCGATTACGTGGCTGTTCAACAGTTTCAACGGACAGGACTCGCCATGTTTTACGTGGCATTTTACGCCGTTGTGATATCGATTTCAGTAATCATTATTCGGTACTCAGACACCCTCTTTTTCCTCCTGAGCTTCCTGTTCTTCATCGGGGGTGTTCGGACAACATCGAAGCTGATTGGGGTGCTAGAATTCCCTGAGGAGAAACCAACGGTTGGAGAAACACCGGAATTCCCCCTCATGATGTCGTATGTTATCCGGAACGCACTATATGCGGCTATTATTGGGGGTGGCGGGCTTGCGCTGGCTCAAATCTGGGGCTTGATTCCGATTGAGTACCTCTCCGCGTTTCGAATGTCCTCACCAGTGGTGGGGGCAGTAATCGGATTCCTTTTTGGGCTGTTCGTGGCGGGTTCGGTGTTCACAGTAGTCTTCACGGGTGTCGTTTTGCTTCACTACCGCTTTGTGCACATGAAGGAAGCCGGTACGTTCGAGGAGTTTGCAAAATTGTTCAGGAAGACTCCTTGGGGAGAAAGCGAATAGCGCGTTAATCATTGCGACTTCCCTCTTCAAGCCCCAGAGATAGAAGATATCCTGTCAGGGACTCGTCAAACTCAGCTTCGCCATTCTCGATGTTGTGCCGAATCAACTGAAGATACTGGAGTTCGCCCTGAAGGATGACTTATCCGACCTTCCCTGCAATGACTCCACTCATTGGTCTCGCCCCTCACGATTGTCTGATGGTGTTGGCCCGCCGGTGCCGCTATCACCGTCTGATTTAGGTAGTTTCATACAATAATTAATAGAATTTTTATACCAAAAAGAGTTCCGGCAATTCTCCTTGGTTAGACGGGGGGTGGAAACTCTCTACGTGGTGTTCTCGGGCAGCACTAGCGGGGCGTTTCCACGTCTGGGCGCGGCAGGTTTTGGAGAGTCTCGATGCGCTCGGTCTTCTCGACTGCATCATACTCGCGTCGCCACGCGTTTTCAGTGCCTGCATACTCGTTCTTCGCGGTTTTGGTAAGACTGTAGAAGTTCTCGGGTGCGTCCTTGATGTCCGCTTGCCCGGCGTCGAGGGTGCTGACAGTGCTATCGTCTACGAGTTCCTGGAGGTGCTCTCGGATCTCCTCGCGGCCAATGTCCGGATTCATGAACACGAGCTCCTCCAAGGATGGCGCGTTCTGTGGATGGCCGAGTATATCGACGATGATGTCCCGCTTGGGAGCTTCTCCATCAGTCATTATCTTGGGGTTCACCTTCTGATAGGATAGTTCTCGGGGCCAGCACGCACACACACCTCGTTGTGAGTGGTGCAGGTTACCCTTCTCGCTCCCGAATATCCGACGCGAGCGCTTCCAACACGTCCGCTTTCGTCTCCCCAGTCACGTCAGACCGTTGTGCCGAAGCCCACATCCCTGACTCCCTACGACGCACCAGCGTGACATCCTCCATCCGATCAACCTGCTCCCGGGTGTCCAAGACACTGTTCAGCATCTCAATTTTCTCCTGGTTCTTACGACTCGCCCCACTATTGTCGCGTTCCTTGCGATCGCTGGGGTCGAACTCAACGATACCCTCACCAAAGCTGGATTCCGCGGTATCCTCAACCATCGTTACAACGTCTTTACTCCCACCATATAGTATTGTTGCAGTATTTGAAGACACACAAAATAGTCACACCCACATGTGACTCTCACAAGTCACACTCACACATCACACTGCTCACCTCGCACTCACCGACCAGCGGCGCGCGCGACTACTCCCTCACCACAATATCACTCCTGGCTCGAACTCCCGAAAATATCTCAAAAAAGAGAATTCGTACCGTTTTGGGTATATTCCCGGGCGAATTCGTAACCGACGAACTCAAAGATATTCCTGCTGAATCGTCATCTCATCCCCTTCTATAGAAACCAACTCGACACTTGGCTCAAGTTCGTCCTTGGTTTCCCCCAGTCGTGCCGTTGCTCCGCCGGCCAATCCATGAGACCCCCTGTGTTGTTCTGAACGAGAGTGGGTATGTCCCGTTACGACGCTATCCAGTGGAATGTTTGACGCCTCTTGAACGCCCTGTAACGAACATTCTGGATTGGCACTGGCTGTAAATGGCGCCATGGACTGGTGGACATAGAGAATCGTTGTCAGCCCCTCTGGCGCCTGTTCAAGATCAAGCACGTGTTTGTCCCAATCAGGCGTGTAGTCGATTCCATACAGGGCAACAGTGTCTTTGACTACTTCGTACCGAGGGCCGAGGTGAGTCGCCAGTCCGTCATCCACGAACCGCCCCATGATTCGACGACCAGCTTGGCGTTCGTGGTTTCCGTAGATGAAGTAGAACGGGATTCCGTGTTCGGCCAACTTGGTTAAGCCTTCACGGCAGACGGCGACCTCCTTGTCCTGGATTCCGTCCCCAGGGTTGTGGAATAGGTCGCCACCATGGACGACAGCACTCACCTGGTTCTCAATCGCGTATTCGATTGCCGTTCTGAACCCATCAACAGGTGAGACCGACCACCTTTGCCCCAAGTATTCGTGCGTCGTCTTTCCTAAGTGACTGTCAGTGAGATAGAGAATATTTGCTTGTGTGTCGTCTTTTCGGCTACCGAGATCCTCGATTTCGAGTGCTGAGGTTCCATGAAGGACTTTCCCTGATGGCCACTCATTCACGGAGACGCCACTGAGCCGATACCAATGTCCCTGCTGCCAATCGAAATCACGTCCGGCCTCTGATTTCTCCCAGACAATGAGGGGGAACCGTGTACCCTGAGTGTCCTCGACATTCAACTCGAATGCGCGCTTCTCCCGTTCAACACGCGAGACACCACGAACCCGAACAAGAATCTCATACTGACGGCCCTCTGCAAGATCCCTATATGTTGTTCCCATAGAGTGCCTGAGTAGCACAGATGCATAAAGAGGGTTAGTCTCCAGCAGAGGCAGCAATGCGCTATTCTGGCTACAGACCCGCTCTTATTGTTGCGTGATTTGACCGAAACAACGGGAGCCAAATAATGAAGATTCTGTTAGCGATTGAGCGTGAGTCAATTTAACCGTTCGCCGCTCTCATGCGGGAGTAAGGAGCGAATGGAACGTCTTCTACTCCCCACAATAGTATGCCATTCATAGCCTCTCTGGATGGAGAGCGAGTCTTTCCGGAGCAAATCGACAACGAAGATGCGGAGCTCGAATGCATTGACTGTGGGGCGGTAGTCAGAATACGGCAGTCCCATCAGCGGGAGAACTCATTTGTCGCCCGGCATTTCTGGCACCCAAACGGAACTCCGGATGGCTGTGAGGGAGTTGGAGGTGAATCGTGGAAGCATGAACGGATGAAATCGATTGCTGCATCGAAGGCGAAGAAGCGATGGGAAGATGCGACCGTCCAACTGGAGCAGCAGGTGGGGGAGCATTGGGCTGATGTGCTGGTGGAGTTCGAGGAGTTTCACCCCCGATATGGGAATGGAATCGCGATCGAAGCCCAGTACAAGCACACCGACAAAGATTTCGAAGCCGCAGAGGAGGATTATCTGGAGAATCGATACTCAGTTCTGTGGCTTCGAGAAGCCCAATACACGGGGAAAGACGTTGCATTAGACGATGGTGAGTGGCTGATTTGGTGGGCTACCGCCGTTCCAGATAGTAACCAGTGGAGTGGGTATCACGGCATTGTTCATTGGCTTAAACAAGAACAACGGCCACCGGTAGAGCTGGAAGTGTCATTCCCCCTCACCTGGTTTGGTGAGACACTACGCAAGGCCTGGAAGCGAGGGAAGAAGAGCAACGAAAAGTGGAGCTCAGATCATCGAAGCCGACTCGGAATCGGAACCTCATTTCTATCGCTGAGTAGAGCCCCCAAATCCAATGACCCATTCTTGGTTCTGTCGAAGGGGAAACGGTCGCAGAACGAGATTGTGCATCTGCCGCTGAAATTGAACAAGAAGAATGCGAATAAGCTCCAATATTTTGCGGAGGGCATAGAGGACTTGCCCGGAGAGGACGGGCAGTATGTTGATGAAAATGCGGATGACTGGGAGACGGAAGTGGAGGTCTGGTTAGATACGAGCGGTACTCGGTACAAGGGGCTCCTGAAGATTATTCGTCCTCCAGATGGGACTATCGCCCTACAGCTTCGGAAAATCAAGGGGAGCAGCTTTGAGGACGTCACAGTTGCGGGACGAAACATACACCCGGGTAAAGCGATTACCGCAGTTCGAGAAATTGCATCCGCGATTGAAGAAGACGCCTGAACTGGGAGAACGCCGAAATCTCTCGGTAGCGGTTAGTTCTCCTGGATATTCGCTAGCGCTTCTTCCAGAATCTCGTCCGCGACTTCTGCAAGGGGTTGGTGTTCTTCGAATGCGGTTGCGAGAGTTTCGAAGTAGCTTCCCGGGAGCCCCGATTGGTCTACATCGTATGTTTTCTGCGTGTAATCCTTTTTCTGGCCCTTGTTCGTTATATCCGCGTCATCCAATATCGGCTTGAGGCGACTTTGCCATCGCTCACTGTTGTAGAGCCGGTTGAACTCATCCCGCAGTTCGACTCTCGTCGAAGAGCGAAGTATGAACGTGAGCTGTCCCTGAGTAAACGACTCCGGGTTTCGAATGAGATGGACGAAATGGAGGCGGAACCCCGTACTCCCGTGGGTCGCTGTGTGGTCGAGTGTTGGTTCTAACTCGTCATCGTCCAGGTACCATCCAGTCCTGAAGAGACAGCCCCATTTCGAGTGGTCTTGGCGGGTATGCCAGTTATCAGTCCATAGCTCATCATCAACGTGACTGCGGAACAGCTCTGGCCAGTCCTCTATCGATCGTTCACGGAGTGATTCGGCAGCGTCGAGGAGTTCATCGATGTCGGTTCTGTACTCGGCGAGTAGCCGAATCTTCTCCTTTTGGATTTTCGTGAATTCGTCGTCTTCCATGCTTGCTACCGTAGTTATCGTCGAGAGGAACTCTCGGAGTTGGCTAACGCTTCGTTCCGGATATCGCCCGTGAGATCGCTTGAGCTCCGACTCAAACGTCTCCACAAGATGCCGCCAATACAGATCATCAAAACCAGGAGCCTTCGAGTCTAGTGCGTATTCTTTCGAGACGAAGAGATAATGCTGTCCCCCGTCAGGGTACTCGTCTTTTTCATCGTTCCCGATGTGAGAGTCGTCGATATATCGGTGGGTTTGCTGAGTACCCTCAGATGCATCCACCTTCAGTTCGATACAGACAAACCACTCCCCAGGGACACGGATCACGATGTCCGGACGGTTGTTCTGGGGAGAGGAGACTTCCGTATCGACCTCGACGGAGTCAAGATGGCGGTGAAGGTAGTCTACAGAGATGGACGTCTCCCGCTCAACAGTGTCCAGGAAGCTCTTGAGCAGGTCTGCTTCGAAGCCATGAGGCTGCGTTGGATCGATGTAGTAGGCCAGCAGTGTGTTCCATTCCTGTTCAGACCTTGCTGAACCGAGAATACGGAGTATCGATTTTGGCGGCTCAGAAACCGTCGGCAGTGCTTCGAGGGAGGTTCGAAGCTCACGGAATCGTTCCTCCAGTTGTTCATCCACTGCCATTAGTGAACATTCGCCATGAAGTGTTATAAAACCTGGATGGAGTGGTACAGATGCAATCTCGGAGGTGCCTGGTGATGGTGCTCCCTAGTAGCGATTCTGTGCCACTTGACAATGAGCAGGTGGTGATTGATGCCGGAGAGACAGGCTCGGCTCTCTCCAGTTGTTCCTACCTCTCGTCTATGAACACCGGGAATAGGCCCGGCTATAAGTTCCCATCCTGCCAACCAATCGGATATGCCCTCGGAAACGGTTTCACCCTTCAAATTTCTCTGGCAGCATCGATATCCGTTCGCGTACTGGGATAATCGGCTTGAAAAGATCAACCCACACAACGAACAAGACCGGCTAGAAGCCCTCTACACTCTTGTTCAGCTCACGGATGTCTACTCCCACGTCTTCGCAGCCTATGTCCGAAATCCGGAGCTCCCCTGGTTCTTCATCAAAGAGAATACTTTCAGAGGCGATATAGACGGGGTTCTGGACAAGTTGCGAACGGAAGGAATGGCAACGGTAGGAACGCTTTCAGACGACCCAGAAGGACTCGCAACGATCGAATTTGATGAAGACTATGATCTGGACGAACTAGATGCGATTGCTGGTGCGCTGCTCGGGTGTCCAGCCACCATCAATCAGGAGACAAAGTCTGTTGAGTTCGAAGAGTCACCAGACATCCACAGAGGGGTTTGTAATGCAATTCTTGATTTCGCGGAGAATAACAAGGCCCTCCTGAACGACTTCAAACACGGCTTTCGTATCCTACCTGTCTCTCCCGACGACATTGCCCACGTAGTTGGATCATCAATGCTACTGGACGAGGAAGACGAGGCTGCATTCGAGGAGACCCTTGATGAACTGGAAAAGGAACTTGGGGGTGCCGAGTGGGGGTTCTGTTTCGCTCGAATGTACACTGAAAGTGCAGACTACGGACACGATGTTCAATTGGACTTCTACCAAGTCGATGCATGGACTTGCTACAAATTCGCCGAGTTGACCCTTGATGCTCTGTACAATTTGATATCACCAAAAGGAGGGATTATGCTTGAAGAGAGTCTTGCTGAGCTTCCAAATTTAGTGCTTGAGGGCGAGGAGAGTTTCATGAACCATGTACTAGGGTTTTCTACGCCACTTAGGGATGACCCGGACACGGTCATATCAAAAGACGAGCACCCATCTGGATAGAATGATAGCGTGGGAACGACTTATACCGAAGTCGCAGGAATGCTGAACCACCAATGAAAGCGGATACTCTCGATTTAAAGGATATCTTTCGGAAGGATACGCGGTACGTCGTTCCCCGGTTCCAGCGTCCATATGTGTGGAAGGAGGAAGAACACTGGCAGCCTCTCTGGGAGGATCTTCAGCTCGTTGTGGACGAATTGATGGATCGGCAGGCCGGAGCGAGTACCAGTATCGAACGCCAGGAGGCCCAGCAGAACACGTCTCCGCATTTCTTGGGCGCCGTCGTTCTCGACCAGCAATCCACGCCCACACAAAAGCTGGAAACACGAGAGATCATCGACGGGCAACAGCGCCTCATTACCCTCCAAGTGCTCCTCTCTGCGGTACACTTCGTAGCAAGCGATTTCGGCTATAGGGAGCCCGCGTCCTTGGTGGAGAAGCTAATGTACAACGACAAGGATTTGACTGTCACCGAGACAGATCGGCTGAAGGTGTGGCCGATCGAGGCGGATCAGGACGCCTTCATTGATGTGATGACGTTCTCAGATCCGGAATCGGATCACGCCGAACTCGACGGTGACGAAAATTTGGAAGAGTGTTTCCAGTACTTCAGTGACGAGATTCGGGAGTGGGCGGAAGCGGGAGAAGAATCTCCCGAGGAACATCTCGATGCGCTTGTCACGACTATGTGGCACCTCCTGCGTGTCGTCGTAATCGACCTCGAATCGAACGACGATGCGCAGGTCATCTTCGAGACGCTGAACGCCCGTGGGACACCGTTGCTCGCCGCGGATCTGATCAAGAACTACCTCTTCCGAGAGGCAACTCTCCAGCACAACGATCCCGGCGAGCTACACGACAAGTACTGGAAGCAGTTCGACGAGGACGACTGGCGTGTAGATGTCTCTCAAGGTCGGTTGGATCGACCCCGTATAGACGTGTTCATCATGCACTGGCTCACCATGCGGATGAGCCAGCAGGTACGAGCAAAGAAGCTGTTCCCGGCATTCCGGAGATATCTCGACAGAACAGAGCTTTCTGTCGAGGAGATCGTGAAAGACATCGACTACTACGCATCCATCTATGAGACCATCTCGGAACCCGATCGTGGATCCAGGGAAGGAATCTTCTTCCACCGGTTGGATGTCCTCGATACGACAACTCCGTATCCGGTTCTCCTCTACCTGTTCGGTCAGGAGAGCGTCCCACAGCCCCAGCGAGTGAAAGCCATCGAAGCTATCGAGAGTTGGCTGATGCGCCGGATGCTGTCACGGTTAACCTCGAAGAACTACAACAAGATCTTCATCGAACTACTCGACGAACTCAAGACGCAGGCTGATGCCCGTGCCGGTGATACTGTCGTCGAGTTCTTCCGCAGCAAAGAAGGTGAAAGCGATTACTGGCCTAGCGACGGGAAGCTTACTGACTCGATGGTGAATTCGGAGCATTGGGGAATCACTAATCAGCGACGACTCAAGATGGTGTTCGCGGCCATCGAACGAGAGTTGCGTAACACCGGGTACAGCGAAACGCTGGAGTTCACGCAGGACTTGGAAATCGAGCATATTCTTCCTCAAAAGTGGTCTACGCATTGGTCACTTCCTGGTGAACGGCCCGCTGAAGTAGAACGGATGGAACGTGACGAGATAAAGAATCGGGTGGGGAACCTTACGATTCTGACGGACAAGCTGAACCCCTCGATCTCTAATGCTGCATGGGATGACAAGCGCGAGGCGATTCAGGAGCACACCGTTCTCCGTTTGAATAAACACTTGGTTTCAAGCTGGCCGTACGAATGGGACGAAGAGACGATTGCAGAGCGTGGAGAGTGGCTATCGGAGCAGGCAAGCGAAGTCTGGCCAGAACCGAATGCGGATTACTGGGACGAGTGACACTCGTCTGAAGTAATCACACCAAGCCGTCTACAGCCAAGCTAGACGCTTTCTAGTGCGCCACCAGAATCAAACATTTTGAAACTCAGTTGTAATGTTTATAGAATGGAATATATGCAACGAACGCCATAACAATGAGTGAAGCATGTGCGATATTTGAACTAGTTCCGTTAAAGATCACTCCCAATATCGCGAGAATTGCGAAAAAGGAGAGTGATACGAGATAGTCCGACGCATCCCAATCGAATGAGTTGCTCTTTTGTTGATTGTTCGTTGGTGCCATTACATCCCCGTGAATCGCGTTGTGGCACCGCTCACAGACTGTCTTGAGGTTCGTTAAATCATCTGACCCACCGTTGCTTTTAGGCACGATATGGTGAGCATGCAGCTCTGCTTGACCATTCGCTCCTCCCTTGGCACCACAATTTTGGCATTTATAATTATCTCTTTTGTAAACTTTCTTCCGGCGATTATCCCAGTCAGGTGGATAATTCTGCGAAACCATTATTTACCGGTCTAATTCTTACAGTACAAAGAAGTGCGCATCTCCATTCTGGAACCCTGAGCTTAATAAATGACCGCGCTGACTCGGGGCGGCACTCCTGACGGAACTCGTTTCACGGGTAGTTCATGCCGGAAGACAGTACTAGGAGGTCATCTACATTCGGCGGAAGACCTGTATCCCATATGAACCCCAATACAGACGAATTCTATCGAGTCTCCAGATATCACTAGAAAACCCATAACGGATGCGAACCGCCATGCCGACGCCTACACCTTGCAAACCACACGCAAGCGATAAGTACACTCCATAAAACACCCAAATAACGTGGTTCAACTCGCAATCGAGAATTTCTGCGACGAACTCAATCTCCGCGTCCCCACCCACATTGAACCCATCCTCCTCGGACAAAAAGACAAGGTCGGTAAACAAGACCTCGAACAAGATCCCGAACAATTCGTCTGCCAATACCTCATCTGGCCGATCTGTGAAGCCATCGGCCTCGACTACATCAGTGAATGGTACCACGAGGGACACGGCGGCTCTATAGACCTCTATGTCCGAAACACGAACCAGCCGATATTTGGCGAATGCAAACGCCTCAACCACTACAAACGCGCAATCAAAGACCTCCGAAATTACCTACACCACAGGACGGCACATACCCAATATGGTATCGCCACCGACGGCATCAACTGGCTGTTCATCCGCGAACCAGAAGATCAGCGGAAAAACGCCGAAGTACTCGAATACCACTCCTTCAGAGGCGCACTCTTCGACACACTCATCTCCGCCGGCGCTGTCCAGCCCCAACTCCAGGGTAAACGAGTCCTTTGGAACTCCTCCGTCGGAAAAGTAGCTAAAGCCCCATACCAACGATATGGAAAACTCCACAGGGAACCCATTGAGGACTCCATTCAACGGTTCAAAGAAAAATTCTCGCCCAGTAACTTGTCCACCTACTCCGATGCACAAGGACACGACAAACCACTCACCACCTATAACAGCAACTCATCAGAGAACCGCTCAGAAACTACACTCGACGACTTCAACTAACCGACTCTTCTGAATCCCTCAACTGGTCATAGATACAGTGAGCGTTGGCGAGTACAGTTCCTGAATTCCCCGTGTTAGATTCCCCACTCGGTTTCGGCCTCTTCACCGATGGCTCGCCGTCAACTCCGCTAGCAGGATCGTGAACATAGTCCCTGAAATCGTTCGGGCTGAATCCGCAATTAGTTCCAATTGCGCGGCTCCTGCGTTCGTCGGCCACGCTACGGGCTTCATCAGCGGTAAACGCAGCATCAATATCACCAACTGCCATCACGATTTCGCGTTCATCGTCTTTACCGATTAATTGTGCTTAGAAGGGCTGTGCCTGGTGATGCTGTAAAATCCAATTTCTCGGCTATAGGTTAGCAAGCACTACGAGAATACTATCTACAATCAGGACGACACCGATACCCAGCAGAAAACCAGTCACAATACGCAGTCTGTTCGTGCTCTCTCGTTTCCCGAGTAGCTGAGTGAAACCATCAACACCACCTGGAATCAAGAATAATACACCCATCAGGAAGAGCCAAACCGGACGAATCGGGATACTCCATAGCCGGGTAGCGAGGATTCCAAGGACACCACTTGAGTACATACCAGTACAGCGAGCACAGAGACCGAAGTACCGGCCATGGTAGGAAATGGATCGATCGGGTCTGGAATGACACAATGGATACGGTCGGAGAAATGAGTTCGATAGACGGAATATCGCATCGAGGAACCGGTTCACTCCGAGAACCCTGTATTGCATTCTACGCAGTTGTTGTTTGCCCGGTGATTGTGCCACCCGCAATCCGGGCACTCTTTTGTTGACTCTGATGGCTTATTGTGCCGCGAGCTCCTCGAAAGTCCTAGTGCACGTCTCACTGTTGACCGACCATGTCTCGTCAAGAGGAAGGGCCAGCCAACGGCTACCAAAAATGTTGTCCCTGCCAGCATGATTTCACCGTTAATTAGGAACCATAACCCAAGCAGGCAACCGATCCAAAGTGAGCCCAGAACTGCGACTACTTCGATAACGTCTGTGTTGAGCCCGATCGTATCTGAACCTTCGTCAGTCGGCGGCTCTACAGACCCGGTTGACTCGCTTTCTGCTCCAGAATGGGTCTCATCGGTCATACCGAATCCAGCTCTTCGCCACAGTCATGGCAATAGTTATTCTCTCGGCTGTTCTGCCAACCGCAGGTCTGGCAAACCACGTTTGAGCGGGACTCGGTGGACGTCTTGGAGTCCGATGTCTGTTTTACGTTTTCAGGGGTTGAATCCATGAGATTCTCGACGCCCCACTCTGCACCGGATTCAGTGAATATCAGCCAGAATGGAGACGCCACCAGACAACCGGTAATGATGAACGACACGAAATTACTACCATCTAGGAGAAGGGTGCTTCCCAATCCACCCAAGAGGAAGAACCCGATTACTATTCCCCAAGAGGTCGCTGGATCTGTGTTTGCGCTTAAGGTCTCGTCGTTTGTAGCCTCATCACTCATTTTGAATGTATTGACTTCGTGTTGAATCTTGCATTTGGGCCGCCTCCAGGCAATTCAGGAAGATAGCTGAACACCACAGTCGTGGCAATACTGGTTTTGGCGGGGGTTCTGCCATCCGCACTCGGAACACACTTGCTTTGACGTACCCGATTGCTGCTCCTGTTGCTGGCTCAGTGAGTTTTCCTTCCCCTCATTATAATTCCGTTGAGCATCTTTGAGCATTACTTGACCACCCTCCGTGAGAAACAGAGGCAGTCCAAACCCTATCGCTAATACCAGTAATGCAAGAACCGGGTTACCAGTAGAAGTGAGCCAGAACGACAGGACAATGCCCAACCCAATAGACGAGATAGATGCTATCGATTCTGTCTTACTGGGGTCAATCCGCTCATCGCGGCGGTAATTCCAGTCGTCAGGCGACAACTCCTCCTGGTTGCTATCAGTCATTCCCTCTCAGGGGATTTAAATGTAAACCCACAGTCCCCGCAGTGATTCGCTTCTGTCGGGTTCTCCATCCCACAGTCAGGACAGATTCGTTTCGGCTCTGAGCTACTATTATCTGAGACCGTGATCTGTTGTTGCTGTTGCTGCTTCGAGCCACAGCAGCCGACCATCCCCACACCCAGAAGGCCTACTAAGGTCATCCCAATTCCCGCGAATTCTACGAACAAAATTTGAACTGTCTCATCCTTCCCCTAGCCACGTATAAACTCGTGGATGTCGAAACCTAAGCAAACCTAGAAGCCAGGTGTCGGTGTCGAACAAGATCCTAAATCCCGCAGAACCAAGACTAGAACTCGTGCAGCTCCCTCTGACGTAGATTCTCCTTGGAACGTGCAATCTCGTCCTGCTACAGAACGCGGACTTCTTGTAGCCGCCGTAATAGTTCAAGACGGATGGCCTTCGCACAGGATGAGTTACTAGAGCAGCTACAGCAGGTTGACGCCTACGAGTTCGAACAATTTGTTGCGAAACTCTGGGAGGTGCAGAACTGGGATACCTATGTGACCAAGGAGGCAGATGACGGCGGTGTTGATGTTGTCGTCGAAAAGTCAACACCATTCCCCAGGAAGCAAGTGATTCAGGTCAAGAGGTATGAGCCCTCGAATTCAGTCGGGCGACCGGAGATTCAGCAGTATGCCAGCCTCCGGCAGGAACAAACTGACGTAGATATGGTAGTCGTATTGACTACTGGCCGGTTTACCGATGGTGCAGAGGATGTGGCGAGAAAGCTCAATGTGAAGCTCATTGATGGCCCTCAACTCTATAATCTCATTGAAGCTCTTGATGCATTCCAGCTTGCCCAATCATACGTTGACTCGGAAGTAAACGGAGTTGGGACTTCTTCAACCGGATCCGAAGACGTCTCCACTGACACGCCAGTACGTGAAGGAAATCCGGCTGAGGGTGCACAATCAATAACTGGGTTTGAACACAAGTCGGAGCTCAACGATGTCCCCACACATCTTCCAGTCCTCATAAAGCTCCGAGAAACGATCACTAAGGAGATCAGAGAGCTCCAATCCGAAGCTGACCGCGCTGAGAATGCATTCCACGGAGAGCGCTACTTTGACGCAGTAGAACAGTATGAAGAAGTAAATCGACGACGAATTAGACTTCGGCAGGAAATCGCTCGATACGACGGCGGTCTCACTCATATCGATAGCAATAGTGTTGAACATCTTCCCTCTGCAAGGACGTTCGCTACAGACCTTGCCCAAATCACAGAGAAGGTAAATGAGCACTTCCAGGAAGCTTACCGAATTGCTGAGCGAGCAAAAGGACTAGAACTTCTGGTAGCCGAAATCTCTGACCGAGTAGAATCAATCAAGGATTGTATAGAGAGAGGCGATCGGATGCGGCAGAATGCCGAGGTTGAGAGAGCGCATTCGAAATACGAACAAGCGGAATCTGACCTTGGACAGGCACATGAGACGATGGAGATCTATCAGGGATTAGTCTCGACGTACGATGACGCAGTGATTGATTGCCACTCTGGCATCCCTCAGGAGGTTTCCCTCTCAGACCTCGAAACGGAAATCGCCTCTCGATTCGATTCGAAAGAGGAGCTCGTGGAGAGACAGCATATCGCCAAGAATGCGGCTGGGTCATTCAGTGAGAGTTTGCTCACCGACAACAGCGGTGAGCTATTTGACAAGGATCTAATTGAGTACATCAGAGAAGACGAGAAACTTGAGTTCGTATTCGTACCGCCGAGGATGGGCTTCAAGGTTGCTTCTTCTGAGGGGACAGAAGGGACACCACAACATGACCCCCTACAAACGGGTTCTAGTTTCCTGGTAGTAACGAATCAGAGGATTCTGTATGTTGCCGGCGTGGATGATCACGACGAAACTTGGAGCATTCCATATAACGAACTGTCGAGTGTAACCGTTTCAACAGAGGCTACGTCAGGAAGCATCCAGTTCATCAGCTCCGACGGGACAGAATATAAGTTCGAGGGGCTGAGAAGCGAGATATCCGGATTGAAGCGAGCGAGCGACTACATCAATAACCAAGTGAAGTAATCAGACTGCGGGGTTCCCGCTCTATTTGGAGAGGGACGATGGATTCTGTACCCTTTTGACAAACCAACCCTGCCAGCGTACCCCGTCTTCGAAGAGAGTGACCCCCTCACCGAAATATTTCTTTGAAATCACTCAATATTGGAGAAGTCACCTTCACGTTGAAAGACGTAGGCGGGTGATCGCCAGAAGCCATCATCAATCGGCTCGTTGTTACTTACTTTCCGTAGTTCCGTCATCGGGAAGGGATCACCGAGTTCCATCCCTTGCCGAACAATATACGTCGTCTTGTCTAATTCATCGTTGTGGTCGCTGTACGTGTCGTTCTTGCTGATGTGGTTCCGGAACTCTTCAGCCTCAGTCGAGTCGGGATCCGGATCGATGATAAGATTCGTGATTATGCCAATGTGAGTGACTGTATCGCCACTACGGTAATAGATTGGAAGTTGCCCGTGGGCGTCGAAGGCAGCCTCTGCTGACCTCAAGATACTACTCGACCGGTGAGTGATGGCCTCGAACTCAACCAATTCGCTAAGCCGTTCACTGTAGTTCTTAGAAAGGATTGCAACGTTCGGGTGTTTCCGGACTTCGCGCTGTAACCCCGACCAACTTTGCCCGCTCGTAGCTGATTTCGATTTATCGAGGTTCTTCGCCTCTTCAAGATGCTGCATCATTCCATCAAGGGATCCCGATTCTCGGTCTTCTATGGGTTCATCCTGCTCAGCCATGTATTGCCATAGGAGAACTCATCAACTTCGGATAAACCTTCGTCACGTGTGGATTATAGGGTGGATCAACGGGAGTTGAATCCAATCAGCGGGTCAGTACAGCAGTACTGCGTCCTGCTTTTAAATAGAACAAGGAAATGGTTTCCACACTCGGGACAGTTGACCCTCGCTTTCCCATCAGACTCGTCCTTGTCCTCTACAGTCGTACTGTCGCGGGGAATCAAAGCAACGGCTTGGGCATTGCATTCCGGGCATCGCACCCATTCGGACTTCGGCGGTTCGGACACAGATAATCCCGTGATACCCACCCGCGTAAAAATCACCATGAGGGAGGGTATTTTTGTGACCCCAGATTTTGAAACTGGCGCAGAGTAGGCACCTTGGCAAGACAACCCAGTAGGCTTTATGTGTGACACTCATTTATAAACCATGTCCCAGGCCCCACCCTCTGTTCTACCGTCTACCCTTGACATTATTACCCGCGAGTGGGGAGAAATAAACGAGCGTGAGGTGCTAGAGTACAGTGAAGAAACTGATACGTACTGGGCGCAACTCGACAGTACGGAGCCGGTGTATATGCAGGTTCTCTCAGCCATCGCAACAATCTCAGGAACGCGGCCAACGGAATTACTACCACTATATACTGGAATTGGCGAGGAGGGACTGGAGGAATTGGCCTCCCTGGAGATCACCGAGGCAGTCATCGGAGAGGTCACGCTATCACTATCGTATGTTGACTACGAAATCAGCGTCTATAGTGATGGAGCAATTGCGGTGAAACCGCCTTGCTAAGGTATCCCAGAAATAGGAACCTTAGAAAATCCCCACTGGTGGTCGGTGAATGGAACACAACGGCGAAAGGCGGTTTGAGGATAATTGTAGATAGCTTCGGGAATCCCCCGCGAACGGCGATGTTCTCGACACCCGCTCGCCCCGGCGGGTCGCTCGACCTGCACCGGAGCATCCCGGGATACCTTTGCGTGGGTGAGAATTTCGCAGAATCTCTTAGAATACGGCACGGGAAGTTTTACGAGACAGCCACCTCCCCAGTCCCTATGGTCAAGGCTGACCGCCGCGAAGAACTCCGCAACCAACTCCAAGACCACTTCGCACGTGTAGAGGAGAACGAGGAGTGGCCCGGAAACTATTGGATGGAGGTTGACTTCGAGACTGACGGAGGGACAACTACACTACAGTTCCAGTTCGGTTCGTTCAACATTACAGGACTGGACGAAGAGGAACAGTTCGAAACTACCCGGGAACTCGTGGAAGACGAGGGCCTCAACATCCAGACGGAGGTGGATGTTGCAATTACGACGACGGACGAGACTCACGACATTGACGAAGTAGTTCGAATTATGGGCCGAATCTTCAATGAAGTTTATGGCGCTGATTTCAGCGACATCGAGGATATCCGAGAGCTTGAGTTCTGATACGGGGTGGGTAGCCCTTGAAGGTGCCCGTTATAAACTCGACATCGACTAAGACGACGTCGAAACTCACTCAACGAGCGACGTGATCATCTCGTTCGGCACGCCCAAGGCGACCGAGGCTGGCGACTACAGGACACGGTGAGATTCTTTAAACACACCCACGAGGGTAGCGTTCTCAGCCGCGTATTCGACGGAAGAGAATCAGAATCAAGATTTGATTTCACCGCTTCGCAGTATGGATTTCAGCTACCTGAACAAAGTGGAACAAAGGAGCAATCGATAGTCAGAAAAAGCCATTACAGGGCGTCTAGGAGTAGATTAGGTGTCGATAGAGAGCGGATTTTGTCCATCAATTGTTCCAGGCTCGACGA
>Ga0207754_100143_pt1 | contig 45325 bp, 40 predicted proteins | sample A23E1SouthBayCA_FD_187728 | JGI IMG/M metagenome (GOLD analysis project Ga0207754, IMG submission 187728) | Aerobic enrichment media microbial communities from Eden Landing Ponds, California, USA - A23 E1 (SPAdes) | ecosystem: Environmental > Aquatic > Marine > Unclassified | place: Emeryville...
AGAAGGTCAAAGTCGAGTGCGTCGTCGCCGACATCCCCGCCGACGACGTGGTCGACGCCATCGCCGACGCCGCCCAGACCGGGGAGAAAGGCGACGGGAAGGTGTTCACCCTCCCCGTCGAGAGCGCGGTGCAGGTCCGCACCGGCAAGACCGGCCGCGACGCGGTCTGAACGCCGCCGACCGCTGTGTTCGGTCGGTTCGGTCGCGCCGAGCCGTCCCCGGCGTCGTCAGCCTGACGGGCGACGGGGTTATACGCGCTCGGCCGAACGTACCGGTGGCCCCCCACGGGGCGAGAGCCGAACCCACGCGAAACCGTTTTTCCCCTCCGCACCGAGCGTCGTGACGATGAGCGGTGGCTCCACGTGGTGACTGTCGCTGTCCTCGGCGGGCTCGCCGTCGCGCTGTTCGGGATGGCCGCCGTCGGCCTGCTGGCCGACCGACATCTCTCGGACCCCGACGACCTCCGCGCCGACCTCCTCGTCAGCGACGCGAACAAGTGGGCCGTCTTCGCCCTCCTGTGCGGCTACGTCCTCGTCGTCGAGGGACGGCCGCTGTCCTCGATGACCGGCCGCTCGCTGGACCCCCTCGCGTTCGTCGCGGTGGTCGGCGGCGGCGTCTTCGTCCTGTTCGCCGCGAACGCGGCGACGACGCCCGTCTTCGACCGACTCGGCGTCGGCGGCCTCGACGAGGGGATGGCCGGGTTGGGCTCGCTGTCGGTCAGACACCGACTGTTCGTGGCCGGGACCGCCGGCGTCACGGAGGAAGTGCTGTTCCACGGCTACGCCATCGAGCGACTGCTCGAACTCACCGGCAGTCCGCTCCTCGCGGGCGGCGTCTCGTTCGCCGCGTTCACCGCGAGCCACGCCGTCGGCTGGGAGCGCGGCGCGGTCGCCAGAATCGCCGTCCCCGCGCTCCTGACGACGGTCATGTACCTCCTCGTGCGCGATGTGGTCGCGCTCGTCTGCATCCACGCGCTCAACGACGCGGTCGGACTGCTGTTGGCCGGGTCGGTCGAGGACGCCGGCGACGCCGACGGCGCTGACGCGGCCGCGGACGGAACGGCGCGGTAGGTCGTCGCGAAACCGGGGGGACGGTAGTTCGCCGGTGGAAGGCGCTGCCGACCCAGTAAGGTCTTTCCCGCGAGCGGCCGAACCGCCGCGCATGAACCACGACGAGTCAAGGGCGCTGTACGACCGCGCGCTGTCCGTGCTCGCCGGCGGCGTGAACTCCTCCGTCCGGGCGACCCAACCGTATCCGTTCTTCGTCGAGCGCGGCGACGGCGCGCACGTCATCGACGCCGACGGGAACCGCTACGTCGACTACGTGATGGGCTACGGGCCGCTGCTGTACGGCCACGACGCGCCCGAACCCGTCCAGTCCGCGGTCCAGAAGCACGCCGCCGCGGGGCCGATGTACGGCGCGCCGACCGAAATCGAGGTCGAACACGCCGAGTTCGTCGCGCGCCACGTCCCCTCCGTCGAGATGCTGCGGTTCGTCAACTCCGGCACGGAGGCGACCGTCTCGGCGGTCCGCCTCGCCCGCGGCGTCACCGGCCGCGACAAAATCGTCGTCATGCAGGGCGGCTACCACGGCGCACAGGAGTCCACCCTCGTCGAGGGCGGCCCCGACGGCGCGAAGCCCTCGACGCCCGGCATCCCCTCGTCGTTCGCTGACCACACCATCCCCGTCCCGTTCAACGACGAGGAGACCGTCCGCGAGGTGTTCGCGGAACACGGCGAGGACATCGCGGCGGTGCTGACCGAGCCGATTCTGGCGAACACGGGCATCGTCCACCCGGTCGACGGCTACCTCGAAGCGCTCCGCGACGTGACCGAGGCACACGGCGCGCTCCTCATCTTCGACGAGGTCATCACCGGCTTCCGCGTCGGCGGCCTCCAGTGCGCCCAGGGCAAGTTCGGCGTCACGCCCGACCTCACGACGTTCGGGAAGATTATCGGCGGCGGCTTCCCCGTCGGCGCGGTCGGCGGGAAGGCCGAACTCGTCGAGCAGTTCACCCCCGGCGGCGACGTGTTCCAGTCGGGCACGTTCTCGGGGCACCCGGTCACGATGGCCGCGGGCCACGAGTATCTGAAGTACGCCGCCGAAAACGACGTGTACGGGCACGTCGACCGCCTCGGCGAGAAGCTTCGGGCGGGCATCACGGACATCCTCGAAGACCAGGCCCCCGAGTACACCGTCGTCGGCACGGACTCGATGTTCAAGACGGTGTTCACGCGCCACGGCGCAGCCGAGCGCGCCGACGCCTGCGCCGACGGCTGTTCGCAGGTCGAGTCGTGTCCCAACTACGACGCCTGTCCGAAGACCGGCGCGGACGTGTCGAACGCCGAGACCGACCGCTGGGAGCGCGTCTTCTGGCAGGAGATGAAAGACCGGGGCGTGTTCCTCACGGCGAACCAGTTCGAATCGCAGTTCGTCTCCTACGCCCACACCGACGAGGACATCGAGAAGACGCTGGAAGCGTACAAAGCGGCGCTATAACCCGAATCGACGATTCGCCGGCCGCGCGCTGTTTTCACGACTCCGACCCGCTGGCCCGAGAGAGCCCGAAGTACACCGGCAGTCCGAAGACGGCGGCTAGTCCGGCGGTGAGAAACAGCGGGGCGACGCCGGTCGGGTCCGGCGCGAAGATGAAACCGAGCGGGAGCGCGACGACGAACGCGACGCCGAAGGTGAGGGCGAGACGGGCGGACCTGTTCACGTCGGAGTCGTCGCCGCGGAGGCCGATAACTGTTCGGCACTTCGACACGACTGCGAGGCGGCCGAGGCGAGCGAGGACCGTCCGCCGCGACTTCGACTCGGCCCGGCCCGGCCCGAACGCGCCTCACTCGACTCGCAGTCGCGCCTCGGCCGCCCGCCACAGCGGCGGGTAGGTCAGGGCGACGCCGACGCCGAGACAGACCGCCCACGAGACGAGGATACTGACTGGATTTCCTTGGAGTTCGAGGAAGACCAACAGCGGAATCCAGACGGCGGTCACGACGAGGCCGACACCCCAGACGCGGGCGACGAGTCGGAGGCGGAGGGGGCGCGCGAGGAGGAGCGCGAGCGCGACGAGCGCGGCCGCGACGAGGCCGGCGAACCACGGCGGTTCGACGCCGACCGACGAGAGAAACAGGTCGAGGGGCGCGACGACCGAGGTCAGGCCGAACAGGAGGAGGGCGACGACCACGAAGTCACCGACCTGCCGGACGGCCGAATCGAGGGCGGGCATCGTCCGGGTCGTCGCGCGGGGACCGTATCGGTCTTCCGTTCGGATTCGACCCGGCGCGCGGGAGCGAACTGGAGGGCTTTTCAACGCGGGGGCCGGACTGACGCGTATGACTACAACACTTCGCTTGGCGACGCGAGGGTCGGCGCTCGCTCGCGCGCAGGCCGCGAGCGTGCAGGGGGCGCTCGCGGGCCGCCGACTCGACGTCGAACTCGTCGAAGTCGAGACCACGGGCGACCGGATTCAGGACGAACTCATCCACCGACTGGGCAAGACCGGCGCGTTCGTCCGCGCGCTCGACGAGCGCGTCCTCGACGGCGAGGTCGACGCCGCGGTCCACTCGATGAAGGACATGCCGACCGAGAAGCCCGCCGACCTCGTCGTCGCCGGCGTGCCCGAACGCGCGCCCGCGGGCGACGTGCTCGTGACGGCCGAGGGCCACGACATCGACGACCTCCCGGAGGGAGCCGTCGTCGGCACGTCGTCGCTCCGCCGGCAGGCCCAACTGCTGAACTACCGCGACGACCTCGAAGTCGAGCCGCTCCGGGGCAACGTCGACACCCGCATCGAGAAACTGCTGGCGACGCACCTCCAGCGCGAACACGAGGCCCGCGTCGAAAACGACAAAGAGCGACAGGGCAAGAAGGGCAAGACCGACCACGACGAGGCGTTCGACGAGACCGCAGACGAGTGGTTCGAGGGGCTCACCGAACTCGAACGGCAGGCGCTCGGCCGGAAGGTCGAAACCGAGTACGACGCCATCGTCCTCGCGGAGGCTGGGCTCAAGCGCAGCGGGCTCACCGAGAAGGTGAACTACGAGCGCCTGCCGCGGACGACGTTCGTCCCCGCACCCGGACAGGGGGCCATCGCCGTGACCGCCGCGGACTCGGAGGTCGTCGACCTCATCCGCGACAAACTCGACCACCCGCGGACCCGCGTCGAGACGACCGTCGAGCGGACTATCCTCGCGGAACTCGGCGGCGGCTGTATCGCCCCCGTCGGCGTCCACGCCCTCCTGCAGGGCGAACACGTCCACGTCGACGTGCAGGTGTTGGCGACCGACGGCTCGGAGTCCATCAAGACCTCGCGCGACCTCCCCGTCGGCAACCACGCCAACGCCGCCCGCGAGTTCGCGGCGGCCCTGCGCGACCGCGGTGCCGGCCAGTTGGTCGCCGCCGCCCGCGAGGAGGCCGAGGAGTGAGATGACGGGCGACGACCAGCGCGCGGGAGCCGACGGACACTCGAACGACGACGCGACCGACGGCGACGGCCTCGGCACGGTCCACCTCGTCGGCAGCGGCCCGGGCGACCCGGAACTGCTGACGATGAAGGCCGCCCGCCTCATCGACGAGGCGGACGTGGTGCTCCACGACAAGCTCCCCGGCCCGGAGATTCTCGAGATGATTCCGGCCGAAAAGCGCGAGGACGTGGGCAAGCGCGCCGGCGGCGAGTGGACCCCACAGGAGTACACGAACAACCGACTGGTCGAACTCGCCCGCGAGGGCAAGGACGTGGTCCGCCTGAAGGGCGGCGACCCGTTCGTGTTCGGCCGCGGCGGCGAGGAGATGGAACACCTCGCAGACAACGGAATTCCCTTCGAGGTCGTGCCGGGCATCACCTCGGCGGTCGCCGGGGCCGGTGCCGCGGGCATCCCCGTTACCCATCGCGACCACGTCTCGTCGGTGTCGTTCGTTACCGGCCACGAGGACCCGACGAAAGACGAGTCCGCGGTCGACTGGGACGCGCTCGCCGCGACCGGCGGGACGCTCGTCGTCCTCATGGGCGTCGGCAAGCTCCCGCTCTACACCGCCGAACTCCACGAGGCCGGGATGGCCGGCGACACGCCGGTCGCCCTCATCGAGCGGGCGACGTGGCCAGACATGCGCGTCGCCACCGGCACCCTGGACACCATCGTCGACGTGCGCGACGAGGCCGACATCGAACCGCCCGCAATCACCGTCATCGGTGAGGTCGCGGCGACCCGCGACCGCGTGAAGGGGTTCCTGCAAGGCGGCGGCGCGGACGCCGTCGCTGAGGCGGGCGCGGACGCGAACCCGACCTCCGGAGGTGCGGGAGGGGACGAATGAGCCAGCAGGTCCGCGCGGCCGTCTTCCGCCCCGACGACGACCGCATCGAGCGCGCCGTCGAACTCCTCGACTCGCTCGGCGCGACCCCCGTCCCCGACCCGATGCTCGCAATCGAGCCGACCGGCGCGACGCCCGAGCCCGGCGCGTTCGTCGTCCTGACGAGCAAGACCGGCGTCGAACTCCTCGACGAGGCCGGTTGGAGCCCCGGCGACGCGGTGCTGTGCTGTATCGGCCCCGCGACCGCCGACGCCGCCCGCGACGCCGGGTGGACGGTCGACCGCGTCCCCGACGAGTACACCTCGGCCGGACTGGTCGACCACCTCGCGCCCGACGTGGACGGCGCGACGGTCGAAGTCGCCCGGAGCGACCACGGCAGTCCGGTCCTCACGGACGGCCTGCGCGACGCGGGCGCGGACGTTCACGAGACGGTGCTCTACCGGCTCGTCCGCCCCGAGGGAGCCGGAGAGTCGGCCGAGCTGGCCGCCGCCGGCGACCTCGAAGCCGCCCTGTTTACCTCGTCGCTGACGGTCGAACACTTCCTCGACGCCGCCGCCGAGCGCGGTATCCGCGAGGAAGCCATCGCCGGCCTGAACGACGCGGTCGTCGGCGCAATCGGGCCGCCGACCCGCGACACCGCGGAATCCCACGGCATCGACGTGACCGTCGTCCCCGACGAGGCGACGTTCGAAGCGCTCGCGGTCGCCGCGGTCGAGACCGCCGCGCCGACGTATCACGAGTGACGTGACGGGAAGCGAGGGAGCGGCGTGACGGGAACCGAGGCGGGAGACGGCTCGTGGCGCGCCGTCGGCTCGGTCGCCGGCTGGCAGACCGCCGCGAGCCTCTGTTACTACGCCATCTTCGCGGCGACCGGCTTCGTCCGCGACGCGTTTTCGGTCTCCGAATCGCTGGTCGGCCTCTTTCTGACCGCCGGCCTGCTCGGCTACACGGTGTTTCTCTTTCCGAGCGGCGCGGCCGTCGACGGCTACGGCGAAAAGCCGGTCATGGTCGTCGGCCTGCTGGCGCTGTCGGTCGCGCTCGTCGGCGTCACGTTCGCGCCGCCGTCGTACCTCCTGTTGTTGGTGACGGTGGCGCTCCTCGGGGCGGCCTACTCGACCGCGATGCCGGCGTCGAACCGCGGCATCGTCGCGGCCGCGCCCGCCGGGAGCAAGAACCTCGCCATGGGACTGAAGCAGGTCGGCGTCACCGTCGGCAGCGGGGCGTCGTCGCTCGTCGTCACCGGCGTCGCCGTCGTCGCGGCGTGGCAGGTGGGCTTCTGGGCCATCGCCGTCTTCGCCGCCGGCTACGCGCTCGTCTTCGCGACGCGCTACCGCGGAAACCCCGGGACGGGACGGCTCGAACGACCCCGACTCGCCGGCCTCGGCGGCAACCGCGCCTACGTCGCGCTCGTCGCCGCCGGACTGTTCATCGGCGCGTCCATCTTCTCGATGCTCGGCTACACCGTCCTCTACGTGCAGGACGTGGTCGGAACCGGTCCCGCGCTCGCCGGGGGCGTCCTCGCGGCGACGCAGGTGACCGGAAGCGTCGGCCGCATCGGCGCGGGAAGCCTCGCGGACCGCCTCGGCGGGCCCCGCGGCGCGGCCACCGTCGCGCTCATCCAACTGGCCGGCGCGGTCGCGCTCTTTTCGCTCCTCGTCGGAACCGGCGGCTCGCTCGCGCTCACCGTCGCCGTCTTCGTCGCGCTCGGGCTCACCATCCACGGCTCGACCGGCGTCTTCTACTCCTGTCTGAGCGGCGTCGTCGACGACGGCGACATCGGCGCGGCGACCGCCGGCGGCCAGACCGCGCTCAACGTCGGCGGCCTCGTCGCTCCGCCGCTTTTCGGCTTCGTCGTGGAGTCGACGGGCTACGGGGCCGGCTGGGCGCTCGTCGCCGGCTCGACGGTGCTGGCGACCGTCCTCCTGTTCGTCGTCAGGCGGCGAATCTGAGGGCGAGGAGACGAGCCTTTATCGCCGAAGCCGCGGCAACGACGACACATGTTCCCCGCCGAACTGGAGTGGAAACGAAGGGGTTGCGTGCCCGAACTGCCAGCGTTTATGCCGGTGAGGGCGTGAGTACCACACCAATGGACGGACCCGTCCCCGAACTCACCGAGCACGCGGCGGCCTGCGCGGCCCGCCTCCGCGACGCCGACCGGGTGCTCCTCGCCTCGCACATCGACGCCGACGGGTTGACGAGCGCCGGCATCGCTTCGACCGCGCTCGAACGCGCCGACATCCCCTTCGAGACGGTGTTCTGCCGCCAACTCGACGAGGCCGCCGTGGCCGACATCGCGGCGACCGACTACGACACCGTGCTGTTCACGGACTTCGGCAGCGGCCAACTCGACATCATCACCAAGTACGAGGCGGCGGGCGACTTCCACCCCGTCATCGCCGACCACCACCAGCCCGCCGAGGGCGTCGAGACCGACCACCACCTCAACCCGCTTCGGTTCGGTCTCAACGGCGCGAGCGAACTCTCCGGCGCGGGCGCGAGCTACGTCCTCGCGCGGGCGCTCGAACCCGAGGACCGAGACAACCGCGACCTCGCCGCCCTCGCGGTCGTCGGCGCGGTCGGGGACATGCAGGACACGAACGGCGAACTCCGCGGGGCCAACGCGGGCATCGTCGACGAGGGCGTCGCGGCCGGCGTCGTCGAGGAGGGAACCGACCTCCGTATCTACGGCCGCCAGACCCGCGCGCTCCCGAAACTGCTCCAGTACGCGACCGACGTTCGTATCCCCGGTATCTCGAACAACGAGGCCGGAGCTATCGAGTTCCTCACCGAACTCGACGTGCCCTGCCGCGACGACGACGGCGAGTGGAAGCGGTGGGTCGACCTCACCGGCGACGAGCGTCAGGCGCTCGCCAGCGCCCTGATTCGCCGCGCCATCGCCAGCGGCGTCCCCGCCTCCCGCATCGACGACCTCGTGGGGACGACCTACGTGCTCTCCCGGGAACAGGAGGGGACCGAACTCCGCGACGTGAGCGAGTTCTCGACGCTCCTGAACGCGACCGCGCGCTACGACCGCGCCGACGTGGGCCTCGCGGTCTGCCTCGGTGAGCGCGACGCGGCGCTCGACCGGGCGCGCAGGCTCCTGCGGAACCACCGCAAGAACCTCTCGAACGGCCTCCAGTGGGTGAAAGAACACGGCGTCCGCGTCGAGGACAACCTCCAGTGGTTCGACGCGGGCGACGAGATACGCGAGACCATCGTCGGCATCGTCGCCGGGATGGCCGTCGGCACCGACGCGACCCGAAACGGGATTCCGGTCCTCGCGTTCGCCGAGAAAGAAGACGGCGAAGTGAAAGTCTCCTCGCGCGGGTCGTACGTGATGGTCAGAGACGGGCTCGACCTCTCGGCGGTCATGCGCGAGGCGTCCCGTGCAGTCGGCGGCGACGGCGGCGGCCACGACGTGGCCGCGGGCGCGACGATTCCGAAGGGCAAAGTCGAGGCGTTCATCGCCGAGGCGGACCGCATCGTCGGCGAGCAGTTGGCTGAGGACGCGGACTAATCGTCGACCGGGTTCTCCCCGAACCGCGCGGGCACCCAGTTTTGACTGTCGATTGGCGGCCGCTCGTATCCGGTATCGTCCTGTCGGGACGGGAGTTCGATGGGGTCGGGCGTGAGGTCCTCGTAGTCGATTTGGTCCAGCAGGTGCGAGATGCAGTTGAGCCGCGCGTGGCGCTTCACGTCGGCGTGGACGACGTGCCACGGGGCCGTCTCGATGTCGGTGTGTTCGAACATCGCGTCTTTCGCCTTCGAGTACTCGACCCACCGAGAGCGCGCTTCGAGGTCCATCGGACTCAGCTTCCACCGCCGCTTCGGGTCGTCTGTTCGCTTCTGAAACCGCCGTTCCTGTTCCTCATCGCTGATGGAAAACCAGTATTTGACGAGGACGATGCCCGACCGGACGAGCATCCGCTCGAACTCGGGGCAGGTCCGCAGGAACTCCTCGTACTCCTCGTCGGTGCAGAAACCCATCACCCGCTCGACGCCCGCGCGGTTGTACCAACTCCGGTCGAAAAGCACCATCTCGCCCTCTGTCGGAAGCTGTTCGACGTACCGCTGGAAGTACCACTGGCCCTGTTCGCGCTCCGTGGGTTTGCCGAGCGCGACGACCCGCGCCACCCGCGGGTTGAGCCGGCGGGTGATGCGCTTGATGACGCCGCCTTTCCCCGCGGCGTCGCGCCCCTCGAAGACGACGCAGACCCGGAGGTCGCGTTCCTTTATCCAGTACTGGAGTTTCACCAGTTCCTCCTGAAGGCGGTACAACTCCCGTTTATACTGTTTCTTCTTCAGGACCCCCTCGTCGTTGTAGCGGGGCTCGTCGGCGGACATACGAGAACTGCGAGCGCTGTGACCAAATAGCAAGCGGGGGCGGGCGGTGCGCTCGACGCCGGCGACGACGAACGCCGCGACGGCGACGAGCGGTCTGACCATCCGCCGGAGCAACGGCTGGCGCCAGCGCGTCGATGAGAGTGCGGCGGTCGTACATCACGGGGTGCAACCCGGAAAGCGCCTGTCGGGGTGTGCGGCCCGCAATCGCCGCAGACCGAGCTGTTCGACGAGTGGAAATTGATGAAGTATCCACTGTCGAGAGGATTCAACTCGCGTTTGAGTGTATAGTTACCCACATAGATAGTGTTCGACAACCTATCGAGTATAAAAATCGATTGTCCTCAAACAACCCAATCTGGCTATGACTCCCTCGATTCGGATACGGGAGCAGTTCGATATAGCGAGATTTGATTTATTATTGCCGGAGCTGGAGGAAGAAACGGCCGAGTGTAGACCGCGTTCGCGTTCGCCCTCGGGGGCGAAACCCGCGAAATCCTCATATCGGATGCTTGTGTATGTCATGGCACCGGCACGCATGCCGGAGTGGGGTGAACGATGGCGACTGCCAACTCGAACGAGGCCGAATACGACTACCCGGTCGGCTACGAACCGGAGGTACAAACAGAGACGGTCGAACTGGACCGTCGAACCGTCGAGCGACTCGAGGCGCTGCGCGAGGACGACGAGTCGTACGACGAACTGATAACCGAACTCGCGTCCATCTTCGCGGCGAGCGAACTCTCCGCCGCGCGCGTGGACAGCCCGCTCATCGAGTGACGCCCCGCGTCGCTCGATTTTCCGTATTTGAGACGCGCTAAGAGAGGAATCGCCGTTCAGAGGACGAACAGTTGATAAATGCTACGTTGCTATACAGAATCCGCAATCCCGACGAACTAACCGTCCGATTTTTTGCCGGGAGCGCGAAAGCTCCGGGTATGACCGATTTCGACCCCGAGAAGTTCGAGGACAAGTACGCCAACTACTTCCCCGAACTCCAGCGCGCGTACAAGAACGCCTTCGAGACGATGAACGACGAGTTCGACTCGTCGCTCATCCACGGGGTCGACCAGCAGATTCTCAACGAGTCCGAGCCGTTCTACGAGGACGACGACTTCTCCGTGCAGCTCCCCGACGACCCCGCGGAGCGGCTGACGGCGGTCGAAATCGACGACGACGAGCTCGATGCCGTCCTCGACCGCTACGTCGACGAGATAGAAAGCGAGCTTCGGCGGGTCTTCGGCGTCGAGGCGTAACCCCGAACCAAAGGCCTAAGCACGTTCACCTCGAAGTCGCGTGCATGAGCACGGAGACGCAGGACGGCGAGGACGACCTCAAAGAGCGTGTCGTGAACTTCCTCCGTCGGAACTTCCCGCAGATCCAGATGCACGGCGGCAGCGCGGCCATCCGCGACCTCGACCGCGAGACCGGTGAGGTTACCGTTCTCCTCGGCGGCGCTTGCTCCGGGTGCGGTATCTCCCCGATGACCATCCAGGCCATCAAGACCCGCATGGTCAAGGAGATTCCCGAGATCAACGAGGTCCACGCCGACACCGGCATGGGCGGCGACGGCGGGATGGGCGGCGACAGCCGCGGCGGCAGTCCGTCGTTCCCCGGCGACACCAGCGACGACACGACCGATATCGAGGACGACCAGGGCCCGCAGGCCCCGTTCTAACTCGACGGTTCGGACGTTTTCGTCGCGGCGGCGGCCGAGAACAGGAGTTTTATCGGCAACTACTCCCCACCCTCGGGTATGACTGCCGAGTCGCCCGAGAACGTCCTCTTCGTCGTCATGGACACCGTCCGAAAGGACCATCTCACGCCGTACGGCTACGACCGCCCGACGACGCCGGGGCTCGACCGGTTCGCTGACGAGGCGACCGTCTTCGAGCAGGCCGTCGCGCCCGCGCCGTGGACGTTGCCGGTCCACGCCTCGCTTTTCACCGGGATGTACCCCAGCCAGCACGGGGCCGACCAGGAGAATCCCTACCTCGAAGGCGCGACGACGCTCGCCGAGACGCTCTCGGCGGCCGGCTACGACACCGCCTGTTACTCCTCGAACGCGTGGATAACGCCCTATACGCACCTGACCGACGGCTTCGCCGAGCAGGACAACTTCTTCGAGGTCATGCCCGGAGAGTTCCTGTCGGGGCCGCTGGCGAAGGCGTGGAAGACGATGAACGACAACGACGCGCTCCGGACGCTGGCCGACAAACTCGTCAGCCTCGGCAACACCGCCCACGAGTACCTCGCCGGCGGCGAGGGCGCGGACTCGAAGACGCCCGCGGTCGTCGACCAGACCATCGACTTCATCGACGACTCCGAGGAGTTCTTCGCGTTCGTCAACCTCATGGACGCGCACCTGCCGTACCACCCGCCCGAGGAGTACAAAGAGCGCTTCGCGCCGGGCGTCGATTCGACCGAGGTCTGCCAGAACTCCAAGGAGTACAACGCCGGTGCCTACGAGATTGACGACGACGAGTGGGCGGACATCCGCGGGCTCTACGACGCCGAAATCGCCCACATCGACGACCAGCTCACCCGCCTGTTCGACCACCTCAAAGAGACCGACCGCTGGGACGACACGATGGTCGTCGTCTGCGCCGACCACGGCGAACTCCACGGCGAACACGGCCTCTACGGCCACGAGTTCTGCCTGTACGACCCGCTCATCAACGTCCCGCTGATGGTCAAACACCCCGCCCTCGACGCGGAGCGACGCGACGACCAGGTCGAACTGGTCGACCTCTACCACACGGTGCTCGACTCGCTCGGCGTCGAGGGCGGCGACCCCGCGACCCCCGGCGACGACGCGGTCGGTCTCGACCGCACGCGCTCGCTCCTGTCGGCCGACTACCGGGAGTTCGCGCAAGCATCGAACGACGACCCCGGCCAGCGCCGAGACGGCGAGTACGCCTTCGTCGAGTACTCACGTCCCGTGGTCGAACTCAAGCAGTTAGAGGAAAAGGCGTCGAGCGCCAGCATCACGCTCCCCGAGGACTCGCGGTTCTACTCTCGAATGCGGGCGGCGCGGCGGACCGACGCCAAGTACGTCCGAATCGACCGCATCCCCGACGAAGCCTACCGCATCGACGCCGACCCCGAGGAGACCGAGAACGTCGCCGACGCCGACACGGGCGACGAGGCCATCGCGGAGACCAAGGCCGCCCTCTCGGAGTTCGAAGACGCAATCGGCGGCGCGTGGACCGACGCGCTCGACACCGACGTGTCGGACGACTCGGTCGACCAGATGGACGACGAGGCGCAGGACCGACTCCGCGACCTCGGCTACCTCGAATAGCTCGCACACGGGCGTCTCGGGTCCGACGCGACTACGACTACCGAAGCCCTGCTCCCCGCTCCCACGCCCGGAGGAGCGCCGCGAGCGTCCGGTTCGTCGGCACCTCGAAGCCGTGGTCGGCGGCGATATCCACTACCGCACCGTTGATAGCGTCCACCTCGGTCCGCTTTTCGGCCGCCACGTCCTGCAACATCGACGAGCGGTTCGCGGCGGTCTTTTCAACCACGCGGTCGACTGCCTCGCGGGCGACGCGGTTCGGGAGCGAAACACGCTCTAATCGGGCGACTCGGGCCGTTTCGCGGGCCGCTCGGTGTGCGAGTTCGCCGGCGTCGTCGCCCGCGAGCGCGCCGTTTTCGACCCGCGAAAGCGCGGTGACCGCGTTGATGCCGGCGTTGACGGCGAGTTTCTCCCAGCGCCGTCGCGGCATGTCGGTCGCGACGAGCGTGTTGAGCCCCGCGTCGCGGAACGCCTTCCCGACGCGCTCCGCGAGGGGGTCGGACCCGCCGTCGAGCGCGCCCAAGACGATTCGGCCGACGCCGGTGCACTCGACGCGGCCCGGCTCGACGAGCCGCGCCCCGTAGGTCGCCGTTCCCGCGAGGACCGGCGCGTCGAGGCGAGAAACGAGCGTCTCCTCGGTCAGTCCGTTCTGGAGCGACAGCACCGCGTCCACGTCGCAGTCAGCGAGCGCGTCGGCAGCGGCCGCGGTGTCGAACGACTTGACCGTGACGAGCGCGAGGTCCGCGTCGTGGCCCGTTTCGGTCGTCGTCGCGGCCGGCGAGATGTGCGCCGACTCGGCACCGACGATGTCGAGCCCGGCCGCCGATACCCGGGCCGCGTACGGGTCGCGGGCGACGAGCGTCACGTCGTGGGCCGACGCGAGGAGGCCGCCGACGAGCGTGCCCAGACTGCCCGCGCCGAAGACGAGAATTCGCATGGCTACCCGTACTCGGCGGACGACAAAAATGGCGAGTTTCGCGGGTGCGGCGGTCGAATCGGGGGCGAGGCCTCAGTCTTCGGTCCAGTAGTAGAGTTGCTCCCGTTCGGCACCGCAGTTCGGACAGGCGTCGGGCAGTTCGTCGAGGTCGCCCATCTCGCCGCAGTTGCTACACCGCCACATCAACTCGGCCTCACCGAACTCGTGGCCGGCGCGCTCGTGTTCGACGGACATCCCCGCGAGTCCCTCGCGGGTCGTCACGAAGAAGCCGTCGTCGTCGAATCCGCGGACGCTCCCGAGTTCGGTTCCGTCCGCCGCGTACACCGTCATTCCCACCGTCGGCTGTGTCTCGTCAGCCATACGCGACTAGTCGTCGCGCGAGCGGATAAAAAGGAACGGCCGAATCGATATCGAGCGTCCGCAAGAAACGCGGCCACTCCGGACGCGGTATAAGTAATAAATTAAATAGCGCGATATAGAATTAAGAGGTCGACAAACACATCCCGAGTCGATGCGATTGAATGGACACACCCACGTTCGGGACCCGGCGATTCCGCCGACTGCTTGGAGCGCGAAACGACCGCGCGCTTTGCCTGTCCGCGCGCGCACGAGAAGCAATAAAGTAACAGAATCCGCTAGTCGAGTACGATTCCGGCAAACGGTGATTCTCATCACACCCAGATGTGCGGGCCGAAACAGGGTTTTGACACATTTTGTGGGGGAACACACCCCAGGCCAACAGATAGAATCTGTGAGGCTATTTTTGGAAGCTCCGAACCATAGTAGACACAAACAATCCGATCCAGAATGTTCCCAAGAAGCTTTGAATGGAAGAAACTAATCGAACGGTCGAATCAGACTTTTCAATGCCTCCAGTCACCAGAAAGGCAGTGAAAGACTGGATGCTAAGAATGAGGTATTCAATCCCTCCAATGCTGATTTCAGACTCAGTAAGTTTGTAAGTGGGAACAAATAGCGAAGCGGGAACAAGATCAGTTCTTGGTAATTGAGTCCGGTACAGCACCAACTCAATATGGTGATAAGAGATATTCAGCGTCTCCTGGTATGAGAGGTCCACTGGATGCATGCCATACCAAACTGCGAATCCAATTACGGTCAGTACCGACCAAATGAAAACAAGACTCGGACTCTCAGCATACCTACTGGTGATGTAGAAGATGTCATTTGTAACAATCCCATATCCGGCTTTGAGTTTTGAACGCCAATCGCTATGTGATTGGAGATCGTTCAGGTATTGATCTCGGCGACACCGTAATTCCTTGATAAAAAACTCAGTCGCCGCCAAGCCGCTCCCTTGTTTCTTAGCACCCTCCTTTGCTTTTGAATAAGTGGACTCTAGATGAGGTGAATGAATATGTTGGCCATCAAGAATTCCACCTTCGATAACCCAGTCGTTAGCTCGGAACAGATGTCTGTGCTTAGAGAAATCAAACCCATCAAATGTGGTGTTATCTATGAACAGGTAATCAATGGGGTGATCAATATTCTCTGATTGTAAGTCAACTCTTCCTAAGACTGACTCAGATAGTTGTATGTAGCATTTTTGTCGAATATTGAATTGTCCCTTTTCTATGACAGAGTCATCAAGTACGCAAGTGATATTTCTATATGAAGGGGCCAGTTCTAATTCCAAGTGGCTGAAGTGACTCTCCATTGCATTAATATTGTTAGTCGCAACACAGTCTACGATTTCAAACCGACCGTTAACTTCGCAATCTGTGAAGACAGCAGCAAAGCCCTCTGCTGCATCAAGGAGTTCTTTGAACAGTTCCAATTCAAGTGACTCATTGTATTTTGCTAACTCAGAACAGTTGATTCCCTCCGCATGAGTATGAGTCGAGTCAGCTCGGAGAGTAAGAAAATCACGCCGCCCAAACGTTACCGATTTGAAAACAGTTCGGTCGTTGAATTCCGCACTACGAAAGCCAGCAACACCGATATTTGATGATTGAAATCTCACTCCACCATCAAACGTTACTGAATCAAATTGTATGCCAATTTTAGCAAATACATGTTCAAACGAACCCCCATTCAAGAATTCAGCCTCAAAGAAAGAGACACCCGCAAAAAAATCAACTCCAGTAAAGACAGCCAGTTCTTCGAAAGAGGTCCCCATGAAGATAGCAGAGGATTTGAACCTTGCCGCGTTTTCAGCAGCATTTTGTTGTATTTCTCGTATATTAACTTCCTCTGGAGGGAGTTCAGAGAAGTTTGCAGTCTTTCGGAAGGTACTCGCTGTGAAATTAGCTACACCAAATTCAGTACCCGTAAACCTACATTGCTCATTGAAAGTGCAGTCTTCTAGCGTCAGGTGGGGAATAGACGAATCTAGTATAGTGAGTCCCTGGTGGAGATCTGCGTTACTACCCTGGATTTTTGAGATCCGGCACCCGATTATTTGAAGATCATGATCTAGACTGGTGTTTCGGATATCCAAGTCTGAGATATACGTCGCAGCGATAATAATCGGTGAATCGTCATCAATAAGCTGTAGAATACTATCCAGTCGAAGGCTGATCTCAACGTGAGTGCAGACAAGTTCTGCGACACCGGCTTGGTTTATTGTTGACAGATATGCGATTCTTTTCTGACTTTCCTCTGGGAAGATCTGATCCAAAACCGGAGGGAGAGTATGAAATACACAGTAAGAGCGATTTGGTAACGATGGGTAGGGACACTTCCAAGACTGAAGAGCAGAGCAGTCCTTGTGATACAGAGAGGGGTAGAATGCGAAGTCACACATTGTTCAATTCATTCATTCAACTTCAAACAACTATAATTAACTCGTTAGGTGAAGCTCACATGAAGTCCGCAATTCCCGACTGTTTGTTCTTGTCGTTCTCGAAGACCGATTCGAGGCTCTTTTCGAGCACTTCGAGGCGCTGTTTCGTGTAGTCGCGGCAGTCGAACTCCTCCGCCACCTGAATCGCGGTGTCCATGTACTTGTTCACGGAGCCCTGGTGGACCGTGAGGTTCACCCGGCCGCCGCACTCCCGGCAGTCGCCCGAAAGCGGCATCCGGCGGTACTTCTCGCCGCAGTCGAGACACCGCGTCTCCTGTCGGGAGAAGGCGCGGAGGTTGCCGATGAGGTCCGGCAGGAAGTGGTACTCGATGACGCGCTCTGCCACGTCCGTCTCGTCGACCGCCCGGAGCTTCCGCGCGAGGAACAACTGGGCGTCCATCTTGTCCATCATCGACCCGAGGGTCTTGTACGCAGAGAGGTCCGGGCCGGCGGCGATGTCCGTGGTGTCGTGGGTGTGGTCGAACCCGGTGTACTCGCGGTCGGTTCCGAGGTACTCCTCGGCGATGGTGACCTCGTCTTCCCAGTCGTCGGGGTCTTCCATTCGCAGCGTCGCCTCGTAGAACTCGCGGGGGTACTGCCGCACGATGTCCATGTTGTGCGCCTCGTCGTCGATCTCCGAGGGGTCGATGCGCGAGGACATGACGAGCGGCGCGTCCATCTGCCCGCCGCGCTTGTCGGGGAGATATTCTTTCGAGAAGTTGAGAAGACCGTCCATGAGGAGCATAACGCAGTCTTCGTCCCCGTCGCACTGCGCGACGTGGAGGTCGTTGGCGACCAGCGAGTTGGTATCTTCGACGGTCAACGAGTAGGTGTGGTCGATATCGCTTTCGAGATATTCGACCGAGACGACTTCGTCGAGCCACGTATCCCCGCCATCCGAGAAGAGACGCTGGCTTCGGATGTCCGTGTCGTCGAGCGCGCTCGCCAGCGCCTCACTCTTTCGAGGGAGGTGGAATCCGACTTCCTCGGCGAATCGGACCGCGTTCTCCGACGTGAGTTTGAGGACCCACGAATCGAACGTCGGGACCTCGTCTCCATCGTAGAACTCCGCCACCGCACCGGTCTGTGGTGTTCGGCGCTCAGAGTAGGTCTTCGCGGCGATGCCGAATCGTTTGAGGGCGGCAACGAGGTCGCGTTTGAGGTCGTCGCTCACGGTGTGCGCGCGGATCTCCACACGGTCCGAAGACGCGCTTCCGTCTCCGGAGAAGTACGCCGACAGGAAGGACCGAAGAACCGGCTTGGGGCCGGTAAGTATCGAGTCCGGGACGCGTTTGTCCTCGGCACGCGACCCGCATCCGATGACGTCCGCAAACAGCGACTGAACGAGTCTGCTCGAAATCGTGACCTTCCACTCGTTCTCCTCGAACGCGTCGACGCCGAGTGCTTCGCTAACGGTATCGAGGATGCGTTCTCGGGCGATTTCGTCCGGAATACAGACCGTTGTCTGGTAGAAGTTTCCAGGCGACGCTCTCGTGAATCCTTCCGCGGCGTAGTATCCCAGTACAGTTCCGAACGCTTCGTCGATATCGAGCACTCTCGAAACGGTCGCGGTATCGCGGCGAACGCCAAGAGATAGGTCACGCGGAAGCACGTCGACGACCGTTTCGACGTCTCCGAGAACCTCCACGAACGCCGAGGCCGGAACGCTGTCGCGAGAGACCCAGTTGTAAACCGTCGAATCGCTCCGTCCGAGCCGCTCGGCGACCGGTTTCAGATAGCCGTTCGCTTCGGTATGCTCGTCGAAGAGCGACCGGATTCGGTCCGCACCGAGTCCCCGAATCATCAGGTCTTCGGCCGGTACCGACCCGCCGTTCAGGAACTCATCGAGCAAGTCGAGCTGAGCCGGGTCCGCGTCGATGTCGATGCACTTGGGCGACGGAAGCGCGTCGCCTTCGTCGAGTTCGTGCGCGGGAATCCGCGTGAACCCGCCGTCGCCGGCTCGAATCACCGTGTGGTCTGGAGTGACCGTTAGTTCTCTTCCACCGCGAGTCTCGATTCGTACGAGGTGGTCCTGTGCGACGTGCTTAGAGACGGCTTCGACCGGTTTCATCGTCTCTCGTCCGTCTCTGGCCAACGACGGGACGTACACGTCCCCGTCCAGTTCCTGAACGAGGGTCCCGAAGTCGTCGGTATCCGGGTCATCGAGCCGTTCCTCGACGAGCGTTCGAACCTCGTCGTATCGCCACCGGTCGGTCTCGTCCCGGAACCAGACCTTCGTCTCCGGGTGGAAGCAGTTCCGGCGTTTCGCGGCGTGGAAGTACGGATGCGCATATCCGACCGCGGCTGTCGTGAATCCGACAACTCTGCCGACGACCGCGGCGGAGGTGTGAGGGGCCATCCCGAAGACGAGTTCGCCGATGAGGTCGTCGCGCTCTTCGATTTCGTAGAAGCGGTCGAGGCCGTAGAACTGGTCGAGGAGGTCGTCGACGAAGTCGGCGGTCTGCATCATGTGCTGGGCCGCGCCGTTCGAGAGGACGATGTCCTGGACTTTGAGTTCGACCAGTTGGTCGTCGAACCGGAGAGGTTCGCCGTCGATGTCGGTCTCGTAGCCGAGTTCGCGGAAGTGGTCGGCGGTCACGTCGAGTTCCTCGGGGCGGACCGCGGTGACGGGCAGGTCGGTCATGTCGTAGCGGACGGTGCCGTCTTTGAACGACGACACGTCGTGTTTCGCCCGCAGGACGCCCTTCTCGATTGGTTCGGGCGTCTTGTTCGCGGAGGTGAGCCCCTTGACGCCCTTGAGAATCTGGAACGACGACTCGCGCTCGCCGACGCGTTCGAGGGCGTTTCGGTACTCGGTGTTCAGGTCGATGTCCTGCCACTCGGCGCTCTCGACGTCCCACTCGCAGCGCTCGCAGTAGACGCGGCCCGACTCGTCGGGTTCGATGACGCTCCCGCAGTCGTCGCACTCGTAGTGGGGTTCGGTGTGACCGCCGCACTCCGGACATTTCGATTTGAAGCCGAACGCGCCGCAGTCGGGGCACTTGCGCTGACCGAGGCGGACCGAAATCTGGCCGCGCTTGCCGGACTCGCCGCGGTGTCTGGCGGCGTCGCCAACGTCGCGTTGGCTCCCGCCGGCCTCGCCGATGGGAAACAGCGTGTGGACCGCGGGCGAGAGGTCGCGGCGCTCGGACTTCTCCGGACGACCCATGCGGTTGCCGATGCGGGTGGGCGCGCGCTCGCGGACGACGAAGGGCGCGACCTCATTGACGGCCTCGACGGCGTTATCGCCGTCGTCCCACCCGCGGGCGCGCTCGGAGAGGTCGGGGAGTTCCCACGTCCGCTCGCGGTCGTCGGTGAGACCGAGGCTCCGGGCGAGCGGTCGCCACACGGGGACGCGAAGCGTCTCGTCGGTCTGTCGGTGAGCGACGAGCAGGTGTTCGAGCGCCTCCCGAATCTCGGGCGTGTTGTCGAGGACGAGCGTTCCCTGCAGTCCGCGCTCGGGTTCGTTGTCGTGTTCGAGCGCGGCCGCCGTGCCGCCGTCGGCTTCGGCGGCGACGATTTTACCGGCCGCGACGGCGTCGGCGAGCGCGTCGAACCGCTCGACAGAGATGTCGTGCCAGAGGTAGGTGTAGACGGGATGGAGCGGGGCGTCGAACTCGGTCGCCCACGAGAGGGCCTGTTCGACCGACGGCTCTTCGAGGTCGACGGCGGGGTCGTCGCGGAGCGCCTGCACGTTGGCCTCGGTCGCCTCGAACTCCTGAATCCACCACTCGAAGACGTACGAGGCGGGCGCGAGCGGGTGGTTGTTCTCGACGAACTCCCCGAAGTTGACGAGGTACTCCCCGAGGTCGAGAATCTTCTCGACGCCGTTCTGGAGTTCCTTCGCCTCCTCGGGGTCGTCGATGCGGCGCACGTCGCCGTTGGCGAGTCTGACCGTCGGCCCCTCGATGGAATCGACGGGGACGACGCCGCCGGCCTTGCCGGGACGCTCGGTCTTGATTTGGGTGCCGGTGGCGATGAAGTCGTCCACGATGTGCATCGTCGCGGGGTGGACGCCCGCGGTCGCAAAGCCGTGGTTGCGGGCGCGGCCGTAGCGCAGGCGGAAGCCGCCGGGCGCGGAGGGGTGGCCGAACACCGGGCGGCCCGCGATGAGGTCGCGGAGGAACTTGGTCGCGGGTTCGACGCGGGTCGGGCCGTCGGGGGCGTCGCTCTCGGCGTCGTCGGTCTCTGCGTCCGGGTCGGCCTCGGCCTCGTCGGCTTCGTCGCCGTCGTCTCCCGCGTCGCCGGCGTTCGCGGCGTCCCCGCCGTCCTTGCCGATGGTGCCGTCGATGAGGTCCTGGAGCCACGGCCAGTCGACCTCGTCGAGTTGGCGGGTGTAGCGCTGAATCTTCGGGGCTTTGAGCGCGATACCCTCGGCCATGACGAGACACATGCCGCCGCGGGCGGAGTTGGTGTCGACGCGTTCGAGGTCGCGGTAGCCCGAGACCTCCTCGTCGCCGGTGGCCTCGCCGTCGAGCATGATTGGCATGTTCTCCGCGATGAAGCGCGACTCCTTGTCCTTCGGCGAGTACTGGAGGCCGGTCTCTTTGTCGTAGAGGTTTATCTCCTCGACGTAGCGCTCGACCTCGTCGGTTCGAGCCTTGTACTCGTCGATGTCGAGCAGCGAGCGGGCGTAGTCAGCGACGAGCACGGAGAGCGCCTGTGCGGTGCCGCCCGCCGAGCGAATCGGGCCGGCGTAGTAGACGTTGACGAACTCCGTGCCGTCGTCGTTTTCGAGGATTTCGACGCGGTCGATGCCCTCGATGGGGGCGGCGACGACCCCCTCGGTGAGGAGGGCGACGGCGGTGCGGACCGCGCCCTCGACTTTGCCCTCGCGGGAGTCGTAGTCACCGACGTTGCCGTCGACGAAGTCCGTCACGAGTTCGAGCGCGGCCTCCTCGCGGGACATCTCGCCTTCGAGTTCGCGGACGCGCTCTGCGACGCCGTCGATGCCGAGGATGTTTTCGACGCGGTCGGCCATGTCCTTGGCGACCGGAATCTCGACTTCGGTCTTCGGGTCGTACCCCGTCGCCTTCGCGGCCTCAGCGAGGTCGAACGCCTCGTCGAGGCGGGCTTCGATGCGACGGAAGTACCGGGTTTCCTCCTCGCGCACGGTTACAGCCAGAGGTCGAGGTCGGTCACCGCGTCGTGATCGCGTTCGAGCGGTTCCTCGAAGGCGCGGAGGTTCAGTTCGCCCGCGAAGACGGTCGCTGAGTCGAGATGTCCCGCGAGCGCCTGGCCGCTCCGCCGAGAGAGAACCGCGTGCGTGTGTGCGAAGGGCTCGCCGTCGAGGAGCGCGACGTTACCCACGCAAGCGGCGACTTCGAGCGGCTCGTCGAACGTCACGGACTGGTACTCCTGGTCCGTCTGGTCGTAAAACCAGAGTTCGGCGTCCTGGACGGCACCCATGGCGTTGAACCACGCGGACTCGATGTCCTTGCGCGCGCAGAACTCCTCGATCTCCTCGCGCCAGTCCGCACCGTGTTCGAGACGGGCGAGGTACTCCTCGCTCACCGTCACCGCTCGAGCGTTCATGCAGCGTACCACGAGCGAGTCGGACTAAAATGTGAATGGTCTGTCCGCCGGGCGTCCGGCGGCGGGCTTACGGGCCGGTGCGATTACTGCCACTCGTCGAGCGCGAGCGCGTCGGCTACGTCAGCAGCGAGCCACGCGTCGTCGCGGGAGATATCCGCGATAATAAGACGCTGGCCCGTCTGAGAGCGATCCACCGAGGCCATGACCTCGGCGCCCGAGTCGTCGACGGAAGCCGTCGCATCCGGCGTCATGTATGATACATAGTGACACCCCTATATAAGTGGACCGAAACTGCGGGCCGAGAAGTGTCCCGTTGACTGATTCTGTCGCCTCGAAAGCAGGTTTGAAATGTAAAACGAGTTTTGTAGGGATTCTCGTGGCAGTTTTCGCCGCTTGGGTATGGAACTACCACCCTTCCACGCTACACTATATCAAACAAATCGAATACGGTAAGTTTATCCACGCGCCGGGAAAATTTCGTTCTGAATGCCAGACACTAACAAACTCTCGCGTCGCCGCTTCCTGAAGGCAACGGGTGGGGCTGCCACGGCCGCCGCTCTCGCCGGTTGTACCGGCGGTGATGGTGAAGAGACGACGACGACCGAATCCGGTGGCGAGGAGACCACCACCTCGTCGACGACCCAAGAGGACACGGGCACGGAGCTGTCCGGGTCGGTGTTCAACCGCACCCTCTCGGGGACCATCACGACGATGGACCCCGTCGCCGCGACCGACACGTCGTCGGGCATCCTCATCCAGCAGGTCTTCGACTGCTTGATGTCCTACCAGAACGCCCTCCCGACGGTCGAAAACGAACTCGCCGCGGACTACACGGTCTCCGACGACTTCACGACCTACACGTTCGAGCTCGCGGACGCGACCTACCACAACGGCGACCAGGTCACCGCCTCGGACTTCATTTACTCGTGGGAGCGCCTCGCGGCCTCCGAGAACAGCCGTCGCGCCTACTTCATCCTCGACTCCGTCGGCGTCGAACACGAGACGGACGACGAGGGCGACTACGTGCCCGGGTCGCTCGGTCTCGAAGTCGGTGAGAGCGAGAGCGAACTCGTCGTCAACCTCTCGGAGCCGTTCCACGACACCCTCGAAATGTTCGCCTACACCTCCTTTGCCGCCCTTCCCGAGGGCGTCCTCGGCGACGTCGAGGGTCACGACGGCGAGATGGAGTACACCGAGTTCGCGTCGAACAACCCCATCGGTGCGGGTCCGTTCGAGTTCGCGTTCTGGGAGCAGGGCACCGCCGCGGCCGTCTCCAAGTACGACGACTACTACGGGCAGGTCGCGCAGGTCGACAACGTCCGCTGGCAGGTCATCGAGGACGACACGGCCCGCTACAACTACGCGATGAACGAGAACGCGGACTACTTCACCCTGCCCACCGCGCAGTACGACCCCGGACTGGCTCAGGTGGAGTCGACCGACGAGTACGGTCGCGAAATCGGGACGTATGGTCCCGTCCGTAACGGGAAGACGCTCAACTACGTCGGCGTTCCGACCCTCTCCATCTACTACGTCGGCTTCAACATGAACAAGGTCCCGAAGGCGGTCCGTCAGGCGTTCGCCTACGTCCTGAACCAAGACCAGATGGTCTCGGAAGTGTTCAAGGGCCGCGGCTCCGCGGCGGAGCTCTTTACGCCGCCGACCATCTTCCCCGGCGGTGCGCAGGCCGCGAGCGACCTCGTCAGCTCCGACTACCCGTACAGCGCGGGCGAGACGGACATCGAGGCCGCCCGCCAGGTCATGGAGGAGGCCGGCTACGGTCCGGACAACCAGTTCGAGGTCCAGTGGACCCAGTACAACAACAACGCGTGGGAGGAGATGGCGAGCATCCTCCGCGACCAGCTCGCATCCGCCCACATCAACATGCAGATTCAGAAGGCCGACTTCTCGACGCTTCTCGAACGCGGCCGCAACGGTCAGCTCGAAGCGTACACCCTCGGCTGGATTGCCGACTGGCCGGCCCCGGACAACTTCCTGCAGCTCATGAACCCGCCGCAGACGGACACGTCCAAGCAGGGCCCCATCTCGTACGTCAACTGGACGGCCGAAAACGGCGACGCCGCCCAGCAGGCGACCGACGCCTATCAGCAGGTCGTCAACAACCCCGCGCCGACCGACGAGGCCCAGCAGGTCCGCGACGAGGCCTACGTCGACATCGAGATGGCCAACTGGGAAGACGTCGCGATGCTGCCGGTCTACAACCAGAAGGAAGAGACGTTCTGGTACGACACCGTCGACATCGAACCGTTCGGTGGAATGGGTCCGAGCCGCCAGAAGCTCAACACCGTCACCCTCAACCGATAAAACCGAGGAACACGGGAACGCTTTCGCGTCCCGTCTCAATCGAAACGGCCGAATATTTTTGACAAGCGTACAATTAGTGGCCACTATATGAAATAATCTGGTAGTAGAGTTGCTGAAACTGCGATATTTGGACCTCAAAGCGCAAGACATATCCATACCACTCAGTAAAAACTTACAACAATGTCCGCTCGAACGGTCTGCGAGGTGATGCCATGAGTCGATGGCAGTACTTCCTCCGCAGGGTACTGATGTCGATTCCTGTCGTCATCTTCGGGACGACGATTACGTTTGCCCTCATCCGCCTGGGGCCACTCGACCCCGTTTCAGCGATTCTGGGGACGCAATACAACCCACAGGCGGCAGAACAGATTCGAACGAACCTCGGGTTGAACCAGCCGCTATGGAGTCAGTACCTCGACTTCATGTACGACCTGTTTACCTTCCAACTCGGCCAGTCGTGGGTCATCGCGCCCGGGACGACCGCGTACGAACTCATCGAAATCTACGCGCCCCGGACGATTTGGCTCGGGTTCTGGTCGGTCGTCATCGCGCTGTTCGTCGGGATTCCGCTCGGCTTCTACGCCGGGCTGAACCCGAACACGCCCTCCGACTACGCCGCTTCCTTCGGCGGAATCGTCTGGCGCGCGATGCCGAACTTCTGGCTGGCCATCATGCTCGTCACGGCCCTCTCACAGCTCGGGTCGTGGACGAACGGCCTGTTCACGTGGCAGACGTGGATTGTCAGGACGAACGTCGTCACACCCCCAGCGCTCGGCTTCTTCCAGTCGCCGGTCGAACAGTTCCTCGCTGACCCCGGCGGGTGGATCGAGTCGTTCGTCCGAGCGACGAAGCAGATAGCCCCCGCGGCGCTGGTCCTCGGCTCTGCGTCGATGGGCAACGAGATGCGTATCGGCCGTACCGCAGTCCTCGAAACTATCAACTCGAACTACGTCGAGACCGCCCGCGCGAAGGGCGTCACCGGGCGCTCGCTCGTCTGGAAGCACATCTTCCGGAACGCGCTCATCCCGCTCGTGCCCATCATCACGGGCGAGGCGTTCCTGCTTCTCGGCGGGTCGGTGTTCGTCGAGACGGTTTTCGCCATCAACGGCCTCGGCTGGCTGTTCTTCAACGCCGCCATCAACGGGGACCTGCCGCTCATCGGGACGCTGATGTTCATCTTCATCCTCATCCTGGTCGGCACGAACATCCTTCAGGACTTCCTGTACACGATTATCGACCCGCGCGTCGGGTACGACGGGTGAATCACAGTGAGCACGACAACCGAAACCGAAATTCCGCTCCGACAACGAGTCGCTGAGAACCCCCAGCCCGCGCTGATTTGGGCCGCCGTCGGTGCAGTCCTCGTCGGCGTCGAACTGGGCGCTATCCTCCAAGTCGTCGGTGCCGTCGCCGGCGTGGTCGTCAACCTCCTTCCCGGTGACCCGGGCGCGTCCGCCGTCCAGTCGCTGCAGGCTGCGTTCGACGCGATTCCGACGCTCGTCTCCCGGGACGTGATTCCGAACCAGGGCTACTGGAACGGGACTAGCTACCAGAACACCTTCCTCGGGCTCTCACCCGCGGTCGCGTGGGCCATCCGCGTCGTGTTCGTCTACGCGTACGCCTTCGCGGTGCTGGCGTGGGCGTGGAACGGCTACAACCGGTTCCGCCGCCACTACCGCCGCGTCGACTGGACGCCGCGGGACGACGTGGTCAACCGCTTCCGGAATCACTCCTGGGGCAAGTTCGGGCTCATTATCGTCATCACGTTTGTGGTCATGGCGGTATTCGCGCCCGCGCTCGGTCCGACCACGATGGAGCGGAACATCCTCCAGCCGTACGACTACGAGGTCAGCTACTGGAGCGAAGACACCCAGAGCGTCGAGACCGTCCTCGTCGGCGAGGCCAACATCGGCTCCGGGTCGCAGGGGGCGGGCGACGAGAACGTCGCGCCGCTGACGTACGACGACTTCGGCAGGTTCCATCCGTTCGGCACGGCGACAAACGGGAAGGACTTGTTCACACAGGTGGTGTTCGGGGCCAGGATATCCCTGACAATCGCCGTCGTCGCCATGGGTATCGCCGGCCTCATCGGACTCGGCTTAGCCATGATAACGGCGTACTACAAGGGACTGGCCGACTTGGCGACGGTGTTAGTCTCAGACTCGATACAGGCGTTGCCGGTCATCATGGTCCTCATCTTGATGCTCGTCATCTTCCAGAACACCTGGGTGAGGGAGTTGTACGACGGCGCGGTGCTCATCATCCTCATCTTCAGTATCGTCTACTGGCCGTTCATCTGGCGGTCGATACGTGGCCCGGCGCTCCAGGTCTCCGAGGAGGACTGGATCGACGCCGCGAAATCATTCGGACAGACGCCGACGCAGGTCATGCGCAAGCACATGGCACCCTACGTGTTCAGCTACATGCTCATCTACGCCTCGCTCAGTCTCGGTGGTATCATCATCAGCGTCGCCGGGCTCTCCTACCTCGGGCTCGGCATCACCGCGCCGACCCCCGAGTGGGGCCGGCTCATCGCGAACGGACAGCAGTACGTCGCGAGCCCCTCGTGGCATATCTCGCTGCTTCCCGGCCTCCTCATCACGCTCGTCGTGACCGGCCTGAACGCCTTCGGCGACGGCATCCGCGACGCCATCGACCCGCAGGCGGACACCGGTGACGAGGCCGCGGCCACCGGAGGTGGCGCATGAGCACCGAACAGGCGCGCTCGGCCCGCACCGAGGGCGAGCCGCTGCTCTCCGTCGAGAACCTCCGAACGTCGTTCTACACCGACAAGGAGGTCATCCGCGCGGTCGACGGCATCTCGTTCGACATCTTCCGCGGCGAGACCGTGGGCATCGTCGGCGAGTCCGGGTCGGGCAAGTCCGTCACGGCCCGCTCCATCATGCGGCTGGTCGAAAAGCCCGGCCGCATCGAAAACGGCCGCATCATGTACGACGGCGAGGACCTCCTCGACAAGTCGGCAAAGCAGATGCGCTCCATCCGCGGCGGCAGCATCGCGATGGTGTTCCAGGACCCGCTGACGAGTCTGAACCCCGTCTACACCGTCGGCAACCAGATTAAGGAGGCGCTTCGCCTCCACCGCGGACTGAGCGGGTCGGCGGCGACGAAAGAGGCAATCGAGCTGCTTGAAGCGGTCGGGATTCCGGACGCCCACCGTCGCGTCCGCGAGTACCCCCACCAGTTCTCCGGCGGGATGCGCCAGCGCGCCGTCATCGCGATGGCGCTCGCGTGCGACCCCGAACTGCTCATCTGCGACGAGCCGACGACGGCGCTCGACGTGACTATCCAGGCGCAGATTCTGGAGCTCCTCGAAGAACTGCAAGAGGAACGCGACCTCGGCATCATGTTCATCACCCACGACATGGGCGTCATCGCCGAAATCGCCGACCGCGTCAACGTGATGTACGCGGGCGAAATCGTCGAGAGCGCACCCGTCGTCGAACTGTTCGAGTCGCCGAAACACCCCTACACGCAGGGGCTTCTCAACTCCATCCCCGGACAGGGGCTCGACGAGGACGAACAGCTCGCGACCATCGAGGGCGACGTGCCGACGCCGAACGAGGACCCGACCTACTGTCGGTTCGCCCCCCGGTGTCCGAAGGCGTTCACCGAGTGCGACACGATCCACCCAGAGCCCGTCGAAGTCGGAGACGGCACGGGCCGACACCGCGCGTCGTGCCTGCTGTACCCCGACGACCTCCCCACGGAGGAGGCGGTCGCCGTCCACCGCGAGGGCGGACAGCGCGGAGGTGACACGCGATGAGTACGACATCCACGGAAGAAGAACAGACTGCGAAGCCGCGCGGAGATACCATCCTCGAGGTCAACGACCTCAAGACCTACTACGAGGACGGCGGCATCCTCGGGAGCAACCCCGTGAAGGCGGTCGACGGCGTCTCGTTCGACATCCAGCGCGGCGAGACGCTCGGGCTCGTCGGTGAGTCCGGCTGCGGGAAGTCCACGCTCGGTCGCACGCTGATGCGCCTCGAAGAGGCCACCGCGGGCGAGGTCAAGCTCAACGGCACGGACATCACCACGCTGTCCGGCTCCGACCTCAAGCAGTTCCGCGAGGACGTGCAGATGGTGTTCCAGGACCCCGATTCGAGCCTCAACGAGCGGATGACCGTCGGCGAAATCGTCCGCGAGCCGCTCGACGTTCACGACTGGAAGACGCCGTCAGAGCGCCGCGAACGCGTCCGCGAACTGCTCGAAACCGTCGGGTTGCAGGAACAGCACTACTATCGCTACCCGCACCAGTTCTCCGGCGGCCAGCGCCAGCGCATCGGCATCGCCCGGGCGCTCGCGCTCGAACCGGAGTTCATCATCCTCGACGAGCCGGTGTCGGCGCTCGACGTGTCCGTGCAGGCGAAGATTCTCAACCTGCTCGAAGACCTGCAAAACGAGTTCGGGCTGACGTACCTGTTTATCGCCCACGATCTCGCGGTCGTCCGCCACATCTGCGACCGCGTCGCCGTGATGTACCTCGGCAACATGATGGAAATCGGCCCGGCAGACGAGCTGTTCGACGAGCCGGCGAACCCGTACACTCACGCGCTGTTGTCGTCGATTCCGGAGCCGGACCCGACCGTCGAGCGCGACCGCATCACCCTCCGCGGGACGCCGCCGAGCCCGCGGGACCCGCCGTCTGGCTGTCCGTTCTCGACGCGCTGCCCGGTGAAGATTCGCCCGGCGGCGTACAGGGAGATGGACCCCGACCTCTGGGAGCGCATCGAAATCTTCCGCGAGGTCCTGCGCGAGCGCTCTCGCGCCGACCCCTCGCTGAGCGACCGCGTCCGGAAACTGCTCGGCCGCGAGACCCACCGCGCCGGGATGGACGAAATCATCCCCGAACTGTTCGGCGACTTCGACGCGCCCTCGGACGTGATGAACCACATCCGCGAGGCCGCCGACTACGCCGAAAACGACGACGAGGACGCCGCACGGACCTACCTCCGGGAGGAGTTCGGCAGCGTCTGTGACCACGAGCGACCCGAACAGCTCGCGGTCGGCAACCGGGGGCGACTGAGCCTCTGTCACCGCCACGAGGCCGAGTACGAGGAGCCGGCGACCGTCTTCGAGACGCTCGTCCAATAGCCATGGAGTTCGACCCACGCCGATTCGGCGTCAAGGCCATCGACGCCGTGGTCTACGCCGTCTCCCTCACCGGCGTGGTGTTCGTCGTGACCGCCGTCGTGAGCACGCTCGCCGGCAACGGACTGCCCGGCGCGAAGTGGCTCATGTTCTTTCTCGGGTTCGCCATGTTCGGCTACGCGTCGCTCAAAGTCCGCCCGAAGGCGGCGTGGAAACGCGGGGACGAGAACGACGGTAACGGCGGCAACGGCAGCAGCGACGGCGGCCTGTTCTCGGGGAGCGACGAACCGGTCGGCGTCGAAAAGCTCGTCGGGGACGCGCTCGACGCGATACTCCCGCCGCGACTGCGACCGGCGAACAGCGACGAGCGGCCGTCGAGCGGGGTGAAGCTCCTCCTCGCGTCGGTCTGTATCCTCGCGACTTCGTACGCGATGGAAGTCGTCTTCGAACTCAACTACTGACCGGCTCGGAGCCACCCGTGACCTTCGATGCCTTTTACCATATACGTCGTCCAGAACGGGTATGGCCGAGCTCGGAGACGACGAGACGCCCGAGGCCGAACGGATCGCGAGCGATGCGGACCGTCGCCGCGAGGCGTGGGGCGCGACGCTCGACGACATGACAGCGATGGCCGACGAGTTCGAGGACGAGGGGTGGGAGACGGTCCGCATCCCGGCGGGTGACAGCGGCCCGTTCGGCCCCTCCAGCGGCAAAGGCGACGAGGGGGCGTTCGGCCTCGCGTACGTCATCCCCGGCGACAAGGCCGAGACCGTCGCCGACCTGTTCGAAGCGACCTCGTTCCCCGAGTACGAGGTGTACCGCGCGGAGAACGACGGCCGCGTCTACATCGTGACGGCGCTGTTCTCGCCGGAGACCGAGACCGCGGTCTTCATCGCGGGCGCGTGGGACCTCCGCGAGGCGCTTGAGTGTGCGACCGTCGCCGTCGAGGAGGGGCGGATGTACTCCTACCTCCAGAAGCTCGACGGCACCGTCGTCGGCGTCGTCGAACACGACGACCCCGAGAAGTTCTTCCCCAACCTCGACGCGATTCGGCGGTACGCGCCGAACAGCGACGACGAGGGCGAAGGCGGCGAGAACTGAGCCGAGGACCGTTCTGCTTCTGCGCCGCGTGCGCACCGTCTGTCCTCCGACCCTCGCGAGCGGCGGCGGACGCCTGTCAGCGAGGCGAAAGCGTTCGCAGAGTACATTAGGCGGGGGGAAGAAAGCGGGTGTATGAAAGTAGCCGACGCGATGACCCGCGGTGAGGAGGTCGTGACGGTGTCCCTGCCGGGCACGCGCGACGACGTTCTGGAATACCTCCAAGAGCGTGGGTTCTCTTCTGTTCCTGTGGTGAAAGAGACCGACGAGGGGACGAAGTACCGAGGGCTCATCTCTCGGGAGGACCTCATCGAACACCCCGACGAGGACCAACTGGCGGTGCTCGTCCGCGAGGTGCCGACCGCGAGCGCCGACGACGACCTCGAAGCGGTGGCCGCGACGATGGTCTCGGAGGGCGCGCGCCGAATCCCCGTCGTCGACGGCGACGCCATCGAAGGCATCCTCACCGTCACCGACGTGGTCCGGGCCATCGCCCGCGGCGACATCGACGGCGAGACCGAGGTCGGTGACGTCGCCGCCCGCGACGTGAACACCACGTACGTCGACGTGCCGCTCCACATCGTCGAACGCGAGATATTCTACGCGAACGTGCCCTACGCGGTCGTCCTCGACGACGAGGCCTCGCTGGCCGGCATCGTGACCGAAGTCGACATCATCGAGGTCGCCCGCGTCGTCGAAGGCGAGGCCGGCACCGGCGACTCGGTCGCCAATCAGGACGACGAGTGGATGTGGGAGGGCATCAAGGCGGTCGGCAACCGCTACATCCCGACCCGGAACGTCGAGATACCGGCCGAACCGGTGTCGAAGTTCATGACCGACGACCTCGTGAGCGTCGCCACGCGCGCCACCGCCAAGGACGCCGCCCAGACGATGATTCGCGAGGACATCGAGCAGATTCCGCTCGTCTCCGGCGACGAACTCATCGGCGTCGTCCGCGACATCAACCTGCTGGAGGCGCTGTATGAGTGAGGGCGACGAGTCCGCCGCGCTCACCGAACTCGCCAAGCGACGGGGCTTTTTCTTCGGCTCCTCGGAGGCCTACGGCGGCGTCGGCGGCTTCTACACCTACGGCCCGCAGGGCGCGGCCCTAAAGTCCAACGTCGAGGAGGCGTGGCGCGAGCGCTTCGCCGTCCAGGAGGGTAACCTCGAAATCGAAGCGCCGACCATCATGCCCGAGCCCGTCTTCGAGGCGTCGGGCCACCTCGACGGCTTCGACGACATGCTCGTCGAGTGCGCCGAGTGCGGCGAGTCCCACCGCGCGGACCACCTCATCGAGGACAACTCCGAACTGGAGGACGCCGAGACGCTGTCGCCCGAGGCGGCCGCGGAGAAAATCGCCGACCTCGGCCTCGTCTGTCCGACCTGCGGCGCGGACCTCGCCGGCCAGTCGGTCGAGGACTTCAACCTCATGTTCGAGACGAACATCGGACCCGGTTCCTCGACGCCCGGCTACCTCCGCCCCGAGACGGCGCAGGGCATCTTCGTGGAGTTCCCGCGCATCAAGGAGTACGCGCGCAACAGCCTCCCGTTCGGCGTGACGCAGGTCGGCCGCGCCTACCGCAACGAGATTTCGCCGCGGAAGAGCATCGTCCGCACCCGCGAGTTCACGCAGGCCGAACTGGAGCACTTCATCGACCCCGAGCGCGACGAGGCCGACCTTTCGGCGGTCGAGGACGTGGAGGTGCTTCTGTACCCCGCGACCGAGCAGGAAGCCGACGACGGCGACTACGTCGAGACGACCATCGGCGAGGCCGTCGAGGACGGCATCATCGGCAACGCGTGGCTCGGCTACTTCCTCGGCATCGCCCAAGAGTGGTACGAGACCGTCGGCGTCGACATGGACCGCTTCCGCTTCCGCCAGCACCTCGCGGGCGAGCGCGCCCACTACTCCTCTGACTGCTGGGACGCAGAAAGCGAGGTCGACGGCGACTGGATAGAAATCGCGGGCTTCTCGTACCGCAGCGACTACGACCTCTCGAAGCACGGCGAGTACGGCGACGACGACTTCACCGTCTTCCAGCAGTACGACGAGCCGAAGACGGTCGAGCGCGCCGTCGTCGACCCCGACATGGCGACGCTCGGTCCCGAGTTCGGCGCGCAGGCCGCCGACGTGGCCGAGGCGCTGGAGACGCTCGCCGAGCGCGACCCCGACGCCTTCGACGCCGACGAGGTGACGCTGGACATCGACGGCGAGGAGATTACCGTCGACACCGACGTGGCGAACTTCTCGGTCGAGACGCAGACCGAAGCGGGCGAGCACATCACGCCGCACGTGGTCGAGCCGTCGTTCGGTATCGACCGCACGGTGTACACGCTTCTCGCGCACGCGTACGAGACCGACGAAGTCGACGGCGAGGCGCGGAGCTACCTCTCGCTTTCGCCGTCGGTCGCGCCGACGAACGTCGGCGTCTTCCCGCTCGTGAGCAACGTGGACGAACTGGTCGACCTCGCCGACGACGTGGCCGAAGAACTCCGTGCGGCCGGCTTCGCGGTCGTCTACGACGACTCCGGCAGTATCGGTCGGCGCTACCGCCGACAGGACGAGGTGGGCACACCGTTCTGCATCACCATCGACCGCGACGGGCTCGAAGGCGACGGCGCGGACACCGTCACTATCCGCGAGCGCGACAGCGGCAAGCAGGTCCGACTGCCCGTCGACGACCTCGTCGGAACGCTCGTCGGCCTGCGCGCCGGCACCGCCTCGTTCGACGACGTGCTCGACGCAAACGAGGTCGTCGAGGCGTAACCCGCCGTGGGGCGACCGAGCACCGCCGAGGTGAAGCGGCGACTGGTCCACGCGAGCGGCTCGGGGATGCCGCTTTTGTACCTCCTCGGGCTGGTCGAGTGGCGTACCCTCGGGTATCTGTTCGTCTTCCTCGCGGCGGTCGTCAGCGTCCTCGAACTGCTCCGGCTGTTCGGCGGCCTCGACTGGGCCGTCTACGACGACCTCACCCGCGAGTACGAACAGGACAACGTCGCCGGCTACGCGCTGTACGTCTACAGCCAGACGGCCGTCGCGCTGGTGTTCGGCCCCCACATCGCGGTTCCGGGGATGCTCATGCTCACCATCGGCGACCCGATAAGCGGCCTCATGGGCTCCGCACCGGTGGGTGAGTTGAAGTCGGTGCGGACGCTCGCGGCGATGTTCGCGGTCTGTTTCGCCCTCGCCGCGCCGTTCGTGGTTCCCGTCTCGGGGGTCGTCGCGGGCGGCCTCGCCGCGGCTGCCGGCGCCGCCGGGGCGATGCTGGCCGACGGCGCGAAGCCGGTCGTCGCCGGCTACGTCATCGACGACAACCTCTCGATTCCGCCGGTCGCCTGTACCGCCATCGCGGCGACGCTCTGGCTGCTCACCTGAGCGGAAGGCGGCTTTATTTTGCCCGCTCGCCAATCGTCGGGACATGACTGTCTACGAGAGCGACCTTCCGGGCGTCGGGAAGAAACACGAGGTGGACCTCGGCGACGGCTCCCGGCTGGTCATCGTGACGCACAACACCGGCAAGCGGGAGGTGTTCCGGCGCGCGAGCGCCGACAGCGACTCCGAGAAGCTGTTCGAACTCACCGACAAACTCGCCCGACAGGTGGGGACGCTCCTCGAAGGCGCGTACTTCCAGCCGGTCCAGACGGAGACCATCGAGACGCTGCTGGGCGGGGACACGCTCATCGAGTGGGTCGAGGTCGGCGCGAACTCCGACATCGCGGGCAAGACGCTCGGCGAGTCCGACCTCCGGCAGGCGACCGGCGCGTCCGTCATCGCCATCGAACGGGGCGACGAGGTCGTCACCTCGCCCGGCGGCGACGCCATGGTCGAAGCCGGCGACACGCTCGTCGTCATCGGTCCCAAGACGGCCTGCCGCGACTTCGTCGCGCTCGTCAAAGGGGCCTGATGGCGGCGGCGCTGCTCGAATTCGGCTATCTGTTCGCCGTCCTCGCGGTCGTCGGAGCGGTCGCGCTCCGCCTCGGCCTGTCGGTGATTCCCCTCTACGTCGGCGGCGGCGTCGTCGCCGGGCCGTACGTCGCCGGGCGGTTCGGCCTCCCGTACGTCCCGAACGGCGAGGTCGTGACGATTCTGGCGGAACTCGGTATCGTCCTCCTCTTGTTTTTCCTCGGCCTTGAGTTCAGCCTCGACCGACTCCGGGCGTCGGGGGCGAAAATCGGCCGTGCGGGCGTCATCGACCTCGCGGTGAACCTCCCCATCGGCGTCGCCATCGGCCTCGTCCTCGGCTGGTCGCCGGTCGAGGCGCTCCTGCTCGGCGGCATCGTCTACATCTCGTCGTCGGCCATCGTGACGAAGACGCTCATCGACCTCGGGTGGATTGCCGACCCCGAGTCGGAGCCGATTTTGGGCACGCTCGTCTTCGAGGACCTCGCTATCGCGGTCTACCTCGCGGTCGTCACCTCGCTCGTGCTCGGCGGCGACGGCGGCGTCGCGGCCATCGGGCGGTCGCTCGCCATCGCCTTCGGCTTCCTCGGCCTGCTGTTCGTGGCCGTCCAGTACGGGACGGCGCTGTTCGCCCGCGTCCTCGACGTAGAGAACCAAGAGGCGTTCGTCCTGCGGGCGCTCGCGGTCGTCGTCCCAATTTCGGGCGCGGCGCTCGCGCTCGGGGTGAGCGAGGCCGTCGCGGCGTTCTTCGTCGGCATGGGCTTTTCGACGAGCGGCCACCGGGAACGACTCGAACACCTGCTCGTCTCCGTGCGCGACGTGTTCGCCGCGGTGTTCTTCTTCTGGATTGGGCTCGGCACCGACCCGACGCTGTTGGCGGCGGCGGCCGTCCCGCTCGCCATCGCGGTCGTCCTCTCGACGCCGTCGAAGGTTCTCTCGGGCTATCTCGGCGGTCGGGCGTACGACCTCTCGGCGCACCGGTCGCTCCGGGTCGGCGTCGGGATGGTCCCCCGCGGCGAGTTCTCGCTCGTCATCGCGGCGCTGGCCGCCGCGGGCACGACGCCGGTGATGCGCGACATCATCCCGGCGTTCGCCGTCGGCTACGTGTTCGTCATGAGCGCGCTCGGCACGGTGTTGATGCAGCGGTCCGACCTCGTGGAGCGTCTGGTCTTCCGCGGCGGCGAGACTGACGGCGAGGCCTCGGCGGAGGGCGCCTGAGTCGCCCCGGCGGGGCGTGTTCGAACCGTCGGTGGCGAATCGACCGCGGCCGACGCCGACCGACCCGAACGTCGAGGCCGACTCGAACGACTCGACTGCCCGACCGGCCACAGAACACTTACCCGAAGAGCCGTCACGTTGCGGGTGCTATGACCCTTATCGAGTGGCTCATCATCGCAGTCGTCGTGGTCGCGGTTATCGCGCTCGTCCTCGCGCTCGTCGACAACGAACTGCTGGTCGAACTCGCCGGGGAGTTGCTCGACTGAGGAAACGTTTGCGTCGCCGGAAGCGTTTAATAGGGAAGCCGACGTAGCGTCTCACAACCATGGCGACTCGCAGCACTTGCGCCACTTTTGCCCCGCTGCGAGCCGCGGCTGTCCGACCCCGACGACGGGCCCTTTAGGGCCACAATCATCACCTCCTTCGGGACACGTCGAAATCGCTAATCTCCTGTTTTCGTGCCCATAGGCATCTCTACCTCTTAATTTCACAGAACGAATGCAAAGAATTTATCTGTATGTCCCCGCCACAGACGAGTACATGAAGAAAGTCGCACTCGCGTTCTCGGGCGGACTCGACACGACAGTCTGCGTCCCGATTCTCGAAGAGGAGTACGGATACGACGAAGTCGTCGGCGTCACGGTCGACGTCGGCCAGCCCGAAGAGGAGTTCGAGGAGGCCTACGAGACGGCCGAGGCCCTCGGACTGGAACACTACGTCGTCGACGCGAAACAGGAGTTCGCACAGCTCTGTCTCGACTCGGTCTGCGCCAACGCGGACTATCAGGGCTACCCGCTCGGCACCGCGCTCGCGCGCCCGGTCATCGCCAAGGCGATTCTCGAGAAAGCCGAAGAAGCGGGCTGTGACGGCATCGCTCACGGCTGTACGGGCAAGGGCAACGACCAACTCCGCTTCGAGGCGGTCTGGCGCGCCTCCGACCTCGAAGTCATCGCGCCCGTCCGCGAGATGGGCATGACCCGCGAGTGGGAAATCGAGTACGCCGCCGAGAAGGACCTCCCGGTGCAGGGCGGCAACGAGGGCGTCTGGTCCATCGACACGAACCTCTGGAGCCGTTCCATCGAGGGCGGCAACCTCGAAGACCCCGGCTACGTCCCGCCGGAGGACATCTACGAGTGGACCGACCAGCCCTCGGACGAGACGGAACTCATCGAAATCACGTTCGAAGACGGCTACCCGGTCGCCGTCGACGACGAGGAGCTCGAACCCCTCGAACTCATCTCGCTTCTCAACGAGAAGGCCGGCAAGCACGGCGTCGGCCGCACGGACATGATGGAAGACCGCATGCTCGGCCTCAAGGTGCGCGAGAACTACGAGCACCCGGCCGCGACGACGCTCCTGAACGCCCACGAGGCGCTCGAAGGGCTCGTCCTCACGAAGGAGGAACGCGACTTCAAGGCCACCGTGGACAACGAGTGGTCACAGAAGGCCTACGAGGGCCTCATCGACGCCCCGCTCGTGGGCGCGCTGAACGCCTTCCTCGAGAAGACCCAAGAGCGCGTCACGGGCACCGTGACCATCAAGTTCGAGGGCGGACAGGCCCGCCCGGTCGGCCGCGAGTCCGAGTACGCCGCCTACTCCGAGTCCGCCGCCTCCTTCAACACGGAGACGGTCGACGGCATCGAGCAGGCCGACGCCACGGGCGTCGCCAAGTACCACGGCTTCCAGGCGCGCCTCGCCAACCAGAACGCGAAGAAAGAAAAGCCCGAACTCGCCGCAGACGGCGGTAGCGACTGAGATGGCAGGCGAGGACGGCGACTCCGAGGGCGTCATCCGCCGGGACCGCTTCAGCGGCGGTCCCGCCCGCGGGTTCATGTCGAGCCTCGCGGCCGACGAACGCATCTTCGAAGCCGACCTCGCCGTCGACCGGGCGCACGTCGTGATGCTCGCGTCGCAGGACATCATCGAGTCCGAGGTCGCGAGCGAGATTCTCGCCGCGCTGGACGAGGTCGAGGCCGCGGGCCACGACTCGCTTTCCGGCGGCGAAGACGTCCACGAGGCCATCGAGGCCGCGGTCATCGACATCGTCGGCCCCGACGGCGGGAAGATGCACACCGCCCGCTCGCGCAACGACGAGGTGGCGACCTGCATCCGCTACCGCCTGCGCGAGGACGTGCTTTCGGCTCTCGACGCGGCGCTCGCCCTGCGCGAGTCGTTACTCGAGACGGCCGCGGAACACACGGAGACGGTGATGCCTGGCTACACGCACCTCCAGCCCGCGCAACCGACGACGGTCGCGCACTTTCTCCTCTCGTACGAACGGGCGGTCGCCCGCGACTGCGCCCGCCTCATGTGCGCGTACGAGCGCATCAACCAGTCGCCGCTCGGGTCGGCCGCCTTCGCGGGGACGCCCTTCGACGTGAACCGCGAACTCGCCGCCGACCTGCTCGGCTTCGACCGCGTGATGGAGAACTCGATGGACGCCTCCGCGACCCGCGACTTCCTCGCGGAGACGCTGTCGGCGCTCACGACCCACGCGGTCACGCTCTCCGGCCTCGCCGAGGACCTCGTGATATTCTCGAACAAGGGGCTCGTCGAGCTGTCGGACGACTACTCGTCGACCTCCTCCATCATGCCGCAGAAGAAGAACCCCGACACGATGGAGCTCGTCCGCGCCGTCGCGGGCGACGCGGTCGGAGAACTCACCGGCCTCCTGACGACGCTAAAGGGGCTGCCGCGTGCGTACAACCGCGACCTCCAGCGCGCCCACAAACACGCGTTCCGCACCGTCGACGACGTGGGCGAGGCGGCCGCGGTCGCCGCCGGCGCGGTGGCGTCAGCGGCGTGGCCCGAAGACGAACTCGCCGCGGCCGCGGGCGACGGCTTTTCGACCGCGACCGGCGTGGCTGACCTGCTGGCGATGGCCGGCCTGCCGTTCCGCACGGCCCACGAGGTCGTCGCGGAGGCGGCCGCCCGCTCCGAGGGAACGCCCGACGTGGCAACACTTGACGCCGTCGCTACGGACGTATTAGGTGAGTCACTCTTTACGCACGTGACAGCCGAGGCCGTCGAAGCCGCGCTCGACCCGACCGAGAGCGTGGCGAGTCGCGATTCGGTCGGCGGGCCCGCGCCCGCCGCCGTGGAAGCGACCCTGTCGACGGCCCGCGACGAGCTCTCGGACGACGCCGCCGCGGTCGCGGACGCCCGCGACTCACTTTCGGCGGCCGCCGAAGGCCTCGACGAGGAGGTTTCGAGCTATGTCTGAGTCCGACCGCGCAACGCCCACGGGCCTGCTCCGACGACCGCGAGCGGTCGCGCCGCGACGACCGGCGGGGCTCCGACGACCCCGACCGGAACCGCGGCGACGACGACCACGACCGACGCGGGGGACGGGTCGACCGGTCCGACGACCGGTCCCGTCTCCGGCGTCGAGTGAGCGTGGCACCCAAGCTCGACGCGTCGTTCAGCCGACCCGTATTGTCGGCAGATTCGACAGATAACACCCGTTAGAGGCTTCTTTGCATTAATTTTCTCCGCGTAATTTTCGACGGCTTTAATACCATCCGTCGACCAGCCACGGATGTAATGAGCGACACCATCACCGCGGAAGACCCGCTGAGCGGAGAGGAAATCGAGCTGCCGGCCGACGTCGAAGTCGGTGAAATCATCGACAGCCCCGCCACGGGCGCAGAGCTTGAGGTCGTCTCCCTCGACCCCGTGACACTCGAAGAAGCGCCCGAACTCGAAGAGGACTGGGGAGAGTAAATTGCACGTTGGACTGCTCTATTCCCGGATTCGCCGCGACGAGAAGCTGCTTCTCAACGAGCTTCGCGACCGCGGCCACGAGGTGACGAAGATAGACGTTCGGAAAGAGCAGTTCGACCTCACGGAGCCGCCGGAATCGTTCGACGGACTCGACGTGGTGGTCGACCGCTGTCTGGCGACGAGCAGGAGCATCTACATCACGCGCTTCCTGCAGTCGTACGGAATCCCGGTCGTCAACTCCCACGAGACCGCCGATATCTGCGCCGACAAGGCGAAAAACAGCCTCGCGCTCGCGGACGCCGGCGTCCCCACGCCGAACACGAAAGTGGCGTTCACGGTCGACTCGGCGATGGACATCGTCGAGGAGTTCGGCTACCCCTGCGTCCTCAAGCCGGTCGTCGGCTCGTGGGGTCGCCTGATGGCGAAAATCGACTCCGAGTCGGCCGCCGAGGCCATCCTCGAACACAAATCGACGCTCGGTAACTACGAGCACAAGGTGTTCTACATCCAGGAGTTCGTCGAGAAGCCGGGCCGCGACATCCGCGTGCTCGCCACCGACGGCGAACCCGTGGCCGCGATGGTCCGCTCGTCGGACCACTGGCTCACGAACGCCGCGAAAGGCGCGAGCGTCGAGGAGTTCGAACTCGACGACCGCGCGAAGGAACTCGTCAAACAGGCGTCCGACGCGGTCGGCGGCGGCCTCCTCGGCGTCGACCTCATGGAGACGGGAGACGACTACACCGTCCACGAGGTCAACCACACCGTCGAGTTCAAGGCGCTCAACGACGCCGTCGAGGCGGACGTTCCCGCGACGGTCGTCGACTGGCTCGAAGCCAAGGTCGACGGCGAGCAGTCGCTGGCGGAGGTTTCGGCGTGAGCGACCAACTCACCGCGGGCGTCGTCGGCGGCTCCGGGTTCACCGGCGGCGAACTGCTCCGCCTGCTCGACGGCCACCCGAACTTCGATATCGAACAGGCGACGAGTCGCTCCTACGAGCGCAAGACCGTCGGCCACGTCCATCCGAACCTTCGTCACCTCGACCTCCGTTTCACCTCGCCGGAGGACCTCGAATCCGTCGACGTGCTGTTCACGGCGACGCCCCACGGCGTCTCGATGGAGCACATCGACGCCTTTCAGGACGCGGCGGACACCGTCGTCGACCTCTCCGCGGACTTCCGCCTCTCCGAGGCGGCGCAGTACGACGAGTGGTACGACGGCCACGTCTGCCCCGAGTATCTGGAGCAATCGGAGTACGCGCTCCCCGAACTGAACCGCGAGAACCTCCCCGGCGCGGACCTCATCGCCGCGGGCGGCTGTAACGCGACCGCGACGATTCTCGGCCTCAAGCCGCTTTTCGACGCCGGCATCCTCGCCGGCGACGAGCAGGTCGTCGTGGACGTGAAAGTCGGCTCGTCGGAGGGCGGCGCGGGCGCGAGCAAGGCGTCGTCGCACGCCGAGCGCTCGGGCATCGTCCGCCCCTACGCGCCGACCGGCCACCGTCACGAGGCCGAAATCGAGGAGTACCTCGGGCTTTCGGTCTCGTTTACCGTCCACGCGGTCGACATGGTTCGCGGCGCGGCGGCGACCTGTCACGTCTTCCCCGACGGCCCCGTCTCGAAGGGCGACATGTGGAAAGCGTTCCGCGGCTCCTACGGCGACGAACCGTTCATGCGCACCGTCGCCGGCGGCGGCGGCGTCTACCGCTACCCGGAACCGAAGTCGGTCGCCGGGACGAACTTCGGCGAGGTCGGCTTCGAAGTCGACCCCGGAAACCGACGACTCGTCGTCTTCTCGGCCATCGACAACATGATGAAAGGCTCCGCGGGGCAGGCGGTCCACGCCGCCAACATCGCGCTCGGGCTGGACGAGACCGCCGGACTCGACTTCACCGGCTTCCACCCCGTCGGCTCGCCCTGACCGCACCGCCCCCGAACGCTCGCCCCGACCCACGATTTACGCACCATCTCGACTATGACAGGATACACACGCGAGGAACTGCTCGCGGCACACGAACAGCTCGTCGACAACGAAGCGAACCTACTCACCGATGGCGGCTCCGAGCCGCCGGTCGTCGTCAAAATCGGCGGCGCGAAGGCCGTCGACCCGCAGGGAGCCGTCTCCGACGTGGCCCACCTCGTCGCCAACGGCACCGACGTGGTCGTCGTCCACGGCGGTTCGACCGCCGTCGACGAGACGCTCGAAGAACTCGGTGAGGAGCCGACCTACGTCGAGTCGCCCTCGGGCGTCTCCGGCCGCTTCACCGACGAGCGCACCATGGAGGTCTTCTCGATGGTGATGCCCGGCAAGCTCAACACCGACCTGACGGCGCTGTTCCGCGAGGCGGGCGTCGACGCGCTCGGCCTCTCGGGCGTCGACGGCGGCCTTCTGACCGGCCCGCGCAAGTCGGCCGTCCGCGTCGTCGAAGACGGCAAGAAGAAAATCAAGCGCGGCGACCACTCCGGGAAGATTACCGCGGTGAACGCGACGCTCCTCGAAACGCTCCTCGACGGCGGTTACACGCCCATCGTGACCGTTCCGATGCTCGCCGACGACGGCGTGCCGGTCAACGCCGACGCCGACCGCGCCGCCGCCGCAGTCGCGGGCGCGCTCGGCGCGAAACTCGTCGTCCTCACCGACGTGAAGGGCGTCTACGCCGACCCCGACGACGAGTCGACGCTCATCGAGACGGCCGACACGCCCGAGGAGTTCTCGGCGCTCGAATCGGCCGCCGAGGGGTTCATGACGAAGAAGGTCATGGCCGCGAAGGAGGCGCTCGACGGTGGGGCCGCCGAGGTCGTCGTCTCCGACGCGAACCTCAACGACCCCATCGTGACGGCGCTCAACGGCGGCGGCACGCACGTGACGCCCGGCGCGCTGGTCGAAGCAGAGGAGGCTGAGCAGTAATGTCCGGCTTCGTCTTCAACGAGAAACCCATCGCCATCGAGTCCGGCGAGGGGCCGTACCTCTACGCCGACGACGGTACCGAGTACCTCGACTTCGGCGCGAGTTACGCCGTCGCGGCGCTCGGCCACTCCCACCCCGCAGTCACCTCCGCGATTCAGGAGCAGGCCGCGAAGTTGACCTACGTGCAGGCGTCGTACCCCGTCGAGGTTCGCACGGAACTCTACGAGAAGTTGGCGACGCTCGCACCCGGCGACATCTCGAACGTCTGGCTCTGTAACTCCGGCACCGAGGCCAACGAGGCGGCGATGAAGTTCGCCCGCTCCGCGACCGGCCGCCAGAAAATCGTCGCCACGAAGCGCGCCTTCCACGGTCGCACCCTCGGGAGCCTCGCGCTGACGTGGAAACAGAAGTACAAGAAGCCCTACGAACCGGTCGCCGGCGGCGTCGAGTTCGTCAGCTACGGCGACGAAGAGGAACTCGCCGAGGCCGTCGACGACGAAACGGCCGCGGTCTTCTTAGAGCCGATTCAGGGCGAAGGCGGCATCAACCCCGCGACGGCTGAGTATCTTCAGACCGCCCGCGACCTGACCGAGGACGCCGGCGCGGCGCTCGTCTTCGACGAGATTCAGACCGGCATCGGTCGCACCGGGTCGCTGTGGGCCTGCGAGAACGCCGGCGTCGTCCCCGACATCCTGACGAGCGCGAAGGGTATCGCCAACGGCCTGCCGCTCGGCGCGACGCTCTGCGCCGACTGGATTGCCGACGGCGCGGCCTCCCACGGCTCGACGTTCTCCGGCGGCCCCGTGGTCTGTGCGGCGGCGAACGCCACCCTCGACACCATCGTCGAGGAGGACCTGCCCGGCCACGCGGCCGCGGTTGGCGACTACCTCACGACGGAGCTCGAAGCCGCCGTCGAAGAACACGACCTGCCGGTCCGCGAGGTCCGCGGCGACGGCCTCATGGTCGGCGTCGAGGTCAAACGCGGCGCGAACCGCACGCTGAAGCACCTCGCGCTGTCCGAGCAGTTGCTCGCGCTCCCCGCGGGTCGGACGGTCGTCCGGTTCCTGCCGCCGCTCGTCATCGACGAGGAACACGCCGACCGCGCGGTGGACGCCATGACGAACGTGTTATCATGAACGCCGAAATCGACCGCGAGGACGGCGGCGAGGCGGACGCGGAGACCGACGCCCTCGACGAGGGCGAGTGGGCCGACGCGCGCCACCTCCTCTACGACATGGTCTCGACGCCCTCGGTGTCGGGCGACGAGGAGGCGGCCGCCGAGGTGCTGAAGGCGTTCTTCGAGGCGCACGACCGCGAGGTGTGGATAGACGAAATCGGCAACGTCCGCGCGCCGGCCGACGACGCGGTGCTTCTCACCTCCCACATCGACACCGTCCCCGGCGACGTGCCGGTGAAAATCGAAGACGGCGTCCTCTGGGGTCGCGGCAGCGTCGACGCCACCGGGCCGCTCTGTTCGATGGCCGCGGCGGCCGTCGAGACGGGCGTCTCGTTCGTCGGCGTCGTCGGCGAGGAGACCTCCTCGCGCGGCGCGTGGCACCTCGTGGAGGACCGCGAGGAACCCGACGCGGTCGTCAACGGCGAGCCCTCGGGCTGGGACGGCGTCACGCTCGGCTACCGCGGGTTCCTCTCCGGGACGTACATCTCGACGAGCGAACTCGGCCACTCCTCGCGGCCCGAGGAGAACGCCATCCAGTCCGCGGTCGCGTGGTGGTCCCGCGTGGCCGACTTCTTCGACGAGGAGCGCGACGGCGTCTTCGACACCGTGACGACCAAGCCCGTGACGTTCGACGGCGGCCCGACCGACGACGGCCTCGCGGTCGAGGCGACGGTGGACGTGCAGTTCCGCGTCCCGCCGCGGCTCTCCATCGACGACGTGCGCGAGGTCGCGGAAAGCGAACTCACCCGCGGCGGCGTCCACTGGAACAAGCCCATCCCACCGGTCATGATGAGCCCCCGCACCGACGTGGCGCGGGCGTTCCGCGTCGCCATCCGCAACGTCGGCGGCGTGAAGCCTCGGCTCCTCCGCAAGACCGGGACCAGCGACATGAACATCTTCGCCGGGACGTGGGACTGCCCGATGGCGACCTACGGTCCCGGCGACTCCGACCTCGACCACGCTCCGAACGAACACCTCGACCTCGCCGAGTTCGACAGCGCCATCGACGTGCTCGTCGACGTCTGCGAGCGCCTCGCGGACGACTGAGGCGAGACGAGCGACGGCGAGGGCGAGGCGGACCGACCGACCGAGACGACGAACCGACACGGAGACACGACACACGACACAATGCTCGAAACCACCCACTTCACCGACATCGACGACATCAGCGCATCGGAGTTAGACCGCGTTCTCACCCGCGCCGCCGACATCAAGTCCGGCGACGACGAGACGCAGCTCACCCGAGCGACGCTGGCGATGCTCTTCGAGAAACCGAGTACCCGGACGCGTGTCTCCTTCGAGACGGGGATGACCGAACTGGGCGGCCACGCGCTGTTCCTCGGCCCCGAGGACATCCAGCTCGGCCACGGCGAGCCGCTTTCGGACACCGCGCGCGTGCTGGGTCGCTACGGCGACGCCATCATGGTCCGCCTGTTCGAACACGAGGACCTCCTCGAAATCGCGGAGCACTCCGACGCGCCGGTCATCAACGGCCTGACCGACGACGCCCACCCCTGCCAGACGCTCGCCGACCTGCTCACCATCCGCGAACACGTCGGCGACTTCGACGAGGTGTCCGCGGCGTGGGTCGGAGACGGCAACAACGTCGGCCAGTCGTTCGTCCTCGGCTGTGCGAT
>Ga0207754_100144_pt1 | contig 45284 bp, 37 predicted proteins | sample A23E1SouthBayCA_FD_187728 | JGI IMG/M metagenome (GOLD analysis project Ga0207754, IMG submission 187728) | Aerobic enrichment media microbial communities from Eden Landing Ponds, California, USA - A23 E1 (SPAdes) | ecosystem: Environmental > Aquatic > Marine > Unclassified | place: Emeryville...
CTTGTTCGCGATGCAGATGATCGCGAACTGCGGGAGGCTGTGGAGGTCGTAGATGACGCTGGGGTCTTCGAGCTGGTCGACCTCGTCGAGGATGACGACGGTTCGCGGGCCGTCGTGCTGCTGGAGGCGGTCGACGAGTTCGTCATGCGGTGTCGACTGCCGGTGGATGTCGATGGTCGCGCCGAGGTCGTCGAGGATCTGGTAGAGCGTCCGAAATCGGGAGTAGTTACGCCAGCAGTTGACGTAGGTGGCCTCGACGTCGAGCACCTCCTCACGTAGGCGTTCGGTGACGAACTGCGGGATGCAGGTCTTGCCGGCACCGCTGGGTCCCGTGACGATGGCCGTATCGGCGGGTTCACCGTTCGTGATGGGCTCGAGGACGCTGGATAGGTGGTTGATCTCAGCGTCGCGATGCTCAACTTCCCGAGGAACGAACCCGGCCCGGAGAACGCGAGCATCGCGAATCATTTGATTCTGATAGACTGATTTTCGGCCAGGTCATAAAAGCCTGACCGGGTTGTTTCCGGAAAGGCGCAATTATGGCTTTCGAGGCCCGGTTCAACCGAGCGGAGTCATTTGATTTCTGTTCTCAGAGTCCACTACTTCCGGGAACACAGTAGCCCTGTATCGGTTGTTCATCGAGGGCCAACACGGAACATACCTGCCGGTTGGTTTCATATCTTCTAAACAAGACGACATCGAGAAGGCATTTGTATCGAATCAGTCGGAGAGGAATTTTAGGCCATCAAACCGATTCAGAAGTCCCTCTTCAATAATATAGCTGGGTGTTCGTGGTAGGAGGAGACATTGTTCACAAAAGCCCGAGCAAACACAGTCATCCAGAGATGCCCTCGTCTCCCATAGGAAATCCTCCAAGTCTTGATAGACTGCGTGGGACAATCCTGCTCCGCCTACGTCGGCGTCGTGGACAATTAGCTGCACAAACCTTTGAGACATTGTCACGGAACACTGAATATCCAAGCTGTCGACACCGAGCTTTCTAGAGATTATAGATCTAAGTCCATATCCGGCCGAGTATGCAGCTGTAATTGCCTTCCTGTTATCATTCGATCCGAGCTTCGATCTGAGGTCTTCAATCCTATGTAGAAAGACGATACCATCGGTCGGATGTTGATGGCCGGGAATAGCGTGATCCCATTTCACTTCACCATCTTCAAATTTCAGAATATCCCCTTTGGCGTCTTCGACGTTACTATTTGAAAAATAGCTAATTTCGACTTTAGGCACGGTACTTCGAACTTTCAGATTAGATACGAAGCGGATGTGAAGATCGTTGATGTCTGTCTCATCCAGAGTTTTGGCATCCCTTGTCAGACCTCCCTCTATCTCATCTTCGTCCAAGTCAAGTGCTTCTTCGAAGTTCTCAGAGAACTCAGTCAAAAGTCAACACCTCGCATTATCAGTGGCCTTGTTCTCTTTCTGGATCTGGATGATTTGAGCACCGCTCCTAAGTATTCGTGAACGCTGATTTCCTCTAAGTCATCTCCACAGAGCGGGCAGACTTCTAAGTCAGGGTATTCATTGTAGGGAAGAGTGCATGATTGGTTTGTGCAAACACTAGTGGAGAAGATTTCATCTCGACTAACTTGTGCACTGACAACTTCGTAGTCGACTCCTCCATAGGTGTCCATTGCTTCAGGATATGATTCTCTCAATGCTTGTGAGACGCTCTTGGATTCGTAGCTGAGATGGACTTGACTGTCTGTCTCACTTTCCTTTTCTCGGAAGAGCGCTACTGAATCCTCGGTGGAACGGTATTGGCTGATCATTCCGGCACTGGATAGCAACATTGGGAGGTAGCCAACTTCTCTCTCCAACTCCTGAAGAATTTCCTCTTGGATGACTCTCCGCCTTCTGAGACCCTGAGCACCCTGGCCGGTTTCATTTTCCAATGCCCGGAAGGTTGTGTAGAATTTGAAAAGTCGGCGAAGCACACGCTGTTTTACCTCAGACGGGCTCTCAAACAGATCTTCTAATGCTTGCTCAAGATCCTCTTTATCGGATTTAAATGCTCCTTCCAAGTGCTCCTTGATGGAATCTTGATGTTCATCGACAGTATCCAGTAATGCTTCTACGCCGTCGTAGACTTCATTAATCACTTCGTCAATATCCTGGCCCGTTTGGAACCGCTCAAATCGTCCATAGTCGAGATCGTTCAGATTCAGATATGTGAGTACCTCAGACATCACCTGTGTCTTCAGGATATCGTAATTGAGGTGGTTGATCTGTACCGGTTTGGAAGGTGCATTGAGGAATCTACTTTCTATATCTTCGAAATAGAAGTTATCCACGGCGTTGTGAGGACGAGCAACCGTGAACACCATTGAGGACTGGTCTAAGCTACGTCCAGTACGACCAGCTCGCTGGACATAGCTTGTCTTCGTAGGCGGAATACCCAGCCCGGCGATACAATCGAGAGTTCCTATGTCTATGCCAAGCTCCAGGGTGTTTGTAGCTGATACTACGTTGATCTTGGGCGGATTTGCGCCGAATCCTTCTTCTATTTTATTCCGAGTATCGGTCTTTATACCGGCCTTGTGCACTGCACTTACGAGAGGATCAACTCCGTGACCGAGGACCACCTTTCCCCAGTGGTCTAGTGAGTACTCTCCCTGGTCGGATTCGACTTGATCGTATGAATCCCGGTCCACTTCGACTAAGTGCTCGCCACAGTCTGGACAGTAACTTCTATCCCAGAATGGCCATCCTGAATAACAGAATTCGCAAACACGGGCTTCTCTTTGAACATTTAACTCGAGGAAGTTCCTTCTCAGGGTGAGGATAGTTACGACTTCATCGCTAGACCGCTCTCTTTCTCGGCTAATGATGTCCGCTTGCTCCAAGACGGAGAGTGCTTCGTCAAGTTTCGCGTCAAGATCAGGTGCGGAATCGAAATAGGTCGGAACCGAGTTTGAGAGCTTAGATTTCAGAGAATCGATTTTGATGCTATTACTTTGATCCAGATCAGTATGGGGTTTGAACGCCAGAATTTTCACGATCTCGTTCGCTAAGAGATTGATTTCATCGTTTTCTGACTCGGGTCTAACACTTAGAATCCCTGCGTCCCACAATTTCCGATGGTTGCCTTTGTCGAGAGGATTTGCTAGAGCACCTAGCTGTGAGAAGAGGCCTTGCGAGAGCGTTTCGTCCTCCAAATATGTGTAAGGTTGCTTTACGTAGTGTTCCTTCAGCTCTTCGTATAGATCTTCTCGGAGATTTGAGACGGAGTAGAATTGGTCGTCATCCTGCTCTTCTAATAATGATGCCATCATTCTTTCACTTTCCAACGAGTAGTCGAGTTTGATCATTAGAGAGCCGACTCCTTCTGCGTCTCCCCTCCGATTAGAGAAGACTAGGACTTTGCCTGCTCCGAATTCCTTCATATCCCTACCGAGCTGGGATAGGAAGTAGGACAGGAAAGTGGTTGTCTGCATTGGTGGCTCAGTATAGCTACGTCTGGAGCAGGAGCAAGGTTCTCCGATTGCATATTCTTCGCCTCTGTCTACGTAATATGGTGTGTGGCAGTTAGAGCAGAATTTGACTTCTCGGAGAGAATGGTGATCTCTTCCTCCCTCCGAAACTCGTTCCGTGAACATACTATGGCAGTCAGGACAGTAGAAAAAGTTCACATAGGGCTTGATGAAGTAGTGATAGCGGTCGTAGAGGACACCTCCTAATTTACACCATTCGAGTAGATTAGTGAGCCTCCCAAACTGGTTTTTTTCAACCTGATCGGGGAATATGCTCTCCAGCAGCTTTTCTACTTCGATGAAATTTTCTTCGCCAAATTGGTCAAATATCTCTGCAATCTGGGGAACTTCGTTGACTAAGCTGTCCGCTATCTGTTCTCTGAATCTTAGGACTTCGTTGAATACGGATTGGAGTTCATTATCCTCTATCGCATTTCGTTTCTCTATCTCGTCTAAGAGTTCTTCTGCGTGTTCTGTAGCCTCTTGTTGACTATCCAAATAACCGATTCTCTGGAGAAGAGTCAGTGTAGGCTGGACCTCCCCTTCTGAATCTTCCGCGAGTGAGTTTAGATCAGATATGTCTGGATTCCCTTCTCTGATTTCTCTCAGCATCCGGAAACCGTTTTGAGGGGATAGGAAATCTAAGGAGGTGAATTCGCTGGTGCTTCGATGTCTTGTATCCACGTTCCCTGCCTCGAAGTCGATATGATCTATACCTGTTTCAGTACGATTGAGAAGGTCTGAAGCGAATTCCTTGGGGTTAGCAATGGTAGCACTGGCCAAGACCATTGTGGAGTCGTAACGATTTCTTAGACGACTGATGAACTGCGAGATAGCTTTACCCCCGTTCCCGTTCCAGACGTGGGCCTCGTCGAAAACCACGAGATCCAAAAGATCTGAGTTGACTAAATCTCGCGAATCAGAGGAAAAGAATCGGAATTCAAGCGCCTCGGGATTCGTGAGCAGGATGTCTGCCCCGTTTTCTTCAATATCGTCTCGGGTGACCTCCAAGAAGTCTATTTCAACTGGCCTGCGATGTTCCTCAGTGTTTGTGCAGACCATCGTTCCAGAGTCTTGATCCCAGCCTAATTTCTGGTCGCATTCTGGGCATTCTAATCCTCGAACGTTTTGGCCGCTGGAGATTTTATACTGCCCTCTTGGGGTGTCTCCGTCATAGATGCCTATTTTGACGCCTTCAGTGCTGGGCCGTTGCTTATTGATTTCGTATGTGTATTTCACTAGGCGGTCAAGTTGGTCGGTTTCGAGTGCCTTCTGAGGATAGATGATGAGTGATTTGATTTGTCGAGGGAACTCTCGCTCTTGTTGATTTCTGATAGCAGTGTCGAGAGCGGGGATTACGAAGCACTCTGTTTTCCCTGTGGCAGTTGGAACTGTTATGATGACGTCGTCTTCTGTGTCTCCGTGGACTGAGTCCAAGATAGATCCTACTGCTCTTCCTTGATGTCGGTAAAGGCGGCCGTCACCTCCACCGAAAACTACGTCGCGGATCGCTGACTGTACCTCATGTTGGATGCCGTGTCTTTCACAGTAGTCGGGCCAAGGTTGATTCGAGAACTTAGGGGGTTGGACTTTTTCGAAATAAGGACCCTTGACCTGAACCAGGTTATCGATAAACTCGTTGTAGTTCGAAATCGTATCTTCGTTGAGTTTGGTCAGGCCTTTGTTCCACCAAATTGTCTCGGTGAGGTGGTCAATAGACCTGTTTTTGATATCTAGGATATTCATCGGGACCACTTCTCCTCAGGCTTAATCTGAGGCATACTTTTTTTGGAGGTTACCTAACTCACCGGTGTATTCGATGAGATCGATTTGACCCTTTTTCCTCTCTATCTTTTCCAACTCTTTTTTTACGTCGCCCGCCTCCTCTTTTTTGTCTTCGGCGGCGTCCTTTTCTGATTCAATAGAGTCTAAGGAGAAGTCGACATCCGGATAATCCTCTTTCATCCGTTCCAGATCATCTTCAATTTCTTCTTTCCGTTCAGGCGATAAATCCTCCCAATCGCTTTTACAGACCTCACAGTGTTTTTCTTTGAGTTTGAGGTACCTCTCAGCGTTATCTAAGTCCTCTACCTTTTCTTTGAGATGTTCAAGCTTATCGTCTATATTATCTCCGGGAACCGATTCTACCTTCTCTCGTTCCTCTTCGGCATCTTCTGTTAAATCTTGTAATTTTGAGGAGTCGCGGATTAGCTTCTTGGTATTCTCGCAGAAGTCCTGAAGATCTTGAAGGACTATCTCTGGTTCATCGCTGTCGTCATCGAAGAGGACGTCGTCGTCTAATAGTCGTTGGACGATCTGCTTTCCGACATCGGTGTAGTCTGAAGCCTTGACGTGGTCTATGTCCTCCAGAGATTCGATGTTTAGGGTCTCTACGAAGGTGTCACGGGTTCGATCCGCTCTAGTTAGTAGTCCGGTCGCACTGCTCAGATTGCTTCTTTTCGATTCATTCTCAGTAATGTCCGAAATGAATGACTCGAAGTCGAAGTCCTTCAGATCTTCTTTTGATAGCTCTGATAGAGTCTCCGAGTTCGAATCATTGAGTTCAACATCTTCTTCCGAGCTTGAATCAATATCCGCGAATTCTTCTAAGTCGGAACGTAGCTCTTCCAAGTCGCTGCTTTCGTCTTCGAATCCCTCAGAGACTTCCTCATCTACGTCATCGAGTTCTTCTAGTATTTGCTGAATTGTTTTGTGGAGGTCGTAGATTAGAATAGGATAGTCTCTGTCGTCATCTATGTAGTCTGTGGCCCAGTTTGGCGGCTGTTCTGGGAGTTTAGCGTAGAAGAGCTCTCGGTGAATTGGTGAGATGTCATCACCGACATCTAAGTCTTGTATTTTTGACCAAAGGTCTTGATCAGCCTCAAATTTTTCTCTTACGAGTTTAAAGTCCTCCTCGTCAGTCTCTTTTGCTTCTGCAACCTTGTCTAAGACGTTAGAGAAGATGTTGACATCAGAGTCATTGATCTCGCTTTTGATGTCTGCCACTTTATCCTCGTTATAGAGGAAGAAGTCGACTATGTTGCTTTTCTTTTCCAGGTTATCCAGTCTGCTACTGATTTCGTCGTCATCCCGCGTGACACGGCCGGATTCCATCTCGTGGAATTCTTCGAGTTTATCGAAGATTTTTGGGCCCACTGGGAAGAGGTCTCTTTTGCCACTGACTCTGCCAATCTTTGATGCTCCACCGAAATCTTCTTTCAAATAGACGACTGTCCGATCATCTTCTGTTTCGAACCGTTTTATCGCGCCTTTTTCGATTAGAGATTCTATTTCAACTCCGTGATCTTCCCGAAGCTCATCTAGAACTTCATCTGAAATGAAGCCTCGGTCCTTTACTTCTTCAAGGATTTCCGAGAAGGCTTCTGCCTCGTTAATAGTCGGGCCATCATACTTTTGACAGATGCTATCGTGGATATTACGGACTGCTTCTGACGAATCCTCGTAAAGTCCTGTTACTAAATTATCCAAATCAGGAAGTTCTGGGAATTGTGATTGGTCGGAAAGTCTTCTGATTTCTGCGAAGACTTCGCTGTCATTCTCGAAGTCCTCCTCTTGGAGATGACGGTAAAGACCTAATAAGTCTCTTAGACGGTCAACGTGGATTATCTGAGTTATATCTGCCCACGTGTATTCGTTATCTCTCCAACGCTGTTTATCGATGGTGTCATCAAACCAATCTGGCTTTGAGATATCCTCTGGATCTTTGTTAGTGATGATGAGTAATCCGTTGTCCCCCTCGAACCACTCTTGGATGTCGTCGCGAATTTCTGGGTCATTCAGTGAGTCATCTGAGAAGAGTGTTGTGACGAGGAATCGATAGTCGTATTCGGACAGGTTTCCGTCGCTTATTTCGATTTTCTCAGCACGTCCTGTAGTTGAGGAACCTACTAGTTCTAAGAAATCGGATTCAGGGGTGTTGCCGCCTGGAAGCGCGAGAGAAGACGACTGGGAAATGTTCGCCTGCTGGGAATTTACTCTTTCCAGTAGAGTTGAAAGACCTATGTCAACATTTCTCCGTAGTGTTCCCCGGTCACTGGCCTTGTCATCACTGAAGCTTTGTACTGTATCCCGGTAGGCTGCTAACTGATCTTCCGGCTCCTTTGTTGCTCGTGGAGTGGTTTCTCTCGACCGAGAGTAGTCAGACTCTTCATAGTTCATCAGATATGGGTTCAGTTCGAACTCCCCGCTGTCGGAATCCTCAATCAGGACACGTGCTTGTTCTAACTTATCTTGAATCTCGTCTTTCACTTCCTCTAAGTCTGTAGATTGCGTGATCAGTTCCTTTGCCCTCCAAACCGCCTCTGTTTCTTCATCCGGATCTAGATCTGAGTTCCCCTCAAACCGTTGCTTGATTTGAACGTGACTCATCTTCCGGCTGCATTCGTCGAAGAGATATGTCCCGATCTCTTTCTCGTCATTACCGTCTGCTCTGTCCTGAGCGAATCGCTCGATTGCAGTATTCAAGCCGTCAATGAGGTTACCTATTAGGCCACCTGCTGCTAAGAGCCGTTTCATCCATTTGAGGTTCGCCTCGTCCAGAGGTCCGTATTCGGGATGGTCTTCCTCTATATATACATCGGAAAAGTAGTCTTGGAGCAGCTTTTCGATATCTATTATCCGGTGCTGCTTGCCCCGGATATTGATGACAATATCCTCTTTGATGTCGTAAGTTTCCCCAGCGATGTTGACAGTTCTGTCAATATTTCTCCTGGTAGCTTGGTCCTGCATTTCGCTCTTAATGGCGCTAGATACGTCTGGGTGGGAGAAGAGTACAAGGCCGACGTATGGGTAGAGGTGGTCTTTAAACCATTTTAGTACAGATTTGGCCTTTTCTGCGTCATTCTCAGAGACCATCTCGTCGAAGATGAATAGGAAGAGATAGCCTTCGCTGGCGAGTTGGCTTACAACCTCCTTGGGTTCGTATTCTCCCCCTCCGAATCCCGCTTCTCCTAGAATCCCTTTGACTTGTTCTGCGTTAGCTCCGTGTTGCTCCCCTATCTTTGAGATCTGTTCATCAGATAGTTCCGCATCCATTCCGTTGAGGAGTTCTATCTTGTCGTCTATGTCAGGAACATCTAACTCCTCAAAGACTCTGCGCCCCTCATTCTGGAGGAGACCTCTGTATTTGAAGGAGGTTGGATTTGGATCAGTTGAATCCCAGACCGGGATGATCATTGGGATATTCGATTGATCTGGATTTACAGTGGGGTCTAACTGGTTTCGAATATACCGGGTCATCGTGGTCTTTCCGGTAGCTTGAGCCCCTTCAATCACGAGAAATAGGCCGTCATCTGAGCCACCGGGATTACCTGCAGAATCGTGGATTTGATCCGCCCAATCATCTACGAGGCGGAGAACTTCTGATTCGACTTCTGTATCGATGTGGACTCGATCATCGGGATCCTCGTCCGAATCCCAGACTTGCGAGAATACGACATCGAATCGTTGTGGATCGATGCCCAGCTCCGACGCAAGTGCCTCTTCTGCTCCAGATTCTAGTTTTTCAGCCATTTCACATCACCCCGAACTCGAATTCCGCGAAGCGGACGTTTTCATCCCAGCTATCTTCACCTTCGAACCACCTCACTTGATAATCGTTTGTCTCATTGTTATCCCGGTTGAGTAGGTCATGAAGCACAGGATAGGTCTTATCAGTTATTTTGGTATTCTGGTGTAGAATGCCTTCATAAAGGACATTCTGTTCGAAGAACTCCTTGGCTATCGGATACCATTTGCTAAGATCACTGTAAAATTGCCGGATATTTGGAGTTGTATCGGCCAGATCTTTTCGGTAGTGCTGGTTCATGTAGAACACGCTCGCTTGGAAGGTGTCTTCAACGAGTACAGGGTATATAAGGTCAGAGCGGCCGCCTCTTTCTGATCGTCGGCAAACTCCGAGGTCAATAGCTCTTGTTGCGCAGTGACGAAGCTTTTCTTCGTTCCAGTCCTCGGATATTTCAGGATCGGTTAGGACATCTTTGAAGTATGTGTTGTCTTTCCTCCAGTTTGTTTGGTAACGACCTGTAGACTCCTCTTTTTGTTCCCATACTTTACTTAGGAAGGTCCGGAATGCGTTGGGAATAGTCACATTTGAGGTGTCAATATCGGCTTCGCAGAGAAGAGATAGTATTAATGCGCTAACTGCTCCTCTTTTTGTTTCATCATCTAATTCATCAGTAGATAATATATCGTAGACTTTTCTGCCGCTTGTATCGGTGCCGAAGTTGTTCTCTGATTCTTCTGTTAAACTGAGTTCAGTATCTAGAGGTTCATCACCTTTAGCTTCTACAAAACACAGGAGCTGAGTGATCTCAGAGTAGGTGTGTCCTCCCGGGCTGAGGGCGGGGCTATGGTCTTCTCCACTGTCGTCCTGAACGATTCTGTACCCAAATCGTTCAAGCTCTGATATTAGGTCTCTAACGGATTGGCTTCCTTCATCCCCGAGGATATCTACAATTTCAAGTACAGCTCGATAACCCCCTTTCGGCATTGGTTTGTTTAAAGACATCTCATATACCTCTCCAAATTGCGACAGGAACAACAGACTCCTCAATAGAAACTCCGCCGTGAATCCAAAGGTCGGAGCTTTGAGTCCCAAACTTCGCGTTAGGGTTGTTAGGATTTAGCATCACACAATTCTCATCAGTGTTTGGTAACCCCACTTCAATATAACTTACTTTGTTATCTGAGAGTTCCCCCCTTACTCCATCGACGTCGTCTACAAATGTTCCACGACAGTGACTCATACCTCTTTGATTCGCTTCTGCAGGTCGTGGAATAGCTTCCGACTCAAATGTTTCCACCATTCCGTGGTCTGAAGTGATTAAGATATCAGCGTGGTCCCCGTATTTTCGTATAAATTCTGGGATATTTTCTCTCAAGTGAGCATCTATCTTCCGATGAATATCTGTGGGGTAGCGTGCTCCCTGATCGATGTCGGCGTTGTATATGATTACTGAATCTCCGTTCTGAAGCATTTCGAAGAGTTCATCCTCTTTTTCCTCACCAAGAAATGCATCTAAATCAAGCCCCGCTAGTCCATCTTCACCATCTGTAAATCCACCTAAGTCGTCAAAGTCTAATTCGCTGCTGAGGGAAGATCGAAAAATCTCCGTTACTGATGGTATTGGAGCGATTGCCTGCCGAATTTCCCATCGCTCGTCCGTTTTCCTTTCAGACAGGAATCCTGCCGTTTCATGAGTGGCGAGTGGGAGACCATCTAATAGGAGAACAATTTTCGGTCCTTCTTCTGCCAAGAAGTCAGCTATCACGCTGTGATTTTTCGAAGAAGAGTATTCTCCAGAAATAATTTTCTCGACCAAAAGTCTCGTCACAAAGGTTTTATGTCTGGACGTAACTTCCATCTGGTATCTTTCTAAGATATCTAAAAACGGATCCCCCCCACTAATACCATCTAGGTTAACTGCAGTGAGTAGTGCTGAGAAGATGCTTCTTGTGGAGTCTGACTCCAGAAACTCGGCGATATAGCTTGAACGTTCCAGGAATTGGTTTCGGTCTACTTCTTCGATCCTATTAAGTACGTCACTCGGTTCCCTTGCAAGAGTATCGCGTATGGCTTGCTCCAGTTGGTCCTCAAAGGTATCGAGGCGTAGTATGCCTGCTAGAACCTGAATTGTGCTGAATTGTTCTATATCTCCTTCTTTAGTAGTCACTTCTTCAAGAATATCCTCAAATATTTGGCTGTTAGATTGGATTTGCCGGGGTATTTCCCCGAAGAGGTTGACGAAATCTTGTCGGGCGAACCGACCCCCTTGTCGTTCTTTTAGCTCTTGAGCAGCTATGTAGCGAAGGAGTTCTTCGTTTGGACGAAGTAAGAGTGCTTTCTCCGAATCGCTTAGATTCCAAAGCCCTTTCTGGTCGATGATTGATTGAAGGCGGTTAGGGTTAATTCCCGATTCATCAAGGAACTCAGTAAAGAGATCCCTCTGTTGGAGATATTCGTGCATAACTAGCCGGCTTTGATTTTTCGATATATTTTCTTCTTTGAGGAGGTGTTGTGCGGACTCCTCAATTGGTGGGTGGTCGGACTTATGATGGATTGAGTTCAGATGGCTAGTCCATCTTCCGTCTCGAGTTTGGAGGAGTTTCCATTGCCAGGTCTTGCAGAGGAGAACTATTTTGTAGGTTTTGACCCAGCCCATTACCTGCTTTCCTGCCTTAGGTTCGGACAGAACAATCCCACTCTTGTCAGAAATATCAACACAATTCACAACGCCTATTACGGGATCAAACTCTTCTATATCCCCAATATTTCGACGCTGTAGATTGTCTATTTCTTCTTCTAAATATTCAACCACTTCCTCTTTCTCTTTTTGTGTAGTATATGTGATTAGAGTCCCCCAAGAGTTTCGTTGGTCAGGTATGTCAAGATCTAGGTCCATCAGTCCTCCCCATCTGCTAGGTCACAAATTAGTTTAATCATCTTGAATGTATCTCGTTGCTCTTTTGCGAATGAATTCCGTCCGCCATTAGCAGTATGTTAGCTTCGCTATTTTGAGTCATAATCTAATAGTATTTTGGTCACTGTCCTGTTTAGCACCTTATCAGTTGGTGTTACCCACCGATCGTTAATGTTGTCGTTATCGACTGTAGTAATGTTAGACTGGTCAAGACTACTCAGTGCCCATTCTTACTGGCTTAGGTCAGTTTAGCAGACCTAGTTATATTCGAGGATAGAAGACTGATTGTTGAACCGATCGATGAAAAATGAGGTGTCTAAGAGGGTGGTTCTTGCGGAGCAATATTAGAAATCCAGACGCCGGGTCAGTGTCATACCGGCCGGATAATTCTATATCGAGAGGCAGTTTAAGTCGATATCTATTGTAGCGTACAACCAATATCACCCGCTATTATTACAGCCGAGGGGCTGGATCTTACTCGCACCAACAGTGAACTGGTCCAGTGTTCTTCTCCCCGCCCTGTGATTCGATTTCGCAAACAAAGAATTCCCCCTCTGGATACATGATGTACCGATCTTCGTCGATATTCTAAACGGAAACCACATCCTCAACCTCCCACTCAGCGTCCTCATTGCCGTCCCACGTGCAATAGTCGTCCTCCCCATCCACTGCGAAGTCGAGTACTCCGGTTCCGCTACCGACGATGTGCTGAACCCGGCTTAGTCGGGTTGATTGCGTGATTCTGGCCATGGGTCTCCTTCATTCGGCTACGGTAATCAATGTCCGCCCCTTCAGAAAAGGGAGTAGTGCCAGCGATGGAACTGGCAACTCCCAAGCATCCAGGTGGGACGACGGTCACTTCCACCGCCGCGCATCCCACTACGCGGCGCTTCGTCGTCCGACTAGACGAATGGGGGAAACCACCATAGATATTTACTAACTAGAACAGTTGTATAATTGACAAATGGCCTTCTGTATCAGGTATCTTGGGCTCGGTGCCTCCAGCACCGGTCCTACTCTTCGTGAGCCACCCGCCGTCAAGAAGAATTAGAGCCAGATCCGTCTTAATCGTGGGTAAATCGGTTCAGCGGCGTCTATGATTCGGTATAATCGGGGCGCTCGGCGTATTCGATTGGATCGCGCTCGCCGAGATTTTGGAACGCCTGGAGACGGAACGCACACGCGTCACACGTGCCACACGCTGGTACTTCTTCCCGGTAGCAGCTCCAGGTGTGTTCATAGGGGACGTCGAGCTCCTGAATCTGGCTTCCAGAGCTGCGGATTCATCCTCGCGAACCCGCGCTGCCAGGAGTGTCTCCCAATTGAAGTGTGGCTGCGGACGCGATCTGGAACCCTGTTACACCCCTGGCGGCCCAACGACCCGAGTTCAATAGGCGGTCGTCTTCGTCAGGTGGACCGGCGCGTCGGTACAATCCCGTAGCGAGAACAGTTTGTAATCCATCTGGGGGCCGTAGATGGGCGATCCTGAGTCATTCTGTATCCGCTTCATGAGTTCATCAGCCGCATAAACGGTCGCCGCCCGGAGCTCGACCTCCTCACGACTTCCCTGTTCGATAGCTGTCCGGGAATCGACGAGCTCCGCGAGATGCGGCGAGAACTCGAGCACATCTAACCCTCGCAGGACGTTCGGGAGGTTGTAGTCGACAAATATCGTGAACGAACCAGGGTCTTCTAGGTGGAAATAGCCCTCTCTCTGAAAACTCCCATAGGCCATCCCAGCCGCGAGCTGGGCTCGCTTCCAGAAGGGAATCGTCAGCGGTGTCCCATCGCGCAATGCCACATGGCCCTGGTCCTGGAATGAGGGGAAACTCTCCACGAGGTGTTCGATTATCCCCTCGCCCTGAGCGAACAGTCGGGGTTCAGCCCGCTCAACAAGATTGGCAAACCGACCCTGATAGCCTGCTTCGAGTCGCTCCCCGATTTGCGTCAGAATCTCGTGGCGTTCCCGAATCATCGGCATCGATCGACTGTCCACAGATTCGAACAACGCGTCGACCTCCTCCAGAGATAGCTCTGCAAGCGTTTCTCCACGGAGGATGGCCGGGTTGTCATCGAATTCTCGCTTCAGACACGCCCACATTCCGAACGCTCCAGACCACTCATCACCATCATAGGTCGTAGTGAATTTCTCTCCGGATTCGAAATGGCGGAACTGGAAGTTGATTGCGTTCCCGACGAACAGGAAGTCGACGAGATCTTGCTGAGATACTGTGCCAGTCTCTACATCCGGGAAGACGGGTGCTCGCCACTCTGGTAGCGGGAAGGTTTCACCAGACAGATCCGCGGCGAGGGCATCGATAGCCCGCGTATCCACTGACAGATACTGGAGTTCAGGGATTAATGAACACACCGCGTCTCTCACCGGGGTCGTTGGGAGGGTTCGTTCACAGGGTGTGCTCATGGTGAATATTGAGGTGTTGATTCTCGATCCTTTTAATACCTCCCGCCGTCAGGTCACCGCTCGTAGATGGCGAGCACGTCCATGTCTGGTTCTTTTTTCACTGTTCCGACAAGCGTGAGTCCGTGCTTGAACCCGCGCTTGATGAAGTTGTACGCGAACGTTCCCGTGTTCCATTCCTCCCGAGGCTGGATATGGAGATGTAGCGTGTACCCCGATTCATTGAGTGGGAGTCGGAAGTCAATCCATCGCAGATCGCCATATTCCTGGCATGCGTCCTCGACGATCTTCATCGCTTGCTTGCCGTTGAAGCTTTCCTTGAACCACTTCCAGTAGTACTTCCTGGCCAGGTGAACTTTGTCTCCGATTTGCCCCTCAGCTTCTTCGAAACGAGGGTCATCGTAGTAGGGTCCCATCTCGTCCCAGTTCTTGTCGCGTTCCGGATATCTGGGTGGTTTCTCATACCTGTCCTCGAACTCTTTGTACAGTTTCGCTACCGTCCCGTCTTCGAATTCTGCGGCGGTCGGGACTAACTTGCTCGGGACTGCTCCCTTTTCGTCGGTAACTTCTTCTACTCCTGGGAGTCGAAGGACGACCAGATCACGTGGGTCGGATGGAGATGGGGGCTGCAACCATGCTTCTGGATCTTCCTCGGATTTATCAGGTGTCGGAGCGTCGTCCCAAGGTTCGTCCACGAAGTGGAAGTTTCGCTCGGAACCATCGGAGTCTCCCAGTTGGTCTGAGGCGAAGTATTGGATTGCAATCTGCGCTAATTGTCGTTGCGGGGATTGGGACAGTTGGTAGTGTGTCGCATTCTCCGTTTCCCCGGTTTTTGTATGTTCTCCCTCTATCCATCCCCCCAATTTGCCGCTGGCAATCATGCTCAACATCCCACCGCCCTCGATGCCGGCTTCCACGCCACCGGTAACCCGATCCGTCTCCCCCTCAAGTTCTCTCAAACTTTGCTTGACAGGTGTTCGTTGGTACTCCTCGAATATGGGCTGAATCGTCAATTCATAGAGTTGAGACACGCGCCGGCTATCGATAAACAACGGAATGTCGACTAACCACCCTAGTTGGGATTTGGCAACCTCCTCGTCGAGTCCGGAGTCTGACTGAGTCATCTTCTTTAACCAAGTACGACCCCGTGAGCCTAATGAAAATACCTGTTGTCCGATCCCACGCATAGAGCTCCGTACCTCAGACGAGAATTGCGAGTCAAATAATTCTACGTGATCACCGTCAGGGCTTGGCTGCGACCCCCAACGGTGACCGGGGTTGAGTGCGAGAGAACTAGGAACTATCTCGTTCTGTCAGGTCGGACGACCTAGACGAGCGTGTTTCAGGGATCTCATGACTCAGTGTACTCCGGGCGTTCAGCGTACGCAATCGGGTCCCTTTCGCCGAGATTTTGGAACGCCTGGAGACGGAACGCACACGCGTCACACGTGCCACACGCTGGTACTTCTTTCCGGTAGCAGCTCCAGGTGTGTTCATAGGGGACGTCGAGTTCGAGACCGCGTTCGGCGATGTCTGTCTTCGACAACTCGACAAACGGTGCTTCGACGCTGATCTCCGTCTCCGGTTTCGTGCCGATGTCGACGACCTGCTGGAACGCCTCGAAGAACTCCGGTCGGCAGTCCGGATACCCCGAGAAGTCCTCGCTGTGCACACCGATAAACACGGCCTCACAATCGTTGGCTTCTGCATACGACGTCGCCATCGACAGCAGGTTCGCGTTCCGGAACGGTACGTAGGAGCTCGGAATCTCGTCACTCTCCAAGTCTGCCTCCTCGACGTCCATCTCGTCGTCAGTGAGACTCGACGCACCGATCTTCGAGAGGTGGTCCGTCGTCAGGTGGAGGAAGTCTGCGGCGTCGAAGGCCTCGGCTTGGGCCTGCGCACATTCGTACTCCTTACTCTCGGTCTGCTGGCCGTAGGACGTGTGCAGCATATACAACTCGTAGCCAGCATCCTGCGCGACAGCCGCCGCGGTCGCACTATCCATTCCCCCAGACGCCAGGATTACCGCTCGTTGCTCGCTCATACCTGACCCTCCGTACGGTTGACCGCTGCTTGGAACCGCTCACGTTCTGCCTCAGTCGGTTCTCCGGCAGTTGCCCTGGTGGTGGTCGTGCTTCTCGTCTCGACGCCACGCATCGCCTCACAGAGGTGCGTTGCGTTCATTTCGACAAAGACGGTAGCTGCGTCTAGTTCCTCTTTGAGTCCCGACGCGATGTCGTTCGTCAGCTGTTCCTGCATTGTGAGTTTTCGTGACTGCCAGCGGACGTACCGAGTCAGCTTCGAGAGCCCTACCACCTCGTCTGTCGGCCGATACGCCAAATGAACTGTTCCAAAGAACGGCAACAAGTGGTGCTCACACAGCGAATACACGGGAATTGCGGTTTTGACAACGAGATCGGTTGTCTCGGCGTCGAAGGTTCGCATCGTCGGCTTTGCGGCCTCCCTTTGGCCTTCGGTGAGTGTCGCGAAGGCGTCCGGTACGCGGCGCTGCCAGGTCTCAGTCAGTGCGTTACTGTCCGGGTCCTCGCCGACGGCCTCTAACAGGAGGCGAACGCCCCGCTGTGCCTTCTCGTAGTCGATGTCTGGTTCTACCTCGCCAGTCGCGAATTGAGAGTGCGTACTCGTCATGTTACGTTTCGGGGGCGTCATTCCAGAGATCTACGTGCAAGCGGGGCGTGTACCGGTAGCCGTACTTCATCGCGAGTTCAGCGACCTCATTCCGTCGGGCATCAAGTTCGTCTCGAGTCGTCCCCTCGGGCATCAGCAGCACGTCGGAATCCGGGATGCGACTCGCCGCCGTCGATCGGACGTCAGCGAGGAGGGATTCGATCTCGGGCAGGTCATCGGGGCCAGTGACGACAAACTTGAGTTGTGCGTTGTAGTCGTCGACGAGTGCGCCGAGTGCATCGAGGTCGATGCGCCGTTCTTCATGACGGTCTGCCCACTCGCCATCGCCCTTGGGGTCTTTCTCAGGGGAGGGTGTGCTGGAGGCGAGTTTCGGGCTGATGCTTGCCAGATCGATGGGGGCGTTACGGTGGATGGTGCCGTTGGTTTCAACGGTAGTGTGGTAGCCGAGATCGTCGAGGTGCTCGAGAAGCGGGACCGCGTCGTCGTGGATAAGCGGTTCACCACCAGTTAGGACGACGTGGTCGGCATCGTCGTGTGACTGGACTTCCTCGACGATGTCGTCGACGCTCATTGTGGCGTGGGTGGGCTCCCAAGAGGTGTGGTAGGAGTCACAGAACCAACACCGGAGATTACATCCGCTGGTGCGGACGAACACCGATGGCGTCCCGGTGAGCTTTCCTTCGCCCTGGAGCGAGTAGAAGAGCTCGTTGACCGGCAGTGCTGCGCCATCGACATCGTCCGCTGGCTGCTCATCAGCTGTCGAACTGACTGGCATCAGTGTGTCGCCCCCGCACAGAGCTCCGATGTCTCCCGCACCGTCACTGAGATGTCTGAGACTGACTCTGGAAGTGTCTCGAGGAGTTTTCGTTCCAAGACGAGCCCCATCACTTCCGCGGTCGGTGGGTGTTCGAGAACGACGAGTGAATCACCGTCGCCGCTCTGCTCGAAGGCGTCGATGAGCGGATCGTCCTTCTCGAGGAGGAAGCGGTGGTCCCAGTCATCTATTACTGAAGTAATATCTCCTTTGTCTACGACCCAGCCATCCTGGGTAAGAGATCCAGTGACCTCCACCGAGATTTCGTAGTTGTGCCCGTGTGGACGGCTACATTTCCCATCATGGTGGAGGAGACGGTGCCCGGTGCTGATTCGGATCGGGTTGTCCTTTCCTACGAATAGTGTCCTCTCACCAGACTCAGTAAGATCGGAGACCGATTCTTGTTCAAGATGCACATCAAGAGGTTCTCTCAGTATTCATTAAGTATTATCGGTAGCATACTCACTATGTCCCTAATCACGTGAGGAAATTATATTGCGGTTGGTAAATTAGAGCCAATAGTTGTGGAAACGTCGTCAGCTAGGCACCTAGAGACGGTTCAGCCGGATTGGGACGACCTTCCGCTAGCTTGCGAGTTGCTTGAGTTGCGACGGCGTGAGCCGAATGCCGATCTGCGGACATTAGCTTTCAACAGAGGTGTCGTGGGGTCAAGAAAAGTTCAGCACGTGACTCGACTCTTGGAACTGCTTGACCTTCTAGATGAGGGCGAACTAATTGAAAGAGGGCGATGGCTTACTGAAGCGTATGAACCTGCACTGCAACAGAGTCATTCTGGAGCAAAGTTAGGCATCGGAGTGAAAGATTCGCTATCGTGTACCGAACAGGCCCTTCTCTGGATGGTTATTTTTTATGAGCACCGTTTGCCAATGCTGGCAGTTCTCCATCAGCTCACAGTTGAAACCGTTCCGACAACTCAAGACACACCAGCGGCACAGAGGTTCGGTGAGCGAATCGACCATCTCTACCCCGATGTCGATAGTGACAGTTCGTGGGTACCACGTGCTAAAGTACACTACAAGTGGTTAGTCCACCTGGAACTCGCGAAGATTCGGTCAAGTAGTTACGTTCTGACCGAGATCGGCGACGGTGTTTTTGAGCAAGTTGAGGCAGAGTACCCTGACCAATGGGATTCGATACAGATCCATACTGGCCCTACACTATCTGACTTCGGTTAGTTAGTGCCAGTTACAGAATGAGGGAGTTCAAACGGATTTATAGGATGCCCTCCCATCGCTACTACTGGTGACTATCTAACGTGCGGTTCTACGTACCTGAGTGGGACGACGCAGTCGACTCCCACTACGATTTCGAACACGACGAACTCTCTACCTTGAACCGTCAAGAGCGCGATCTGGACTATATCTGGGACATTTTCGAGCCCGAAACCACACCAGTAGACGGGGTTCTCATATCTCGCGAACAGGTCGAAGAGACAAACCGCAAAGCCGAGCGACTAGCCCAGTACGGTGTCTACGATGACCCCGTACTTTCTATCCCGAATTGGTTACCGACGATTAGTGACTGCGGGGCTTGGGGGTACAAGTCGCTCCCTTTCCCACCGTACGGGAACGAGGATATGCTCGACTTCTACGAGACGCTGGACGTTACTGTCGGCGTCACTATCGACCACCTCGTTCTAGGGTCGGGAAAGGACAAGGGACGGCTTTATCTTGACGAACGCGCGTTCGACGGAGAACTCAACAAAGGCGACATCCCCGATCCCATCACCGACGTTGTTGACGTTATGATCGAGGAATGGCCAGAGGAATGGCCCTCATATGTCGACGAGTACGAGCCGACGATTCGTACTGATCCCGATATAGAAGTTGAGCCGTTCATCGCTGAGGACTTTCGGGGAGACATTGATACCGTTCTGTCCCAGTTCGCACAGGATTCACGTGCGGTCTATCGCGAACACGACGCCGAGTTCCGCTACGACCTGACGCTGCGGAACGCCCGAGAGATGTATGACCTCTACCAGCGTCGTGACTATCCGTTCCGACTGATGGTCGCTATCCAGGGATGGAACCCTGATTCATACAGTAAGGCCACCGAGGAAGTGCTTGGTATGGGTTATGACTACCTCGGAATCGGGGGAGTCGCAGGTAGCCCAGTTCACGACGTTCGTGGAATCGTCAAGAGCGTCGGGAAGACGATCAAGCAGTTCGAACGAGAACACAACACCCGCATCGACTCTCACGTCTTTGGCTTCGCGAAGACTGAGGCGTTCGAGACGATTGGTCGGTCGGGGATGACTAGTTTCGACAGCGCGAGTATGCTTCGTTCGGCGTGGACCGGTGGACAGAATTATCGTCTTGATAACGACGAACGCTACGATGCCATTCGAGTTCGCTATCCATCGAGCCGGGACGATCTCGACGAAGCTGTTGAAACGTCCCTACGCGGTCGTGAAACATTGGTGGCACTCCGGGCATACGATTCAGGAGATTCGATTCGTAATGTTCTCGAGAGTTGGTACGAACAGGCTGAGAAGGTGCTTCCAGCGACGAGAGAATATCTCCTAGAACACCGCCACGATGATCAGTATGATGAGTCGCTCCTACAGGACATAGAAAGAGCGTTCCGAGAGGATTTCGAGTATGGCCGCGAGCTTCAGGCGAGCTTCAGTGATAATCTCCGTAGTAAGTTAGTCAAACTCCTGCGGGAAGATACCCCGACTGCTCCAGTTCCGTTCGAGGAGTACGACGAACTACTGAGCACAGCGGTAGACGTATTTGAGGGGTTCCCACACGCGAAGACCGTTTTGAATGAGCCGTACGTTGTCAGTGACTATGATCGAGTCTGGGCGATTGTCCGGGATTACGCTACTTGGATCGGTGACGACGACCTGCTCCAAGAGTATCAAGACACCCTTCGAAGTCGTCCGTGGGAGAAATGTGACTGTCCAATCTGTAGAGAGTACGGTGTCGAGGTTTGCATCTTCCGGGGAAACGATCGGAATCGGAGACGAGGGTTCCACAACACACGACGCTTCTACGATGAATTCGAGGAAGACCTTCCGAAGATCCTCGTCGCGACCCAGGGGGATGCAGCCTACAGTGGCTACGAAACTGTTGAAGACTATCTGCGCGACAAACACTCCTCGTTCTGGACTCAGACACATGACCTTCCGGTCGCAGAGATTGGTGTACTAGATGCGAACGGCGTGAGTGAGTGGTGGGAAGAAACCCCGTCGCTCGTCTCGTTCGCCCCAGATCGTATGGCAGCAAATGTCGGCGAACAAGCAGCGAGGTACCAGCACCTCTTCGTACACACATTGGATGGTGAACTTGACGAAGAAGCCGTAGCGACTGCTCGGGAAAACGGTTGCGAGGTACACACCAATAGCAACCCTCGAGACTTGCGAGATGAAATACTCGAGGTCTGCGGGCAAAACTATGCAGCTAGTGACGACTTCGTGCCTCATCCACCTGAGATTGATACCGAAAACGGATTGGACATCCTTGTCATCGACCAATGTTCAGGATCGAAGGAGATACCAGACGACGCGCCGATTTTCGGTGAAGAGGAAACTCTCCAATTCTCTCGTGAAGACCTCCTCGCTCGGGATAATGTGCCAGGTATTGCAGCACGCGACCTATACACGGGACGCCAGCAAAACCACGTCAAGAGTGCAGTTAGATGGCTTCTGCGACAAGGTCACGACGTCGACCGTTACTTCGTAAGTGCAGGATTTGGCCTTGTCGCAGAAGACGAGTATCTCCCCCCCTACGAGGTAACATTCAGCTCAATGAATGTTAGCGACATAAGAGAGCGATCTGCGAAACTCGACATTCAAAAAGACCTACGACACCTCCTTCAAAAGGCCGATTATGATGTCGTCTTCTTTACCCTTGGGAAGGACTATTACACCAGTATTGACATCGACGAGATGGTCCAGGAGGTACGTTCAGATCGGATTGGTGTGGTTTTCAACCGCGAACTTGTCGAAGACCAATTTGACAATATCGAATCCATTCCCGCGCGGACAGAGGATGCAAAAGAACATAGCACGATCGTTGTTGGACTCAAGGGTCACTATATGAAGAATTTCGCTCGATACATCGATACTGTCGATACTCTTCGCCCGGAAACTATCGAAGAACTATGTCGGCGAATAGAGGAAGTACCACCACAAGCGGAATTCGAGTCTGAGTGATCCTCCACTACCAAGTGTCATCGTACGTGTTCTTCCGCTCCTAAGAACCATCCCCCACCCTAGGATAAATGACATATTATTGAACGGTCCATATTGCCCCATTCACTAAATAAGAGGACAGTCTACCCGAGCGGGAGGCATGTTGTATCGACGCAGGAAACTCGACCTCTCCCGAGGGGAATTAGATACCCCTGTTCTCTTCCCCGTCAGAAACATCGGGAAGCGGTCGAGTGACAATACACCGACGTACGTCGGCACGATCCCAGAGTTCTCGGCAGCGATGATCAACGCGAGATCAATTCGCAACCGAGACCCAATGTGGCAGAGAATATCGAATGGTGTAACATTACGGGAGGAAATGGACATCCCCGAGGACACCATCGTTTTCGCTGATAGTGGTGGGTTCGATTTCGCCAACGAAGAAGTGGACACTACCCCAGCAAAAACGCTTGATACCCAGAGACAATTGGACGCGGACATCCTCGGTACAGTCGACATTCCTCTCTCAAGGGAGAATCGGGCAGCAGAAAACCAACGGCGAATCGACCAAAGCATCGAGTACGCACTCAAAGCGAGCGACCATCACGATGGGGAGGGCCTTCTCTTCGCGAGTGTCCATGGTTACGATCCAGAGACGATCCGGAATAACATACAATACTTAGAGAAGAATGGTGAATTCGATGGCTATGCCCTCGGAAGTATGGTTCCAATACGAACCGACTATAAAAAAGTAACTAAACTGATACTATCTGCACGAAACGCGACAGACAAGCACCTGCACGTGTATGGTCTCGGAGGTCTCGTCTATCAACCACTGCTGCTCTACTTGGGGGTCGACAGTTTCGACTCTTCGGCCTTCATTCGTAGTGCAGGCAACCGGAACTACCTAATTCCGGGATTCGGGGGAGAAGAACTACGGAATATAGAGGAACTAGACAGGCTCCCCTGTCCCTGCCCAGTGTGTGGACAAAAAGCACTCGACGAGATTCGCGAAGACCGAACTGCCCTGACCCAGCATAATCTCTGGGCACTTGCGACCGAACTGCGACGCTTCCGGTATGTCGCCGAATCTGGTCGAGATATTGAGGAGTACCTCGACTTGCGCTTCAGCGGCAACGAGGTCACTAAGCGGGCATACGAAACCGCGAAGCAACAGATGAGGAGGCTCACATGAGCGATGAGAGACCAACTGTAAGGCCAGTCACTCTCAGCCGGATGGCTGAACTGACTCATGCCTGTGAAGCAGTTAGCAAGTCAACTGTGGATCTTGAGGACGAATTGGAGGTAAGTCACCGCCGTGCACGTGAAACAATTCTTGAAGCAAAGCGTATCTCCTTGCTCGACGAAGATGATTCTGGCGAGAAACCAGTCTATACGACGACTGATGTCGGTTTGTCATTTCTTAGTGCAATTCGCGACGAGGACTGGAGCCAAGTAAGTACGATCTTGGAGACACGTAGTCCCCACTACGGGACATTCATCGAGGTTCTCGAAAACGTCGAAAACGCTGGTTTAGACACACTCTTGACTCAATTGGAAGAGGCACAAGAGTTCAGCCCATATTCATATAATCAAACGAGTGTGGAGGTCCTTGCGGATTGGGCTGAGCGGTTGGGCCGAGTCCAACGGAACGCGTTCACAGGTAACTACTACTTGGTAGACCAGGCGGCGATATCCGCTAACTACCACTACCTGCTTTTGGACGTGTACGACGATCTTGAAGAGAGAGCAGGTGTTGACCTTCGACAGCGCTACCTGTCGATTCCACGTCTCCGTGAGGAGACCTGTGAACGCCTCGGCTGCACTCGCGATGATTTCGACGCAGCGCTTCTGGAGCTCTGCCGACAGAACGTCGGTAAGCTCGAGCTGTCGGGAGCGCCGATGGATACGGCTGTGAAGGATTCCGCACTCGGCATCAAGCGTATAGCGCTCTCTGAAGAGGACGGTTTAGTTAGCACATCCCAGTCCACTCAGCAGGTTATGGCCGGCGTTGAACAGTTCGGTAAGAAATACTACTACCTCGCGGTGCATGACCGCGACATCGAATACTCGCAGGAGGCTACATAATGTCCGACGCATTCACGATCACCGACGAACAGCAAGACTACTCACAGTACGACCTAAACGCGAACCCCTTCCCATACAGTCCAGTTCCAGCTGAAGACCCCGAGATTTACTGTGGGCAGCAGCACGTTTCGGATAAGATCAGCTCGACGGTTTCGTCGATGTTGTCTACTGGGAAGTCGAAACATCTGGTAGTCACTGGAAAGTATGGGAATGGGAAGTCTCACACGCTCAAATACACGCGCTCGCTCCTCCGTGGTCGCGACGACGTCGTCGTGGGATATGTCGCCCAGCCTGGTGAAGGATTTCTCGACATCTACCACGAGTTTGTCTACGACCTGGGTTTCAACCGAGTCCAAGAGTTCGCGTACGAGTTTCTTGCATCTGTGGCGAGAGATGTCACCGACACAAACCCGATCGGTGCCAGTGGGATGGAATCGCTGATTGACGAAGGCGATGTGCTGCTCTCGGAAATTGTCCCCGAGGCGATTCGCCGCCTCAGCGATGTGACGAAATTCGCCGACTTTGCGCGTGCCATTATCCACATGGTGTACGAGGACACGAATCTCTACGCGTGGCAGTGGCTTACCGCAGAGGGGATTCGTTACGAGCAGCGCAAGGAGATGGAAATTCACAGCGCACTCGACGACGACACGATGGGTGTTCGGGCCTTCACTGCACTCAAAAATATGCTCCTCGAACTCGGTTATACGGGTATTTTCGTCTTCGTCGACGAGTTCGAGAGCATCGCGCGACTCTCACCAAAGGATGAACAGGCAACACTCAACAGCATTCGGCACCTGATGGATCAGAACAGTTCGGGATTGTGCATGCTGTTTGGTTGTGCTCCCGAGGTATGGCAAGATGTGATGAGTGAGTACCACGCGTTCAGTGAGCGAATTGGGGAAGAAGTTGCTCTGAAACCCCTTACAAGTGAGAACCTCTATGAGTTGGTACGTGATTATCTAGATCAAGAGAGAGTGTCTTCTGCTGATAATGAAGGGATAGAGCCATTCTCTGAGGAGGCGTTGGATTTGATTCTCCAAACATCACAGGGCAATATCCGACAGGTCCTATCTATGTGTAGTCGTATCCTCGATGATGCTGCAGAATCAAAGGAAAATAAAATCACAGCTGCTTGGGTGGAAGAGACGGTCTGATAATCAATAATTCAAGTGTTACCATTTCGGGGATCGTCAACGAATTCATAAAGCCCCTCCGTGACCTTAGTTACCCATCCAGCAGCGATGAGTTGCCTAAGTGCATAATTCACCTGCTGCTTGTTTAGGCCGGTCTGTTCCCGTAGGAATAATGGGTTTGCTCGTCCCCAGGGTTGAGATGAACCCTGCCCTTCCTTCAAAACATTCAGGATTTCTTCCTCGTTTTCACTCGGAGCGTATTCCTCATTAGTCATGTGTGGCGAATACGCATCTGTTCGTATAGTCGTATCCTTCCCCAATAGTCTAACAAAGTATATTACTACGTTAGAATTAAGGGTCTGGGAGAGTGTTGAAGGTATGAAGCGCGGCCCCTCAGAAACGAGGGCGGTGCTGGAGACACCGCGCCCGCGCTGCCTGAGACAGACAGCATGTACATTCAAACCGACAACCTGCAAAAATCCGATGGTCAGAATCGGTATGTACCGCCGAGAGGAATTCGAGGAGATCTTGTATGACGTCTACTGCTCGCTACCCCAGTAGCGTTGCGAATGTCCTTGGAATACTCGGAAATGAACGGCGAGTCCTTCTATTAAATTACTTATTCCTATTCGGGTACGAACAGGATATTGATGTCCGACATCTGGCTAGGGTGATTGGAAGCGTCGAAAATGGAACTTCACCACGAGAAGTCACTTCCCAAGATTATGAATCAGTATATAATGGGTTGATCCAGAACCACCTGCCAAAACTCGCCAAATACGATATTATTGATTACGACGATCGCGCTAAAGTCGTAACAGTCACTCCTCGTATTGAGGAGTATTTGATCCTGATTGTGGTTGCTCGAATGATCGACTGATACGGCCATTTTATTTCGCCTCACTATGGGCGGAGGCGAAATCCAATGAGACTCTCGATACGAGTTATTGATCAAGAAGAGAACGAACAGACAATTTCCGGCGTTAAGCGGGATGACTGGGAAAGTATGAATGATCCCTGTCCGGAGTGTGGAGGGCTTGAGTTCAACCATTTTTCAGTATCTGGCGGGCATTACGGATCACGTGATTCTGCTGTCGTAATGCGTTCTGATTTTTGGGATGCTGAGCAATCCCTATTCACACGATGCCGTGAGTGTCGTGAGATTCTCTACAAGCATCCTGCATTTGAGCTCCTCTTTCCCTCGGATGATAGTGAGAAAATCTCTTTAGACTTCTAACCTCTCCTCACTATAGCTGGAGATCCTCGTACATCCGGTCGAGCATCGCCAGCCCCGACTGGAACTGGGCGTAGTTCTCGCGCATATACTCGCTCGTCTCAGCTCTCGGGATCACTGGGTACCCTTCGACGTGATTGACGTCAAGCGACGGGCGTGGCTCAAGGACGATCTGTAGCGGTCCGTCAATCTCGTCTCGGGGCTGTCGTTCGAATGCGGTGGGAAGGTCGAACGCCTCGAAAAACGTTTCCCAGGCATCAACGTCTTGCTCCTGGGCGGCCAGGAAAAGCGGATAGTCATCGGGGTCACGACCGACTTGATAGCCACCCTGGGTCCATACGTAGACGGCGTCGATCCGCGTAAACGCGTACGGTCGGTCACCGAACTGTGGGATGACATATGCCTCCTCAATCGAAGGCGGACTGACGCCGGCGCTGGCAGCCACGAGTTCGCGTGCGGCGTCTCTCACGCGCTCATCGATGACGGAGAGGCCATCATCATAACTGATGTAGCCTGCGTCTTCGAGACGGTTCACGGCCTGTCTCACCGTCTCGTACGGCGTGTGGAGGTGTTGTGCGACACGGCGGATAGAGTCACCACTCTCGATAGCCAGGATGACCTGCGCTGCCGTGTCATCGAGAACCTCGTACATCTGACGATTACCAATAACCAGGTAATAGTTAAAAGTCTTACTTGATTCATGGTTAGAGCGTATCTAGCTTAGAGGGTGCTCTTCGTTGTCGTTGGGGGAGACCAAAGTTCGGCTCAATTTATGTTTGTGTCTCCAGCAGGGCACTTCTCCAAATAAAGGTGAAAAGGTAGTGCTTTCTACGACCCCGCGAAAAGGTACGCAGTTTATATACTCAACCCCCACCGCAGGAAGTTCCGGTTCGCCGTTTCGTTTAGACACCCAAATATTGATTCCGACAGAGTGTCAACGCTGTCAACAAGTATGTCACATCAAGTCCGTCTCGAAGACGATGTATATGAACGAATCAAGGCGAACAAGCGCGATGATGAGTCGTTCAGCGATGCCGTGGAGCGGCTCATTGGCGGACGCTCGCTCAGCGATCTCCGTGGTGTGTTCGACGGTGACCAAGTGGCAGAGATGCGAGATGCAATTGAGCAGGCCGATCAGGAAGACCGCGACGAGGTCCGTGATGTCGCGGAGCGATTCGAATGATAGTCGATACGAGCTTTCTTCTGGATATCATCGACGACGTTGAAGCAGCTGTCGAGAAGGAGCGGGAGCTCGAAGCAGCGAACGTTCCACTGGTGATCCCTTCGATGACTGTCTTGGAACTCTACATCGGGGTCGGAAAGGTCGCAAATACCCCGGAAGAACGCCAGACGGTAGACGCCGTGCTTGACTCATACCCGGTGGTGGACATGACTCCCAGTATCTCTCGCCGCGCTGGTCGGCTACTTGGGCAACGGATGGCTGAGACAGACGACGGTGAGGGACCTGGCATCGGCAAAGGGGATGCAGCAATCGCTGCAACCGCCTTGGAACGAGATGAGCCTGTTCTTGCCGGTGACCACCACTTTGACACCATTCCCGGTGTCACGCACGAAAGCTATCGGTAACGGGAGTCTTCACAGTTCGAGTTCTGCAAATGCGTCGTCGATAACGTCTTCACTGGGGGCGGTCAGATGCGGCTCAATCGCGGCAAAGCTGTCCCAGCCGCCGACGGCCACCACCACACGCGGGTTCATTTGTTCACCGATGAGCAGGCGCTGGGCGAACCGGCGGCGGAGATCATGGGTACTCACTTTCTCGAAGTCCGCATCACCGGTCACCTCAGACGCCCGGGCAGCTGTCCGTCGAACCACAGCCCGGACCCCTGGTTGCGTCAAATCGATGAAGGGGTCTTTCGGCGCGATGTTGTGCTCGTTCTGGAAGCGCTGGAGGTCTCGCTTGACGTCGGCGGAAAGGAGAGCATCGCGAGGCCTCCCACCGTTGCCGCTGGTATCTTTCCCGGCTTGGACGCGGAGTCGGTACTGTCCGCTGTCGGTCTGCTTGATGTCGACGGGGCGGACCTGTGGAATCTCGAATGCACGGAGGCCGACGAACGCACGAGCTGGATGATGAGGTCGTCACGCTGGCTGTTGGTGGCTCACCGGAGGTCCTCGATCTCCCCGTCCTCCCCGTCAGCCAGCATCTCGACCAGTTCCTCGACAGCGTCAAGCGCATCTTGGCGGGAATTGTGACCCTCCACGGCGTTATCTAATCGAAGTTCCCAGCGCAGTCTCGGCGTCCTCGTGGTCGCCCATTCGCTAACCAACATAATCCGACTAAAATGGGTTTGTGTTGGTTAGCTCGAACACCGTCGTCAATGTGTTCTGATATTCCTTCGCATACGGTTGTCGTGAGGTCGGAAGACAGCCACCTTTGGCCTAGACATGCCAGACAGTTAGCCGATGCTGGACTTGTGTGTATCGAGAATCAGCGACCAGTCTCGAACGATTCAAACCTGCATATGGCAAAGTGTTGGTATGGACGACGACTCACACGACCACGTTGTTCCCGGGACTGACGAAGAGTTGACTACGCCAGATGTTCGGGGCTACGACTTCTGCGGCGAATTCGACTTTCAGGAGATGCTGGATTCCTATGCGACGACAGGCTTTCAGGCGACGCAACTCGCAGAGGCCATAGACATCGCCAAGCAAATGCAAGACGCCGATGCCACGATCTATCTCACGTGTACATCGAATATCATCTCGTCGGGATTGCGTGAAGTGGTCGCCTACCTCGTTCGGGAAGGGTACGTCGACGTGCTTATTACAACCGCGGGATCGTTGGCGGAGGACGTCATTAAGACGGCGAAACCATTCAAAATGGGGAGTTGGGATGCGGACGAAGCTGCGCTCCGGGAACAGGGAATCAACCGCCTTGGAAATCTCTTCGTTCCTTCTGATCGGTATGTCTGGTTGGAGGAGTACTTGTACGACTTCTTCGAAGAGTTCTTCGCTGAGGAAAAGATCCGGACGCCGACAGCGTTTGCCCGCGAACTGGGAGAAACAATCGACGATACGGATTCAGTCCTGAAACAAGCGGCGGACAACGACGTTCCCGTATACTGTCCGGCGCTGACAGACGCTGAAGTCGGCAACTTTCTCTATTACTACCGACAAGGGTACGACTCGGAGGTTGGCATCGAAATCCTCGACGACTACGATTCGCTCATCGAGGATGGGATGCTCGCTGACACGACGGGTCTAATCGCGGTCGGTGGTGGTGTCCCGAAACACCATGCGATCATGACGAACTTATTCCGTGGGGGAGCTGATTACGTCGTCTACTTCTCAACCGGGATGGAAGGAGATGGGTCACTCTCTGGAGCGCCCCCCAACGAGGCAGTGTCGTGGGGGAAGATCAAAGACGATGAGCAGACGAATTTCACGCAGGTCGAGGCAGAGGCAACGCTCGTCTTCCCACTGCTCGTGGCGGGTGCATTCACCGAGTAGATGCGACGCATCATACGCCAGTCACAGCCGATACACTCGGACACGAGCGCGCACCGGATTTGTTGGGGAATCAGCCGCGAGCAGGCACGTCGCTCGGACGTCCAGCACCACTCGCATGGTGATTGATTCGTGTCCGGGTGCGGATGCATTCGAGAGCTCAGTCCGAATGTGCTGATGGACCGAGACCAGCGTTATGCTCGTTAGAGTCAGTCTCAGTCACTGTTCACCGTCTGCTGGAAGGAGTCGGCGCTTCGAATTAAAGACAACGATGAGACTACTGACCGCCATCATAACGGCGGCGATCAACGGCGTGATCACGCCAGTTATCGCTAATGGAAGCGCGATTATGTTGTAGCCCGCTGCCCAGACGAGATTCTGTTTGATTCGACCCCGAGTGTTACTCGCTAGCTCGAAGAGTTCGGGAACGGCGTCGAGACGGTCATCCAGCACCACCGCGTCGGCTGCCTCGACCGCCAGTTCGGTGCCGCTTGATACGGCGATTCCGAGGTCCGCGCTCGCAAGTGCGGGGGCATCGTTCGTCCCGTCGCCGATCATCGTGGTTGTCCCGCGCTCGCGAAGCCCCTGAACGATCGCTTCCTTGGACTCGGGGCGCACGCCCGCGAATACGTGATCGATCGCTGGATGGTTCGCAAACGTCTCGGTCATCCGCTCGTCGTCGCCGGTCAGTACGACGATATCTCGATCCGCGTCTACGAGACCGGACACTACGCGCTTCCAGCTCTCTCGGGGCGTGTCTCGGACCGTAACGATCCCCCGGACGACCCCCTCCCACGCGACTGCCGTTGGATGTGTTCCCGACTCGTAGGCGTCTGTGACGGCAGCCTCGATCCCTGCAGGAATTGTCCACTCATCGGCGTCGAAGGAGTCGGGATGGCCGACCACGATGCGGGTATCGTCGACGAGTGCCGACACGGTACGGTCGGTGCGCTCGAAGCTCGATACCGGGCGTGTGGTCGGCGGGGCGGCATCGTCGATCGCAGCGGCGATGGGATGACTCGACCGGCGCTCGACAGCGGCCGCCATTGCAAGTACTTCATCGGGATTGTCGCCAACGACATCTGCGAGTTCCATCTCCCCCGTGGTGAGCGTCCCTGTCTTGTCGAACACGACGACTTCGGAGTCGTCGATCCGTTCGAGTACTGTCTCGTTGAGAACGAGCATCCGATTGTCGGTGGCATCGCGAGTGGCTGCTGCGAGGGCAAGCGGGGTCGCGATTCCGAGCGAACACGGACACGAGACCACTAGTACGGAGACACCGGCCAGTATCGCAGTGTTCGGGTCGTTCCCAAGGATGAACCAGCCGGTGGTAGTCAGCGCGGCAAGTCCGAGGACGAACGGAACGAACAGTACTGCAAAGCGGTTGATAATACGCTGCACGCCCGTCGCCGAACTCTTGACATTCCAGAGGAGTTCGACGAGGCGATCCATCGTGCTGGTGGCATCCGGCCCAACTTCGACAACAATCGCATTGTCCGTGAGGATTGACCCGCCGAGTACGCTGTCCCCGACGGATTTGCGTTGTGGAATCGATTCACCCGTAACGAGCGCCTCGTCGATCGCGGCAGTTCCGTCGACGATCTGGCCGTCGACTGGAATCCGTTCACCGGGTTTGACTAACAGATGATCGCCCGGCTCACACTCTCCAATCTCGATGGTTTCGGTAGCATCGCTATCGTCGTTGAGGCGGCGGGCCTCATTGACGCGCGAATCAGTGAGGTCAGCGCGATTGCCGAGCGCATCACGCTTGACTCGTGATTCCAAATGGTTACCGATAGTGACGATTGCGAGCACCATCACTACGACGTCGAAGTACGGGTCCCGTCCACCCGTGATATAGGTTGCCAGCGAGTAGATGTACGCTGCGAGCACTGCAATAGCAATCAACACGTCCATGTTCGGGCGACCGACTCGCAGGCTCACATAGGCCCCGCGGAAGATCGGGTATCCCAGCCCAATGAGGATGAGCGTGCTCCAGACCGCCAACGGCCAGAACACCATCGCCTCGACAGTACTCCCATAGAGGAAGCTCTCGGGATAGATGCCGAGATACACTGGATAGATGAATAGGACGTACAGAATCAAGACCGGCATCATCAGAATAGCTGCGATCACCGCACGGTATTTGCCCAACTCGACACGTGAGCGCAGCGAGTCGTTTTCCTCTTTGGGACCGCGGGCTTGATAGCCCAGTCGGCTGAGTGCCGCGGCGATCGCGTTGCGACCAATGCAGTCGGGATCGTACACCACCTGCGCCATTTCAGTCGCGTAGCTCGCACGCGCCTCGTGGACGCCGTCCTCTTCCTCGGCGAGGAGTTCGATGAATCCTTCGCAGGTCTGACAGTGCATTCCGTCGATCGAGAGATAGGCCGTTTCGGCGTCATCGGGGACATCGGGTTTGACGTCCTCAGCTGCGACGCGGTCACGGACGGCCGCAATCGAAAGGTCGACGTCCTCACCGTTGTCGACCATCCGTGCAACCTCTAGACAGCCCCGACAGCAGAACTCACCATCGGTGCCCTCATCGGTGATTGGTGCGTCGACAGGGAGCTCACAGAGTGTACAGGTCGGCATTTTAGGTAATTGCCTCCGATTCAGCGATCGGCTGATAGTACGGGATGTCGGGCAACGGGAGCATGACCCCAAACCGCATGAAGCCCATCGCTAATAGCAGGTATCCGAGCCCAATGAACAACACACCGAGTCCATAGTGAACTACCTGTCGCTGGCGGGCGCTCACCGACTGGACTACTGTTCCGTAGAGGAACACACTCGGAATCGTTCCTAATCCGAGCGCGCCGAGCGAGAGGAGGCCGTAGGCAGGCGAACCCTGTGCAAAGGCATACAGAAATGCAGGGTAGAGTAGCATACACGGCAACAGTCCGTGTAGCGCGCCAAGTCCAACGACACCGATACCATTGACCCAGCGATCGATCCGCGTTGAGATGACTGTGTAAGTGCGCGCGAATACTGATCCGATACCAGTACCCGCAATAACGCCTTCAACAGCTCCTTGTTGGTAGCCAAACAATCGGGTGGCTCCCATAACGAGGATCGCTCCGCCGACGCAGATACCGACGACACCCTGAACTGGCCCGAGGATTCCAGCGAGTCCAACCGTCCCATAGAGCAACGTGCCAGCAGCCCCGAAAACAGCTCCGATAAGAGCGTAGCTCACTGTCCGCCCGAGATTGAAGAGTGCGTGCTGACGCACTTCATAAAGGGTGAGCGCACCTGACCAGCGATCGTTGGTTTCCATGCGTTCGGCGTAGGTTGCAATGAGTGGGCCGCACATTCCAATACAGTGTGCTCCGCCGAAGAGGCCAATTAGAAAAAATACGATCAATCCATAACCGCTTGTAACACCAATCTCACTCAATTGAAATGAGACTACCGAGGTCATACTCAGAACTGGCAGAGTCAGCATAGGTTACAGCGTACGAATCGTTTCTGTGTAGTGGGTTTCGGTTCGTGCGTAATGGCAGAGACTTGTAATGAAAGAGAGAATCAGCCGACGGTTCAGACAATCTATCTTTGCTACACCGCTTCACGCGGTACAGGGAAAGCGAACGGGTGTTGCAACACCAATCTACAGGCGGAACAGGCCGAGTGCATCGGGGCTTGATCCCGAGGCGGTTCACTGTTGTGATGAGTGGGGAGAGTGAGATGAGTCTGTAAATGCCGTTCACCGGTGCAGAATACCGTTGGCTTACGCACCACAAGCGGGAAGTTTGAGACGATGGCTGTTCTTTTGTAGCAATGGCCTGCATTAGCGCGGCAATAATGCGTTGGACTAGAGCATCGCCGAAATAACAGAAGGCTAAGATATATCCGAACTCACGTATCTTCTCTTTGACACGCAGTTTCGATTATGCCCAGACAGGCTCTAGCCCCATTTAGAGGGACCACCCACCAGCTGTCGGATTTCAAAAACTACTTTAGGCCAGCCTAAAATTAGTGCTATGCGACGTACCGAATCAACACGGCGGAAGTTTCTGGAGGCGAGTGCTGCAATTGGCAGTACCGTCATTGCGGGGTGTATGAGCGGTTCACCTACAAATTCGGGACAAGGTAGCGATAGTAACACCAGTTTGACCCCGAACCAAGGAAACAGTGGTACTAACACCCCAACTCCGAACGAGGAACTTGGCGAAAAAAAAAAACAGTTATACTGTTGGTATCAAGCCGATAGGCGATGTCACGTTCGAGGAGCCTCCTAAACAATGGACTGCCTTCCTGCCAACCTTCGCAGACATGGCCTTTGCGCTCGGCAGCGGAACAGACGCTTGGAATCCAGAATCATGACCGTTACGCAAACGAAGCCTTCGACGCTCTTCCCGGAGTGAAGCATGACCAAGACGAAATCGTCGATCTCGTCAGCGGTGGTGTCGACAAAGAGCTCTTCTATGACATGGATGCCAACGCACATTTCGTCGATCCGCATATACTGAAACTCTGGTACGACTGGGACCAGGACGATATCGATGAAGTCGCGACCAACCTCGGTCCCTTTTTTGGGAGCTTTATTCGTCGCCACAGCTGTCGCGTTTCCAGTATTTAAAACCGGCGCGAGGCCGGTTGTGACGACCTGATGACTCGGTGTTCAGAGGAATCAGTCAGATCGTCATCGGATGCAACGCCCGCCGAAAACTTCAGTCTTGACAAGTCTACAGCCAGTGCAGTGTACTCGCTGCTCGACGCAGTCGACAGCGAGTCCATTGCCAACGAGTTCGACATCGGCACGCACAGCAAAACTCACGACTTCGACAACCACGTCAAAATCGCTGTGCGTGAAGGCATCGATCCTTCTGATTCGCTGGCCGAACTCCAAGAAACCACCGCCACAGACGCTGCAATGGAAAAGATGGCTTCCTCCACCTTCTCGCGGTACACGAACGACCGCGACTACCGCGCGGTCGTTCGCACCATGTTCGAGCTACTCCACACCCCACAGCTGTACCATCAGCGTGCCGTCCAGCGGAAACGACTTCAACAACTCACGCGAGGAGTGGTTGCTACCGGTGCAACAAATCTCGAACTCACACGCTCAGTCGTCGTCTCTGAAGACTTCGTCGGAGACGACGAACAAGCGTACGAGATCGACACCGACGACGGCGGCATCAAGCTCCATCTTGCCGCCCGCGTTGATGGAGAACACAAGCATCCGCTCGGTTCGACTGTTACAGAAGGCCAATCCCACGAAAGTCTGCAGTTTGAGCATCTCTACGGCGATGTCGAGGTCTTTCCAGACCTCGACTCGCCGATTTGGGTCTTTGACCGTGGCTACACGCGCTACAAGCGGTTTTGCGGCTTCACAGACATCGACGACGACTTCATCACGCTTCTGGAATCGGACGCCCGGTACGAAGTCTGTGAGCAGATTCAGACCGTTGAGGTAACTGAAGAAGACGAAACACGGCAGGTACGCGACGACCGGATTGAACTCGCCGACACAGGAGAACAGTTCCGACGAGTGGTGCTTGAAACATCAGACGGAGAGGAGCTTGAGTACCTGACGACGCTGGCGTCGTCAGCGTACGATCCTGTCGACGTGATTAGCATCTACACGCTGAGAACAGTGATCGAGATTCTGTTTCGGGAGTTGAAGCAGTATCTGAACGTCGAGAACTTCCACTCCCAATCGCTTAACGGCGTGCTGTTCGAGTTGTTTTCTGCGTTGATTGGACTGTTACTGATTCAGTGGCTGCGGCAACGCCACCCAATGCGGGGTGGCGTGCCGCAAGCGATTCAAGAAGTCCGGAAGCACTGGAACGACACGCTCGGATCGGTCGGGTAACTCGTCTCACGGCGGTCGGTTCGCCGCCGCTGTAGAGCGGCGGCTCTGGTCAGCGTAGCAGAAACTACTCGAAATTTCGGTAGAAACTCTTGGAACCGGAGTCTCGGGGCGAATTCGTTGGTTGCTCGTCACCGCATCTCCTTCAGACAGCAGACTCAGCTCAATCTCGTTGCTCACACTCGCGCGGTGTCTTTATCAACTCGAAACGCCACAGACTCGTACCGAACCGGATAAGCAGGACACCACACACAAACACGTGTGGTAAATACAGAGCATCCGTGGCTCCCAGACGACGCTGGTGAGGCATTTGATCCAGTATCCCATTCTGGCGTAGAGGTGACCAACGACACCCCGATGGCCGTGATACCCCGTGGTGGAGGGCGAGAAGTCGGACGCAGTTGCTACCAGATCGAGACACAGCATAGCACCATCCTTGTCGACTGCGGGCTTTCCCAGGGTGGCGACGAGAAGTTCCCCGACTTTCGAGGGCTCTCTACTGACGACGTAGACGCAGTCTTCCTCACCCACGCCCACGTCGACCACTGTGGCGGGCTTCCTGTTGCAGAAAATCGAGGGCTGCTTGACGACGACGCGAAAATCTTTGCGACAGAACCGACGATCCAAATCGCACAAACGCTCCTCCAGGACTCGCTTAACTTACATCTCCGTGAAGCTGGGAGTAGTAGTGCTGAACAACAGTTTACAGAACAAGATGTCGACGCGGTCTTCCGGCGGTTTAGCGCCATCGACTACACCACTGACAGCGACCCCATACCAGTCCGAGATCTTCTTCCAGACGCTGAAAAGGTTGAACCACTCACTGTCCAAGTCGGCAACGCAGCGCATTTGCTGGGTTCCGCATGGTTTGCATTCGAGTCCCACGGCCATCGGGTCGTGTTCTCCGGGGACATCGGTAATCGGGCGAAGCAACTGCCTGATGTAGATGTCCCGCCACAGGCAGATCACCTGTTCATCGAAAGCACGTACGGAGCGACGCATAGCCACCGGTCGCTCACTGACGCGGAGACAGAATTATTCGATCTGCTCAGCGATGCAATTCGCAACGGGGAGCCAGTGCTGATTCCCACCTTCGCAACAGGGCGAGCCCAGACACTACTGCTTATGTTCAATGATCGAGGCCACGCTCTTCCGGGCACTCTCGGTGAAGACTTCCAGCTCGTCGTCGACGGCATGGCCCAGGAGATTACAGACCACTACCACAATCACATTACCGACGATATGTTCTACGACGACGGTATCGTCAATCGTGCGACTGAAACCGGTATGACGACGCCGTTCCTCCCTAGCGGAATCACGACGCCAAAGACGGACAGAGATAGACAGCGGATATTCGAGCGGTTCTCCCCTGCAACGGGCGAACAGGTCCCAATCATTCTCGCACCGTCCGGGATGCTCAGTGGTGGGAATTCACCTCGCTATCTCGCTGAACTAGTCGCACGATACGAGGATGGGCACGTGGTTCCGACTGGCTATCAGGCCAACGGGACACTTGGAGCCGGCCTTCAGAACGCCAAGAAGGCAGGGACTGAAAAAGCCACGAAACTCATCACTGCGAGCCCATTCGCCGCTGACTGGCCACAATCAGAGTATGTCTCTTGGGTCGAGATTGATGGGGAGACACAAACGCGACTGACTGTTCCAACCAGCTGGCTCACCTCCTTGTCCGGTCTCAGCGCACACGCCGCCCAAAGTGGCCTTCTCTCATTTGTTCGGGATGTTTCACCGGAAAATGTGGCCCTTATTCACGGACCAGTGTATGCACAGGAAGCCTTCGGTGAGCACTTGATGGAAAACGTTGAATCGATAGAACAACTCTCGCGAGCCCGGTTGCTCACGCCGACCCCAATTGAGCGAGACCCATCAATTGATGCGGCTACGCTTAGCGAAGACGCAACGAGTTCTAGTGAGGATATCCGGAATCAAATCGATGACCTCCACGACACTGTTACCGCATTAAGCGAAGAGATTGCTGACACCCGTAACGATGGGCTCTCAGAAGCCGAAGTCAGGGCAGTTATACGAGAAATGACGGAGTGAGCGTTGGCAGTAAATACTGCTCACAGACACGACCGGCAGTTACCTGTCGGTGAAACGGGAAGCCTCGGGGCTTGACCCCGAGGCGGTTCACCAGTTGAGACCTCAGTTGATAGAGCTTCGCGGGTAGTTTACCCCGCACCCCTCACAAGGAATTTAACGAACAGGACGGAGCTGCGTTCGACAACGTATTTGACAGTTGCAACGTACTGTCCAATTGAGTCAGAATGGCTGTACTGGACGAGCTCTCGGGGTTTGAGTTTGAGGATCTGATAGAGGACGTGTTCCGCAACCTCGGCTACGAGAACGTCCGTCAGGCCGAGCGGACGGCCGACGAGGGTCGGGATGTTCTCATGGAAGAGGTCGTCGACGGCATTCGCCGGGCGATAATCGTCGAATGCAAGCACACGGGAACCGTTGGGCGGCCGGTTATCCAGAAACTCCACTCGGCAATCGCGACGTTCGACTTCGATGGTCCGAAGCGCGGCATGGTCGTCACGACCGGCCGGTTCACGAATCCCGCACAAGAGTACGCTGACCGCCTCCAGGAAAAAGACGATCCTTATCCTATCGAGTTGCTTGACGGCGAAGATCTCCGAGAGATTGCAGACGATATCGGTCTTGACCTTTACAACGGCCGCATCGAGATCCTCTGCGACGAGACTCTGCGGCCGTACGACCCGGCAGCCGGGATCGACGCGCCCGTCGCCGAAGCGTTCCGCGACATCGAGAACATCGACGCTGGGGACGTCCCGACACCACACTCGCAGGTGACGTTCCGCCCAGTGGTTGCGATCACCGCTGATACCAACGCCGTCTTCGAAACGTCGGTCGGCGTTATCCATCGGATCAACGACCGCACGCGGTTCGTAGTCCACGCCGAGCGGGGGCATCCGCAGATTGCCGACACAGACGTCGCGCCGTTGGTTACTGAGAATCTCCACTCGACGGTTGATCTTGATGTCGACCAGTTTGGGGAGGTATTCGACGACATTGAGGAGCGCCGCTTCGGCCAGACCCAAACGGAGTACAAGGAGTGGGCCGTCGAGCGACTCCAGGACTCGCACACGACGACGGTGACCTACACCGGCGACAACAACGTCACCTACAACAAGACCTGCGAGCCGAACCGCTCAGACATTTCCGTCCAGTCGATCGAACCGGTGTATCTCCCTGATGTTCGACAGACGACCAAGCTCCAGGAGTACACCTACCCCTACGAGTACTACGCGGCAGGACCGTCCAGAGTGACCGCCGAGGACGGGATTCACCGGTGTGTCCACTGTGACACGAGCGGCGTCAACGACGCGTACACCTACTGTCCGAACTGCGGGGCGATTGCTTGCAATAGCCACATCAAGACCGAACGGCTGGAGCGCGAGCCGGTCTGTACAGGCTGTGCAGTGACTGACCGATTCTCGCTGAAGACCAAGTACTTCTACGACGATGAGAACCTCAAAGCGTTCCGTGAAGAGTACGCCGATATGCCGCTTCATGAAAAGGTGATGGAGAACAAGCTGCTGGCGGGGGGTAGCGCAGTCACGATGCTGTTACTCATACTTGGCCTCCTCGTCATCGGCGGCATCCTCTGACGGGCCCAGGTGTTCAGGCCGGTTCAGCATTTCCGAGGTGGAGCCTCCGGCCTCAAAGAGCGGACGAAGTAAGCGAGTAGGCCGGAGAGGAAACCGACACAGGATGGCACAACCGGCAAACTGCGACCTCTTGACTCACAAGTTTTCAACAGCCGTCAGACACACACCTGAAATACCGAGGTCCGGCGTACTGCACCCATCAAACTCGTCGTTCCCGACGAACGCCGCGGCGACTTCGATGAATCCGCTCGGCAGTTCCTTCACTGAGGTACACTAATTCGGGGCAAACTGGCGAACACATCGATAGGGGGGTGTCGGTTTATTTGTTCTACTACTGATCATGTTTCGAGAAAGCCAAATATGCAAACTTAGGAGGTCGATGTTACTCGAAGAGTAAAGGCATCCAAAATTCGATATCCGTGATTTCAACGGTTTCTAAGCTTCTTTGGGGTAATCACATATCGATAGAGGGGTGTGACAGGCGTCTGACGGAGAGAGCAGTATTTCATACCACTATTTTGACTTAACTAGAGTGGATTCCAAAGATATGTGCCGTAGTAGCGTTTGCCGGAAACATATCGATAAAGGGGTGTCTTCCCGGCTTTAGAGGTTATGGTAAAACGGAGTCCTAAGTTTGATTTCGGATCTGGGCTTTCACCACAGACTCGACCGCATCGGTAGATACCATGTCGATACGTGAATCTTCACGAAGCGTTTCAAGTATTGTCTCGGGTCGCTCACCAAACTGAAATTCTAAAAACATCCCAGATGTTGGCCCATGGCTCCGCCGCTCGAAGTCAACGAGTGAATACGTCGTCAATTCCTTCATTTTATTCACATACGTTTCTTGATGATACTGGTCAGCCTCGAGCGACTCAGTAAGAAATTGGTAGACACGATACCCGGTTGTGCTTCTGGCAGTTCCATCGTTAGCTTCGGCAGCGACCGTTGCTGTCGCGTAGAGACATAATTTTTTCTGGGTGCTAATACCCCGAACGACCTCGAGGACGCGGTTCTTTTCGACCTTTTCTTGAGCTTCTCGGACGTGTGCTTCTTGAACGCGATCATCCCCTTCACGTTCGGCAAGTTCACCAGCAACGCGGATGAGGTCGATCGCCTTCCTGGCGTCACCATGTGTTTGCGCTGCAAAGGCTGCTGTAAGAGGGATGACATCGTCATCAACGACATCATCGTGAAAGGCGTCTTGCCGTCGACGGAGGATTGCCTGTAGCTGGTTTGCGTCGTAGTCATTGAAGTGAACATCTTCCGGAGTGAACGAACTCAGTGCTCGGCTTCCCACAGACTCCATCATCCTAGTATCGTTAGATATTGCAACCACCGAAATGTATGCCGTGAGGTCGTCGTTAGCGCCAGCTCGCGAGAGTTGATATAGAAGCCGAGAAAATGCTGGCTCCTGTTTATCGCGACGACCCACAAGCATATCGAGTTCATCAAGCACGAAAGCAACAGAATCGAAATGTTCGTTCACAATCCGATAGAGTTCGTCCCATTTTTCTTTCGTCGCAACGCCATGTTTTGGGACTTCAACATCCACGCCAGCTTGGTCAGCTGCCTGTTTTGCCAGTTCATAGACCGCAACCCCAAGCGTGTCGAGGTCTTGGCAGTTGACCTCAATCGTGCCAAAGCTGATATCGCGAGATTCACAGATACGGCTGATGTTGTTACAGACCGCTTTCGTAATAAGTGACTTGCCGGTTCCGGACGGCCCATAGAGGAAAAGATTTGGAGGTCGATTATCCCCAAGTGCGACACGAAGCATCTTAGTGACTTCCTGAAGTTGCTCGTCACGGCCAACGATCCGATCCTCTTCAACGACATAGTTTGGGTCGAGAAGCGACCGATCACGAATCAGTCCGTCCTGTTCATCGAATTCAAGTAGCATATCCTCGATCGACTGGGAGGAGTCGTCAGAGCTGAAATTAGTTGACGACGATTGTTCATCGATAGTTGAGGCGTCATTGGAGGTCGGCTCCGGTTCCGGTTCAGCCGTATTAGAAGAAAGGTCTGCTTGTGTCGTGATCTCGTCCTCCGGTGTTCCCGAATCATCTCGAGAACCATCGGAGTCGTCAGTACCCATATTGGAGAGCATACGGGCAAGTTATAAAAAATGTTCGCCACCCCTATCGAAGTGTGATCTCTCGTTTCAGTACATTATTCAAGCCAATAGCGGATATTCAGCTAGAGGCTTTGATAAGATATCTAACGCCTGACGAAGTGTTCCAGTAACAATAGGGATGAAACACACCCCTCTATCGATGTGTTCATCTCTCCAAGGGTGAAGGGGTTGATCGAGCATCTAATGCCTAATGAAGTGGTTCAACGACAACAATAGGAGAAACACACACACCCCTCTATCGATGTGTTTGACTTATCCGAGGAGGAGGGGCTTGATCGGATAATTCATCACGTGAGGAAGGTACGAGAGACATCAGACCGTACGATTTCACAGGAGAGGGTAACCGACAACGCGAATACAGCCTTGACGAAATCATAGAAATTGTCGGTCACTTTTCTTTCTTCTAGTTTTCTAGAACGAACATACACACACACCCCTCTATCGATGTGTTCTATGTGTTGTACCTATTTGCATTTCTGTTTCTTGCTTTACGACATATCTGGTGCTGGTTATATCATCATCTACTCCGCTATTTTAGCGGTAATACGGCCTCTCTGACCCATTTTTATTCGATTGTTATTCTAATTCGAATCCTTCCAGCTGTCAATCCCTTCTACTAGAACAGATCGAACACATCGATAGAGGGGTGTCTGTCCATTCGATGAAGCTCGCCCTGTCTGGAGCGCGGACCAATGGCAATTTTGTGTTCCTCTGGCAGGTGAGAGGATGACTGATCGTACACTCGATACGTTCGGAGACGGAGACAGCGCCAACAACGACCTCACTCCCGATGCGGTGAACATCGCTCGATGTGCGACGACGTGTCGCGCGCCCGATGGCGACGGAACCAGTTGGGCGTCCCCAGACAAGGACTGGGGCCTCACAACGCAGCGGCCAGCGTCGACGATCAACACGTCGGCTGGTCGAGTACACAAGCAGCAAACTCGGTGGGTTGTCGACGGCGACGTCGGAGAGTATGTTGAGCAATACGCGACTGGTGTTCTCCAGATTCCAGCCACGTACGGCGAGTTCAGTTCGGTCGACACACGAGTCACGTTCGTCGACGGACTTGCAGATAGCTACGGGTTCGGGATCGACGCCCAAGCACTCGAAAAGGCACTTCGAGTCCTCACCGGCGGTGGGCGGTACACGGCGTCGAAATACTCCGCAATCCTGTGTGGGAAACAGCCGTGGATTCTGGCGGGGCCAGAAGGCACGCTCCTGTGCAGTTGTATGCCTGTCGAGCGGCCGGAGAACCCATACACGAGGGAGCTTCGGACGCCGGAGACGACCCTACAGATCGAGGAGCAGAACCCAGAAGTCCTCACCGGGGCCGCCGAATTTGCACACCTCCTGTCGGATGCGCTCGGTGTCAGTATCGAGACGATAGACTACCACTCAACTGCCCGGGACGAGGCTCGGCACTCATTCGTCGCAGAGGAAGACAAGTTCACGATCAAAGCCAGCGACTTGGCACAGTTGCACGGGTTGACCACTGATCCGTCTGTGATCCAAGCGACAGTCTGCCGTGGAGTCCAACCCCCCAACGGTGGCGACCCAGTCTCAGTCCAGTGGGACGGCCCCGAGCATCCAGTCGGATATCTCGATGAGGGAGACGTGGTCGCTGGCTACGAGTTTGCGTGGGAGCAGCCCGACGAGTCATTAGAGGATGTTGCCGTTGTTCGCGAGTATCGAATCACGCAGAACCACTCGCGGTGGACAGTTGACTACCGGACCCATCGACTCACGTCGGTAGTCCCTTAGCGGCGTCAACGGTAGATTTTGTGGCCCCTCCGGGAAGTGGAGGGTAATCGAGATGTCACAGTCACCAGCGAGCAGCAGTACCGAGACAGCAACCACAGACGCCGAAACGGGCGTGTCAGAGAGAGCGGATGCCGAGAAACCAGTGGACCTGGATACTAAGGATATCCTGACGCTTGACGCCCCACAGTATCTCCAGATGAGCGGAGCAGTGCAATTGTTCGACCAGATATTCTCGGCAGTGGGCACGGTCACAGACAAGGTACGACTGGGAATTGAGGACTCTGGGATTGCGATTCGAGCAGCTGATCAGCAGGGACACGCGATGGTCGATCTGCGTGTCGCTGGGAGTTCGTTCAGTTCTTTCGACGCAGCGAAAGGGACGCTCGGAGTGGATGTCGGACGGGTTCGAGATGCACTCTCAATCGGCAATGCGGGCGACCTCGCACAGTTTGCACTCGATGCAGAAAGCAGTACACTCGAAATCAACATTGACGGAATAGCGCGTACTATCGAACTGGACCCGATTGAATCGCTCCGCTATCCTGTTGAAATGCCGGATATTGATCTTCCAGCAACTGTCCACCTGAGTCCAGACGATCTGTCGCTTGGACTCTCGGCAGCGGATATGCTTGGCGACCGGTTTGACCTCGTAGTGGATTCTGAGGCCGGAGAGATGCGGTTCGTCGCAAGCGGAGACACTGACAGCATGACCTACCGCCGAGCGAAGACTGACCTCATTGCCTTCGAGCCTGCGGATGTCGAGGTAAAATTGGATTCATCGCTAGTCAAATCGGCCCACGCTGGCCTTCCAGACGGCATGAATCGGGTGTTGCGCGTTGGAGACGAAGTGCCGCTCGTGTTGAAATCGGAGTTCCCCGACGCCGATGGAGCGATGCAATTTGTGATAGCGCCGAAGCTCCCGAACTGACTCGGCTCCCCGTGGTTTTGCGGAAACGGCGGTGTCTTAACCAACACCGATTGCCATACTTCTGTTTTGTTGGTTAACTCCGATGGCTCTTACCTAATCTGGCGAAACAACTATTCGGTATGTGATATGTGCCAATACTGACTGCTGAATATAGAGGATAGTTTCAGCACGCAATCTTGAAGTCAGGACATAGAGTGAGATGCTATATGAGCAACAACATTTCACTTGATCGACGGACGTTGGTCGGGGTCACGAATACTGACGACGGGGAAGTGAGTGGGGACACGAAGTTCCATTTTGAACAGGACGGTAACCGAATCTACGCCCACTACGAGGGTGGTGATGTAGTGGATGGACATCTTGTTGGAACTGTTGAGGGGAATCGGTGGGACATCCGATACACGCAGATTAATCGAAACCACGAGACTGCAACGGGCCACTCTGTCGGTGTAATCGAAGTTCTTGAAGATGGCCGCCTGCGAGTTGAAGATGAGTGGGAGTGGGAATCACAGAAAGGTAGCGGTGAAACAGTACTCGAAGAAGTCAGATGAGGTAGCTCCTGAGTGCGTAAGATACGCGCCTTGTATCTTGCACTGGCCGACCAACCAATCTCCCGATAGATTCCGCTGTTTCACTCTCTTCGGTAAGAGCCACTCCGATTTTGTGTCCCCCAGTCGAGTGAGGGATTCTCCACTATGGACCCGACCGAAACAGTTCCAGACTACGAGCGTTTCGAGCGCGAACAGATCGCACAGGACCGCGACCGGCAGCGTCCCGATACCGTTGAGATCGACGAGCCACGGAGCCGTGAGGTCGTTACAAGTCTGCTTGAAGCGGGCGTGGTTGAGCCGATTCCAGAGCAAGAAGTTTTGCAGCACGTCCCGTCCGGCAAGTGCTTCGACTCGGACTTGGCGCTGGTGTACTTCCACAAGGGCTGGGAGGCTGGAAGCGAGGAGTAGCTAACTCGCAGGCTAACCAACACACTGCCTCATATACCACTTAATGTTGGTTAGCGGCAAGGTCCCTTCTCACTGAGCTACAGCGTCGATTTTCTGTCCCCCAGTGGCAGTGCGGGGGCGTACCCGAGA
>Ga0207754_100145_pt1 | contig 45217 bp, 36 predicted proteins | sample A23E1SouthBayCA_FD_187728 | JGI IMG/M metagenome (GOLD analysis project Ga0207754, IMG submission 187728) | Aerobic enrichment media microbial communities from Eden Landing Ponds, California, USA - A23 E1 (SPAdes) | ecosystem: Environmental > Aquatic > Marine > Unclassified | place: Emeryville...
GTCCGCTCACGCTCCCAAGTTTCTTCTAAATCCGTCGCAAAGCACTCGCTGAGCAGGTCTGCGAGCATCTTGACCAACTAACTCAACGACCTGCTCGTTCCTCAAACTGGCTTAACTAGACAGTGCCAACTCAATAGACTGTATAGATGGATTGAATTAACTGATGGGGTACACATCTCTGTGTTCGGAACGTCGGTCAGTACAGCACGCAAAAACAGGTCGAACGTACCGGTCTACTCGGCCGCCGTGAACTCCACCGCGTCGGCCTCGAAGTCCTCGACGAACGCGCCCTGTCCGCCGATGCTGTAGGTTCCCTCGTCTGTCTCGACGACGAAGGCGTTCTCCACCGGGAAGGAGTTGTTCGCGGGTTCGAGGAGGCCCTGCCGAATATCGACCACGCGGCCGTGAAGTTCGGTCGGCCCGTCGGTGTGAACCATCCGTCCGACGACGGTCACGTCGAGGTCGATGCCCGCGCGCTCGCAGAGGGCGGCCTGCAGGACGGCGTGGCGGAAGTTGTGGTACGTCGCCGGGAGCGGGTCGGGGTCGGTCGTGTACGCCTCGGCGGCCATCGGCCAGTAGTTCCCGAAGAAGGAGCCGACGATGACCGGACCGAGGTGTGGCTGTGCGAAGACGATGGCCTGCGACTCGGAGTTCGACCGGGCGACCATCTCGCCGGGGGAGATGAGGCCCGTTCGCGAATCGACGGTGAGCATCGTGGGCATGAGTTCGTGCCAAACGCGCACCAGCGAGGCCACGCCGTCGAGCGCGAGGTCGTCGTGCGGTTCGACGCCGCTGACGACGAGCGAGACGAGGACGCCGCGCTCGCGGGCCGCCCGGAGTTCGTCTTCGACCTCGTCGAGCACGTCGTAGGGGAGCGACAGCGTGATTTCGGACTCGGCGCGGCCGACGAGTTCCCCGATGCGCTTGAGCACCGTCACGCGGGACTTGATGACCTCGAAGCGCTCTTGGTCGCGGGCGGTGGCCGTGTAGCGCTCCTCCAGCGCGGGGCGCATGGATTCGACGCTCTCGGAGAGCGATTCGATGACCTCCATCGGCGGCAGGGGCCGAATCGTCGTCGGCACGACGTGGTCGTTAACCTCCACGAAGCCGCGCGATTCCAGTTCCTTGCTCACGCTGTAGACGTAGCGCTTGGAGACGCCCGCCGCGTCGGCGATCTGGCTCGCCTTCGCCTCCCCGAGTTCGAGCAGAGTCAGATACGTGTCGACGACCTTCTCTGAGAGCCCGAACTGCTCCAGGAGGTCGGCGAGTTCCCGGTCGTCCATGCTCGGACTGTCATCGACCATGATACTTAATGGCTCGAATCACCGACGGCGCGGAGCACGACCGCGTCGGCGACGGTGACGCGGACGCCCCCATCGCCCGCGGCCGCGTCGCTCGCGCCGACTCGCTCGCCCGTCAGCAGGTCGGTCCCCTCGACTTCTGCGCCGAGTTCGACGGTTGTCGGCTCCCCGCCGAAGTTCAGGACGACGACGAGCCGGTCGGTGCCGTCGTCGCGGGCGAACGCGACCACGCGGTCGGCCTCGACACCATCGTCTCCGGTGGGGGCAACGCCGGCAGAGACGGGTTCGACATCGCCGACGCGGAGCGCCTCGTGCGCGTCGCGGAGGCGGGAGAGTCGCCGGTGGAACGCCACGAGGTCGGTGTCGGCGTCGTACCAGCGCATCGTCCCGCGCTGGTCCGCGACGCCGGTCTCCTGCCCGTAGTACATCATCGGCGCGCCGGGGAGCGTGAACGTCGCGGCCGCGGCCGCACGAAGCGCGTCGTCTCCGACTGCGCTCCGGTAGCGCTCCTCGTCGTGGTTCTCGATGTAGCGAAGTTGTACGGCGTCGTCGGGGAAGCCGTGCCAGCGGGCGTCGGCGACGGCGTCGAGGAGGGCCGTCGCCGGTTTCTCGCCCGCGCCGATGGCTCGGAGCGCCCCGTACAGCGTCGTGTCGTAGTGGGCGTCGAACTCGTTTTCGTGGTACGCGGGGTCCCGCGGGATGGTCTCGTCGAGGAGCAGGAAGTCGGAGTCGTCGGCTTTCACCCGCTCGCGGACCTCCTTCCAGAATCCGTGGGGGACGCCCCACGCCACGTCGCAGCGGAAGCCGTCGACGACCGCCGCCCACTCGACGACCACGTCGAGCATCCACGACCGGACCGCCGGCGAGTCGTAGTTGAGGTTCGGAATGCGCGTCCAGTTGAAGTAGTGTTCCGCCGCGCCGGGGCCGCCCCAGTCGATGTCGGAGGGGTCCTCGCGGCCGGGAACGCGGGCGTAGTGGTCCTCGTAGCCGGGGACGCCGGTCGAATGGAACTGGAAGGCCGGGTGGTCCCGCGACGTGTGGTTGATGACGAGGTCGAAGACGACGCGGATGCCGGCGCCGTGACATCGCTCGACGAGCGCCTCGAAATCCTCGCGCGAACCGAGGTCCGACGCGGTGTCGAAGTAGTCGGTGACGTGGTAGCCGTGGGTCGTGTGGCTCTCCAGTATCGGCGTGAGCCACAGGCAGTCCACGCCGAGCGATTCGAGGTAGGGAACCCGCCGGGCGAGTTCGTCGAACGTCGGGTCGGGCGTCTCGCCGGCGAACGACCGGACGAACACCTCGTAGACGGTCGCGTGGTGCGCCCACTCGGGCGCGTCCGCGGGCCGCGAGACGGAGAGGCCGGAACCGGGTTCGTCGCCCGCAACCCCTGCTTCCACGACCAGCGTATCGAGAACCGAATGTCGGACGTACGGTTCGCCCGACTCGGTCGTCGTCTGGACGGCGACTGCGTGGACCCGGACCGGCCCCGACGAGTCGACCCCGCGGAGCGTGTCAACCGGGACGCGCAGGCGGTCGTCGCGGAGCTCACAGTCACTCGGTTCGAGCGCGTCGCGGCCGTCGAACAGGAACTCGACGGCGAGCGTCGCTTCCTCGGCGTCGGGCGCGGTCTCCGCGTCCGCGACGACGACGAGTTCGGTTTCGTCGTCTCCGTTGTCTCCGACGCCACCGTCGTCTCCATCGCCGCCGTCGCTTCCACTCTCATTCTCCTCGATTCGCGCGTCGAGTCGAACCCGCGGGCGGCCCAGTCCGGGGACTTCGACGTCGCCGCGAACCTGCTCCGCGAGGTCGTCGTGCGGGGCGAACCCGTACGGATGCGACCCCGGCGGGAGTGCCACGTCGAGAGCGTAGTCGTCGCCGGCGCGGCGCGGCCGGTCGCGGCCGACGAGGCGGTCGTTGAACGGGCCGATGACGGCGACCTCGTCCGGCGAGGCGGGTTCGAGGGCGGCCGCGGGGACCGCCATCGTCGCCGGGCGGCGGTCGTCGGGGAAGGCGCGAACGGTCTGTTCGTGGCGGCCGTCGGGCGCGTCGAGTTCGAGGCGGTACGTGCCGGGAACGTCGGGGGCGAGGTAGACGACCGGCCCGGTGCCGACCGTCGCCGCGCTCTCCGCGGGCGCGTCGAGGACGCGCCACCGGTACGTTGCGTCTCGTTCGGGGGCTCTCGGAGCGAGTTCGACGGGGCGGCCGACCGTCGTGACTCGCGGCGGACCGGGGTGATGCATACCCCACCTCGGGTGAGGGGGACCCTTATCGTTTCGAAACCGTATGAAAGTTTGAAGGAACATTACACCAAGATTATTATCTGCGGGGGTCCCACGACTCAGCAATGCAACTACGCGACGCGCTGGCCGACTACAAGCGGCACGCAGACCACCCGACTCGGTTCCCGGGCGAGCGACGGACGACGAGCGGCCTGTTTTCGGGCCTCGGAAGCCGGTTAGTCCACGTCGAGACCGACGGCTCGCTCCGCGACTTCGGCTACCCGCTGTCCGGGCGCTGGGGCGTCGAGCGCTCCCGGTTCGGCGTTCGCCCCGTCGGCGACGACGCCGGCGTCTACTGGTTCAACGAGGGCGCGAACCAGTCGTACGCGGGCGACGGCGCGCTCGTCGTCACCGAACACGAGACGCCTCACGGTGGCGTGACCCAGTACGACCTCGCAATCGACGACGGCCACGTCAGCCGGTTCGAGACCGACGCCGACGTGGAACTCGTCGCCTTCGTCCACTTCCAGCCGGACGGCCGCGACACGCTCGTCGGGCAACTGACCCACGGCGACGCCGTGGAAGCGTACCACGCCGAGGAACACGACTTCCTCGCGTCGTCGCCCGGGTTCGACCACGTCGAAGGTCGGGTTCCCGAGGGCTTCGACGAACTGCTCTCGGAGGGCGAGGTCGAACTGCCGCGCCCCCGCACCGACGACTGCTACGAGGAGGGCCAACTGAGCGGCGCAATCGTCGGCACGGTCCCGTTCGAGTCGGGCGCGGCCGCGGTCGGCCACCTGCTCACCGACGACACCGAGACGGGCCGCGAGGACGCGCTCGAACGCGTCCGCGGCCTCGTCGCCCGCGACCTCGACGACCTCCGCGAGCGCGCCGCGGGACAGGTCGAAGGCGCGGTTCCCGACCACGCCGAGTCGGCGGCGATGCGCGCCGACATCCGGGTCCTCTCGCTCCTTTCGGGAGCGCTCGGGCTCCGCATCGCCGGCCCCGATTTCGACCCCTACTACGCCTACTCCGGCGGCTACGGCTACACGTGGTTCCGCGACGACGCCGAAATCTCGACGTTCCTCTTCGAGTCCGACGAGCGACTCGACCTCGGCCTCGACGCGTGGCACGAGCAGAGCGCCCGCGCCTACTGCCGCACCCAGCGCAAAGACGGCTCGTGGCCCCACCGCGTCTGGCCCTTCGACGGCTCGCTCGCGCCCGGTTGGGCGAACGCCCGCCTCGAATCCGGCGACGACGCCGACTATCAGGCCGACCAGACGGGGAGCGTCATCGCCTTCCTCGCGGCCTACCACGACCGCTGTGCCGACGACGACCTCCGGGCCGACATCGAGGAGACGCTGGCGCGCGCCCTCGACAGCCTCGACGACACCCTCGGCGACGACGGCCTCCCCGTCGACTGCCAGAACGCGTGGGAGAACATGACCGGCCGGTTCAGCCACACCGCGGCGACGTTCCTCGAAGCCTACGCCGCGCTCGCGCTGTCCGACCTCGACTCGGCGCTGACCGACCGCGCCGCGGCGCGCGCCCGCGAGGTGTACGAGGGCATCGACCGCCTCTGGAGCGAGGGCCGCGGCTGTTACGCGCTCCGCGTCGCCGACGGCGAACTCGACGACCGCTACGACTCCGCCGCGCTCGCGCTCGCGTCGGCCCACCGGACCTACGACCGACTCGAAGCCGTCGACGACGACCGACTGGACCGACTCGTCCGCCACGTCGAGTCCGTCTTCGACGGCCTCTGGCACGACCCCGACGACAGCGACGTAAAGGGGCTGGTCCGCTTCGAGGGCGACGACTGGCGGACGCGCGAGCAGTCCTCGGAGAAGATTTGGACCGTCTCGACCGCGTGGGGCGCGAACGCCGGCGTCGAACTCGCCGCCCTGCTGGCCGCCCACGGCGACGACCGGGCTGAGAAGTTCGCCGACGAGGGCCGCGCGCTCCTCGACCTCGTCCTCCCCGACGGCCCGCTCTGTACCGACGAGGGCTACCTCGCGGAGCAGTTCTTCGACGACGGCACGCCCGACAGCGCGACGCCGCTCGGCTGGCCGCACGCGCTTCGGCTGGCGACGCTGGCGACGCTCGACGCCGACGACGCGTTCGGCGGGGCGTAAGCCGGCGGCACGGCTCTCGCACGGCGCACAGCGAGGGTCCGCGAGAAAACAGCGAACTACGTCTTCACACCTGCTGGGTCGGGGCCGCGCGCCGCTCGGATTCGCGGTAGAGCAGCGACTCGCCGGTCCGCGGATGGAAGACGTGGAGGTCCGACTCGTCGAAGGTGACGCCGACCGTCTCGCCCGTCTCGGGTTCGATGTCCGAGTCGACGCGAGCGATGAAGTCCGGGCCGATGTCGAGGTGGAGGTAGTTGTCCGAGCCGATGGGCTCGACGACGCCGACGGTCGAGTCGACGACGTTCTCGCCGGAGGAGGCAGTCACCACGTCCTCCGGGCGGACGCCGACGCGGAGTTCGGTCGCGTCGGTCGACTCGCGGAGCGTCGCCGAGAACGATTCGGACAGGCGGTACGAGAACGCCCCGTCGCCGACGAGGACGAGGCGGTCGCCCTCGCGTTCGACTGACACGTCGAGGAAGTTCATCGACGGCGAGCCGACGAAGCCGCCGACGAACTCGTTGGCGGGATTCTCGTACACGTCCTTCGGGCGGCCGACCTGCTGGAGTTTTCCGTCGTTGAGGATGACGATTTTGTCGCCCATCGTCATCGCCTCCTCCTGGTCGTGGGTGACGTACAGCGAGGTGATGCCGAGTTCGTTCTGGAGGCGCTGAATCTCGGTCCGCATCGTGGTGCGGAGCTTCGCGTCGAGGTTCGAAAGCGGCTCGTCGAACAGGAACACGTCGGGCTCGCGGACGATAGCGCGCCCGAGCGCGACGCGCTGTTTCTGCCCGCCCGACAGCTCGTCGGGCTTGTCGTCGAGGAGGTCCTCGATGCCCATCATCGCCGCCGTCTCGCGGACGCGCTCGCGGCGCTCGTCCTTCGAGAGGTCGGTGCTCATCCGCAGGCCGAACGCCATGTTCTGCATGACGGTCTTGTGCGGGTACAGCGCGTAGTTCTGGAACACCATCGCCACGTCGCGCTTGCGGGCGTGCTGGTCCGTGACGTCCTCGTCCCCGATTCGAATCGTGCCGCCGGAGGGCGATTCGAGCCCCGCAACCATGCGGAGCGTCGTCGACTTCCCGCAGCCTGACGGGCCGACGACGGTGATGAACTCGCCGTCCTCGACGTCGAGCGAGAGGTCCTCGACGGCGACGACGCGACCCCGGTCGTACTCCTTGCGAAGCGCTTCGAGCGTGAGACGTGCCATTACTCCCCGTCTGTCCCCATCGTCCATAATCGTTTTCCTATTTTCTGAATTTGTGATGCAATAGTTCGTATTATATTTTGAACCTCGATAACCGAGTGTAGAAGCCTTCTAGCGTCGTTTGAATGAATTCCCGGTGGCATCGTATTGGCGAGTTCCTCCGCGAATTCGGGCGTCATTCCGAACTATTAAATATATGAACACATAGTTCATCATAGATTCGTTATGCCAATGAACCGCCGCACAATCCTGAAGCAACTGGCAGGCACGACGGCCGTCGGCGCACTCGCGGGCTGCGTGGGCGTGTCGGAGACCGATTCGACGCAGACGCCCGAACAGAGCGGTGCGGAGGGCGACGGTGGCGACGAGACCACCGCGGGGGCGGACGCCGACTCCGCGGGGCCGAACGGGACGTTCACGCTCTGGCACCAGCGCGCGGAAGCCGAGAAGAAGGCGCTCGAAGCCAACGCCGAGACGTTCACCTCGGAGACGGCCCACACGGCGAAGCCCGCCGAAATCGCCGACCTCCGGAAGAAGACGACCTCCGCCATCCCGGCCGGACAGGGCGCGGGTATGTTCGACTGGGCCCACGACTGGACCGGCGAGTACTACCAGAACGGCTTCCTCTCGGACCAGAGCGACCAGTTGAACGTTGACCTCTCGGTCTACACCCGACCCGCACAGGAGGCGGTCCAGTTCGACGGCGCGACCGTCGCGCTCCCCTACGCCGCCGAGACCGTCGGCCTCATCTACAACAAGGAGATGGTGGACGAAGCGCCCGAGACCATCGCCGACATGACGGCCACCATGGAGGAGTACCACGACCCCGAAAACGGGATGTACGGCCTCAGCTACCCGTTGGACGCCTACTTCATGAGCGCGTGGGCGCACGCTTTCGGCGGCTACTACTTCGACGAGTCGAACGTCGAACTCGGCCTGTCGAACGAGGCGACGCTCGACGGGTTCCAGTTCATCCTCGACAACTTCGTCCCGTACCAGCCAAAGGACACGGGTTACGACCCGCAGGCGGCCGTCTTCCTCGAGGGCAACGCGCCCTTCGCCATCAACGGGCCGTGGTTCCTCGGCGACGTTCGCTCCAACGACATCGACGCCGGCATCACCCGGCTTCCCTCCCCCGAGGGCGACGCCGAGCCCAAGCCGTACACGACGGTCAAGCAGCTCTACTTCACCTCGACGCTGGAGGGCGACGAGGCGACGGCGGCCGCATCCCGCGCGTTCGCTGAGTGGTACACCACGAACACCGACGTGCTCTCAGCGAACGCCGAGGAGTTCGGCTACATTCCGGTCCACAAGGAACTCGCTTCGAGCAGCGACCTCCCCGAGGCCGTCCAGGGCTTCTCGGAGTCCGTCTCGCTCGGCACCCCCATCCCGACGCACCCGAACATGGGCGACGTGTGGGGGCCGCTCGAAGACGCCTTCAACAGCGTGAAAAACGGCGACGCGGAGCTCGAATCCGCGTTCACGAAGGCCGAAGAAAACATCCGGTCTAACTGGGAGTAAGGACGATGAGCGTCGTCGACAGCGCCGTCGAGCGCGTCGCGGACAGCCCGGTGGTGAGCAAGGACGACCTGCCCTTGCTGTTGGTACTGCCGGGGCTGTTCGTCTTCCTCGCGTTCATGCTCTTTCCCGTCCTGTACCTAGTGTATCTCTCGTTCACCAACGCGGAGCCGGCCACCCTGTTCCAGGGCAAAGAGCAGTGGGTCGGCCTCGCCAACTACGTGACGGTCCTCTCGGACGGCCAGTTCTGGAACTCGATGGGCGTGACGTGGCTGTTCGTCGCCACGTCGGTCGCGCTCAAGGTGCTCGTCGGCCTCGGCATCGGGCTCGTGGTGACGGGCGAGCGCGTCCGCGGCAAGCGGTTCATGCGCGCGCTCATCATCATCCCGCTCGGCCTCCCGGGCATCTTCACCATCACCATCTGGCGCGGCATCTTCAGTTCGGCCGAGTTCGGCCTCGCCAACCAGTTCCTCCAGATGGCCGGCCTCGACTCCATCGCCTGGCTCTCCGAGCGCTGGATGGCCTTCCTCGCCTACAACGTCACCGAGGCGTGGCTGGCGTACCCGTTCATGGTCATCATCACCGTGAGCGCCCTGCAGGACGTTTCGGAGGAACTCCACGAGGCGGCGATGATAGACGGCGCGGGCTTCTTCGCCCGCTTCCTGCACGTGACGCTTCCCTCTATCAAGCGCCCCGTGCTGTTCGCCTCGATTCTCACGGCCGCGGCGTCGTTCCAGCAGTTCCTCATCCCGTACGTGTTCAATCAGGGCGGGCCGTCGCGGACGAACGAACTGCTCATCGTCTACGGCTACCGCGAGGCGTTCCGCTTCCAGAAGTACGGTGAGGGCGCGGCCATCATGCTGGTCGCCGTGGCCGTTATCGGCGTCTTCATGATGCTGAACGTCAAGAAAGGACAGCTCGCCGACGGGGTGGACGACGCATGAGCGTCATCTCCGACATCGCGGCCGAACTCGCCGACGACGCGCGGGCCGCCGCGATGGCCCCCGTCGAGTCGGTCAAGGACGCGAAGTACACCCTCGAAGGCATCCGCGAGGGGCGCGTCAGCCCCGCGACGGTGCTGAAGACCGCCGGCATCACCCTCGGTGCCGCGGTCGTCGTCGCGCTCCTGTTGTTCCCGCTGTACTGGGTCGCCGTCGGGGCCTTCTCGGGCACCGGCGCGTCGCTGTACTCGTCGAGCGGGATTCGCCTGTGGCCGGCCGACCCGACCATCGAGCCGTTCCTGTGGGTCATCGGCGACCTCATCGTCCCGAGCTACCGCATCAGCCTCGGCCTCGGCGGCTACGAGGTGTTCCTGCAGACGCCCGAACTGACGTTCCTCGACGTGTCGCAGTACGGGGTCACGGAGACCTCCGAGTTCAAGCGGTTCTTCGCGAACAGCCTCACCGTGGCGATTCCGACGGTGCTGCTCGCGATGTGTCTCATCGTCCCCAGCGCCTACGCGCTGTCGCGCCGGCAGTTCATCGGCCGCTCGAAGGTGCTGTACGGCTACGTGCTGTTCACCCAAATCGGCGGCGGGCTCGGCGTCGCGCTCCTCATCGCGCTGTACGCCCTGTTCGTCCAGTTCGGGTTCAACGACAGCAAGCTCGCGCTGTCGGCGTACTACGCCGCCACCGCGGTCCCGTTCAACACGTGGCTCCTGAAGACGTACATGGACGGGATTCCCGTCTCCTACGAGGAGGCCGCGATGATTGACGGCGCGCCGTCGTGGAAAATCGTCACCGAAATCATCCTCCCGCTGTCGAAGGCGGGGCTGGCGACGGTGTTCATCTTCACCTTCCTCACCGGATGGACCGAATTCGTCGTCGCCCAGACGCTGCTCTCGACGGACAACTACACCCTGCCGGTCGGGCTGTACTCGCTCGTCGGCCGGTACTCCATCCCGTGGGCCCGGTTCTCGGCGTTCGCGCTGACGTTCGCCGCGCCCATCATGCTCATCTACCTGTTCGCACAGCGCTACATCGAAGGCGGCCTGTCGTTCGGCGGGATGGAAGGCTGAGCGCGTCGGGCGCACCCTCGATACCGCTTTTTTCGGCCGTCTCTCCGCGTGAATCGGTGGCACGCGCGTCGCTCGAATCCGAAGTCCTTAACCCTCCCCTGTTGGTAGTTCCGCCAACTCGCTGGCAACGCGGGCACGCCAGAGGGCACCCGTCACGCACGGGACGAAATGTGGTCTCAGGGGATTTCCCCGACGGACTGAATCGCAAGCGCCCGCGGTGATACACAATGGCACGAAGCTTCTATTCCCACATCAAGGAAGCGTGGAAGACCCCGAAGGAAGGCAAGCTGGCCGAACTCCAGTGGCAGCGAAAACAGGAGTGGCGCAACCAGGGCGCTATCGAGCGCATCGAGCGCCCCACCCGCCTCGACAAGGCCCGTGAGCTCGGCTACAAGGCCAAGCAGGGCATCATCGTGGTCCGCGTCTCCGTCCGCAAGGGCGGCGCGCGCAAACAGCGCCACAAGGCCGGCCGCCGCACGAAGCGCCAGGGCGTCAACCGCATCGGCCGCCGCAAGTCCATCCCGCGCATCGCGGAGGAGCGCGCCTCCCGCAAGCACCCCAACCTGCGCGTGCTGAACTCCTACGGCGTCGGACAGGACGGCTCCCAGAAGTGGCAGGAAGTCATCCTCGTCGACCCCGAGCACCCGGCCATCCAGAGCGACGACGACCTCAACTGGATCTGCGACGACACCCACGAGGGCCGCGCCTTCCGCGGTCTCACCAACGCGGGCAAGAAGAACCGCGGTCTCCAGAACCGCGGTAAGGGCACGGAACACAACCGTCCCTCCATCCGCGCCGGCAACGGCCGCGGCAAGTAACGCCCCGCGCCACCGCGCCGATTTCTCTCTTTATCGACCGTCGAGCGATAGCGCGTCCCATCGAGTGGCGTACAGTCCCGCACCGACGAGACCCGGTCCCACGAGTGCGACGACGACTTGGAGAACGACGACGGCGACGACGGCGCGGCTAACGCCACAGAATCCGACGAGACACATCTGCGGACCGCCGAGAGAAAAGAGGTGGCCGTCGGTGAGTCCACCGGGTGCGACGAAGAGCGTGGCGACGACCAACATCGCAATCGGCCACCCGTAGGTCGCAAACCGAAGGGCAGTCTCCGAGTCGAGCTGTTGGAACCGGGCGACGAGTCGCTGTCCTACGAGGAGCGGCAGCGTCCACAACACGACGGCGGCGGCGACGCCCGCGACGAGAATCGTCGCCGCGACTTCCCACATCGAACTGCCGCCGGCGACGACCCACACGACGACGGTCACGCCGAGGTAGAACACACCCGCCGCGAAGAACGCGCGCTGGAGGGCGAACTGAAACGGGCGGTCCCACCCGCGCCACAACAGGTGTGCGCCGAGCGTCACGACTGTGGCGACACCGACGGTCAGCGCGAGGACGAAGACGGGGAGCAATCCGAGAGGGAGAGCCATACGCCGGGCTCCGACGCGACTCTTGATAAAGTTTTGTCAGAACGGCGACGTGGGACCGAGGTCCGCTTCGCCCTCGTCCGCGGAGCCGTCTTCGACCGCGCCGTCCCACGCGTCGAAGCCGCCGCGGAGGCTGGACACGTCGGCGTCGACGTTGTCGTCGAGCACCGAGGCGACCTGCTTCGAACTCTTGCCGACGTAACACGAGACGACGACCTCGGCGGGCCACTCGCGGTCGAACACCTCGGGGCCGAGCGTCGCCGCCGGGAGGTTCTCCGACCCGGGGATGTGACCGGACGTGTACGACGAGGGGTCTCGGATATCGACGACGGCGAGGTCATCGTCGTCGTCGGCCAGTTTCTCGCGTAGTTCGTCGGGCGTCGTCTCGGCGACCATACCCCACGTGAACGGGCGGAGCGCCAAAGGCGCGTCGCTTCCGGCGATGTCGTCGGCGGTAGCGACGACGGGCTGAGAGTCGAGACGCGGGGCACGCCCGTGCCGCGGCTTTATTCGGGGGCGACGCCAACCTCGGGATATGACGCTCTCACTCGACGCCACCCAGTTGGACCGCTACTCGCGGCACATCATCATGGACGAGGTCGGCCCGGAGGGCCAAGGGCGACTGCTCTCGTCGCGGGTCGTCGTCGTCGGCGCGGGCGGGTTGGGCGCGCCGGCCATCCAGTACCTCGCGGCGGTCGGCGTCGGCGAACTCGTCGTCGTCGACGACGACGTGGTCGAGCGGAGCAACCTCCAGCGGCAGGTCGTCCACCGCGACGACGACGTGGGGACGCCGAAGGCCGAGAGCGCCGCCGCGTTCGTCCGCGGGCTCAACCCCGACGTGTCGGTCGAACCGGTCGAGGCCCGCGTGGACAAGTCGAACGTCCACGAGGTCGTCGCGGGCGCTGACGTGGTGGTCGACGCCTCGGACAACTTCCCGACGCGCTACCTCCTCAACGATGTCTGCCGCTTCGAGGAAATCCCGCTGGTCCACGGCGCGATATACAAGTTCGAGGGACAGGCGACGACGCTCGTCCCCGACGGACCCTGCTATCGATGTCTGTTCCCCGAAGCGCCCGAGCCGGGGACGGTCCCCGACTGCGCGACGACGGGCGTCCTCGGCGTCCTCCCCGGCACGGTCGGCTGTATTCAGGCGACGGAGGCGATGAAACTCCTCCTCGACGAGGGCGACGCACTCGACGGGCGGCTCCTGTTTTACGACGCGATGGACATGACGTTCGAGACGGTCCCGTATCGGAAGAACCCGGACTGCCCCGTCTGCGGCGAGGGCGGCGTCGACTCCATTGAGGACATCGACTACGTCGAGAGCTGTGCAATCAGCCTCGACTGAGGAGAGAACCCAACTCGGGTCGTCGAACGCTCCGAGTCGGTCGCACTACCGGTCGAACTGGAATCCGCCGAACTCGTCGTCCGAGCCGCCGTCGGTCGCTGCGCGAACCGAGTCGGCATCCGCGTCGGCGTCCGCGCTGCCGGCCGCGTCGTCGAGGTCCATCGCGTCCAGTTCCTCGACCGCCGCGGCGTCGCCGCCGACGAGGGCGTCCACCCGGTCAGCGAGCGCGTCGAGCGCGACCGTCTGGTCGGCCGTCGCGTCGGTGATGTCGGTCGTCGACGATTCGGCGGCGGTCGCGTGCTCTTGGGCCATCTGAATCGTACTCGTGACCTCCTCGATGTTCGTCGCCTGCGAGTCGGTCGCGCGAGCGACCTCGGTGATGCCGTTGGCCGCGGAATCCGCGGCGTCGGCGATTTCGGAGAGCGAGCCGAGCACGTCCTCGATTTCGCCGGAGGCGACCTGAATCTGCTCGTGTGACTGCTCGGAGGCCGTCACGGTCTCGTCGGCCTGTTCCTGAATCTCGGTGATGCTGTCGGCGATTTCCTCGGTGTGCTCGTGGGTCTGGTTCGCGAGCTGTTTGACCTCGTCGGCGACGACCGAAAAGCCCTCGCCAGCCTCGCCCGCCCGGGCGGCCTCGATGTTCGCGTTGAGCGCGAGCAGGTTCGTCCGGTCTGCGACCTCCGCGATGACCTCGACGACCTCCTCGATGACGACCATGCGCTGTTGGAGTTCGGTCACGCTGTCGAGCAGTTCGTCGGAGATATCGATGACCTGGTCGGTCGCGCTCCGGATGCTCTGTCCGGCCTCGTGGCCGTTTTCGGCGGCCGCGCGGGCCTGATTCGCCGCCGACGCGACCTCGTCGGAGGTGGCCGCTATCTCCTCCATGCTGGCCGACAGCTCCTGCATCTCCTCTGCGCCCGTCGAGAGCAGGTCCGCCTGCTCCGTGACCTGCGATTCGATGTCGGTCGCGGCGGTCGCCGCCCGCTGAATCGCCCCGCCGAGGTCGGCGGTCGTGGCGTCGACCTCGCTGGCGAGGCGGTCGAACCGGGTCGCCATCTCGTTGAGGTCCGAGACGACCGCCAGCGTCTCGTCGTTGAGGACGCCGCGGTCGTCCGTGAACGACGCCCGGGCTGAGAGGTCGCCGGCGGTGAGGCTCCCGATGGTGGTCGAGACCTCCTCGACGAGCGCCTCGGACACCCGCTGTTTCTCCACCGCGTCGGTCCGGTCGTGGACCGCCTCGACGACGCCGACCAGTTCGTCGCCCTCGAACAGCGGTTGGGCGGTGAAGGAGATATGGCGCTTCGCGCCGTGCCGGTCCGTCATCGTGCTGGTGTCGCGGTAGAGCCGACTGGCCTCGTCGACCACGTCGAGGCCGTGGACCACGTCGGTACCCCGCGGGTCGTCGAGCACCTTGTCGGCGAGCGTCTTCGCCCGCCGGCCGTCCGGGTAGAACAGTTCGCTCACGTGCTCCGACCCGAGCGCCTCCGCCGCGGGGACGCCCGTGAGCGTCGTAATCGGGTCGTTCCACGCGATGACCCGCCCGTCGGCGTCGAGGACGAACACCGGCATCCCCACGCCGTCGAGCAGGGCACCGGTGTGCAACTGCTCGGCCGCCGCCGCGACCGTCCCTCGTTCGTCAGCCTGTGCGCCGCCGTCGGTCCGCGTCCGAGCCCCGACCCCCGGGACCAGCGCCGCGAGTCGCGAAAGCAGGTCCATATGTCTCCCCCCACGCAGATTGCCGGTATAACGCTACGCTCCGAGTTATCAACTGTGAGACTGAGGTGGTACGAAAACGGTCACAGCCGACAGCCGACTGCGGAACGCGAAACAGTCGAGAAAAACGGTGGTCGCGTGGGAGGGCCGAATCGGGAACCGACGGTTCGGACGGCCGCGAGGCCGCACTTCGGCGGCGGGTCGCGGCGTCAGTCGAGTCGGTCGGAACGGTCGTCGGCAGAGCGGTCGGGGCCGTCGTCGTCGATGCCATCGTCATCGGGTCCGTCGCCGTCGAGGCCGCCGTCGGTCGTCGGCGCGTCGAGTTCGGCGGACGGAGTGGTGTCAGCGCCGGTGCGCGCACCGTCGCGGTCCGCGGCGTCGTGGTCGACGGTGAACTCGGAGACGAGCGACATCAGCCGCTCGGACTGGGTGGCGAGGCGGTCCGCGCCGTCGGAAACCTCGCTGAGCGAGGCGGTCTGTTCCTCGGCCGCGGCCGCGACCGACTCGGCTCGCTCGGCGGTCTCGTCGCTGATATCGGACACGCGGTCCATCATCGACGCGACCTCCTCGGTCGAGGCGGCCTGCTCGTCGGTGGTCCGGCTGATTTCGTCGACGCCGTCGGTCGTCTCGCGGACGTTCTCGACGATGGTGTCGAGCGAGTCGCGGGCGGTCTGGACCGCGTCGACGCCGGAATCGACGGCGTCGCGCGTCTCGCGCATCTCGGAGACGGACGCCGCGGACTTCGCTTGGACCTCCTCGATGGTCGCCTCGATTTCCTCGGCGGAGGCCTTGGTCTCGCCGGCGAGCTCCTTGACCTCGTTGGCGACGACCGAGAAGCCCTCGCCCGCCTCGCCCGCCCGGGCGGCCTCGATGTTCGCGTTGAGCGCGAGGATGTTCGTCTGCTCCGCGATGTCGGTGATGAGTTCGACGATGTCACCGATTTCGGCCATGTCGCCTTCGAGGTCCTCGATGCGGTCGACCGTCCGGCGGGTCTGCGTCTCGACGGTCTCGATGGTGTCGATGGCGTTGGCGGCCGCCTCGTGGCCGTCCTCGCTCGCTTCGAGGGTGTGTTGGGCCGTGCGTTCGAGTTCGCTCGCCGAGGAGGCGACCTCCTCGATGGTCGCAGAGAGGTTGCTCGTCTCGCTCGTCGTCTGCCGGAGGTTCTCGCGCTGTTCGTGCGCGCCCTCGGCCATGACCTGCGTGGACTCGCTGACCTGCCGGCTCGCGCGCTCTATCTCCTGGGAACTCGCGGTGACTTCCTGGCTGGCCGCGGCGACGGTCTCGGCGAACTCGACGACCTCAGCGACGGTCGCTTCGAGTTCGTCGGCCATGTCGTTGAACGACCGCGCCATCTCGTTCATCGCGTCGTTGTCGGCGTCTTCGGACATCCGGCGCGTGAGGTCGCCGTCGGCGGCGTCCGCCATCGTCTCGCTGAACTCGGCGGCCGTCGCTTCGAGTTCGGTGATGAGGGCTTCGAGCTCCGTGTGCGTCTGCCCCATCGACTCACCGAACGACCCCGGAATGTCCTCGTCGAGGACGGGGTCGTCGAAGCGCTTGTCCGCGAGCGCCTCGGCCTGCCCGGCGACGGTCGTCAGATACGCCTGCATCGACTCGAAGGAGTCGTACAGCCGGCCCATCTCGTCGATGCGGGCGGTGTTCGGGAGGTCGCCGTCGACCTCGCCGTTGGCGATGTCGTCTGCGTTGCGGGCGACGACCGAGAGGGACCGCGCGGTGCCGCGACCGATGGTCGCCCCGACGAGGAACAGCGCGCCGACGGCGAACGCGACGAGGAACATCACGTTCGTCGTCACGTGCGACTGGAGCGCGAACGCCCGCTCGGCCGGGACGTGGTAGGTGAGCACCCAGTCGGTGCCGGTGATGGGCGCGTACGCCATCGCGTACTCGCCGGACTCCATGCCCGTGCGGGCGGAGACGACCTCGTAGCCGGTCTGGCCGGACAGCGCCGCGTCGATGGCCTCGATTGACGAGCCGTCGGCGGCCGCGTACTCGTCGAGGATGGACGCCTTGCGGTTGTCGAACAGGATGGTCCCGGACTCGGTGACGACCTTGGTGTCACCGGTCGCGTAGGGCGACTCGAACTGGTGGGAGCCGGCTTCGAGCGACGCCGTCAGGACGACCGCGCCGTCGGCCCCGGAGACGGGCGCGGCGAACGCGACGACCGGCTCGCCGCCGGATTCGTAGGGCGCGGAGACGGTCACGGACTGGCCCGACGCCAGCGCCGCGGCGTCGTCGGTCCACGGCGCGGACAGCGAGTCGAGCGACTGCCCGGTCGCGCTGTCGGTCGTGCTGGCGACGACCGCGCCGGTGTCGGCGTCGACGTAGTGGAGCGAGCGAACGTCGCCGGAGAGCTGGATGAGTTTCCCTTCGAGCCACCGCTGGTGGTCGGCCGCCGAGGTGCCCGCCGGCTGGTCGGCGAGCGATTCAGCGAGGAACGAGACGGTCGACTCCTTCGAGGTCACCCAGTCGGAGACCGACTTGGCCTCCGTCGACGCCGCGCCGCGAATCTGCGATTCGGTCTGCGACTCGACGACCGACTTCGTGTCGAAGTGGATGTACGCGCCCGCGCCGCCCATGACGACCGCGATGAGGAGGAGCACGACCCCGAACTTCGCCGCGTAGCGCCGGCGAATCACGTTCGGAAGCGCCCGTTCGAGCAGGCTCGTCAGCCGCGAAAACGGGTTCATTGTCCGCCTCCGGACTCGAAGAACTGGCGCTGGAGGAGTTCGACCTGCTCGACCGAGCCGTTGCCGACGCGCTCGACGAGGTACGAACTCAGCGGTTCGAGCGCTTCCGTGAGGTCGACCCCGCTCGACGCGCCCTGATAGTTCAGTTCGCGGCCGGCGTCGACGAGCGTCCGAACCCGGTCGAACTCGCCGACTGAGACGGTGTGGCCGGTCCCGCCGGAGACGGTCTGGAGAGCGTCGGCGATGGCCGGACCCGACGCCTCACCGGCGTACTCCGCCGCCGTCGCCATGAGGAACAGGGCGTCGTAGGCGTTCGCCGCGTAGGGCTGGAGCGGCGCGATGTCGGAGAGCCGCTGGGTGAGATGGAAGTAGCCGTCGGTCCGAACCGACGACAGTGAGGCGCTGTAAAACCCCTCGTAGTAGGGCGGAATCTCGCCGTCGAACAGGCCCGCCGAGAAGACCCACGGGGCCTCGTGGTCGGACGCGCCGTAGGCGTCGAGGACGCCCCGTTCCTGTCCGGGGACGCTGACGAAGCCGACCGCGTCGGGCGAGTCAGCGAACACCTCGTCTATGACGCCGCCGAAGGCCTCCGCGCTCGGGTCGTAGCTGACCTCAGTGACGACTTCCGCGTCGAGTTGGTCGCCGAGCGCGGTGCCGAGGTCGGAGCCGAAGGCCCCGTCGACGGTGAGGAGGGCGACCCGGTCGGCGTCGGCGTACTGCGACGCGTCGAGAATCTTCGCCATCGCGGTCGCCTGGAGGCTGTCGCTCGGGACGGTCCGACCGAAGAACTTCCGACCGTCGGCGCGCCCGGCGTCCGAGAGGCGCGGATTCGTGCTCGCCGGCGACAGCTCCATGACGGCGTCGTCGGCCGCCTTCGGAGCGAGCGCGAGCGACACGTCGCTGACGAGGCCGCCGACGAAGCCGACGACGCCCGCGTCGGCCAGCGAGGCGTAGCCGTCGGTCGCGACCGACGGGGACCCCTCGGTGTCCACGGTGGTCAGTTCGACCGGCCGCCCGAGCACGCCGCCGGCCCGGTTGATATCCTCGACCGCCTGCTCGGCGGCGCGCTTGCCGTGCGTTCCCACCTGCTCCAGCGACCCGCTGACGGGCAACATCGCCCCGAATCGAACGGGCTCCCCGGACTCCGTTCCGAACGTTCCCACGCACCCGGACAGCGAGCCGAGCCCCACCGCGCCGGCGGCAGTGCGGAGAAACGTTCGTCTATCGTGCCTGACTGTCACAGATTCCCCGAAACAACTCCCGTATATAATTTTGGGGCGCCGATTATCATACGCGGTATCGTTAGAAGTATCGTCCAACATTAGACGTGAAGTATGGACGTAGTATCACACACCACGTCGAGTCGCCGCCGCGTCGGGCCGCCGCGAATCGGGGCGGCGGCGACCCCGTCGGCCGAGGCATCGTAGCGTTTTATCCGCCGGCCCGCCCACGTGCGGACATGACTACTCAGGGAATCGTCGGACAGTTCCTCTCGTTGAAAGAGGAGACCGACGCCGACCTGCTCGCCATGCAGTGCGGCGACTTCTACGAGTTCTTCGCCGACGACGCCGAGACGGTCGGCCGCGAACTCGACCTCAAAGTCTCCCAGAAGTCCTCGCACGGGTCGTCGTACCCGATGGCGGGCGTGCCGCTGAACGACCTGACGCCCTACCTCAAGGCGCTCGTCGAGCGCGGCTACCGGGTCGCCGTCGCCGACCAGTACGAAACTGAGTCCGGCGACCTCCGCCGGGAGATAAAGCGCGTCGTCACGCCGGGCACGCTCCTCGAAACCTCCCGCGCCGACGCGCAGTTCCTCGCGGCCGTCGTGACCGACGGCGACGGCGTCGGCCTCGCGTTCTCCGACATCACGACCGGCCAGTTCCTCGTCACCGAGGCCGCGACCGTCGACGACGCCGCGGCCGAACTCTACCGCTTTGCGCCCGTCGAAGTCCTCCCCGGCCCGGAACTGCGGAGCGACGACGAGACGCTCTCGCGCCTGCGCGAGGCCACCGACGCCTCCTTCTCGCTGTTCTCCACCGAGGCGTTCGCGCCGGGTCGCGCCCGCCACGCCGTCCGCGAGCAGTTCGGCGCGTCCACCGTCGACAGCGTCGGCCTCGACTCCGACCTCGCGACCCGCGCCGCCGGCGGCGTCCTCGCCTACGTCGAGGAGACGGGCGCGGGCGTCCTCCGGTCGATGACGCGCCTCCAAGTCTACCACCCGTCGGACCTGCTCGAACTCGACGCGACCACCCAGCGCAATCTCGAACTCATCGAGACGATGCACGGCGACCGCTCGGGGTCGCTGTTCGACACGATAGACCACACCGTCACCTCGCCCGGCGGCCGCCTCCTCCGCGAGTGGCTGACCCGCCCCCGACGCGACCGCGACGAACTCGCCCGCCGACACGACGCCGTGGAGTCGCTCGCGTCGGCCGCGCTCGCCCGCGAGCGCGTCCGCGAGGTGCTCGACGGAGCGTACGACCTCGAACGGCTCGCCTCCCGGTCGGCGTCCGGGAGCGCCGGCGCGTCAGAGCTGCTTTCGGTGCGCGACACGCTCTCGGTGCTTCCCGCCCTCGCCGACGCCATCGAGGGAACCGAACTCGCGGACTCCCCGCTCGCGGAAGTCGTCTCGCGGCCCGACCGAGACGCCGCGGCCGACCTCCGGACGGATCTCGCCGACGCGCTCGCCGAGGACCCGCCGAAGACGGTCACGCAGGGCGGGCTGTTCCAGCAGGGCTACGACGACGAACTCGACGACCTCATCGAGCGCCACGAGTCGGCAAAGTCGTGGCTCGACACGCTCGCTGACCGCGAAAAGCGGGATCACGGCCTCTCGCACGTCACCGTCGACCGCAACAAGACCGACGGCTACTACATCCAGGTCGGCAAGTCGGTCGCGGACCAAGTGCCGGACCACTACCGGCAGATAAAGACGCTCAAGAACTCCAAGCGCTTCGTCACCGAGGAGCTAGAGGAGAAAGAACGCGAGATTCTCCGGCTCGAAGAGGCCCGCGGCGACCTCGAATACGAACTGTTCGAGGACCTCCGCGAGCGCGTGGCCCGGCATGCCGAACTCTTGCAGGACGTGGGCCGGACCATCGCTGAAGTGGACGCGCTGGCGTCGCTCGCGACCCACGCCGCCGGCAACGGGTGGACGCGCCCCGAACTCACCGAGGCCGGGGCGCTCGACATCGAGGCCGGTCGCCACCCGGTCGTGGAGACGACGACCGACTTCGTCCCGAACGACCTCCGCATGGACGACGACCGCGGCTTCCTCATCGTCACCGGGCCGAACATGTCCGGCAAATCGACGTACATGCGGCAGGCGGCGCTCATCACGCTCCTCGCGCAGGTCGGCAGTTTCGTGCCCGCTCGCTCCGCGACCGTCGGCGTCGTCGACGGCATCTACACCCGCGTCGGCGCGCTGGACGAACTCGCGCAGGGCCGCTCGACGTTCATGGTCGAGATGCAAGAGCTCTCGAACATTCTCCACTCGGCCACCGAGGACTCGCTCGTCATCCTCGACGAGGTGGGCCGCGGAACCGCCACCTACGACGGCATCTCCATCGCGTGGGCGGCCACCGAGTACCTCCACAACGAGGTGCGCGCGAAGACGCTGTTCGCCACGCACTACCACGAACTGACGAGCCTCGCGGACCACCTCGACCGCGTCGCCAACGTCCACGTCGCTGCCGACGAGCGCGACGGCGACGTGACGTTCCTCAGAACCGTCGTCGACGGACCGACCGACCGAAGCTACGGGATTCACGTCGCCGATTTGGCGGGAGTTCCGCGCCCGGTGGTCGACCGCGCCGGCGACGTGCTGGACCGACTCCGCGAGGAGAAGGCAATCGAGGCGAAGGGCTCCGGCACCTCGGAGCCCGTGCAGGCCGTCTTCGACGTGGGGAGCGGCCGGATGAAGGTTGCCGAAGCCGGCGACGCTGGCGGCTCCGGCGGCGATTCGGCTGGCTCCGGCGCGCCCGCGAACGGCGCGACTGGACCGGGTGCGGCCGGAAACGGCTCGGTGGACGCGGCCGCGGCCGTCGAAGGGAGTTCTGAAGCGGACCGCGCCGGGACCGGGTCCGACTCCGAGGCCGAGGTCGCGCTGGACCCGGAGACGGAAGCCGTCCTCGACGAACTGCAATCGACCGACGTGAACGACACGTCGCCGCTGGACCTGATGGCGAAGGTGCAGGCGTGGCAGTCGAAACTCGACGGCGGTGACGACGAATGAGCGACATCAAACAGCTCGACGAGAAGACCGTCCAGCGCATCGCCGCCGGCGAGGTGGTCGAGCGACCGGCCTCGGTCGTCAAAGAGCTGTTCGAAAACAGCCTCGACGCGGACGCGACGCGCATCTCCGTGGCCGTCGACGCCGGCGGAGTTGAGGGCGTCCGCATCCGCGACGACGGCGTCGGCATGAGCGAGGACGACCTCGAACTCGCCGTCCGCGAGCACACGACGAGCAAAATCGGTGACATCGAGGACCTCGAAGCCGGCGTCGGCACCCTCGGCTTCCGCGGCGAGGCGCTCCACACCATCGGCGCGGTGTCGCGGCTGACCATCCGGTCGAAGCCCCGCGGCGGCGACGTGGGCACCGAGTTGCAGTACGAGGGCGGCGAGGTCGAGTCGATTCGACCCGCCGGCTGTCCCGAGGGAACGGTCGTCGAAGTCGACGACCTGTTTTACAACACGCCCGCCCGCCGGAAGTTCCTCAAGACGACGGCGACCGAGTTCGACCACGTCAACGCGGTCGTCACGCACTACGCCCTCGCCAACCCGGACGTGGCCGTCTCGCTCGAACACGACGACCGCGAGGTGTTCGCCACCGAGGGCCGCGGCGACCTCCAGTCGACCGTGCTCTCGGTGTACGGCCGCGAGGTCGCGGAATCGATGGTTCCCGTGGACCACGACGCCCCCGGCGTCTCCGTCTCGGGCCTCGTGAGCCACCCCGAGACGACCCGGAGCACCCGCGACTACCTCTCGACGTTCGTCAACGACCGCTACGTCACCGACCGCGTGCTCCGCGAGGCCGTCCTCGACGCCTACGGCGGCCAACTCGACGCCGACCGCTACCCCTTCGCGGTGCTGTTCGTCGAGGTCGCGCCCGACGCCGTGGACGTGAACGTCCACCCGCGGAAGATGGAGGTCCGCTGGGACGACGAAGCCGGCGTCAAACGCGAGGTGACCGAAGCGGTCGAAGACGCCCTGTTAAGCCACGGTCTCGTCCGGTCGTCGGCCCCGCGAGGCCGGTCGAAAGCCGACGAAGCGGCCATCGAACCCGGTTCGTCGAGCGGCGACGCCGACGCGGCGCAACTGGACTCTCACGAGGTCCGCGACTCGGAGTCGGGTGACGAATCGGAGGATGGCGACGCCCCGTCCGCGCGGGACGTGCAGTCGGCGCGGGAGGCCCGCGAATCGGGCGCTCGGGCGAACTCGACCGCGACCGACGGCCCGGAGGCGACCGACGACGCCGACCCGGACACCACACCTGCAACTGAACGACACTCGGGCGTCGAGTCCGGCGACCCCGCTGCCGGCGACGGCTCCGATGCGTCCGCCGAGGCTACGGAGTCGTCCGGCCCGACCTCGGTGCCGTCGTCCGCGCCGCCGACGCCACCCCGCGAGTACGACCTCGCGCCGGGGCCGGAGACGACAGAACAGTCGTCGCTTTCGACCGACGACGGGAGCGAATCGAGGTCGACACCGGACGAGGCGTCGTCGGCCGACTCGGGGGCGGACGACAACGCGCCCCGAAGCAGCCCCTCGCGCATCGCCGCGCCGACGACCCAGCGCGACCTCTCGGGCGAGGAAGCGGACCTCTCGCCGGAGTTCGACTCGCTGCCGCCGATGCGAATCATCGGCCAACTCGCGGACACCTACATCGTCGCCGAGACCGACGAGGGGTTGGTGCTCGTCGACCAGCACGCCGCCGACGAGCGCGTGAACTACGAGCGCCTGCGAGGCGAGGTCGAAGGCGACACGCCGACGCAGGCGCTGGCCGAGCCGGTCGGCCTCGAACTCACCGCGCGGGAGGCGACGCTGTTCGAGGAGTACCGCGAGGCGCTGGCGCAGGTGGGTTTCCACGCCGGGCGGACCGGCGAGCGGACCGTCTCGGTGCGCACCGTCCCGGCGGTGTTCGACGCCGCGCTCGACCCCGAACTGCTCCGGGATGCGCTGACGGCGTTCGTCCGCGAGGAGGTCGACGGCGGCCGGAAGACCGTCGACGCCGTCGCCGACGAACTGCTGTCGGACCTCGCGTGTTACCCCTCGATTACGGGCAACACGTCGCTGCGGGAGGGCTCCGTGCTCGACCTGCTCGCGGCGCTCGACGACTGCGAGAACCCCTACGCCTGCCCCCACGGTCGCCCGGTCATCGTCGAGTTCGACCGCGACGAAATCGCTTCCCGATTCGAGCGCGACTACCCCGGTCACGGCGGGCGGCGACGCGAGGAGTAGCCCGAGTGGGTCAGTCGACGTGGCCGTCTGGTCACGCTGGTCTCGCCACCCATCCCGATTCTCGGAACCGATAGCCGCGGCGAGGATTCAAGTCCGGGCACCGAGACGGTGGAGGCGATGAACCCGCTGGTCGTTCTGGGCGTCTGCTTCGGGCCGCTGGTGCTCGTCGTCTCGTATCTCTTCACCGCGGCGACGGGGCCGAGCGTCCCCCCGTGGGCCGACGCGGCCGGGCAGGCGATTCGGCTCTACGGGACGGTGGCCGCCGTGGTCGTCGGCCCGCTAGCGCTGCACGCCGACCGACTGGACCTCGCCCGCGAGAGCGACTGGGTTCCCTCGCCCGTCTACTACCTGATTGCGGTTCCGTTCTTGAGCATCCCCATCGCGTTCATCTATCTCGTCCGGCGGCTGACGGCCGCGTGAGCCGGCCGCAAGGGCGGCCGAATCAACCGCGGGCGCGAACCTCGTCGGCAACGCCGGAAGTTTATATCGCGCCCGCGAACGGCCGTCCATGACAGCACTCGTGACCTTCGGCGAGACGATGCTTCGGCTGTCGCCGCCGCGTGGCGAGCGACTCGAAACCGCCCGCGAACTCGAAGTACAGGCGGGCGGCGCGGAGTCGAACGTCGCCGTCGCCGCCGCCCGACTCGGCCGGGACGCCGCGTGGTTCTCGAAGCTCCCGGACTCGCCGCTCGGCCGGCGAATCGTCAGCGAACTCCGGAGCCACGGCGTCGACACCGACGGCGTCGTCTGGACCGACGACGCGGACGCCCGACAGGGCGTCTACTACCTCGAACACGGGGCGTTACCGCGCCCGACGAACGTCGTCTACGACCGCTCCGACGCGGCCGTGACGACGCTGGGGACGGGCGAGTTCGACCTCGACGCCGTCCGCGACGCCGAGGTGTGTTTCACGAGCGGCATCACGCCCGCGCTCTCCGAGACGCTCTCCGAGACCACCGCCGACGTGCTCGACGCGGCGCAGGACTCCGGGACGACGACCGCCTTCGACCTGAACTACCGGACGAAACTCTGGTCGCCCGACGAGGCGGCCGAAGTCTACCGCGACCTGCTCGACTCGGTCGACCTGCTTTTCGCCGCCGAACGCGACGCGGCGACCGTCCTCGGGCGCGACGGCGACGCCGAGTCGGTCGCCCGCGGGCTCGCCGAAGACTACGACATCGAAACCGTCGTCGTCACCCGCGGCGAGGAAGGGTCGCTCGCGGTGTCCGACGGCGCGGTGTCCGAACAGGGCGTCTACGAGGCGGAGACGTACGACGCCATCGGCACCGGCGACGCCTTCGTCGGCGGCTATCTCGCAAAGCACCTCGACGGGGGAAGCGTGGCCGAGTCGCTGGAGTGGGCCTCGGCGACGGCGTCGTTCAAGCGGACCGTCGAGGGCGACATCGCCGTCGTCACCCCCGAGGACATCGAGCGCGTCGTCGCGGAGGAGGGCGACGGAATCTCGCGGTAGGGCCGCTGACCCGTCAACGAAATCGGACGACTGACCGACGATAACGATTCTCCGTCACAGTCGAAGGGTCAGATTCAAACCCGCCACGAGGATAATCGATTTCGGTAATGGCAACACTCTCGTTCGAACCGCTGACGTACGACGACATCCCGGAGGCCGAGCGGCCGTCGCTCGCGCAGGCGCTCGTCCCCGTCGTCGGGATGCTCGTCTTCCTGAGCGTCGGCGTCATCTGGCTCGGACTCGACCCGCAGTTGCCGCTTCTGTGGGGCATCATCCTCACCGGCGCGGTGGGTCGCTACTGGCTGGGGCTACCGTGGACCCGGCTCTCGGCGGGCATCCGCGACGGCATCAACATGGGGCTGTCGGCGCTTCTCATCCTGCTCGTCGTCTACATGCTCATCTCGACGTGGACCGCCGCGGGGACGATTCCCGCGCTCATCTACTACGGCCTCGACTTCCTGTCGCCGGCGGTGTTCCTCCCCGTGGCGACGCTGCTTTCGGCCGTGGTCACCTTCGCCATCGGCTCGTCGTGGACGACCGCCGCGACGCTGGGCGTCGCCTTCATCGGCATCGGCTCGGGGCTGGGGATGCCCGACGCGATGACCGCCGGCGCGGTTCTGACGGGCGCGTACACCGGCGACAAGGTGTCGCCGTTTTCCGACACGACGAACCTCGCGGCCGCCGTCACGAACACTGAACTCCTGACTCACGTCCGGACGATGCGCGTCGGGACGGCCATCGCGCTGGCAATCTCGCTCGTCGCCTACGCCGCCCTCGGCCTCACGGCGAGCGGGAGCATCCCGGCCGGGCGCGTCGCAGAAATGCAGGCGGCCATCGCCGGGACGTACGCCGTGACGCCGCTCGTGTTCGCGCCGCTCGTCGTGACGTTCGTCCTCGCGCTCCGGGGGTATCCCGCCTTACCGTCTATCGTCGCGGGCGTTGTCGCCGGGACGTTCACCCAACTGTTCGTCCAAGGCCCCGTCGCGGTCGACACCTTCGTCGGCGCGTGGAACGTCGCTTTCGCGGGCACCGCGCCCTCGACGGGCGTCGAGACGGTCGACTCGCTGCTCGCCTCCGACGGCCTGCTCGGGTCGGCGTGGACGATGACGGTCATCCTCGCGTCGCTGTCGCTCGGCGGGATTCTCGAACGAACCGGCTCCATCGCCGTCCTCGCACACCACCTGCGGCGGGTGCTCACCTCGGTCGCCTCGCTGACGGTCGGGACGGCCGCTTCGTCGCTGGCGATGAACGCCATCGCGGCCGACCAGTACATGAGCATCGTCGTCCCCGGGATGAGCTTCCGCGGCCTCTACGACGACTTCGACCTCGAAAGCCGGAACCTCTCGCGGGCCATCGAGTCCGCGGGGACGACCACGAGCGCGCTCATCCCGTGGGGGACCGGCGGCGCGTACATGGCCGACGTGCTCGGCGTGCCGACGCTCCAGTACGCGCCCTACTACTTCCTCGGCTTCCTCTCGCCGCTCATCCTCGTGGCGATGGGGCTGTCGGGATGGCGAGTCACGGAACAGGGCTCCGACACCGACGCCGGTCTCCGCGGCGCGGTCGCGTCCTTCGGCGGCGACGACTGAGCGAGCGCCGAGATGCGCGGGCGACGACCCGCCGGCAACGACCTCCGGCGGCGACCTCCCCGGCGACCCACCGACGACGACCCCCCGCGGTCGCCGGGCGACCGGCAGGCGTATTTCCGTTCGTCCAGTAGCCGCGGACATGGAGGTCACGACGGCCGGCCGATTTCGGGTCTATCGCAGTCCGCGCGACGGAGACGAACTCCTCTTGCTCGAACTCCCCGACGAGCGCGTCGACTGGACCGACCCGGCCGTCGAGACCGACGCCGACGACGCCTACTCTCCGACCTACGTCCCGCGAACGGGCTACGACGGCGACCTCGCAGCGCGCGTGTCGGCGCTCGAACCCGGCAACGAAATCGAGGCCACGCTGCGCTGGGACGACGGCGACCCGCAGTTCGACGAACTGTCGGTCCGCGACCGGACCCGGTTCCGGTTCGTCGGGGCCGCGACGGGGCTGTTCGAGGCCGCCCGCGAGACGTGGCGGGCGACCGGCGACGGCGAGGCCATCGGGTCGCGCGTCACCTACGGGACCGACGGTGACCCCAACGCCGTGCTCTACGTCTTCGCGAAACAGCCCGGCGCGCGCGACCTGTTCGACGAGTTCGGCGACGGCGTCGTCCCCGTGGACCCGCTTTTGGACCGCCTCGACGACGAGACCGACGCGCCGGACGCGCCCCGCGAGGTGTTCGTTCTGCGCCCCCTCGACGAGGAGTTCGTCCTCGTCGCCATCGCGCTCGACCGCGAAGGGCTGTTCGCGCGGACGATGCGCGATACCTACTGCTGACGCCGCAGAGTCGCGGGCGGCGACGCCGACCCGCCGCGGTCCACTCGGTCACTCGTCACCGTCGCTCGACGCGCGGGAACCGCACTCCGAACACCGATAGACGGTTCGCCAGCCGCCGCCGGTGACGAACCGCCGTCGAAACGAGTGTCTCGCGCCGCAGTCGTCGCAGACCGTCGGCGGTCCGGCCGGGTCGGGAGAGTCGCGCATACGCCGAATCGTGGCGGCTGCGACCTAAATCTCACCGCCGACCGATATCGACGGGAGAGTGGCCGGTCGAGTTCGAAGGGCTCGGCAGAAAAGCCGGGCGACGAGGCGCGTCAGTCCTCTTGGGTCCAGCGCTGGTAGACCGCGGAGCCGCCGAGGACGGCGAAGACGAGCGAGCCGAGACCGGGCGCGCCAACGGCCGAGATGACGGGGACGCCGACGGCGACGGCAATCATGAGGACGATGCCGAGCGCGGCGAGGGCGGCGTAGTACTCGCTCCACGAGAGTTCGCCCTCGGGGACGACCTCCATGTAGACCGTCACGTCGCCCGCCTCGGCCAGCGAGACGACTTTCGACTCCTCGTCGTAGTTCACGATGTCCAGTTCAGCGAGTTTCGGGATGTGGGTCTGTTGCAGCGAGACGTAGGCGCTCTGCCGGATGTTCCGCGGGGGCGGCGACTCCCCGGTCTCGGCTTCCGCGATGCGCTCCGAGAGTTCGCGGAGCGTCAGGTCGCCGCCTTGGAGGAACTCGATAGCCATCCGACGGCGGTCGTTACTCAGTACCTCGTGAATACGCGTCTCGGAGAGTCCGGGTTCGGATGTTGTCGCCATACGAGGATTCGATCGGTTTGTGACTGGTCGCTTCTCCTATATCAACGGTTCGCCTCCGGTATCGAAATCAAAAACGTCGACGGCGACCGAATCACCCGACAGGACTCCCGTCAGCCGCGTTTCGGGTCGGATTGGCGACAGCTGTCAGCCGGGCGTCGGCCACAAGAACCATCTACTGGGAGATTCGCACGCCCCGCGAGCGTCGACGACTCGGTGCTGCGGGCGACGACGTTACGGGCATCGTCGAGGGTGAGGACGGACCGCGGCGCGCCGCCCAGCGCGCGAGAAGTCGGGCCGCGCGGCCGGCGTCCCCTCAGTCGTCGTCAGAGACGGTACCGGCCGACGACCCGTCCGGCGACCCGCCGAGCATATTCTCCCGGAGGTCGGATTCGATGGCCTCCAGCGACCGCCCCTTCGTCTCGGGGACGAACCGATAGGTGAACGCGAGCGCGACGGCGCTCAGCGCCGCGAACACCCAGAACGTCCCCGCGGTCGTGATTTCTGCGACCATGACGGGGAAGGCGAGCGACACCGCGAGGTTCGCCACCCAGTTGAACACCGTGACGACGCCCATGGCCGTCCCGCGGACCTTCAACGGGTAAATCTCGGAGATGAGAAGCCAGAACACCGGGCCGAGACCGACGGCGAAAAAGGCCACGTAGAGCATGAGGCTCCCGGTGGCGACCGTGCCGACGAATCCCGAAAAGCCCGGCAGGTAGAACGCCGCGCCGAGCGCGACGAGCGTGAGCGTCATCCCCACGAGGCCGACGGAAAGCAGCGGGCGGCGGCCCCGACGGTCGATGAGAACGACCGCGACGACGGTCATGACGACGTTGACGACGCCGATGCCGACCGTGGCGAGGATGGACGCCGAGGACTCGAAGCCGGTCGATTCGAGAATCGTCGGCGCGTAGTAGATGACCGTGTTGATGCCGGTGACCTGCTGGAGGACGGCGAGGCCGACGCCGACGACGAGCGCCGGGCGCATCCACGGTTCGAGGAGGTCGAGCAGGCCGCCGTCTTCCGCCTCGATGGTCTCGTTAATCTCTGCGAGTTCGGCCCGAATCTGGTCGTCGGTGCGGGTCCGCGAGAGCACGTCGCGGGCCTTCGACTCCCGGTCGTGTTCGACCAGCCAGCGGGGGCTCTCGGGCATGAACACCATCCCGGCCGCGAGGATAACGGCGGGCACCATGCCGGTGCCGAGCATCCAGCGCCACTGCCCGCCGTCGGCGAAGGCGTAGTTGACGAAGTACGACGAGAGGATGCCGACCGTGACCGCGAGCTGGTTCAGCGAGACCAGCGAACCGCGAATCTTCGGCGGCGCAATTTCGGAGAGATACAGCGGGCCGACGATGGAAGCGAAGCCGATGGCGACGCCGTCGATGAGTCGCCCGACGACGAGCACCTCGACGGTCGGCGCGATAGCCATCACCAGCGAGCCGACGAAGAAGACGACAGCGCTGACGAGGATGAGCCGCCTGCGACCCCAGCGGTCGGCGAGGTAGCCGCCGAGCGCCGCGCCGAGTGCCGCGCCCGCCAGCGCGCCGCTGACGACGATACCCTCGACCAGCGGCGTCATCGTGAACGCGTCTCTGATGTAGAGGAACGCGCCGGAGATGATGCCCGTGTCGAACCCGAACAGGAGTCCGTTGAGGGCGGCGAGCGCGGCCGTCACGTAGACGAACCGGTTTCGACTGTCCGCCCCGGGTGCGTCAGTATCGACTGTCATAAATTGTACTCGTTCGTTATGTATTCGGTTCTGAGTTAGAAAATTTACGACGTATTACCAACAGACGAAAATTAACATATTCGATTCGACGAGACGAATATAACGCCGCAGTCAGCCGTTTTATCGGACGAGTTCTGACTCTGACACCCGATACTGTTAGATTAAAAATACAAACAGGCCCGATTCAGAAACAGAGTTGTAATCTGATAAGATACGACGAGAAGACTCAACAGGTCGCGGCGACGACATCGGACGATGAGCGACGCCGTCCCCATCGTCATCTACACGCGCACGGAGTGCCACCTCTGCGACGAGGCCGAAGCGACCGTCCGCGAGGTCGCAGACGAGGTGGATGTCACGGTCGATATCGACCTCGTGAACGTCGATACCGACGAGGAACTCCGCGAGAAGTACGGAGAGCGCGTCCCCTACGTCTACGTCGACGGCCGACCGGCGTTCAAGTTCCGAGTCGATGCCGACCGACTCGGGGAGAAGCTGACCGCGGCGCGGTCGCTCGACTGAATCAACGGGACGGAAGGAGACGGGGCGAAACGGGCCTACGCCTATCACCTCGGCGCACCTGTTGGTACACATGGAAGCTGATAGACAACTCCTCCGACAGGCGCGGGAGCGACTCGACGGATGGACGTACACGGCCCGCGACCGGGCGTACCGCGAGCTGTTCGCCGGTGACGACGCCGCCGTCACGGCCGAGGAACGGCAGCTTCTCGACGAGGTGGACGCGGAACTCGCGGGCGACGGCGACGACGGGCTCTGGGGAGCCGACGAGTACGCCGTCGTCATGGGCCATCCGAAGAACCACCCGATTTCGGTCGTCTGCACCCGCCACCCGGAGATTCCGTCGTCGTGGTCGCGGGGCGGCGAGAGCCTGACCGAGCCGGAGCGCGAGCAGTTCAACGACCTCCTGTGGGACTACTGCGAGCGCGTCCGCCGGTACGTCCAAGACGAGGTCAACGAGTTCGTCGGCGTCGCGGGCGTCCTCGAGGAGTAGCCGGCGTCGCGGCGGCCGATGCCCGGCGTCGAAACGGTTCCGGGAGCCGCGACGCCCCGCGTTCACCCCGATTCCGACGGTGTGAGAACGAATCCCGCATTCAAGCCCGCGGAGACCCTATCAGTCGACCATGAGCGATAACGAACCGTTGGACGCCATCCGTGAGTTCGAACACGACGGAACCACGTACAAGATGGCGGACCTGACCGTACTCGAAGAACAGGGCCTCTGCGAACTCGACAGGCTCCCGGTGAGCATCCGCATCCTCCTGGAGTCGGTCCTGCGAAACGTCGACGGCGACATCGTCACCGAAGACGACGTGCGAAACGCCGCCTCGTGGGAGCCGGACGTGCCGAACGTCGAAGTCCCGTTCACGCCGTCTCGCGTGGTGTTGCAGGACCTCACGGGCGTACCCGCGGTCGTCGACCTCGCGGCGCTCCGGTCGGCCGCCGACCGCGCCGGAAAGAACCCGAAACTCGTCGAACCCGAGGTTCCCTGCGACCTCGTCATCGACCACAGCGTGCAGGTGGACTTCTTCGGCTCGTCCGACGCCTACGAGAAGAACGTCGAACTGGAGTACGAGCGCAACGCCGAGCGCTACAAGGCGCTCAAGTGGGCGCAGAACGCCTTCGACAACTTCAGCGTCGTCCCGCCGGGCACGGGCATCGTCCACCAAGTGAACCTCGAACATCTCGGGCGGGTCGTCCACGACCGCGAGTGGCGCGGCGACCGCTGGCTCCTCCCCGACACGCTCGTCGGCACCGACAGCCACACGCCCATGATAGGCGGTATCGGCGTCGTCGGCTGGGGCGTCGGCGGCATCGAGGCCGAGGCGGCGATGCTCGGCCAGCCCATCACGATGAAGCTCCCCGAGGTCGTCGGTGTCAGGCTCGACGGCGAACTGCCGGAGGGCGCGACCGCGACCGACCTCGTGTTGCACGTCACCGAACAGCTCCGCGAGGTCGGCGTCGTCGACCGCTTCGTCGAGTTCTTCGGCCCCGGCGTGGGGAACCTGTCCGTTCCCGACCGGGCGACTATCTCCAACATGGCCCCCGAACAGGGCTCGACTATCAGCGTCTTCCCGGTGGACGAGTCGACGCTGGACTACCTCGAACTGACGGGCCGCGAGCCCGAACACATCGAACTCGTCCGCGAGTACCTCGAATCGCAGGGGCTCTTCGGTGAGCAACACCCCGAGTACACGGAGACAGTCGAGGTGGACCTCTCGGCGGTCGAACCGAGCCTCGCCGGGCCGAAGCGCCCGCAGGACCGCGTCGCCATGGGCGACATGAAGACGCACTTCCGCGAACTCCTCTACGGCGAGTTCGAGGAGGTCGTCGACGACGTGGACGAGGAGGCAATCACTCGCTGGCTCGGTGAGGGAGGCGACGGCGGCGAGCTCGCGGGCGACGGCGGGACGCTGACCGAGACGCCCGAGGCGGCCCCGGAAGAACCCGACCTCGGTGAGCTAACCAAGCGCGTCGAAGTCGACCTCGGCGGCGAGACGGTCGAAATCGGCCACGGGAGCGTCGTCGTCAGCGCCATCACCTCCTGTACGAACACCTCGAACCCGTCGGTCATGGTCGCCGCGGGCCTCCTCGCGCGTAACGCGCTGGAGAAGGGCCTCGACGTGCCCGAGTACGTGAAGACGAGCCTCGCGCCGGGGAGCCGCGTCGTCACGGAGTACCTGAAGAAGGCCGACCTGCTCCCGCATCTCGAAGCGCTCGGCTACGACGTGGTCGGCTACGGCTGTACGACCTGCATCGGCAACGCCGGGCCGCTCCCGGAACCCATCGAGAACGCCATCGACGAACACGGCCTGTGGACGACGAGCGTCCTCAGCGGCAACCGCAACTTCGAGGCGCGCATCCACCCGAAGATTCGCGCGAACTACCTCGCCAGCCCGCCGCTGGTCGTCGCCTACGGCCTCGCCGGGCGGATGGACATCGACCTCGAAACCGACCCGCTCGGCACCGACGACGACGGCAACGCCGTCTACCTCGCGGACATCTGGCCGGACGCCGACGAGATTCGGGAGACCATCCACGACAGCGTCGACCCCTCGATGTTCCGCGAGAAGTACGCCGAGGTGTTCGAGGGCGACGAGCGCTGGGAAGCGCTCGAAGCGCCGACCGGCGACGTGTACGACTGGGACGACGAGTCGACCTACATCCGCGAGCCGCCGTTCTTCACGGAGTTCCCGCTGGAGAAGCCCGGCGTCTCCGACATCGAGGACGCCCGCTGTCTCCTGACGCTCGGCGACACGGTGACGACCGACCACATCAGCCCCGCCGGGCCGTTCGGGTCGAAGCTCCCGGCCGGCCAGTGGCTCATGGACCACGGCGTCGACCCCGTGGACTTCAACACTTACGGCTCCCGCCGCGGCAACCACGAGGTGATGATGCGCGGGACGTTCGCCAACGTCCGCATCGAAAACCGGATGCTCGACGACGTGGAGGGCGGCTACACGATTCACCACCCGACGGGCGAGGAGACGACCGTCTTCGAGGCCAGCCAGCGCTACCGCGAGGAGGAGACCCCGCTCGTCGTCCTCTCGGGCGTCGAGTTCGGGACCGGCTCCAGCCGCGACTGGGCGGCGAAGGGCACGGACCTCCTCGGCGTTCGCGCCACCATCGCCGAGAGCTACGAGCGCATCTACCGCGACAACCTCGTCGGCATGGGCGTCCTCCCGCTCCAGTTCGAAGCCGGCGACTCGTGGGAGTCGCTCGGCCTCGACGGCTCCGAGCAGTTCGACATCCGCGGCCTCGACGACGGCCTCGAAGTCAACGACGAACTGACGGTTATCGCCACGAAAGACGACGGAACCGAAATCGAGTTCGACGTGACCGCGCAGGTCGGTACGCCCGCCGCGGTGACGTACGTCGAACACGGCGGCATCCTCCACTACGTGCTCCGTCGCCTCCTGACCGAGAACTGACGCCGGGAGGCGGTCAGCGGCTGCACCGGAGAGCCGAATCGGGGGACTGAGTCGGGGTGCCACCCCGACCGCGTTCGACCCACGCGTCGGACTTGCGGAGCGTCACGAGTCACCGAAGACGCGTAGATTCATCACCCGTGGCGTGCTACATCATAGCATGGCAACCGTGACACCCTCGGTCCGCCCGACGTGGACGGCCCTCGCGCGTCGCGGGCTGGCGACCGCGGCGGTCGCGAGCGTCGCGAACGCGCTCTTATTGACGCTCGTCCTCGGAATGGGGCTCGTCGAGCCGTTCGTACCGCTTTCGTACCCGCCGGTCGTGTTCCTCTCGGCCGCCGGCGCGGTCGCGGCGACGCTCGTCTACGGACTGCTCACGGGCCGCGTCACCGACGCGGACCGGACGTTTTTCAGGGTCGCGGTCGCGGTGCTCGTGGCGTCGTTCCTCCCCGACATCGGGCTCCTGTACGTCGACCCCGGAGCGACCGTGCCGGGCGTCCTCGTGTTGATGGTGATGCACGTCGTCGTCGCGGCGGTCTGCGTGGCGTCGCTCACCGAACTCGGGTGGGGCGTCCCGAGGGGGAACCGACCGAACGGGTCCGAGGAGTGACCGCGCGACCGCCGTGCGACCTCTGTTTAGGATGACCTAAAAACCGAAGACACTATGTTGTTTTAGGTTGGCCTAAATGGTATGGCCGACAAGGAGTCGCAACGGTCGTCGAGACCGAACCGACGCGGCGCGCTCGCGTGCGGCGGCGGAACCGTCGCGGGTGAGTGTTGACCATGCGCGAGTGCCTCGGCGTCGAAACCGCCGGTCCGAGCGTACTGTCGCGGTCGGACGCGCCGGATGTTCGGAGGTGCAGACGTGGTTGCTGACTGCGCCGCGGGCGTCCGAGACGCGCTTGACTGCGTCGCGAGCGAGCGCGAACAGGTGCTGGCGAAGCGACGGGCCGTCGAGCGGTTCGAACGCCGCGTGCGAAAGCTCGCCGCGCAGTCGGCGCGCCCCCCAGCCGGGACCACCCGGGCGACCGCGTGCGGGACCGCGTCGGTGGCGGCGGCGACCCGACGAGACGACGCCGCCGACGAGGGGCGGCGACGAGTCCGCGAGCTGTTCGCGGAGACGATACGCCCGCACAGCGTCTCCGACGTGAGCGAGTCCGAACCGCTCGCGGTGACGATACGCGAGGAGTTCGGCCCGGAGGTCGCGACGGCGCTCTCCCCGGACGCCGGGAGCCGGTTCACGCCGGCGGTCAAAGAGGCGGTCGTGTCGGCGGCGACGGAGCGACAGCGAGCTCTCGACGGGATGTGCCGGGCGCTCGACGGCGAAGAGCGGTCGCTTCGGGCGGCGCTCGCCGTGCTGGACGAGTGGGAAGGCTGGGTGGCACGGGCGGACGAGACGCCGCTTTCGGAGCTGGGGTTCGACGCCCTCCGGCGGCGTCACGAGACGCTCGCCGACCACCGCGAGGCGTGCGACCGGCTGGTCCGCGAGCGACAGCGACACCTCAACGGGGCGACCCACCACACCGCGGCGGTCGAAGTTGACCACCGATTCCTCGCGACGTACCTCTACGAGGACCGCGCGACCGACCACCCGGTCTTGGCGGCCGCGACCCGCGTGGACGACAGCTGCGCGGACTGTCAGCGAGCCGTGCGCGACCACCTCGTCCGCCGCGTATGATCGGCGCGCCGCAGTATCTCCTCACGCTGTACATCGCCGAGCGGGAGGACGACGAGGAGTCACCGATTTCGCCGGGGTACGTCGCCGACGCGCTCGACCGCTCGCCGCCCGCGGCGACAGAGCGCCTCCAGAACCTCGATGCCAAGGGACTCGTGGACTACGAGCCCTACGAGGGCGCGACGCTCACTGCCGAGGGCCGCGACGCCGCCGCGGACCTCTACGACACCTACCAAATCCTCTCGCGGTTCTGCCGGGACGTGCTCGGCGTCAACGACCACGAAGACGAGGCGATGCAACTAGTCGGAAACGTCAGCCCGACGGTCGCCGAGCGCCTCTCGGCGACGCTGCTTCGCGGCGACGGCGACCGCGACGGAGCACGTCAGGCGGCTGGGTCGGAATCGACGTCGTCCCCGGACAACCCCGCGAGCTGAACGCATCGGCGTAAATCCGAACGACTCTTGTCTCTTGTCAACAAATAGCACGGATTTGTCGCCACGGAACCGCACCCTTTTTGTTTTAGGTTCCCCTAAAGCATCGCAATGGCCGCTGGTACGCAGTCGAACTCTGAATCCGTGTCGGAGCCCGACCGACCCGACTCCCCCGAGATATCCGTCTGCAAAGGTGGACCGGGGAAGTCGGTGTTCATGGAGTCGGGCAACAGCGACGGCTGGATTTCGAGCGACGTGACTATCGACGTGACGCGATAGTCCCGTTCGAACGGGCGCGCTCGGGACGCGAGCGCGACGAGTACGGGAGCTACGTGTCGCGGGAATCTCCGCGGGAAAAAGCGTCGAACGTCGGAACGAAAACGGCGTCCTCCGACGCGTCGGCGGCGGTACTTACTGAACGAGCGTGTCGTCTTCGAGGTAGTGGTCGATGACGTGGGCGTGTTCTTCGATTTCGATGAGTTGCTCGCGGAGCATGTGCGCCGTCGCGTGGTCCCCGAGACCCGCGGCGAGTTCGATGTGTTCGCGGTAGCTCTCGATGATGTCGCCGTACATTTCGAGGTCGTTCGACAGCGAGGTGCGGATGTCGTAGACGTCCTCGTCTTCGGACTCGACCGTCGCGGCCTCGCTCAGCGCGGGCATGCTGGCGTGGGGGACGCCGCCGATGGACTGGAGGCGCTCCGCGATTTCGTCGGCGGCCTCCTCGACTTCCTCGTAGGCCTCCTGGAGGAACTCGTGGATGCGGAGGTGCTCGGCACCTTCGACGTTCCAGTGGTGCTTGTGGAGCTGGTGGTAGAGGACGTACGCGTCCGCGAGGTCGGTGTTCAGCGCTTCGATTATCTGCTCGGCTTTCTCGGTGTCGAGTCGAACCGGGTTGTCGCCGACGCTGCCTGCTTCCTTGAGGACTGACTTCTGTGTGCTCATCTCGACTGGTAGTTGGGACTGCGAGCACTTAATACTTATCCGAGAACGAACAATTTTTCGTGTGGCCTAAAATATCGTTTGTCGATATCGGGTTATTGCTTCTAAAACGGCGACTGAAGCGTGTGAAGTGGCAGCACGGACTCGGGCGGATAGCCGTGAGACGGCGACCGTGTCGCAGTAACTATCACATTTATTATGATACTGTCTGTCGGCCGGGAGCTGTCTCGTGGAAGCCTGTCAGAAGAGGGGTGCACTCGCACGCGGGCGCGGTCACCGCGAACGGAGTCCCAGTCTCGCGGGACCGTTCCGCCCTCGTCGCGCATCGTGAGCGCGACGGCGTCGGATGCGCTCAGGCGTGCGATCAACACCCTTTTGCGCGGTGCCGTCGAGCGAATAGCCGTGTTCCGACCTGTGTTCAGCCCGGCCGACGACTCGCCGGCGCGCGGCGTCACCGACCGCGCGCGGAGTGAGTGACGTGTTCGTCGACGCCCTCCGGTACCCGTTCGCGGACCGGGCGCGAGTGGACGGCACCGCGACGTGTCTCGTCGCGCTGCTGGTCGGTGGGACGCTCCTCCGACTCGCAGCGCGACTCTGGCCAGACCTCACGTTTCTGGCCCCCGCGCTCGCCGCGGTCGTCCCCCTCGTCGTCTTCCTCGGCCTCGTCGGCGGCGTGCTCGCCGGCGACGGCTTTCCCCCGCTGGCGACGACCGAGACGCTCAGACTCGCCGGGCGAGTGGTCGGCGTCGCCGCCGTCTACCTCCTCCCGGCCGCGGTCACCGTCGTCGCCGTCGGCTACGTGACCGCGACCGGCTCGATTCCGGCCGTGCTGACCGGCGTGACGACGGCGATGCTCGCGACCGTCGCGCTGCTCGTCACGGTCGTCTGCGCGTATCTCCTTCCGGCCGCGACCGCCGTGAGCGTTCACGAGGGACTCCGCGCGGGGCTCCGGCGAGACGCCCTTCGCGGGGCGGCCTCGGGGACGTACTTCTTCGCGTGGGTGGGCGCGGCCGTCCTCGTCGTCCTCGCGTGGAGCGCGCTCGCGGCGACGATTTCGCGGAGCGTCGCCGCCCTCCTGGCGCTCGGCTGGTGTGCGTACGCTCACGTCGCCGCCGCGGCGCTCGTCGCTGAAGGCGTCGGCCGGACCACCCCCTGGTGAGAAGAGAAACGGCGCGGGGTCGAACGACCGAAAAAGACGGGGTGGTTAGCCGAGGTCGATCTGCTGTGCGGCTTCTTCCATCGACCGATTGTGGAGCGCTTCGCCCGTCCTGCCGTCGAAGAGGTGGATTGCCTCCTCCGGAATCTGCGCGACGACCGTCTCGCCCGGACTGATGCGCGTGAGGCCGTCCGTGGTCGCGACCAGCGTCTCTTCGGTCTCGGGGTCCGCGTCGGGCTCGAAATACAGGTACAGCGTGTTCTCGTCGCCCATCGGCTCGACGACGTCGACCGTCATCTCGAAGTCGTGGTCGCCGCTCGCGGCCTCGACGAGTTCGACGGACTCGGGTCGAATCCCGAGGACGAGGTCGGTCACGTCGCCGATGTCGTCGCGTATCTCCGCGCCAACCGGGTACTCGAAGGAGTCACCGACCAGGCGGTCGCCCTCGCGAGTCACGTCGAAGAAGTTCATCGACGGCTCGCCGAGGAAGCTCGCGACGAACTGGTTTGCGGGCTCGTGGTAACACTCCAACGGCGTCGCAATCTGCTGGAGCTCCCCGCCGTCGAGGATGGCGATGCGGTCGCCCATCGTCATCGCTTCCGTCTGGTCGTGGGTGACGTAGACGGTCGTGACGCCGAGGTCGTCTTGGAGCCGCTGGAGCTCAGTCCGCATCTGCGCGCGGAGCTTCGCGTCCAGGTTGCTGAGCGGTTCGTCCATCAGGAACACCTCGGGGTCGCGCACGATGGCGCGGCCGAGTGCGACGCGCTGCTGTTGGCCGCCCGAGAGGTCGCTCGGCTTCCGGTCCAACAGGCTCGGGATGTCGAGCAGGTCGGCCGTCTCCGAGACCATCCGACCGATTTCGTCGTCCGGGAGGTCGGTCGATTCCTCCAGACCGAACGACATGTTCTGGCGGACGGTCATGTGCGGGTACAGCGCGTACGACTGGAACACCATCGCGATGTCCCGGTCCTGAGAGGCCACGTCGTTGATGACCCGGTCGCCGAGCGAAATCGTGCCCGACGTAATCGTCTCAAGGCCCGCAATCATCCGGAGCGTCGTCGACTTGCCACAGCCCGACGGACCGACGACGACGAGGAACTCCCCGTCGTCAATCGACATCGAGATGTCGTCGACAGCGACGATTTCGTCGTCGCCGTCCTGGAACGTCTTCGTTATCGAATCGAGTTCAAGCGTTGCCATATCTCTGAGTAGGTATCGTTGGTGAGCTGTCGGTTCCGCGCCGCGCCGGGAGTCGCCGCCGGTGGCCGCGGTCGCCGTGCGAGACGGTCTCGACGGCAGTCGCGTCGCCGTGACGACGCGTCACGCCGCCACCCCCTCGGCGAACTCGTCGCCGAAGAAGATGTACACCGCGAGCGTCGGGAGCGCCGCGAAGAACGCCCCGGCCATCCGGAGCGCGAAGTCCTGTCCCTCAAGCGAGGTGCCGAGCCCCGCGAGAATCAACACGACGGGGGCCGCCGGACTCGACTCCGTCGAGACGAGCACCAGCGTGAACAGGAGGTCGTTCCAGATCTGGGTGAACTGGTAGATGAGGACCACGGCGAACATCGGTCCCGAAAGCGGGAAGACGATCCGCCGGTACACCCGCCGGAGCGTCGCCCCGTCGAGGCGCGCGGACTCGATCATCTCCTCGCTCATCGTCTTGTAGTACGTCCGGAACAGGAGCGTACAGATCGGAATCCCGTAGGCGACGTGGGTCACCACGAGTTCGACGATGCCGACGTAGTCGTTCGGGATGCCGAGCGCCCAGACGAACGACAGCAGGTCGGTGAGCTGGGCCCACTGCGACCAGAACTGCGTCAGCGGCACCAACACGGCCTGGTACGGGATGAAGATGCCCGCAATGATGAGCGCCAAGACCAGCGCCTTGTACGACTGCTTCCAGTCGGGAATCGTCAGCCCGTAGGCCGTGATGCTGCCGACGAACGCCGAAATGACCGTCGCGGGCACGGCGTACAGCATGCTGTTGCCCATCCCGCGTAGCAGGGCTTCGACCGCCGCCTGCCACTTCTCCAGCGTGAACCCGGACGGTCCGGGCGGGGCGAACGGAGCGGTCTCGACGATTGCGGTCCCGGTCTTGATCGACGTGACCAGCCCGGACTCGATGGGGACGAGATAGAACCCCGCCGCCAACAGCAGGACGACGTACAGACCGGCGTCCTCTATCGTCATCTGCTCGACGTTCCGGCGTAGCCGGGCCGTGAACGTCGCCGTTCCGCCGTCCGTTCGAAGCGTGTCGTCTGTCATAGGTTGTTCCTCCGGTACTCGTAGACGAGGTACGGGCCGATAACGCCGAGCGCCATCGCAAACAGGACGATAGCAATCGCCGCGCCGTACGCCCAGTTGAGGTTCGCGTACGCCTCGCGGACCATCTTCGTCGCTAAGATGTCGGCACCGTTCGGCGGCCGATAGCCGCCGACCAGCGAGTAAAGGAAGTCGAACGCCTTCATGCCGAACACCATCAGCACGACGGCGGCGCTTATCGTCGCACCCTTCAACTGCGGGATGATGACCCGCCAGTACATCTTCAGCGTCGACGCGCCGTCGACTTGCGCCGCCTCGTAGTGTTCGTCCGGAATCGCGCGGAGTCCGGCGAGGTACACGACCATCGCGTACCCGGAGAACTGCCACATCAACGCGAAGATGACCGCCCAGAGGACGATGGCCTGATTACCGAGCCAGCTAATCGGGCCGACGCCGACGAGACCGATGACGCGATTGGCGATGCCGTTGTTGTAGTTGTAAATCCACAGCCAGAACTGCGCCGTCACGACGAACGAGAGGCTCATCGGCAACAGATAGATCGTCCGGAACGAGTTCTCGAATCGGATTCCGCGGTCGATGAGAATCGCCAGTATGAGACCGACCGCGAGCGTCCCCGCCGTGAACGCGACGAGCAGTATGAACGTGTTGACCGCGGCGTCGATGAATCCCGAGTCCGCGAGCGCCCGCGTGTACATCTCGAAGTCGAGGTTCGAGTAGTCCGGCGCGTTCGCGAACCGCTGGTAGTCGGTCAGCGAGATGAGGAAGTTCCAGATGACCGCGCCGTAGACGAAAAGCCCCATCAGCAGGAACGGCGGGACCCAGAAAATCGACGATTCGAGGAAGTCGCTCCCGAGCCGTCCGTCGATTCCCGCGGCGAGACGGTCCAACACGCCCGACTCAGACCCCGAACTCCGGGAGTCCTCGTTCACGACGCCACCGTCGGTGCGGACCCCGTCGCGCTCGCCTTCGTCACCGTCGACCCGCTGCTCGTCGCCAGAGCTGGGGGTGATCGCGCGGCGCACTCGTTGGTAAAAATTCGACATTTCTTGGGGCTCAGTTCGAGACCGCGTCCAGGAACCCCTGCGTCGCGGCGTCGACGTTGTACGGGCCGGTGAACTCCGAGGAGATGACTTCGTTGAGCGCCGTCATCGTCTCGGAGGGGACACCGAGGCCGTGCTGGAGGTTCGGCGGACGGTACTCCGCGTTGGCGAAGTCTTCGGCGGTCTCCTGGAGGTACGGTCCGAACTCGTCCATGCTCACGTCGGTTCGCGTCGGAATCGAGCCCTTGTACTGGTTGAACGCGATCTGCGCTTCGGGGCTGCCGACGAACGCCGCCCAAGTCTTCGACGCCTCCGGCGTCGGGTTGTCGGCCGGGTAGAGGAACGAGTCCATGTGGAGCGTGTACATGCCCTCCGTGCCGGGGAACGTCTTGAAGCCCCAGTCTTCGTCGTACGCGAAGTTCTCGGCGTTCCGGAACGCACCAGCCGCCCAGTTACCCTGATGGATGAAGGCGGCGTTGCCGTTGATGATGTTCTGGTTCGACGCGGTGAGGTTGAGCGACGCCGCGTCGTCGGAGATGTAGTTTTCGAGCATCTCCGCGGTCGTCTCGAAGGCCGAGCGAACCGCGCTCTCGGAGCCCTCTCCGTTGAGGAAGTCCATGTACGGCTGGTAGCCGTTCACGGCGAGCATCACGGCGCCCCACAGCTGCGTCGTCGTCCACGTCCCGGACATCGCGTGGGTCATCGGAACCGCGTCGGTCTCGCTTTGGACCGTCTCGAACGCGTCGATGAGCGCCGAGGGACTGTTCAGCGAGTCGACGTCGATGCCCGCCTCGTCGACGACCGAGACGTTGTAGAACAGGCAGTTCAGGCGGTGCGAACCGAGCGGAACGGCTCGATAGCTGCCGCCCTGCTGGTGAAGCTCGACCGCCTCGTCGATCATTACTTCCTCGAAGTTGTTCTCCTCCCAGACGTCGTCGACGCTGCCGAGGACGCCCTCGTAGCGGAGGAGGTTCGGACCCGGCCAGTTGGCGAACGCGCCCGGCGGGTCGTCGCTCTGAAGCCGGTTCGCCACGACGGCGTCGAGGTTCTGATTCCCGCCGCCGCCGATGGGGTTCATGTCGAGGCCGACATCGGGATAGGCCTCGTTGAACGCCGCTTCGAGCGCTTCAGCTGCCGCGGCGCCGTCGCCGCCGGTCCAGCCGTGAAGCACCTCAACCGGGGCGCTGCTTCCCCCGTCACCGCCGTCGCCACCCGCTTCAGTGGTACTACCGTCACCGCCCGCTTCAGTAGTACTACCGTCGCCGCCGTCATTGGAACCGCCGCCACCGGAGCAGCCGGCGAGCCCCATCGTCGCAAGCGCTCCCGCCCCAGCGACGTATTGACGCCGACTGAGCCGATTGTCGTTAGACTGGCTATCGCGTGACATACATAGACAGTGTCGAACGCACCATACTTAACGATTGATATTCATTTACTCGGTATAATAATAAAAATTCTCAGTCGAGGATAGTCACCGAATTCCGGCGATAGATGCCTCCTAGCCCCGGTTTCAGAACTAGCCTGGTCGTCGTCTTCGCACCGTCTGGCTCGTCGTCGCCGAGTCAACTCCGAACTCAGCGCCAGTTAGACGAAGAACATGCACGGGGAACAACATAAACACTGTGAGGCAGCTAACCACGCCAGTCCGAGCCTTGACCGCCGAGAATCCGACCGAAAACGCTCCGTTCGGTATCTCGAATCGGAACTATCTCTCTCTCGGTACCGAACCGACCGTACGGCTATCGTCGCGGAATCCTTCTGCGGTCGGAGTGACTCCCGCTGGTCGAGCTGGCTCGGTCGCTTCCGAACCGCGACATTTCGCTCTCGCAGTCGATTCGACTCGAAGACACGATGCCTCCGCATGGTGAGTATCGGACCGGGCGTGCGAGAGGCGCCAGGACCGAGGCCGACCGACAGCCCGAAACGAGGGAGGAAGCCGTACTCTCCGGTGTAAACAGCTCAGAATCGTAACGAGACCGTATGGGCCCCATAGGTTTTGACATGTTGAACACTAAACCAGCAGACGTAGCCCGGAAGTTTGTACCTAAATATTCTTATAGGTCGTCCGGGATGAAGTCTTGACGGCGGCGCATGCGCTGGCGAGACGAAGCACGGTCGTAGTGCTTCTCCAGAACCGTCTCGCTCACATCTCCTCGGTCCGACAGCACCTCCCGAGGAGTACCGGCATCACGATACGCAGTAATCGAGCCAGCACGGAACGGGTGCGACGAAACCGAGAACGGACACTTGCTCACGTGCTCGATGTACGTCGCATCGCACTCCTCGATATCCCGGTTATCCGGGCAGCCCTCACCGATGTGGCACGGACGAGTCCACTTGTAGCACCACACCCGAATCGTCGTCGTCGACGGCCGGCCGTGGGTCGTCGTAATCAGCGGAGCCCGACCGTACTCGTCGGTCACCCGGTCGCGGTGCGGGCCGTCGATGTACTCCTCGACGACCTTCGCAACGTTCGGCTTCAGCGATACGTCGCGTTCACCATGCGACCCGTTCTTCAGGCCAGTCCCGGTTTCCGGTCGGTGCCGGAAGCACAGCGCGTTGTCCTCCCGGTCGAAATCGGACACGTCGAGCGCCCGCAGGCCACCGAGCCGGCACGACGTTCTCCAGAGAAGCAACAGCGCGACGTGTTCGACGGTCGCGTACTCCCAGCGATTGAGGTAATCGAGAATCGAGCGCGCACGCTCGGCCTCGAGCACAGCATCCGAAACTCCCTCGCCGTCGTCGATTCGAGGAATCCGAATGCGCTCAGCGAGGTCCTCCGAGACGGCGTTAATGTCAGCGATGTAGCTTAGGAAGGTCCGAATCGTCGAGACCTGCCCCTTCATCGTCACCGCAACACACGGGTCGTCGCCCTCGAAATTCTCCTCGCGCTTGAACACGCGGTAGGCGTGAACCGTCCGCAGGTCCACGTCGTTCATGTTCATCACTTCGCCGTCTCCGTGGTCCGGCGACTGGAGCCAGCGGACGAACGATTTCAGCCGGTACCGATGGGACTGAATCGTGTCGGGGGAGAGGTCGTATCGACGAGCGTCGAGGTAGTACGACATCGCCGCCTCCGGGGTAATCGGGTCGAGCTCGTCGCTCATCGAACCACCCCCGAATCGGGTTCACTTCCGGCCCAGTCGCTACGCTTACAACCGCGGTCTGATAACTGATTCATGGCTTCCATTGTGAGGCCGCGGTCCGGGTCGAGGGTGCTAACTTTGGTAGGGTGAGCGCCCTCGAAGGGGACCGTCAGCCGGGTAATCCATTCGAGGGGGCTAGTTAAAGTACTGAGCCATGGCCGCGGAG
>Ga0207754_100146_pt1 | contig 45160 bp, 34 predicted proteins | sample A23E1SouthBayCA_FD_187728 | JGI IMG/M metagenome (GOLD analysis project Ga0207754, IMG submission 187728) | Aerobic enrichment media microbial communities from Eden Landing Ponds, California, USA - A23 E1 (SPAdes) | ecosystem: Environmental > Aquatic > Marine > Unclassified | place: Emeryville...
GTAGCCATCAACGAGAAACACAGTGTCTGAGAGATCGTGTTTCTCGGAAAGTCGATGGAGAAACGCAGCAGCCGGGTCGGTACCATGTCGTCCAAACAATTCGACGTCAAGAATCAGCTTTGTCTCGATGTCTATTGCAGCGTACAACCAAGACCACTCGCCATTGATTTTGACAGCGGTCTCGTCGACCGCAACCCTCTTCGGTTTCGCCTCAGGCGGGTTGTGACCGCTGTCAGCCAGCCGATGTACCCATTGCCAAACCGCTTGGTGGGAGCGTTCAACGCCGAGTAATCGAAGAATTTCTTTTGTCTCTCTGAGTGAACAACCGGTCGCGTGGAGCTGGACGGCGAACGCCCTAACGGGCGTTGCCGTCCGCTCACGCTCCCAAGTTTCTTCTAAATCCACCGCAAAGCACTCGCTGAGCAGGTCTGCGAGCGTCATGACCAATTCACTCAATGACCTGCTCGTTCCTCAAACTGGCTTAACTATAGTAACCGTTAGAATTTTTTACTCAGAGACTGTTGTAGGAGCTATTGAATCATCTCGACGTGATCTCCATCGAGGAATTGCAAGACGCCCTCGACAACGTGGACGGAAAGAAGCCGACTCAACGGCTCTTAGCAGCCATCGCGTACAAGAACGGTGTGACGCAGACCGAGTTAGCCGAGTGGTACGACGTGCAGCGGCGGACGATCTACAGCTGGCTCAAGCGACTCGACACTGACGAGTCGCTTGAGCAAGCCGTTTCCGACGATAAACGGACTGGGAGGAAACGAAAACTCTCAGAATCACAGCAAGAAGAATTTGAAGCAACCGTTCACGAACCCCCCCGCGAGGTCGGGATCGACGCGCCGGCGTGGACGCCGGCGCTCGCCCAAGACTTTCTCGACGAAACGTACGGCGTTGAGTATTCAATCCCGAGTTGTCGGCGGTTGCTGAAAGAAGCGGGATTGAGTTATCAAAAACCGCGCCGTTCAGCCGCCGAAGCCGACGAAGACGAGCAAGAAACGTTCCACGACGAGTTCAAAAAAAGCGGCGGGAGATGGACGCCACCGTAGTCTGTATCGACCAAACCAAGAAATCCGTCCAAGTTGAGCCGCGGGCCGCGTGGTTTCCACGCGGCACACGGCCCTCCGTCGAACTTTCAGGCCAACGCGACTGGACGTGTCTGCTGGGCGCGATCACCGACGACGGTGATCGCTTTTTCTCTCGATTCACCGAGTACGTCACGGCCGAGCACGCGAAACATTTCATTCTAGCATTATGTAAAGAATTCGAAGATGACTTGATCGTCGTCCTAGATGGAGCACCATATTTCCAGGCGTCGGACGTCACGGACCTGGCGGCCCGTGACGACCTCGCCTTCGTGACGTTACCATCGTATTCGCCGGAGCTGAACCCTGTCGAGGAGTGCTGGAGACAACTTCAAGCGGCTCTCAGCAACCGCTTCTTTGACTCGCTCGACGAGCTTACAACAGCGATTGACACCGCTCTCGACCAACTCTCTGTCCCTGATGTGAGCAATTACTTCTAACGTCTACTATAGACAGTGCCCCTTATTCATGTATGTCGAATTATTGAGGAGTCAGTTTCCAATAGTGATTCTCACCACGCTACGCTGAAGTATTTGAGCAGTGCCGGATGGTATTCAACGCTGGCATAATGATAGACTTTAATTTAAATGGTACAATTGAACATCAGCAGAATGCACGTTTCAATAGTCCATATGTTTTTTAGAAAAGACAGCGAAGCATTATGTGATGCCAGACCATTCACTATCTTATCGAATTGCCAGTTCTGTAGTAGATAAAGTTCCTGAAAGATTAGAAGGCATACTCTCGCCATTATACTATACATATAATTCATATTCTGCGGATTGGAATCATAAAAAGCCATCCCTGAACCATGTTAAAAGGGACGGTGCACCAGATCACATCTTATTGCTTGTCATCGACGCTCTCCGGCCAGACGCAGAGCCTAATATTGAGGCAGAGTTCGGGCGTGCAATCACCCCTGGCTCTTGGACGTTCCCAGCTATGACAAGTATTCATACTGGACTGTACCCTCATGAACATGAAGCCATTGCACATACCCACCCTGAAGGAGGCAGCCACGCAATTCCTAAACAATATCAGTCTCGAGCTACCCTCGCTCATGCATTTGAATCAGCGGGTTACTCGACTTACTCTGGTTGCTCATTTATTGTTCCATTCTTAGCTACTAATGGCTGGTACTCAAAAACTAAAGTTTATGATGATAAATCTGCAGAAACTATAATTAGTGATTACATATCCTGGCGAAGCGAGAAAAACAACTCCTTTGGTTATCTTCACTTAGGAGATCTTCATAACCCAATTGAGCCACCCTCTGAGTACTTCGAAAAACATGACATTGATACGACAATGTTCTTGAGTGAATTTGGGAAGTGGACCGATTCTTATGACGGGAAAGCTGAAGCCAAACGGTACCGCCGTGAAAGGATGAAACTCTACTATGCCGCGCTAGATTATGTTTCAGTCCAAATCAATAGTCTCCTGGATAAAATAAAAGACAACACAATGGTAATCATCTGTGGCGACCACGGTGAACCCCACTTTGAACATTGGCAACTTGACCAAAAGATCTCTGATTCAAGACCAAGTTACGGAGTTGGGCATGGAGGAACACCGTTTGACGAATTAGCTCGTGTCCCAGTTAGTGTTCAGATGCCTGATGGAGACTCATTTAATCCAAGTGGAGGCTGGGGTTCTTTGATTGACATACCTGCAACATTATCCGCAGTATCTTTTGAGAAACAACCATTTAATGGGTTTAGTTGGCTATCCAAGATACCAGAAGACCGCGCGGTATTTTGTGAAGGTGCTCGGTATGGCGTTGAGAGAAAAGCAGTCTATCAAGGTGATAAAATGGCGATTCAATCTCAGTCAGATAATGTGGCTTTCGCTGGAAAAGTACAAGAAAAGTGCGGAGTAGATTTTGATTCTAAAATAGATGAAACTGGTTTAATCGACTTGCTACCAGACCAATGGGATGACTTCGATGGCCGTACTGAGACAAGCCAATTCACGAAGTCACAACTTAAAGCGCTTGGATATACGGAATAATGAATATTCTATATTATCTCGGGAACTATCCAAAGCTTTCGGAGTCGTGGGTCAGAAACGAGATTCGAGAGCTGACCAGTCGTGGTCATAACGTAGCAGTATTTTCTCATCACGCACCTGATGATTCTCCAGAGGACTTTGTGGAAATTCCTGTATTCACTCCCCCCGAGCCCTCGATCCAGGGGGTTACTGAACTTAATTTCAAAAAAATATTGACCCCCGAATTTTATAGGTCATTGTCTTGGTCAAATAATCCACTAAGACATGCATATTCGATATATTATGCCAGCTACGCTAGTAGCTATGTCGATTCATTGCCTTTTGATATCGAACACATTCATGGTCATTTTGCCACGCCTCCACAGGTTCCTGCTCAATATCTCTCGCGTTTACTTGGTGTCCCTCATTCAATGATGACACATGCAAATGACTTGTACGAATTTGATCATGTCCCAACACGGCAATTCTTATATCAAAATGTAGACTGTCTACTAACTATTTCTGAGTATAACCGGGAGAAAATGAAAAAAGAATCTAACCACCAGATTGATGTTGATGTGTTACCTGCCTGTTTCGATGCTGACGAATTTGAACCATCAAATGGATTTGTTGGTAACCGGATTGTTTCTGTCGCTCGTCACGTAGAAAAGAAGGGCATCAGTTATGCTATTAGGGCAATCGCAGGACTGGACATCCCTGTGGAATACCGGCTAATAGGTGATGGGCCACAAACAGGGTCCCTTATTAGACTATCAGAAGATTTAGGAATTAGCGATCAGGTGCAATTTTTAGGCCGAGTGAGTAGAGATCGACTTCGTCAAGAGCTTGATGAAGCTCAACTTTTCTTACTCCCCTGCATTGTTGCGAATAGTGGTGACAGAGACGGGATTCCAGTCTCAATTAAGGAAGCAATGGCAATGGGTACACCACCAGTTACAACTAATGTATCTGGTCTCCCAGAACTTGTTGATGAGTCCTGTGGATACTTAGCCACACCAAAGGATGTAGATAGTCTTCAAAAAGCCATTGAAAATGGGTTAACTGAGATCTCAGGTGAGAAGGCTAAGTCTGCCCAAGAACGAATTCAATCACACAGTAGTGACATAGTCGTTGACCGACTTATAGAGAAATTCAGAAACACGGTAGATAAAGAAGATTGACTCATGAATAGCCTATTTCTGTCCTATTTTAAATATTCGGTCCGAATATTCTCACTTAGCTAGAATTGCAAAGTTCTCTCAATTCTTCAAACAAGGATCTAGATACTGTCTCCCAGTTTAGCTGCTCCTCAATTAGATCCTTGGCGTTATCGGCAATAAATTGACGGGTAGACGGATCAACTAGTGCTTGAATTTTTCTTGAAAATTCATCAATATCTGCTTCGAGATAGTGTATCCCCTCTTTTGCTTCAATCCCTCTTGCACCAAATGGGGTAGATAACGTTGGTAGCCCATGTTGGAAATACTCAAGCATTTTAATGTTCACTCCACTCCCTGAAACGATCGGGTTTAGTGCAAGGTTAGATAATTGGTACCAAGGTTCAATATCTTCCACAAACCCGAGCAAATGTAAATTTCCAGGGGTAGTATCTTCATTGAATTCTTCACAAACATTCCCAATTATAATGTACTGTATATTACACTCAGTCTTTTCAGCCATCAATCTAATCTCTTCTACAGCTTCTACATTTGGATAGTGATTATTCCCAACAAAGCAAGCAATAATGTCTGAAGTGGACTTTTCGAAGGGTACCTCCAAGCATTCTGAATTGGGCATTTGCGATTTAGAATAACCTGCTGCTGGGGAAACATGTATATCCCCAACATCATCGTACATGTCTCTGTAGATGCGCTTATCTCGGGAAGACATTGTCACAGTCAAGTCTGATCTCTCAATAGCAAATTGTTCTAGCCTTCGTATATTTGACAGGATTTTTTTTGTCCAAAAGCGAGTATCCAGGTGAGAGTATAATTCATATTCAACATTGTGACTGGAATATACTAATGGAGTATTGTCATCCATTTGCTCTACAATATATGGTACCTGCCAAGGCCGGTCCACGATAACGACATCTGCATCTAAAATATCTGATGACATCTGTTTTCTACCCGTAAACCTCAATATCGAAGACTCCCAAACCCGTGGTGCATCGATTTTATTAAGAATATGCCCTTGGATTGAACAAAAGAGATTACTACTTCGGAACTCTGCATACCCATCAGATATTTTGCACTTATTGCCTCTGTCACTCTTTATTGGACTTGATGAGAACCGGAGGACTTGGTCGTCTTCACCTTTTCCAATCATTAATCCGTGTGAACGGTGTTCTGCACCTCTCGAGGGCGGATAGACTGGGAATGGAGTAACTTGAACAACTTTCATATTAATTCGATAGTCCTGTATTCTCGTAGATTATTGGTTTCTCGGTGATAATCATCATTTTGGATACCTACCTCTCCCATATTTATTAAGTAGACCATCAGCTATGCCAAGTATAAATGGAATGATTGAGTGTTGCTTCCAAATTCGAAAGCCGAGTTCCTCCAAGATCCACGAAGTCATATATGCTACACTCATCCAAGTCATATTCTGATTGAATTCGCGTGCGAATAATATCGCGTTTCTTGGCTTGTAATATGAATACACTTGAGAGAATTGATCGCCAGCGGTTCCCCCCTGATTGTGAATAACTGATGTATTGGTGTCCGTAATCAACTTGTAACCGTGTTTTGTGGCTCTAACTCCAAATTCTAAATCTTCATAATACATGAAGTACTTCTCAGAAAGGAGTCCTATGTCCTTGAATACTGAGTTTCGAAATAAAGTACAACACAATGGAATATACTGATTAGTAATGGTTGATTCCATCTCTTCTGTGATATCTTCGGTGTGATTCGCTGTAGCTGTATCCCAATTTATCTCTCCACTCAAAAACCATGTTGAACCTTCCTTTGCTTCTCGGATTCGAGGAGTTACTCCACCAACATCTGGTGAGGATTCAAGAGTTTTAACTAGCTTGTTGAGTACGAAACGGTCCTGGAACACCACATCATTGTTTAAGATCCATATGTAGTCAAAATCAAGATCTAAAGCCTTGTTTATCCCCAAATTCATACCGCCCGCAAAGCCTCGATTTTCTGTCGTTTGGTAAATATCGATCTCGGGAAAATTTTGATTTATTTTCTTGTACGAACCATCTGTTGAATTATTATCAACAACTACTATATCCAATCCCTTAAATTCTAATTGTTTAAGTGATTGGAGGCATTCACGTGTATCTTCGTAATTATTCCAGTTTAATACTATGCCCATTACACGTGGTCGGGTAGTCATTTAATTCTATTTTAGATATGTGATTCATAGGCCATAAATGTGCCTCTCAAAAAGATGATCAGATAACTCCATAATTGGCTGAATATTATAGCAGTGTCATACTAAAGGCCAACAACAATCTTGTAAATTAGACGCGAAACTAACTTTATAGAAAAATACTATGCACGAATAATTATTCAACGCGACCGTAGATAATGATCAAATCTCGAATCAACTCTCACCCGAAATGTCGATTGTCAAAGATATCCTAAGTCCTTTAATCGCTGCTTGAAATCTTCTTCAGTAGTATCTGCAGCATCCTTGGTCTTGTCTCTTGTAGGCACTCTTTCTTTTGAATCGCTAGCAGTAGTTTGAGCCCACGGTACCCGTTTGAGAGATGGATGAAGAATCCCACCAATATGATTATAAACTCCCCATTCTCCAAATAATTCTCCATGATCTGCGGTGATAACAACCTTATCAGCATTAATATTCTCACGCAATACTTCTATGGAATCGAGAACATGTCGAATATTATCAAGATATGAATTCCAGACATCTTCTTTGTCTGCCCCATTCCTTAGTGCCTGATATGGTCTCTCGTCTCTATCCAATAGCTCGTTATCGTCCATAACTCGACCAATATATGGTGCGTGTGGCTGAAGATAGTGAACAATCATTCGTTCTGGATCAATTTCACGGCCTACACGGATTGCTCTGTCTGTAACTTGTGGTGCATTTGGTGTTCGGTATGAGTTCTGATCCGCAAGGTGGACAACTGGCTCAAAAACTGAGAATTCATCAGTAGTGACCAAGTCACGTTCAACAAACCTATTTAAAAGCTCTTTGTGGGATTGAATCCATGTATCTTTCGTGAATGCGTACTCTAGGAAATCAGGTGAATCAACAAGTACTGACTGGCTCCAGCCATTAGCCGTAACATACGCGGTTCGATTGATCTCTTCACGGTAATCTATTGTGAATGTATTCGCAATCCACTCTTTTGATGTGCTTCCAACAGAGGTTTTGGCATCGACCGTTGATAACCATGGATACTCTGGAGCTACTTCTCGTAGCGCATCAACCCGGCACGCATCCAACACCAGCAGAAGATCCCATTCACTATCGAATATATTGGATCCAATTGGATAGCTTGACGTGAATGTCATCCAGGGAAGAAAGTACAAAGTATATACCTGCTTTACGATGTTAGATTGATAAATAACTCTCCTAAATTTATCTCCTAAACTACTTTTCTCGCTCATGAGGTTATCTGTGTGTCAACACGTATAAAAGATTTTGCTGTGGTGTGCATATTGTAAGAACAAGCTCACAAAGGCATCATACACCTACCACAGTCAACAATAGGTACAACCGTTTGAAAACCCTTCAAGAACGATTGTGGGATCACTCTCACGGGTTGGAAACTCGCCCATGACCAAATCGTTAGACATGATGGTGTAAACTTAACGTAAGCTCAATTTAAGAGATCAGATGTATTATTTAAACCATCAACATAACCCATACTAAGTTGGTACCAAGTGATTAAGATTTTTGAATGCTGTCTCGCGGATTGGTTGATACAATAGCGTGATTGTGGCATAGACTAGTATGCCAACAAATATTCCAACAAATAATTGAAGTAATGAATTCACACCAACTAGTGTTTTAAATCCGAATAATACGCCTGCCATGATTAGTGAAGAGACTGTACACCACCCGATTTGAGAGTATTGGAATTTAATAGATACAAATGATGACAAATAATGTGCATGAAGTACTGTGTTTACTGCAAATGAAAGGGCAGTAGCAACAGCCGCTCCAACAATACCCAATGACAGAATTAGAATCACGTTTAGAATCAGGTTTAGGACCACAGAGATTACCGTTGCCCTTGCAGCTAATCCAGGTTGGTTAAGTGCTTGAAGTGATCGACCAATGATAACATGGATCGATTGAAGTATCTTTTCGCCTGCAAGTATAATCAACACATATGAAGCAATAGTGAACTCCGAGCCAAATACGATCCCCATAATTTCGTCTGAGAAAACTAGAATCCCGAAGAAGGCAGGTATGACAAGAAGCATGGACGGAGTGATTGAGTTGCTAATTACTGACTCAATCTGTTGCTGTTCATTCTTTGAACTCCATTGGCTTACCTGTGGAAATATCGTTGAAGCAACTGCTTGACTGAATAGCATCGTGATCGCGGTAACCCGCCAAGCAGTCTCATACGCACCAACATGTGATTGAGTTAGAAATATCCCAATAATCGCAACATCCATCCAACTATAAAAGTAGCCACCAATTGACGAGACTACGCTATATTTGCTGTAGTTGAATAACGATCGTGCGTTTTTGAATGATGGTTTCTTCAATGAAGTTGTTATTTTTGATAAGCCCCAAATTAGAGTCACCACCATGCCTGCTAACAGACTGTAGATTAATGCTTCAGCATCAAGTCCAGAACTTACTAGCAGGAAGCCACCACCTACCCAAGTAATTCGTCGAATAATATTTAACTCGGCTGTTTCTCCTACGCGAAGTTCCCCTTTCAATACAGAGACAGCTAACTGGGCAGCTTCTTGTAAGATAATTGCAAGAGCCAGATACACAGCAAAATCACCGCCAAGATAACTATTAATTCGCTGTTCAAAAATAGTAATCGACAATATGATTAAAGAGATTGGAATGAGTTTGAGGATGATTGCACTTGATAAGTACTCACCGGGCTGAATTCCTTCACTAATTCGTTTTTCAACAGCACCACGTAATCCGAAATCAGCCGGAATAGCAACTATACCGAGTAAAGCTTGGAACAAAAAGAACACACCCATCTGTGATGCGCCCAATTCTCGGGCAAAAAAAGTGATTCCCAAGAATTGGAGGCCTGCTCCAAAAATATTGGCTATGAATAATTTGATACTTGAGCGAGCAAGATCCATCGGTTAGCCTCCATTAGTAATCTTACTGGATTCATGTGGATAAAAATGCATTGGAGATTGACTTTGTTATTAATAATTGAGTTTATTATTCACTACAACCCTTGGGTACTCCGTGTGATAGTGAACTGACTCTTGTTTAAGTCTAGCAGCTCTTGACTGATCCACGACCAAGTCGTTACTCAACCTGATAATGATTAGATATTAACGTTAACCACTACATCTATCACGTGCGAATTGTATCCCTAGGAAAGATGCCCAACATCCACGACGTCGAAGTCCGCGACCTCCAAGTCAACGCCGATCAACGTGGCCACTTGGTCGAAGTCTTCCGAAGCGACTGGGACGAATACGAAATCGACCCGGAGATGTCCTACTACTCGATGACGTACTCCGGAGTCGTCAGGGCCTGGCATCGCCATCTCGAAGGCCAGATCGACCACTTCGTCTGTCCGAAGGGCCGCATCACGGTAGGCATCTACGATGACCGCGAAGACTCGTCCACGCAAGGTGAACTTGACACGTTCGTCATCGGCGAGCATAACCAGCAGGTCATCCGTATCCCCGGTGACTGCTGGCACGGATTCAAGGCTATCGGCGACGAGCCGTCGCTCCTCATCAACTACCCGACGAACCTCTACGACTACGAAGACCCTGACGAAGAACGAATCCCGTACGACGACGATCGCATCCCGTACGACTGGAACGCTGAGATTCACGGCTGACGTTACTCAGCGTATCCCAGGTCGGACAACTGCTTTTGAACGTCGTCAGATAGTTCAACAGATGAACCAGTGGCACGATCTCGTGGGACCTGATTCATCAGACGCGATTTACTCTCTGGGTCATCAATTTGCTCACCAGTTTCGAAGTCAATAATGACCGAGCTATCTGTTGTTGGGACGTAGATGAGATGCTCATCCCCCTCAGTAATGCTAATCTGGTTTGGTCCGTAGGCAATCTCTTGGGAAAGTAGGACAGACCCTTCCGGCGAAGGCTCTTGCAACGGTTCTCCATCAAAATCAACATTTACTGTGGCACCCATCTCTGAGAGAATTGTCGGAACGATGTCCGTCGAACTCTGACGTGTCGTAGACCCAGAAATCGATTCGAGGTTGGTTATAATTGGAACTTCGAGAACTGGAGGGACGAGTGCGTGACCGTGACCAACACCACTGATACCTCTAGAGTCCTCGAAGTGTTCTTCTTCGAATGATTTGTACTCCCAAAACTCCTCGCCGTGGTCACTTGTGATGACGACGATTGTATCGTCTAGTTCAGCTAATCCACCGAGAGCGCGCTCAATCTCTTCGTCGACGTAGCGAAGAAGCGTATCATACAGCAGCCCTCTTGCGGAACGATACCGTTCGAACTCATCGTTCTGAATATCTCCAGAGGTGAAGCGCCAGCGATCGATTCCGTCTATATCGGGTATTTCACTGAAATATTCGGTGTTTGGATCGTGTAATGGTTCGTGGAGGTCACCCAGCTGCGCATAGCTGAACTTCGGGCCAGGTGTGTCATTCCACCATTGCTGTATCTCTGAGAGAACATCCTCAGCATCTGCATCGTGACGTCGCTTTACAGACTTGAACCGTCCCTCGATGGGGATCGCCGCGGTACCGACCGCGGTAATAAACTGGGTCTCGTATCCCACCGAATCAAGCAACTCAGCAAGAGTGGGAACACCGTCTTGAATACCGTTCGGTGGATTACTCAGGTCCTGGTTTCTAGAGGAGTCATCTTGGTATACTGCACCGTGATTGTGGGGGTGAAGACCAGTGAGAATAGAGGGAACTGAGCTAAACGTCCACGGTGCCGCAGCAATTGCTGGAGAGTATGAATTGAGAGAGTCAAGAAAGGGAGTCGTTTCGCGATGGTACCCAGATACTGAGAGCCTATCATCACGGAGACAGTCGATAGTAATGACGAGGATGTTCTTCTTATCGTCCACATCAATCATTGAAGAACGTCCACCGTCTCGCAATTCGTATGCCATTCGACTCCGAAATTGTCGAACTTTTTCCAGACCAGTCTTCCCAATCTCCTTAATCATTGAAATCTCGTTTCTGGGGAAGATTTATAAGATTTTGCTACAGCTAATTTCACTAACTAGTTCGAGCAAGCGAACCATACTTGAGTCAGTATGATAACACCACAGACACACTCATGAAAGGCGTACTTCTCTCAGGAGGCACAGGCTCCCGTCTCCGACCCATCACCCACACTGGGCCGAAGCAGCTCGTCCCAGTTGCGAATAAACCCGTCCTCGAATACGCGGTTGAGGATCTCAAAGAAGCCGGTATCACCGAAATCGGTGTCATTCTGGGCCACAAGGGCCGCGAAGAGATCCAAAGCCTCCTCGGCGACGGCTCGGACTACGGTGTCGAGATTACCTACATCGTCCAAGGCAACCCCCTCGGACTCGCCCACGCAGCGGGCTGTGCGAAAGACTTCGTCGGCGACGACGACTTCGTGATGTACCTCGGCGATAACATCCTCAAAGAGGGCGTCGTCGATCTCGTCGAGAGCTTCGAGTCGGGCGACTTCGGCGCGGGCATCGCCCTGCAAGAAGTTGACCACCCACAGCAGTTCGGCATCGCGGACGTCGACGACCAAGGCAACGTCACCCAACTCATTGAGAAACCGGACGAGCCGCCGACGAATCTCGCACTCATTGGGATGTACGTCTTTTCGCCTGCGGTATTCGACGCTATCGAGAACCTCGAACCCTCGTGGCGTGGCGAACTCGAAATCACCGACGCCATTCAGTCACTCCTCGAAGACGGCTACGCGATTGACTCACACGTCGTCGAAGGCTGGTGGAAAGACACTGGCAAGCCCGAAGATATTCTTGAGGCGAACCAACTCGTCCTCGAAGACAAGTCGCTCCGAAAGCGCGGCACCATCGGCGACGATGCGACCGTCGATGGTCGCGTCGAACTCGCCGAATCGGCAACTATCGAAGACGGTGCGGTCGTCCGTGGCCCGGTTTCCATCGCAGATGGCGCGGTCATCAAGGAAGGAACGTACGTCGGCCCGTACACCTCCGTCGGTCCGGACTCGACACTCGAAGGCGTCCACATCGAGAACTCGGTCGTCATCGGGGAGTCGGACATCAACACCTCCGGTCGCATCGTCGATAGCCTCCTCGGGAAGGGCGCGAACATCGGCAGCGCGGACGACTTCCTCCCCGAGGGTCGTCGTCTCGTCGTCGGCGAGAACTCCCAACTGAAACTCTAACCATGCACATCATCACTCACGCCTGCACGCAGTGTGGGACCGTCGTCTCAGCGAACGAACTCGAATCGAACCGCGTGATGAAGTGTCCCGGTCTGGACTGTGAAAACGTCCTCCGCTTTACGGACCTCAACCAAGCCGACCAGGAGCACTTCCTCGACAACAAAGCCAGCTACGAGCTGTAATCGCTGAACGCGGATTCGAGCGCCGCGAGGTCGGCTTCCAACGCCGGTTGGGGCCGCCCAAGTTTGCCTTCTACGCTCGACACATCCAGACACGAGCGCCGCGGCCGTGCCGCCGGGCGGTCGAGATCAGCCATGACTGATGACTCGGTTAGCGCCGAATCACCACCGACCACCTCGCAAATCTCTTCGCCGAACTCGTAGGGCGTGACGGCCGACCGACTGGCGACGTGGTACGTCCCCGAAGCGCCCGCTTCAAGCAGTTCCAGCGTCGTTGTAGCGACGTTGCCAGCCCGACTGGGCGTCATCATCTGGTCAGTGAACAGTGGGACGGTGTCGCCCACAGCGAGCGTCGAGGCGACCCATTGGGGAAAGCCAACGAGGTCGCCCGTATCGCCGCGTGCGCCGTAGACGAACGAGAGGCGGAGGATGAGGGCACCAGCATTCACCTCACGAACGGCGTGTTCACCATCGAGCTTCGAGCGGCCGTACTCCTGTATCGGCGCTGTCTCGTCGCCTTCCTCGTAGAAAGAGTCTGTCTCGCCGTCGAAGACGTAATCCGTCGAGTAGTGTACGAACGTGATCTCTCGTTCACGACACACGGCCGCGAGGTCCCCCGGCGCGGTTCCGTTCACCGCAGTCGCTAACTCCGGATTTGCTTCACAGCCATCAACGTCAGTATAGGCGGCGCAGTTGATGACGACGTCAACGTCGTACTCCTCGAGCAACGCAACGACTCGCTCAGTCTCCGTAATATCGACTTGGTGGAGCGGGCAGTCGAAGGCAGGTTCCTCGGAGTGATACCCACCGACAACCTCGTGGCCCTGCTCGCGGAGTGTCTGGACGACGACACTCCCGAGCAAGCCGTTAGCGCCGGTGATGAGTGCGTACATGTACTCGTTGTGTTGATGAAAATGTAAATATATGCTGCCTCTGTTGGTGACATATGGACGTACTCGTTACTGGTGGTGCCGGATTCATCGGTTCGAACTTCGTGCGGTATCTGCTCGATAACGGCGACGATTCTGTCGTCACGCTCGACGCGCTCACCTACGCCGGGTCGCGTGACAACCTCGCCGGCTATCTCGATCACCCGAACCATCGGTTCGTCGAGGGCGACATCCGCGACCGCGAGCTCGTCGACGACCTTGTGGCCAATGCGGACGTCATCGTGAACTTCGCCGCGGAGTCGCACGTCGACCGCTCCATTGGCGGGGCAGAACCGTTCGTCTCGACGAACGTCCAGGGGACCCAAACGCTCCTCGACGCCGCGCTCGATGCGGACATCGACCGATTCCTCCAGATCTCGACTGACGAAGTGTACGGCGAAATTCACGAGGGGAAGTTCACTGAGGACGACCCGCTCGCGCCGCGAAATCCCTACTCGGCGACGAAGGCCGGTGCGGACCTGCTCGTCCAAAGCTACCGGGAGACCCACGACCTACCCACGCTCATCACGCGGACCTGCAACAACTTCGGCCCGCGACAGCACCCGGAGAAACTCATTCCGAAGTTCATCCAGCGCGCCGCGAACGGCGAGACGCTCCCGGTCTACGGTGACGGCTCGAACGTCCGCGAGTGGATTTACGTCGAAGACAACTGTGCAGCTCTCGATGTCGTCCTCCGTGAGGGAGACATCGGCGAGGTGTACAACATCGGCAGCGGCGTCGAACTGTCCAACCTCGAAACCACGGAGAAGATTCTCGAAGCCGTCGGCGGCTCAGAAGACCAAATCGAGTTCGTCGAAGACCGCGCGGGTCACGACCAGCGCTACGCCATCAACGCGACGAAGACGAAGGCACTCGGCTGGGAACCCTCGTGGAGCTTCGAAGACGGGCTCGAAGCCTGCGTCGACTACTACCTCGGCGACGACGAATAGATGACCGGCCAGCACGACCAGACGGGCGAGTCGGACACGTGGATTCCGGACGACGAGTGGGAGGCAATCGTCGCGAACGTCCCACTCGTGTCTGTCGACCTCGTGATTCGCCACGAGGGCGGCGTCATCCTCGGCCTCCGTGAGAACGAACCCGCGCGTGGCGAGTGGTTCGTTCCCGGCGGAACCGTCTTCAAAAACGAGACGTTGACAGATGCTGTCCACCGCGTCGCAGACGAGGAGTTAGGCGTCGACGTGACGATCGAGTCGCGGCTGGGCACGTTCGAACACTTCTACGACACCTCGGAGGTCGATGGCATCGGCTCGAAGCACTATCTCGCGACCGCGTTCGAGGTGACGCTTGACGACGATACCCTCCAGGTGGACGCCCAACACAGCGAACTGAAGGTTTTCGAGCCGCCGTACGAGGATCTCCATCCGTACGTCGAGCGATACCTCCAAGCGCTCGATTGAGAACCGCAGAAGCAACGTGTTTTCAGTAGTTGATGGGAACGCCACGAGAGAAGCGAAACCCGGTGCTGGGTTACTCGCCGACCGACCCCAACAGGAACGACCCAAAGACCATCTGCAACCCAATCACGACGGCCACGGTCGCCACAACATCAGCAACTGCGATAGGCAACGCACTGAATCCACTCGTCACCCACGTAACGGCTAGGAACCCACCGTAGGCCAGCCCACAGAGCAACACGACAGACCCAATCGTCGCCCCTCGTTCTAACGAAATCCGCTCCGTGAACCAGGTCGTAAACGGATCGCTAGCCCCCCGAACCGGGTCAGACGAAACCGTCGAGAAGGCCCCGAACAGCATCAACTGGAACCCGGCCAACGTCAACAACCCACCACCGATGCCGGTGTGAATCCCGAACGACGCACTCCCAATCTCGATACCACTCCACGCCAGCACGAGCGACAACACACCAATCACCGAAAGCCCGAACCCGGGCGCCGAGAACAGATACCCCGGCGCGTTCACGAGCATGAACCGAACGTGTCGCCAGCCGTCGGGGAAACTCTCCAGGTTCGCCTCGCCCTCGCGGGGATGGTAGGTAATCGGCTTCTCGGCGATCTCGAGATCCTTCGCGCCGGCCTCCATGATCATCTCCGAGGCGAACTCCATGCCCGTCGACGAGCAGTCCATGGTCTCCCAGGCGTCGCGACTGAACACGCGCATTCCCGAGTGCGCGTCGCTCACGCCAGCGCCGTAGAACACGTTCAGGAACTTCGTCAACAGCGGGTTCCCGACGTGTTCGTGCAGCGGCGGCATCGACCCGGGGAGGATTTCACCTTCGAGCCGCGAGCCCATGGCCATGTCGGCCTCGCCGGAGCGAACCAGATTCAACAGCTTGGGCAGCTCCTCGAAGTCGTAGGTGCAGTCGGCGTCGCCCATGGCGATGTAGTCGCCGCGGACGCGCTCGAAGGCGTAGAGGTAGGCGTAGCCGTAGCCCTTGCCGTCGGGCTCGATGACAATCGCCCCATTCTCTGCCGCAATCTCGGGCGTGCGGTCGGTCGAGCTGTCCGCGACGACGACCTCGCCGTAAATCTGCATGTCTTCGAGGGCGGCTTTGACCCACTCGATACACTGGGCGATGCCACCTTCTTCGTTGAGGGTGGGCATCACGACCGAGAGGGTGGGTGCGATATCACTGTCTGCGGACAGAAGTAGCTCGTCACCGCTGAGGTGGATGTCCGAGGCAGACTGCCCGTTTGTCGCTCTCTGCTGTGGAGCGTCTACGGGGGGTTCTGATTGGGATCTCGTGCTCATTTACTGGATTCCTCCGTGTCACTAGTGGGTGTGTCTGCGAGGGGCGGCAAGCGTACACACTCCGAGTTGACGCGTACTATCAGATAGACGAAAGCACACCTATAAAGAATTTGGCCTCTTACGACTTCCAGGATATCCTAGGACTTACGAGACCTCTATAGTGAGAGCCACGGACCAAAGAGTTCAACCGTAACACTCACCGATGTGTCATCAAGAAGTCCGTTTCTTCCCACGACTGTCCAGGACGGTTCGAGGGTGGACACGCGCTGCGACGCCGAGGCTGAGCGGTCGCCGGGCCGAACTCGCACCGAGTCGTCGGTGTGCGTCGAGTGCGGTACAACCGCCTGATGACGGCGTGTCGCTAGTGGTCTCCCGCGACGGACCGGTGCGTTTGGGACCACAGCACTAACGGACATATGGCTGTTTTACCTAGCTGCCGTTACTGCTCGTCGACACGCTCGCAAAAAAGTCGTCAGTGGTTCGCTCAGCCGTTGTACGTCCAACTCTGGAGCGTCGAAGAGCTGGAGCCGGAGTCGGAGGTCCAGATAACGCGGACCGTTTCGCCGGAGTCGAACGAGCTGCCGTTCGCAGTGACGGTAATCGAGCTCCCTGCGGTGATTTCGGTTGCTGAACCGTCGATGTCCGCCCAGGTGTTGCCGTCGTCACCCACGGGCCCCGAGATAGTGACGCTGTCTGCGTCAATCGAGGTTCCGCTTTCGTGAGTGATCGCGAGATCACCCGAGGAGCTGTTGTAGTCGAAGTCGAAACTCGCTTGCGGCGACGTTTCGCTGACTTGGTCGCCGAGACCGAGGACGAACGTGCCGATGACGGTCGCGAGAATGACCGTAATCGCGACCATGAGAATCACGCCGATAACCGGTGAGACGGCGGAATCGTCGTTAAAGAGAGTTGTGAGTTGCATTGGAAGTTCCTGCGCCCGGACAGGGAGTGGTCGACGTGCGATGCCGACAGTCGAAGCGACGTTCCGTTCGGCGCTCGTCGACGATGTGACCCACCTGCGGGGCTTAGATAGCCATTCAAACGGCTTGCTATTAAAAGCAGATTGAGCAATCGTAACATAGCACGGGCGGTCTGCACCGGGTCGTCGCGGGCCGGCCGACGCGCGCGGCCGCCCACCAACGTCAATCGGTGGCGCTTCATCCGTTGTCGCAGTCACCACGCACGCGACCGCATCGGCAACGAGCGAACACTGTGTGGAGACACTTTGACGGCCAAAACTCTCCGATACAGATGTATTATCTATCTCTGATAAATAAAACCGGACTCCAAATTAGATATCTAGATTTATTCCAAAATATAGATTTTAAATGCGAATACTTTCTGAAAACGTACGTTATATGGAAGGATGTGCAGTAAAATTCGAATATCTGAACTCTCTGCCCCTACCCTCCTGCTGTGAATTATATCTAAGATTCAATCATATCCAAAATTAGTCTGGACATTTACTATTTTCACCACGGCCGACGTGCGACGCGAGATGACTCGTCGGTCGCCTAGCCAGTCGTCTCGGCGGGAGACCCACAACGCGCGGGACCGGCCCCGGTTGCGGTGAGAAGGGCGTCAGTCGGCGTCGTTCTGTTCCGTTCGGTCAGCCACTCCATCCCACGCACAGAGTTGCAGCGCGTTCCGGAGGTGGAAGTCTTTCTCGTCGGGATCGTCCGTTTCGAGCGCTTTGTGGAGGTGATTTTTCGTCTGCTCGACGAACCGGGACGGCCCACTCATCGCTGTGACGCCCCCATATCAGTCGTTCCCTGCCCAGGGACATCCCGAGTACCGCGACGTACCAAATTGTACAACCCAACCATCATGTCTAATAGCTAATCTAATCTAAAAAGTGTTTCTAGACCGTCTACCTCTTATGTGGTGTCGCCTCGGCGCGCCTTGATTCAAGCCGGGGTACTGATAATTCTGCGACACGAAGACGCGAGGACCCGACTCCCGGTCGGCTTGAGACAGTTGAACTGAGATTCGGTCCGAGTTGGCCGAGGAACTCCGACCGTAGTACTAGTCTCGGGCGAACCCGACCTGGTAGTAATCGGGCGTTTCGGGGCAGTCTTTTTTCTTTCGCGTCCAGCGGTACGTGCTGTCCGTGTCGATGCTGTTGTCTCGCGTGTAGATTCGGAGTCGTTCCCCTTCGAGCGGACCGCTCTCGTATTTGAAGTTCCACCACGGGAACGGGAGCGCGCCGCCTTTCCCCGGGGGGAACCGGCCGCCTTGGCCGTTACACCGGAACGGAAGCGAGTCATCGCGACAGGAGCCGTCGGGCGTCCGGTTGTCGCACGTTTCGGCTTCGAGAATGACGAACGACTCGTCCGGGTAGTACTCGTCTTCCTTGACGACCGCTTGGCCGCCTTTGCCGTTGGCGGCTGCTGTCCCCGTGGCGAGGAAGAGCGCTCCCGCACCGGCTGACGCTTGCAGTACCCGTCGGCGCGAGACCCCATCGGAGCCAGATGTCTCCCGGTCAGCCGCCGACGTATCCGGCGAATTTGACAGTGGCATCATACAGCCCACTCGGACGGCGCTAATCAAGATTCCGTCAGACAGCTGTTCGCTGGCTGTCGTGTCGAGTTCGACGCCATATTTATAATGATTGTTGATGAATTATACGGTGGGGATCGCAACAGATGTACAACCAGCACGGGGGAGTGCCTGACGACGAACAATCGACACAGCAAGTAATCCAACCGGCGGAGATTAACGCGGCTGAGCACTACATCTGTAGTCTCATCGGTCTCGTCACCGTAGTCGGTGTAGTCGTCCTCTTCACCCCGATTTTAGTCGCACTCACGCGACCCTTCCAGCAACTGTCGGCTACCGCCTTCGTCTTCGTCCTCGCGACGGTCTGGTTGCTCGTCTGGCTGGGGACGGAACTGGTCTGGGAATGGCAAACCGGACGACTCTTCCCCTGAGCCGCTTTTCGGCTAATCTCTGTCGTGAGCGGCGGGAAAGCGCGCCGACATCGGCCACTTATCAACCATTCATCAATTCAACCGACCCCCCACACCGAGTATTAGGCTGGCCTAAAAACCGATGGCTTTTTATTTATTTAGGCAAGCCTAAAGTCTGCATGACAGCGAAAATCGACCGCGAAACGGGCGGAATAGTTGGCTTAGTAATGCTTCTTTGTTTACTCACGGTCGGAAGTGTCGTGGGTGCTGCGGCAGCGGCACCCGCGCATACCGCCGTTACCGGAGTGAGTATCTCCGAGGAGGACCCCGAAACTGGCGACCGTATTATAATTACACCGACAATTAGTCATTCTGGGTCGGGGAGCGGTAGCTTCGAAGTCACGGAGGTAACGGTGGAGGACAGTTCTGGAACGAAACATAGCGAAGCGAACCAAATCGGCGTGCTCGGCGCTGGCGACACCGCCGAAGTGCCGGTGAGCGCGCGCTTCGCCACCGCCGGCGATAAGCGACTGACCGTCCACGTCCGCGGCCGCTATTACGACTCCGACGGTGCGACCTCGGAAATCGTCCACCTCAAGCATCCGGTGTTCGTCACGGTCTCGGAACCGAGCACGTCGACGACGGTTCCGCCCCGCGTCCACATCGAGACGCACAACGCAGTCGCCGAGACTGACACCACCGTGACCGTCACGGTGTCGAACGGTGACGACGAGGCGCTGACGGACCTGTCGCTTCGACTCGACTCGATTGACGGCGAAATGCAGAGCCGGACCGCGATCACGCCGGTTCTCGCCGCGGAGAACTCGACGACCTACGAGTTCACGGTCGAACCGTCCGAGGCGGGCGAAACCGCGCTCAAGGCGACGCTCCGCTACAACGACGGCGAAACCGTCGAAGCGTTCGACGCCGTACAGGTCGAGTCGCTTCGGGACGACGTGTCGGTCTACGCGACCGCGTTCGAGGAAAACGAGACGGTCTCCGTTCGGTACCGCGTCACCAATCACGGGAACGCACCCATCGACAACGTCGTCATCTCGGGCGTGTCGGACGAGTCGCAACTGCCGACCACTACGCTCCAGTCGGTCGGTGCCGCGACCTCGGAGACGGTCGTCGTCGACGTGAACGAGCGTCCGTCGGACACCGCAACGGTCGCGGCGACCTACGACATCGGCGAGACGACTGGCCGGGCGACGCAGTCGGTGCAGTTCGATTCGTCGGCAAGCGCCTCGGGCACGAACGCGCTCACCGTGAACCTCGGTAGTGCGGACCCCTCGAACTCATCGACGTTCCTGCTCAGCGGCTTCTTCGGTGGGCTCGTGATGACCGCGCTGTTGTTCACTGGTCGCCGGTGGGTCCGAGACGACTGAGCGCTGTGCCCGTACACCCCCGTCGGTCGGTCCCCGCTGTCCCTCCCGTCGCCGTGAGACCCTTCTTGCCGACAGCAAGCACTCCCGACAGTCATTTCGCGTAACGTACTCGCACTAGTCGCCAGTACCGCGTGTGCTGTCGGACTCAGCGATAAATCCGATCAGCGAGGTGCTCTTGAATCTCGCTGTTCAGCTGTTCACCGTCGACCGAGCCGGTCGTCGCTTGCCGAAACAGCACCCCCGCCACGAACGTGATGATATGCTCGCTGGTCCGCTCGGGGTTCACCGGCTTGAACTCGCCCCGTTCGATGCCTTCTTCGATGGTCTCCGTGAGCCGCCGTTTGACCCTGGTCTCCGACTCGGTGAAAATCGAGCGGTAGTCCGGGTTCGAAGCCGACTGCGTTCGCAACTCGACGTACGTCTTCGCGAGCTGTGTCAGTTCGGCCTCTGGCTGGCAACTCACCGGCTGCGCCGCGACGAACAGGGTCAGAAACCGTTCGAGCTCTTCGCGCGGTGTCGTGTCCTCCTGTTCGAAGATTTTCGCGAGGAACCGTCGATGCACGACGTCTAAGAGTTCCGCCAGTAACGACTCTTTGTTGTCGTAGTAGTGGTAGATAACCGACTTGCTAATACCGACTCGGTCGGCGATTCGCGAGATGGAAATGCCGCTGTAACCGGACTCGAGTAATATCTGGTGGGTCGCTTCGAGGATCGCCTGTTGTGTCTGATGGCGATCGGAGTCTACTGAATCCGAGAAGTTCGTCATGAATTCTGAAATCGTCAGCCCGGAGGGTCTACCGTACGTAGTGTCGAAGCGTACTTAACGGTGTCTTTGGCTGGGGTCGACCGCCGTGTGCCGACCGCGCGTCTCTCCGTTACGCGTCGTCCGAAGCATCTGCGTCCGCAACGGCATGGAGCGCGGTCAACTGTGCGGTCGGGTCGATTCCGCCGAGGAGGACTAACACGCTGAGAGCGTCCGCATCCGGCCGCGGGTCGTCGCCGTTTCGAATCTCCAAACTCCCCGTCTGGTCTTCGATCCAGCCTTGGTTCTGGCTGATCGCGTCTCGGTTGAGCCACGCCGGCCGCCCGGTGATAACGAGCAAACCGCGCGACGCCGACCCGATATCACAGGAGAGCGTCAGCTGTCCGCGGACGGCCTCTCGCGTCTGTGTCGTGATTCGGTTGAGCGATTCGATCTGGTCGACGGATTCGGTGTCGTCACCGACGAGTCGCTTGAGACGCCCCACCACGCTCGTATCGCGCGGCGGGAGCGGGCGCTCGGAATACCCCAGCGTTGCGAGTCCGCCACCGCGGAGCGTGTTCATAATCTCCGAGGCGTCGACGACGCTCGCGCCGACGTCGTCGGCGGTCGTGACCTCGCCCGCCGCGAAGAGCGTGCCGAGACGGCGTGCGAGTTCCGCGTTGAGCGTGTCGTACGTCTCGTCGGAGATCGGTTCGTCGTCGTCTTTGACCCACGCCGCCGTGTCGAAGCCGAAGACGTGGTCGGTCTTCGACACGAGTTGGCGGAGCGACCGCAACGTGTTCGACGCGCGCTGTTGGTCCGTCGTCGAGGTCGAAAAGACGGCGACCCCGTACACCGGCTGGTCGTACACCTCGGAGAGCCGCTCGGCGAGCACCGCGGCGGTCGGGCCGCCGGTCCCGCCGCCGAGACCGGCACAGACGACGAAGGCGTCACTCGCTGCAATCGGCGCGTCGTCGGTCGGTTCGAGGAGTTTTCGATGCTCGTCTGCGGCGGCGGCAGCGCCGCGCTCGGCGTCACCGTCGAAGCCCTGTCCGTTGGTTTCGGTCGCACCGAACAGCACGCGTGCGTCTTCGGGAATCAGCTCTAAGGCGTCGAGGTCGGCCGCGGTCGTATCGCAGGCTGCCGCGCCGCTGATGAAATCCGGCTTGCGCTGTCGCTCGTACTGTAACAGTTGTTCGACGACTCTCCCTCCTGCCTTCCCTGCTCCAAAGCAGAACACGTTCATGTTGTCTGCTCTGCGACGTACCGAGCGAAAAAAATCCCGGTCTCTCGCGGCTTCGCGCGACGCCCCGTCGGGACTCCGGGACGTGCCGGCGGTTCGGCTTTCAGCGTAAGCGTCGCCGGGGTTACACCGCACCGTCGGCGCCGTCCGGACCGCTCGCCGCGTCGGTCGACTCGGCGTTCTCGCCGTGGACGAGTCGCGCCCAGACGACGAGTGCCGGCGGTAAGACGACGAGCGATGCCACGTACGAGTACAGAATCGAGACTCCGGTCAGGAGTCCGAACTGACCCAGAATCGGCGTAATCGCGATGACGAGCACGCCGATTCCGGTCACCGTCGTCAGCATGCTGCCGGTCAGCGCACCGCCGGTCCCGCGCACCGTGTCGGTCAGCGCGGCGAACACGTCGGTTCCCTCGTCGTACTCCTCAGCGAAGCGGTGGACGAGGTGTGCGGAGTAGTCGATGCCGAGACCGATACCAATCGATAGAATCGTCCCGGTCATCACGTTGAACGGGATGTCGAGATACCGCATCGTCGTGGCGATAGCGGCGACGGTCACGACGATTGGGACCAGATTCACCACGCCGAGCGAGGGCCGCCCTTCCAGCAGGGCGTAGATGAGGACCAGGAAGACCGCCGAGCCGGCGAGTGCGAGCACGAGGCTGATGAACGCCGACTGGGCGATGACGTCGGAGACGGCTTTCAGGATGACGACGTTCCCGGTGGCGGTCGCTTCCACGCGGTAGCGGTCCGCGACCGTACGCGTGTCTTCGGTCACGTCGGCCTGGCTGGCGTCGGATTCGACCGCGTACTCGACGCGCGCGGAGGTGTAATCGTCGGTGATGTAGTTGAGCGCCTGATCGCGGGCCGGCGACGCGAGGAGCGCATCGTATATCTGCTTGAGGTTGTCGTCGGGGATGCCGTTCGCGTCGCGGTCGTTCCGCGCGACGAGCGCCGCGAACTCGGGGTCCCGCTCCGCGTAGCTCTGGATGACGGTGACGATGCTCGTCTCCCGCGCGTGGCCGTCGTCGACGACGAAGCTGTCGGGGGGGCTGTCCCCGGCCCGCCATATGGACTCTAAGGTACCACCGTCCGTGAGTGACCCCCGGACATACACCGTCGTGACGTCTTCTTCACCGGTTTGGAAGTTGTCTTCGAGGAAGTTCGTGGTCTCCGTCACGGTGTAGTCACGGGGTTGTAGCTGTTGGGGGAACAGTTCGAGATACTCCGGGTTGTCCTCCGGCGGGAGGAACGAATCCTGCGTGAAGCGACTGTCGACGCCCGACCCGTAGTACCCCATCCACGCGGTACTCACGACCAGCAGGACGAGGAACGCCTTCGGAGCGAGACGCGCGATGTGAATCCCGACCGGGAGAACCTTCCCGAGGACCGTGTCTTCCGCACCGAGTGGCTCGGACCCGAACTCGGGGAAGCCGACCCGCTCTCGGAGGCTGTCGAGATACACCTTCGCCGCCGGCAGGAAAATGCCGAAGATGAAGAAGGTAAACACGATGCCGACGGCCGCGACGATACCGAAGTCGCGGATGGGCCCGAGTTCGCTCGACGCATTGGCCGCGAAGCCGATGACCGTCGTTCCCGTCACGATAGTGAACGCGACGAGAAGTTGGTCGGTCGCCGTCCGCATCGACTCGTGGATGCCGAAGCCCTCGGACCGCTCTTCGCGGTAGCGATTGATGGCGTGAATCCCGAAGTCGATGCCGACCGCGAGGAGAAGCGGCGGCACCGCGATGAGCATCTGTGAGAAGGCGATTCCGGCCAAGCCCATGAAGCCGAACGTCCAGAGGACGGCCATCGCCAGCGAGATGACCCCGATCAGGAGGTCGATTGGGTCGCGGTACGCGAACACCAAGAAAAACAGGATCAAGACGACCGCCGCCGGCACGACGAGTGCGAGCGAATCGCCGATGACCGAGGAGAACTCCTCGGAGAGGATTCCGCTCCCGAAGACCCGGATATCCCCGCCGACGGAGCCGACGATGAACTCGGCGTGTCGTTGAATCTCCGTCAGCGGACTGTCGCCGCCCGTCCCGGCCGAGTCGGACACCTCCGTCGTGAGCGAGTGCGTGACGATGCCGATCGTCGCGGACGCCGACGCGGAACGCGCGTTGAAGTCCTCGCTCAGACTCGACCGAACCGACGGGTTTTGTTCGACGGTGACTTGGACTGCGCGGTCGATCTCCGTCGGCGTCGCCTGTTCGACGGCGTCGATCTCTTCGTCGATGGTTGTCGCCGAGGGGTCTATGGCTCTGGCGACGGCGCGGGCGACGCTCGTCGTCTGTACGACGGATAGCTCGGGATTGGCCTGCAACCGCTGTTGGGCCTTGAGCATCCGGAGTAGCTCGGGCTTCGACAGGACGTTCGACCCCGATTGGATGAGCTGTGTCGTACCGGTGTCTTCCTCGAACGTCACCCGCTCGAAGTTGTCGTTGACCTCTTCGAACGCTTGGTACGCGGCGACATCTTCGGTAAACTGACTGGTTCCAGACGAGGTTCCAGACTGTCCGAGTCCGGCGGAAAACCCCGCCGAAAGCAGTAAGAAGACGAGGAGCACCGTCTTCGGCTGGTCGACTATCCAGCCGTCGACGACGTCGATGTAGTGCTGGTAATCGATCTGGAGGTCCATTAGTTACTCGTCCGTGTTGAAGCGCCGCCAGCCGAACACACCGAGCACGCCGATAACGATGACTGCACCGACGATTAGTCCGACCGGGAGGCCGCCGCCCTCTGACTCGATTACTTCGATGGGCGTGGTGTACGTCTGGGAGACTTCCGTGTCACCGTCCGGCATCTCGTACTGGAAGTCGAACGAGACCGGGTAGCGCTTCGGCAGCGCGTTGGCCCCGGCGCTCAGCGCAATCGTGAACTCTTCGGATTCGCCTGGCGGGAGTTCGCTGATGATTCCCTCGTCGTTGCCGCTACTGAGCGGGTCGCTGACGAACGCCTTCGCTTCGATGTTCGTGAGCGGCTCGTCGCCGTTGTTGGTGACCCGAACGCGGAGCGCTCTCTCACTACCCGCTTCGATGGTGTTGTTGACGACTTCGACGACGAAGCGGTCCCGATGCGGCGCGATTTCGGCGTTGGTCGTGAGACTGTCGCTGACCCGCGTGTTGCCGCGGTTGTTGCGGTACGCCACCGAGAGGTTGAGCTGTTGGACGTTCGCGTTCGCGGCGTCACTCACGCCGACCTCGTACGAGAAGTCGGCGCTGTCGCCGGGTTCGAGGTCCGGCAGCGCGTACTCGGACGATTCGACGTTGATGTTCGGGTTGCTCGAACTAAACCGGAGCACCGGGTCGTCGACGCGTTTCGGCCCGTCGTTGACGACCGTGCCCGAGACCGTTCCGTCCGCGCCGACGCGGAGGTTCGTGGTGACGTTTTCGAGGGAGAAGCTCTGTTCTTCGACGGGGGTGACGCCGATGTTCAACGTTCGGGACGTTCGAGCGATGCCGTCGGTATCGGTGTAGTCGACATCGAGATTAACCGTGTAGCCGCGCACCGTCGCGTCTTCAGCGAGCGAAACCGTGTAGTTGACCGTCCGGCGTTCACCGACGGCCCAGCGACCGACTTGCGCGGTCGAACTCTCCGAGGCCGTTCCGAACACGAGTTCGTCGCTCCGGGAGGTCGCCGTCACGCTCGCATCGGTCGCAGCGCGGGTGCCGGTGTTCTCAATCGTCACCGAGAGGTCGCCGGTGTCTCCGACCTGTGCGGTCGTTTCCGTCTCGACGACTTCGAACCGTGGCTGGTCGCGCACGCGAACCGTCACGTAGTGGGTTCTCGTCCGCGTGTTGTCCGTGTACTCGGCGCCGGACGGGTCGTAATCGACGAGTCGGGTGTACGTGTACGACACCTCGACCGGGATTCGATACGTCCCGGGGGTCGCGTTCTCGGAGACCGTGATATCTATCGGCGAGAGGTCGACGGTCCCCGTCGGGACGTTTCCAGCGCCGATTGTGCCGGTGTTAATCTCGACCGGGGCGTCCCCCGGGCGTGCCTCGACCGTGACGCCACGGGCCGTTGTCACGCGACTCTCGTATCGTTCCGGACCCGATTGGTCGATCTCGCCGTTGTTTCGGAGCGTGAGCCTGAGCTGGGACTGCGTTCCGGGCTCGAACTCACTCGTCGACGTGAAGACGTCGATGTCGGGAGAGCCGTACACTTGCCCCGAACTGGCAGTCTGGGCGACCGCCGGGGTAACCATAGAAGTAGTCAACACGAGGGCGAGACCGAGAGTCAAAAGCGTAGAACGGAGGGTGTCTCTGTGCATCAGTACGTCTCAGACGTGTGAATGAGAACGGTAGTTGAACAAGACTGCGCGCGCGCCGATACCTGTGTATACATCTCTACTAACAGTAGCGACACACAACTAATATCTTTTGTGGATATCGGTCGGTAAATCAACAACAAACCCCCGAATGATGGGGGTAGCGAACGTCAAAAGAGGGTATTCGGTACCGACATACGCTCTGTACGTTGCGTGACATCCCTTTGCTCGAAGCGACGAACACGCTATCTGGTGCAGTTCGCCCCTCGTGTTAGCGTCACATCAAGAGCTCACCGAAAACCGGACGCACAACGGACCTGCAAGCGCGCTAAGGCGTTCGTGGACGGTGACTGTGACAGAAAGTACTTACTACCGGACCAGATAGTCAGGGGTATGAGTCCACGGACCCGCTCGATACGAACATTATCTGTTATTTTCTTGTTGATTCTCGGGTTGACGGCGATTCCCAGCGGCGCAATCGCTGTCGATTCTGACGAATCGGCGGCTGAATCGGTGCGGTTCGCGGACGTCCAACGGGTCGAACAGCAGGGTGACTTCGTAAAGCGCACGCTGGTTCTCAACAACACCGACGAGGCCAGACTCCAGATCTCAGCTGCGGAGGGTGACTTCTCGACGACCGTCTTAGCGACTGACGGCTCCGGTGACGGCAGTGTCACCGTGGTGTTCGACACGCGACAAGCGGATGATCCCGACGCCGCATTCCGGGCGGCGGACGCGAACGACACCGTCTCGGTCCTCACGCGGTCGAGCGAGACCGGCGAGACGACACTCTCGGCAGGTCGGTACAACGTGATTGCCTCTGCCGGCCACACTCGGATTGCGGACCGGCTCTGGATCGAACCTCCTTCGGTTCGTGGGAGTGCGGTGTGTTCAGTACCTGCCGCCCAGCAGCCCAGCCACATCGACTGTGCCGACAGATCACGCGAGATTGGGTCCCCTTCCGTCGTTGCAGTCGGTGACGATGCAGTCGTGCAGTACCGTGTGAGTGGACTCGAAAGCGCCGTTCAGCAGCCCGCCCCCGGCACGCAACCGGTGTTCGCACGCAACGCGTCCACGGGCGCGCACACGACACACGTTGCACAGTGGTCGCCAGAGACCGACGCTCGCACGAGCCAAACGCTTCGAATTAACTACCGCAGGGGTCCGTCTCCCTCGTTGCACAGCTCACGGTTGGTCGACCACATCGGGATTGATACGGATGCCGACGGTGAGATCGACCGGTCGCTCAGAACCGCAGTTAACCGGTATCAGGTCACGTCCACCGGCGGGCTCACAGTCGCGTTCGACGAACCGATATCAGTCGCACACAACGAGACGCTGCTGTTCGAATACCACGTCGTCAACCCCCGTACGGAAGGTGTGAGCGACGCCTCGGTGTCGTTCGGAGGCGAGACCGTCCACAGTAGTCTCGAATACGCCCCGAATGGTCTCGGTAACGTGGGTCCCGGTGTCGACCTCCGGGTTGAGAGCTCCGAGATGGATCTCATCTCTTCACAGACGGTGTTCGATGTCGTATACGATGCGGAGACTGACAGCCTCAACGTCGTCGCTGACTCCGCCCGCTTGGAAACCGGGACGTACAACGTGACGGTCGCAATCGACAGCGCGATCCACGCCGACGGCGAGCAGGTCGTACTGACTGAAGCGTTCACGGTCGCCGAACCGTCGGTGGATAATCTCTCGGCCACCATGTCCGACACGAAGCTTAACGTCTCGGCACGGACCAATCTCGCCCCACAGACCAAGATGGATATCGATCTCACGATGTCGCAGGAAGGAACCACATACTTCTCGCGGTGCCTGACGACGGTCGGCAAGAACGGCGTCGTCACTTGTAGCTTCGCCCCGCCAGGAACCGGCTCTGCGAACGTCTCGATTAGCTACAACGACACGGTCGTCGCGGGACCGGAAGAAATCGAAATCGAGTCGAACGTGACCACTCGCGGGTGACGCCTTCCACGCGGTACTGCGTCGGCTCTCGGCTGAAGCTGTGGTCTGTCCGTGGATTCTCGGTCTGACTCGTCTCGGCGGTCGTGGTCTCTTTTCTTGCGTCTCGTGGACTTGGCGAGGATGAGGCTGCCGTCGTCGTCACGACCGCTCTTGTCGTGTCGTTGTCGGTGGTTGGATTGGTTCGATGCTCGGTGGCGGTCGTTTTCTTGGTGGTCTGCTCCGAGAGTGTTGGCTGGAACCGTTCGCTGATTCTAACTATATTGTTGCGTGCGGGCGAGGCTGCGTCCGGACGCCAAGTGGGAGACGGGAACGGGGACAGCGACCGAACATGCAATAGAAACAGAAAGCATTTACCAAGGCCGCTTATATCGTTCTACCGTACCCCTGCCCATCCCCTGCTAGTAGGGATCCGCGTTATCGCGAACTGCGCGGAAAATACTGGCGCTACAAGTACACTATGACAAAGCTCAAAGATCAAACGCGTGCGATACTTCTCGCCACGCTGATGGTAACTTCCGTCTTTGCGGGAGCCATCGCGTTCACGGGAAGTGCCGCCGCGGAGCGTGGAAATCTCGACGCTGACAGCGAACCGTTCAACAAGACAATCCAATCCGGCGACCGCGTCTTCCTCGGTGAGGAGATTAACACCGACGCCGGTCTCGGTGCCGACGAACCGCTTCTGACGGGTGTCGCGGGCAACGCGGAAGGTGTCTCCCTCGACCTTTCCTCGCCCATCCCGCAGACTACGGAGAACCAGCCGCTTGGCACGTACGACGTTGACGGCTCTGGCTCCGCTACGACCCCCAACGTCACGCTGCTGGCGCCGCGCATCACTGACAGCGAAATCCTGACGTCCTCCGGTGGCGACGTCACCGGCTCCGCTATCAGCTCCGGCGACGCTGATAACCTCTACGTCAACGCTGACTACAACTACGAGGCGGCCGAGAAGGTCGAAGTGACCGTCGAAGACCCGAGCGGAACGGACATCACCAACGAGGTCCTGAACGGCACGGACGTCTACGCTGACGACAACTCGGTTGGCGGCACCTCGTCGACCGGCGGCGGCGTCGGCATCGACATGTCCGGTCAGGACGCTGGCGAGTACACGATCATCCTCGAAGGCGCTGAAGACCTCGACTTCGGTGACGCTTCCGAAACGATGACCCTCACGATCTCGTCGCAGGACGAGGTCGGCATCGAACTCGACAGCGAATCCGTGACGCAGGGTACTGACGTTCAGTACACCGTCACGAACGGCATCGACGGCAACGAGCACGTTGTCGCTATCGACCTCTCCGACCTCCGGAACGACGCCACGACGGAACAGGCCAAGGCGGTCTTCCGTAATATCGGCGACACCTCGGAAGTCGGCATCGCGAACGACAGCGCTACGAACGCGAGCGGCTCCGCCACGGGTCCGACCGTTGAGACCGCTGACATCGCGTACGCAGTCGTCGAAATCGACGGTGCGAGCGCCGTTGGCGGCGTTGAAACGCAGTACCTCGACGACAGCGACGTCGACATCGAAGTCTACGACGCTGGTGTGAGCGCGACTGCAGCAGCTGACCAGGACTCGACGAACGACATCACGCTTACCGTCGAAGAAGGCGGTACGACGCTTTCGAGCCCGACCGGTCAGTACGTCGTTGGCTCGGAAGTCGACATTAACGGTACGGCTACCAGCTCCGACAGCGTCGCAATCTACGTCCGCGACGATGGCGACTGGCAGCTCCTCGAAGTCGGTGGCGACAACGAAATTAACGTCGACTCCGACGACACGTTCGAAGAGGAAGACGTTGCGCTCTCGAACCTCGGCGGCGACGGTAGCAGCATCCTGTCGCTGACGGGTACCTACCGCATCGGTGTCATCGACGCGTCGGACGCTGACGTTGGCGGCGACGGTACCGTCGACGACTCGCTTACGACGTCCGAATTCACCAGCGGTGTGAGCAGCAGTAACTCACTTCGTGTGACCGACCAGGCCCTTACGGGTCAGTTCACCACGATCAACGGTCAGGTCGCTCCTGTCGACTCCGGTACGGTTGACATCAACGGTACCGCCTCCGGTGCCGACTCCGTCCTCGTCATCTTCGTCGACGAGCGCGGGAACGTCAACTACCAGTCCGTGAGCGTTGACAGCGACGGTACCTACGACGAGGACGACATCACTGTCGGCCTCACGCAGGGCCAGGTCACCGCCCACATCCTCTCGGTCGGTCGCGACAGCGCCGTCGGTGACGGCTCGCTGCCGTCCGGCCCGAGCAACGGCGCAACCCTCAGCGACCTGACGGGCTACCTCGACACGCTCGACCAAAACAACAACAACGGTGAGCAGATCAACGAGCTCATCGCCTCCGAAACGGTTGACGAGACGGCGAGCGACGACCTGATCGTCACCGAGACGTTCCGTCTGGCCGAGGCTTCGACGTCCATCGACTCGATCTACCCGGACGCCGCTGAAGCGGCTGGCATCAACCCGGTCGCAACCGGTGAAACGATGGTCATCGCTGGCTCGACGAACCTCAAGCCGGACGACAACACCATCAGCATCGAAGTGACGAGTGAAGACGGCACGTCCGTCGCACTCGAAGACACTGACGAGTGGAACAACGACGGCCAGTGGATGGTCGAAATTGACACCACTGACTTCGAGACGGGTACGTTCACCGTGGAAGCCGACGACGGCGACAACACGGACACCGTGAACGTCGAAGTCGTCTCCGAGCGTGAGGACACCACGACGTCCTCCGACAACGCGACGGACACGACGACCACGGACGAACCCACGGAAACCACGACGACCGCAGAGCCGACTGAGACCACCACCGAGACTGAGGAGACGACCACCACGTCCTCCAACACGCCCGGCTTCGGTATCGCAGTCGCTCTCGTCGCACTCGTCGGCGCGGCACTTCTCGCCCTCCGCCGCGAGAACTAACGCCGCCGTCCCTCCTCGTCACTCCGACGAGGATGTGACGACAACAGACGAGTAATCGCCGGACTCGTTCCGGTCTTTTATTTTCTTTCCCCTACTCCACTGAGAGACATCTCCGAGAGACCGGCGTCGCTCCGCACGGAACTCAGCGACCGCCGGTGTGCGGACTCAGGGTCGTGCCGAGCGAGATGACTCGTTGCGGCTTCCGGTGGAACGAGGGTGAATCCGGACGCTTGTTCGACTCGGTCCTGCAAAATGCGTCGTGCGACAGGAAGCCGTCGACTCAGAGTTCCCCGACCGGTAGCCAGAACGCAGACGTACGGCCTCGAAAACAGCGCAGCGCCGGCCGTGCAAAGCAGGCCGTCTCACTCGGTGACAGGGAGGCTACTCGTGAGGAGCTGTAAGAACGCCTCGGCAAACGTCGTGTTTGCGCTCCAAATCGCGATTTCGGGCGCTGATCGATTGCTGCGGACGCTCAGCAGGAAACTATCCGAATCAACGAGTAGCAACCGGACCGCGTGCTCACTTTTGGACTGTTGTGGCGGGACCGACACGCTAGACACACACTCGTTCTCCCTCCACGGCTCTGCGATCTCTTGGCCGTTATTCTGGAGCAGGAGTACTGGGACCTCCCGAGAACAGCACGACCGGACCGAACTCAGGAGTTCGGCATCCGGATGCGCGAGGTCCTTGGAACCGTAGATCACTCGCGTTTCGGCCTCGTCGATGAGTTGACTGGCCCGGCCGATAATCGCCGGAGTACCCGTAATGGTCCACACGTCTTCGCTCTGTTCAGCCGACGGTGCTGTCTGCCGCTCGAGCGTCTCAAGCCGGTCGAACGCCGTGTCGCGCTTGGACTCGAACTCACGGCTGAGTTGAGACTCGACCTCGGACAGCGAGATGGGTTGGAAGACCTGTGGGTTGGCCCGTTGAACGCTGATGAACCCTCGCGATTGCAGCTCTTTGGCCGTCGTGTACACCTGTGATCGAGGCACGTCCGACGTCTTTGCGACCTCACGCGCCGTCCCTTCCCCGAGTTCGATAAGTGCAGTAAACACGCGGGCCTCATATGTAGATAGACCGAGTTCGATGAGTGCATCAATCGCTTCGCTGTTATCCATGGATAGACTACCTCTCGGTGACTGGTAGCGGTTTGGGTACTTGTCTCCGGTGGTTCAATCTTTCGCCGGACGGGCTCTCACGAGGGCATCGGGGAGGTGGAGCCGTGGTTGCCAACTCGCCGGACGTGGTGCGGTGAACGTCTATACACCAAGCGCGGCGAACGGCTTCCGCGCTACGACCGTGTCCGAACACACCCGCTTGGGGTTCCACACGCGATTCTCGCACCCACCAAGTCGCACGAGTCATCTGTATATCCCGGCACCGACCGCGGAGAGCGACCCCCGTCGGGGTGAGCGAAGTGGGGCGGGTAGGTAACCGAGATAGGGGTGCCTGAGATGTGAGTTGAGACCGAAATAGATTAGTATCGATGGCTTTGATGAAAAGAAAGGTTGGCGCTAAGCCAGCCTCTGTATGGGCAGTCATCAGTTTCGACCCGACCAGGTGTGTTAGTGGCCGGTTGTTCGATGACTGTATATGCGGGTAATCGTGTAGATTTGCGTACTCGCAACGACAGGCCAGTAACATTCCATCTTGGACAGGTGGCTCCCGACTTCGGGACCGTCTTGGCCCGCGCTCTTGGAGTCACCTCTGTTGGTCCCCCTCTGAATTTCAACGATGATAGCTGGGTGTGTAGATTTATCTTCGAAACGCTCGCTGGCTAGTGTATTCGAACATGGACTCCAAGCACGTGGGTTGGGCGGCCGCAGCTCTCCTGGTACTTTCTTTTACTGCCGGGGTAAGCGCCGCAGCGGAGCCACCAACGACAACTGGAGACGCAGCTATCGACGTCTCCGACACACACCGGCAGGTCGGGCAGAACAATTCGACTGACCTCTCAGAGCCGAACCTGACGCTGGTCATCGACAACCGAACTATTGCCGATGGTGACACGATTACGACCGACGATAACCCCACACTCACAGTCCGAGCAAACGGTTCGGCACCAATCGACTTGCTGGTCGTCCGCGTCGATGGAGACAGCAGACGGATATATACGCCGAACAGCACCGCGGTCCACGAAACGGCGACGCTTGATGTGAACGCCGGTGAGCACGCGCTGGAGGTACTCGTCCAGTCGAACGGACGGACCACCGCCCACCGGGCGACGATAATCGAGGATTCGGTCGCTCCGGCGATAGTGTTCTCGTCGCCGTTTCGGACGGGCAACACCAGTATCTACGACCGCCCCGAGAACAACTACACGATCAATCGGTCGCAAATCCAACTCGATGGGACGCTTCACGACCACTCTGATGTCGAGCAGGTGACCATCGAGCTACGCTATCACGGACAGGGTATCGATGCCCCCTGGGGGTTCCGAAAACGCATCGTGATCGACGACCCGAACACGTCGATTTCCAAATCACTTCGGCTGGGACCGTTCAACGAGCAAGTGGGTGCCGGCCAAAACAGCCTCAAAATCACGGCACTCGATTCGCGCGGCCATCGCCGTCACTACAACGTCAATCTCTACGTTGAGGACGAGGACCCACCGTCGATTGAGATACTCGACCAGCGTCTGATCAACACGCGCTCGGCAGTTCGGTTGACGATTCGGGTGACGGATCAGGTCGGCATCCGCTCGGTCGGTGTTCGTCGAGGGTCGGCCGACGGGTCGGGGCTGAACTACGAGATTCAGCCGAAGCCAGTCGGGGCACGCCCTATCGAGCACACGTTCACGAAGACGATTCCGCTCGCAGGAGACAGCCGAAACATCACCATCGTTGCGGATGACGGCACCGAGAACGCGACGAAACGCGAAATTGAGGTGGACCACACGCAGCTCGTGCGACCGGCGATTGAGGTCCGACCAGATACGCTTCGGGTCAGCGATAACCGCGTCCACGTCGAAGGCCGCGTGTACGATGGCCGCGTTACCAGCGTGTACGCCGAGACGGTCGGCCCCACTGGCAACACCATCGACCTCGCTCAGATATACGGTGGGGGTGTGACCAGCGCCGTTACGATCAACGAGACGCTCCAACTGGATAGCTATCCGGCACGCGTCCGGATCCGCGCAACCGACTCGACCGGGAGAGAACACATCGAGTCGGTCCAAGTCGCACAGCCAAATGCGACGGCCGACCCGGAGGCCGCGTCGACGACGACTCCGGATAGCACGGTGCGGACGAACACGCCGTTACCCGGTGTCCCGTCGGAGTCTTCGTCGCAGGGGCTTCTCGGAACACTCGTTGAGGCGGTCAGAAACTTGGTTTCAACAACTGCCACCGGTGAGCCCCTCGGGGTGTAACTTCACGGGGAACGCCGAGGGCTGGGCCCGTCGTCCGTTCGATATTCGTCCACCGCCCCGCGAGCGGTCGTTCGAGGTGGAGTGCTGATTCGTTCAGTAGTGCCAAATCTATTATACATCCTTATTTTGAATATGTCTACCACATGCCCTCCGACACGGAGCCGCCGCGGACCGTACTCATGCTACTATGTCTCGTTGCGGTCGGTGTGGGACTGTCACCACTTGCGACCGCAAGCATGGGTGTCGCCTCCGACAACGATACAGAACCGACACCGCCGGATGCAGACGTTCCGGACCATACGGCGGCTCAAGCCCAACTGTCGTCGACCACGGACACGGCGACCGAGACAGCGAACACGACGACCACGCCCACGACCACAACCACAGCGACGTCGACACCGTCACAGACACCAAACACGACGGCCACCGCCACGCGAACTCCCACGCGGACGGCGTCTTCAACACCAAACACGACAGCCACCGCTACACGGACTACTGCTCCGGGAACGGCCGACGCGCCACAGGGGCTTACCGTTGCAGGGCTTTCGGCACCGGAACGACTTCGACCGACGGAACCGTACACCGTGACCGCGACGGTCCGCAATCCCGCTAACGAGACGCGCTCGGAGCGGATTGAATACGTCTTTTCCGGGTCGACGATCACAAACCGAACGGTTCGGTTGGCCGGTGGTGCGTCGCGCGAGGTCCAGTTCGAACTGACGGCGAGCGGGGAGTTGACCGGCACGGAGACGGTTTCGACGGGGACGTACGTCCACGGCGTTCGTAACGCGTCGGGAGCGGGTATCCCGCGCTACCTGCGTGTGACACCCGACGTCGACCTCGCGATTGAAGCGTTTCAAGCGCCTGCGACGGCACCCGGCGACCGCGAATTTGTCGTCCTAGCGACCGTCTCGAACCCGGCCGGGACAACGATCACGCGTGATGTCGCCTATCGCCTCGCTGGAACGACGATCAGCGAGAAAACCATCACCGTCGGGAGCGGCGAGCAACGGCAGGTCGCATTCGCAGTCACGACCGAGCAGATCGAGGCCGCAGATAGCCTCATCCAGCGAGGTCGGACCTACGACCACAGTATCGAGACCGCTGGTGGGGCAACCGTCAGCGATGCGATTCGACTGCGAAGCGAACCGAGTGCACGCGCGGCGGCGCTCACGACACGAGACGTGCAACTCCCGAGCGACCTTCGGGAAGATACCCGATACACGGTCGCGGTTACGGTCAGGAACGTCGGAACAACTGCTTTCGACGGGCAGTTCGTCTACCGCCTCAACGGAACCGCCGTTGCGACGCAGAGTCGTAACATCCCGTCTGGCCAACAGCGGACCATCAGCTTCGAAATCGCCTACGCCGACATCGAGCGGGCGGCTCAGCCCCTTTCGACGCGCACGTCGACCCAGTCACTCACCGTGGGGAACGCGTCGCTGGCCAGCGAGGATGTTACGGTCCACGGACGCATCGCGGATACGGACAGGCACACAGAGTCTCCGACACCTCGACAGGCGGCCAACTTCACCAACGACCCGGCGGAAGACCCCGAAGCGTCTCGTGCGACGTGCGAACGAGGATTTTTCAGTCGATGTGGCGAAAAAGCTATTGACCAGATGACACTGACGCTTATCGGCACCCTCAGCTCTGTCGTCGCGATTCTCTACGAAATGCTCTCGGGGACCTAACCAATGGCGCGAGGTCTCCCTGCGCTCTGGAGTTCGGTTTTCGGGCTCCCGCTCGTCGCCGCCGGGGCGTATCTGTCCGGATTCGTCGCGGAGCTGTCGGGCGGCTCACCGACCCAGTCATCGCCGACCGCTGGGCTCATCATCGCCGTCTTCGGGCTGTTCATCCTCGCGATGGGATGGTACGTGCATTTCGTGACGGCTCCGGAAACACCCCAGATGCGAGCCGACGAGCACCTCGTCGAGACACGGAATCCCGCACAACGAAGCGCGCTCGCGGAAGCCGCGCTCGCCGTGCCCCTCCTTTCCCTTGGAGGGTATCTGCTGTATTTCACGCACCGCCCGCTGTACCAGCCGACGATTGCGTTCGGAGGCGGCCTGTTTTTGTTCTCCAGAGGAATCTATCGCTACTGGCAGAACACGCTTACCACCTACTCCTTGACGAATCAACGCGTAATCGAAGAGTATCGCTTTATCTCGTTGTTGCGAAACGAGGTGCCGCTTGAGAAGGCTCGTGGCGTCGAGGAGACCCGTTCGGCGTGGGATTCACTGTTCGGGCTGGGAAACGTCAGGATTCGGTCCGGGGCAAGCGGCGGTCTCACGGTTGCCGTCGAGCAAGTGTACGACCCCGCCGACTTTGCCGGACAGGTCCGGCAGGAACTCTCCTCGGGAAGCGAGCAGACAGCGGCCGCTCAGGAGCCAACGGCTGAGGCGCGTGCTGACGGTGTGGCTCCGCCCTCGGCTGACGCGGGGGCCGAACGGGAGCGGTCCGTGGACTCAACCGAACCGGTCACAGGCGACACGACCGACAGCGAATCAGAGGCGGTATCGACGGACCGGAAACCCGATACGGACGAAACCGCGTGATGCCGCCGGAAGCATCCGTCGCGGACTGCGTTGAGCAGTTCGGGTGGAGGAGAGAGGGGGAAAGGGTGTGTTACGAAGACGAGGACCGGCTGGCGGCCACGCGCTCGGCAATCGAGTCCAAGAGGACGAGCGTCGGCGGGAGCGTCGCCAACGACGCGATGAGCGTCAGGAACACGACGCCGACGGTTAGGAAGCCGAACCCGCTGAGAATCGGGAACGGCGACAACACCAGCGCCGAAAAGCCGAACACGGTCGTCATTCCCGACACGCTAATGGCCTTTCCGACCCGAGTGGCCGCGGTCTGAACGGCATCGAGTCGACTGACGCCCGCCTGCTGTTTCTCTTGGTAGTATCGGTCCATCACGATGATGGTGTACTCCGCACCGATCCCGACTGTCATCGCCCCGAGACTCGCACCGAGTGGCGAAACCGGGATATCCAGCAGATACATGTAGATGTTCTGCCAGCCGATGACGAACACCATCGGGATGAGCGGCGCAACAGCCTTCACCAGATTGCGGTAGTACACGAGGAGCAGGACGAACACGAACAGGACGCCCAGCCCGGTCGTCACGTTCCGTGAGTTGATCTGCTCCACGATAGAGGGGGTCGCAATCGCGGCGGTCCCCGTGATTTCCGCCGTCACTCCGGGTGGGGGGCTACTGTACGCGATTGACTCGCGCGTGTTCTCCAGGAACGAGAGGGCCTGCTGAGTGGTCATATCCTGTGCGGAGTAGACCATGATGTGCGCACGCCCGTCGTTGTAATACTGGAGTTTCTGTCTCTCGGGGACGGTTTCGAGTACGCGCTTGACGCCGCTCTCAGTTTGGGGGAGTTGGCCCCCGTTGTACTGTTTAATCAGCGTCGCTGGCGAATCGACGCCCTGTACCAGCGGGGTCTGTGTCGCGATGTGCTCGAAGTCGAGCATCCACTGCAATGTTGCCGGATGTTTGAGATTCGTCCCGGTCACGAGCACGTCGTAACTCGTGCTCGAACCGCCGCCGGCAACAGAGCGGAACTGCTGGAGGTCGGTGTAGGCGGGGAGGTCCTGCGGGATGAACCCTTCCGTGTCAGCGAGCGTGTCGAGCGACCCGCCGGCCTGAAAGCCTACGAGAGCAATCAGCAGCGCGATGCTGAGGACGAGCACCGGATGACTCGCGAGTATCCGCGCCGAACGACCGAGCAGTTCCCCGACGAGGCCGACGCGATCCGAGTCGCCTTGGCCTTGGGACTGCGTCGTTGTGGCCGTTGTCGGGGCGTCGTCTTCGTCCGGCGTCTCGTCTTCGGCGTCGTCCCGCCGGCGAACCCAGAGGGTGAGAAGCGGGAGGAGAACGAGTATCCCCGCGATGAAGGTGAGAAGCACGCCGAAGATCGAGGTCTGGGCGAACCAGATAATCGACGGCGACGACGTCGACACCCACGTCGCTCCGAACCCCAACGCGGCGGCGAGCATAGCGACGAAGACCGGTGGACCGATTCCGCCAAGCGCTTGCGGAAGCGCTTCGCGCGGCGGATGGTTTTCGAGTTCTTCCTCGTACCGCTCGTGGAACTGCACGGAGTAGTCGATGCCCAGCCCAATCAAAATCGGGAAGACCGCGCTGGTCATCGTCGAATTGGGGACACCGGCGTATCCAATCGCTCCGAACGTGTAGATGACGCCGACGAAGACGGCGACAATCGGGAGGAGACGAAGGCGGACGCCGCGGAACAGGAAGAACAGCGCCACGACCATGAGCCCGATTGCGAGGCCGAGTAACTGTTGGGTGCTCTGCTGAATGAGCGTCGAGAGCTGTGCAGAGAACGCGGCACTGCCAGTGACGGTTACTGTCGTCCCGGAGGGGAACTCCGCCCAGTCAGTCGCTTCGACGGCCTGCGTGTAGATGGGGCGTTCCTCCGTCTGAGAGAGCCCCGTATCGAAGACGATCTGGACGACCGTGTAGTCCGGTGACCCGATAACGCTTCGAATTTTCGCCTCCGAATCGGGGATTCGGCCGTACTCCTGGCGGACCTGATCGGCCGGACTCGTTACGGTATGGACGTTCGCCTTCGTCGACATCTGCTGGTCGACGCGGTCAATCGCGTGGAGCGTCTGCGGCTCCGTAATATCTCCCCGTACGAGAACGGCAATGCTGCCCCGGTCAAACGACTCCGTAAACGCGTCGAACGTTGGGTTGTCCGCAACGAATGCAGCGTCGCCAGTAACGCTGGTGATCTGCGCAGCACCGCCGAACGCGGTGAAGATCAGCAGGACTGCGAGAAGCAGCACTGCGACCGGTCGCTGTTGGACCTGTCTTCCGACCGCGCTGAACAGCTGGCGTAGCTTATCCATGGTTACTCCTTGTCCCGTCCATAGTCCGTCATCGACGGCGGTAGATGACGGCTATCGCTCCGATTCCGAGGAGTGCGACGACTCCGAGGACCGACATCGGAACCGGGAGTCCACCGCTCGACGGGGAGAGCGCAATGCCGACCGGCAGGCCGTCAGTGTACCTCGTGTCGCCGTCAGCCTCGTCGTACCGGACCTCGACCGAGGCGTCGTAGGCTTTGACAACCGCACCCGAGCCGGCGCTGACGGTGAACGTCGCCGTTTTGGTTTCTCCCGGCTGCATCTCTCCGAGATACGCGCCGTCGTCGGACGTCGAAATCGGGTCGCTCACGAAGAGCTTGGCGTTCGTCGCCGACACCGGCTCTTCGCCGTTGTACTGCACCGTGACGTCCACCGTATCGGTTGCGCCCGGCGAGACGCTCGTGTTGACGCCGACGACCGTGAACGAGTCCTGTTCGGGTTCGATTGCTATCGACTTCCGAATCGGCGACGTCGTTCTCACGTCACCGTCTTGGTTCTCGTATTCGACGACGAACGGGAACGTGTTCGTCCCCGGTTCAGCGCCCGCCGGAATCGAGACGGTAAACGAGACCGGCTTCGACTCGCCGGGGGCGAGGTCTCCGATAGCGGACTCGCCGTTCGTCGGCGTCACCAGCGCCGTGTCACCGATTTGGACTGCGAGGTTGTTCGCGGTGCCGCTGCCCGTGTTGACGACCTGTGCGTTGATTTTCGCTTCACCTTCGTCGACCCTGAATCGCTCCGTCTCGATGTCGCGTATCTCGAAGCTTCGTTCGGGGTTCACCGCGATGCCGGTCGTCAGCGTGTCCGACGTTTCGGTGACGCCGTTCTGGTTCTGGTACGACACGTCCAGGTTGACGGGGTACTCACCTGCCTGGGTCTCCGCCGCCGCACCGACCTGGACCGAGAGGTTCGTCCGCTCGCCCGGTTCGAGGGTCGGGACGTACAGGCTCGTCGACGACTGCGGGTTCTGCATCGTGCCGAAGAAAATCGTCGGCGACTGCGTCGTGAGTTGGACCGACGACGACGTTGCGGTTCGCGTGCCCGTATTTTCGAGCGCGAACGAGAGCTGGCCGGTGTCGCCGGCGAATACGGAGTTGTTACCTTCGCTCACGACCTCGAACTGCGGGCGGTCTTCGACTTCGACCGTCACCGACTTCTCTCTCGTGACGGTCCGCCACGTGTATTCCGGCCCGTCGACGCTGCCGTAGGTGACCATTCGGACGTACTTGTACTGCACCTCGACGGGTATCTCGTAGGTGCCCGGCTCGGCGTTGCCGAGTTCGATGTTGAAATCAAACCGGGCGGTCCCCGAGTCGGGGATGGAGCCCGCCGTAACGGTTCCCGTCTTCACGTCGATTGGTGCGTCGATCTGTTCTTCGAGAATCTCCATCTCCACGCTCTGTGCGGTCTGGACTTCCTGTTCGTACTGTGCCGGCCCGCCCTGTTCGAGCCGACCGTTGTTGCTTGCGACAACCGACAGCGTCGCGGCCTCGCTCGACCGGTAGGTGTTATCCGACACGCTGAGCGAGAGCTCCGGGTTACCGTACACCGAACTCTCGGCCGACACGGGGACTGCGGCAATCGACGTTACGACTAGTACACAGAGGAGTATCGCTGATTTGTTCCGAAGCATCGTATGATCTTGTTAGGTATCTAACTGGCCGTTCGGAGGGTGACTTCCCGAGTCTTCGTCCGCTCCGATATCCGAGTTCACACCTGTGACGTGATTGGTTGAGGTGTAAAACTCTATCGAACGGTCGTTCTATCAAAATAATTCTATATTGGAACAGCCAGCAGCAGCCCCAGGGCGTCCCCCTGTCGGACCAGTGACGTGTAACTTAACGAAGGCGAAAACTAAATCCGTATCCTGACGTATCAAGGTGTAAGACAAACGTGGTGGGTAACAAACTGATTTCGTGGGCGGTGGTGCTCGTTGTCGTCTGTACGCTTTTTACACCCGTGTCGAGTGCCCCGGCCGCGGCAGCGCCGCCTGCGGTCACGTTCGTCGAGACGCCCATCCAGTCGGATACGACGTGGACCGCGGATGAGGGTCCGTATCGACTCATCCGGAGCGTCGCTATCGAGCCCGGTGCGACGCTCACGATTCGCCCCGGCACGGAAGTGCAACTGGCGGAGGGGGTTTCGCTCACCGTCCGGGGCTCGTTGCGAGCCGCGGGCACTGCCGAACGGCCGGTTCGAATCACGCAGAGCGCGGCGTCGGGGCGGAATCTCAGATGGGGGACGATTCGCTACAACGGCACCGACTCGTCGACGCTCTCGCTTCGACACACGACGCTCCACGGCGGTCACAGCGGGATTACGACGACGAGCGGAGCCGGCTCCGTCACAATCGTTGACTCGCGCCTGGAGAACTTCTCCGTGGCGGGTATCTCCGTCAACGGCACGGCGATGCCCCCGGTCGAACTCACGCGGTCGACGCTGACCGACATCGGCGGCCACGCCGTCCGCGCGAGCCCCTCAATCGGGGCCGTCGAGGAGGTTGAACTGAACACGACGGACCGACGACGGAACCAGACGGCACGGCACACGCTCGGACTCGCCCCCGGCGTCGGCGTCTCGATGGAGACGATTCGGCTCCGCTATCCCACCGAGCGGTCGGTACGCGGCGTCGACGCCGAAACGCTCGAACGAATCGGCCTCGACACCGACAACGATGGAGACATCGACCGGTCGCTCGACGACGAGGTTTCGGATGTCTCGGTCAGCGGGCGTCACGTCGAGATTTCGCTGTCGCGGTCGGTGTACGTGTCGAGTCGGGACCGGCTCATCGTCGAGTACGGCGGGGTCGTGAACCCACGGACCCGGGGCGTGTACCCCGTCGGCGTCAGCGTGCTCGAACACCGGACGCCGCAGCTATCGGACGGTGTCCACGCGATGTACGTCGTCGGCGGGGAGACGACGCCGTTCGCGTACACGCGGCCGACCGACCTCACACGCGTCCGAGGCATCACCGTCCGTCAGTCCGTGTTCGACGGGATTGATGGTGCGGGAGTGTTCGCCGCCGCGGATATCGTCACCGGCGTCAGAATCAGCGAGAGTCGGTTCACCGACGTACGGGGTGACGGTGTGGCGATACGCGCCGCCCAAAGTGAAAGCAGTTTCCGCGACAATCGCCTGCGCGCCGGCGATGCGGGAATTCACGTCGAAACCCGAACGCAGACGACGCTGGTCGCAAGCGAAAATCGGATTTCGGAGTCGGAAACCGGGATTCGCGTTCGACAGTCCGAGCGGCGCGTCCGCGGCGTCACACGGGTGACGCTCCGCGGAAACGAGTTGGTCGCCAACGACCGCAACGGACTCGAAATCCAGTCCGAAACGAGCGAGGGCGAACTGCTGCTCACGAACAACACGATGAGCGAAAACGGGGACGACGGGGTCGCGCTCTCGAACTGGGCCATCAAGGACAGCCGCATCAGCGGCAACCAACTGTTCGACAACGGCGACGACGGCATCGCAATCGACAGCCACGTGGTGCGGAACCTCACGCTGTCCCGGAACCGAATCGCGGACAACGGCGGCGGCGGACTCGACGTGTCCGTCCGCGCGTTGGTTCGAGATGTCGCTGCGACCAACAACACGATCTCCGACAACCGGGGCCACGCGCTCGCGGTGCGCTCCGACCTGCTCGTCCATCGCGTTGCTGTCGCGGGGAACGACCTCACCAACAACGGCGGCGCTGGGCTCCTCGTTTCGACCCCGCTCACGCACAACGGGCGGCTCAGCGTGACGGACAACGTGCTCGTTGCGAACGGTTACGGACTCGTGGCTCGCGGGACGCTGAATGCGACGGTGCAGCGCAACGACATCGTGTTCAACACGAACTCGCACGTCCGACCCCCACCGCTTCCCGGCGTCGACCCCGGCACGGGAGTCTACATCGCGGAAGGGCCGCGCGGTGCGGTCCTCGACCAGAGCGACCCGGACGCCCCGTTTGCTGAGCTCGTTGCGAACCCGCAACTCCGGCAACAGATCGAGATTACGCGGCTCTGGGGCGATACGGTCGCCGTCCTTCGCACCGACGGGGTGAGCCACGTCCGCTCGACGACTGAGGGTGCGGTCGACATCCGCCGCGTCGATGGCACGCTCCCGACGGGTGTCGAACTCTCGTACGCCAACGCGACCCCCGACCGCTTCCGGGTCGCCGACAACGACATCTACGGTCACGACACCGGGATGGAGATAAATATCACGCAGCTCGTCACGGCGAACACGACGGCACGAATCGTCACCGACTCGATACAGACGGTCAACGCGGAGTCGAACTACTGGGGTGCCGCGAGCGGACCCTACCACGCGTCCATCCTGCCGGAAGGCGAGGGCGACGAGGTCACGATTACCAACGGCTGGGTCGACTTTATTCCGGTCGCGGACGCTCCGACCGGCCAGCAGTACCGACGGCCGACTCCCCGCCTCGACGCGCCGTCGGCGGCCGAGCCGGGCAGTCGAATCGACGTTTCGGGGGCCGATAGCACAGCCGGGACCGGATCGGTCACCACGTATCATTTCGTCGTTAACGGGACGAACCACACGACGCGGGACAGCGCCGGTCTCCGCCTCCAGATGCCGAACGAGACGCTCTCGGTCTCACTCGCCGTCGAAGACGACCTCGGAATCGACAGCAACGCCTCCGCAACGGCGCGAGTCCGGGCGGCGTCATCCGGCGACGCGGCGGTGAGCGCTCCGGGGAGTCCGACTGTCGCGTCCGGCCCCGAACAGGGGGTGTCGTCCGGGGCTGGACTCCGTTCTGCGTGGGGTCTCCTCGGCGGTGGCTGCCTCCTGGTTGCGCTCTTCTTCGGCGGCTACGGGATGGTTCGGACGGTCCGAAACCAGCCGGTTCCGATGCGCGGGGTGTTCGTGCAGGCGCTCGCGGCGTTCGGGATTCTGGTCTGGCTCGTCGCCGGCTTCGTCGGCTCGACGCGGCTCGTCTTCGCCGGCGGTGCCGCCGGGGTCGT
>Ga0207754_100147_pt1 | contig 44960 bp, 52 predicted proteins | sample A23E1SouthBayCA_FD_187728 | JGI IMG/M metagenome (GOLD analysis project Ga0207754, IMG submission 187728) | Aerobic enrichment media microbial communities from Eden Landing Ponds, California, USA - A23 E1 (SPAdes) | ecosystem: Environmental > Aquatic > Marine > Unclassified | place: Emeryville...
CGCCACCCGGCCCAGTCGGCGCGATGTTCCCGCCAATATTGACGCTCTGAGCGCCGTTCGGGTCTAACCCGCTCGCCGACTCGTTATCCCACTCCGTGCTCGTCACGCCCGTCAAATTGACCACCGGGTCACTCGCCGAATCGTAGTCCGACAGCTCGTACTGCGCGCTCCCACCATCCGAGAAGTTGCCCGATACCTGGACCTCGCCGGAGAATGTGATGGTGTTCGTGGAGAACTCCTCGACGTAGAACGCGACGTCGCCGCCGCGAGTGTAGAGCTGTGTCTGGTACTCCTCGCCCGAGGAGTGGGCGACGTACGCGACTTCGGGCACGCCACCGACCTCGGCCTCGAACCACTGGCTGGGGATAGACACCCAGCGGCCGTCGTGGACGCGGTCGTCCGCCAGCTGGAGCGCGACCTCACCGTCGTCCTCGACGACGCTCACCTGCATCGTCTGCGCGCCCGCCGATGCCTGCACCTCCGGCGGTTCACTCGCGTCCGGCGTCGACGTCTCCGTGTAGCCGTCCGGCACGCTCATCAGGTCCGCCGACTCGTAGCTGCCCGGCGGCCCACGCTCAGGCGTGTTGTCGGCGGGTTCGCTCGTGTACGTCACGCCGCTCTTCGCGTCGCTCGGCCGGTCACTTGGCCCGAACACCATGCCCGGACTGATAACGACTGCGCTCACCACGAGCCCGACCGCCAGCACCACGACGGTGAGCTGCTCGCGTGACAGGTCGATTTTCATGCGATACCTCCGCGGTCGATGTGAGTCTGGTCTGTCTCGTTGTCGTGTTCTTGCATCTCAGATGCCGACCTCCGTTGCGTCCGGCTCGCTGCTGGTCGTGTTTCCGAGGGCGTGGCTACCGGACGGAGCCACACCGATGTCGGCGAGCGACCGCTCGATGAGCGCGGTCACCGCCTCGACGTCACTCATCCGAATTGTGTTCCGGAGATGAGCTCGTGCTCGCGCCTCACAGAGCCTTGCTGCCGCATCGAGCTTCCGGGCTGTCACTGGAAGCGGAGGCCCTTCCTCGCCGGTCCGCTCGTCGATGGACGTCCGAAGGTCCGTGTACCACGACACGAGCTCGTTCTTGACTGCCGGGTCGCGGATGAGCGGTTGGTAGTGGGCGCGAGCGTGAGCTATGTACCGAGTCACAACGTCGCGGTCGACCGGTGCCGATGCCGATTCAACGGCTGCATCGTCGACTTCCTCGCCTCTGGCGAGACGGCCCGCCGTCTGTCGGCTGCCCGTGATGTGCTCGGCGAGCGCCTCGATTTCGTCCGCGTCGTCCTTCTGCCGCAGCACGAGAATCAGGTCGAACCGCGACAGGAGCGGCGACTGGAGATCGACTTGGGCGGCGAAGCTCGCTGTCGGGTCCCAGTGTCCACCGGTCGGGTTCCCGGCGGCGAGCAGCGTCGTTTCAGCCGGGAGTACCGCCTGCCGGCCGGCTTTCGAGATGCGGACTTCCTGGGACTCCAGTGCCGTGTGGAGCGCGTCGAGGTCGTCGGTGTCGCCTTTGTCCAACTCGTCGACGACCGCGACGCCGTCGTTCGCCAGCGGCAGCGTCCCCGCCTGAATCGTCCAGGCGTTCGACTCCCCGAAGTCGTCGCGCACCATCGATGCGGTCAGGCCTGCCGCGCTACTGCCCGTGCCGTCGGTGAGCGCGGCGCGAGGCGCGAGGTCTGCCGCGGCCTCGAGGAGCACGGACTTCCCGACGCCCGGGTCGCCGATGAGGTAGACGTGGGAATTCCCGCGGTGGAACGAGCCACCGGGACCGGTCCGGGACCAGCCCGCGAACAGTGACAGCAGCACTGCCTCTTTGGCGGTCTCGTAGCCGTGATGGCCGGGCGCGAGCGCATCCAGCAGTACCTCGTAGGTGTCCTCGCGCTCGGCGAGGTCCAGCAGGTCGCCGGAGAGCTCCGTGTCCAAGTCCTCGAAGGCCGCCTGCTCGGGGACGAAGTTGTTCGCGGTGACCGCCTTCTGGTGGACGACGTTGTCCCGTTCGCGGACGGCGCAGTACTTCCCGATGAACGTGGCTCGCATCCCGCAGGCGACGCCGCCCTCTTCGGGGTCGGCGCAGAGGTCGCCCTCCAGATGAACGTCGATGTGGGCAGTCGCGCCGTCGACGGCGTCCTCCGGCGGCTGCTGGAGGCGAACCTTCTGGTAGTCCGTCCACTCGCTCATCCCATCGTGGAGGACGAACTGGCCCTGTTCGCAGCCCTCGCACTGGAACGGCCGCCGAATCGTGCCGTACGCGGGCTGCGGCTGGCGCGTCTCCCAGCCGCACCGCATGCACTGGAAGACGCCGACCTCGAGCTTCGGGAGTACTTCCGTCCGCTTCGTGACCTGCCCTTCGAACGCCACGAGAGACGCCAGATGACCGTCGCGGACGCGCTCGCCACCGACCGAGACCGTCTGTCGCGCGGGCAGGTTCTCGAACCGCACCGACGCCTTCGCGAGCCGCCCATCAACCACATCCGTCTCTCCAATCGCGTGCTCGAAGTCGCCTTGGAGGTCATCGGGGTTGGAGAGAATTTGCCGCTGGATGCGGTCATTGACCTCGCCAACGGCGGCGACGTCGAGGTCCAGGGAATGCTCTGTGGGATACGCGTCAGCCAGTGTCGTCAGCTCGTCTCGGCTGGTCTCTTCGAGTACCTCAGCGACGGCTTCTGGAGTGATTCTGTCCGTCATCGCTGTGCCCTCCCTGCGGCTCTGGCCGGCCCCGGTCTCTGGGCTCGGGGGGGCTGCGGACTCGATGGTAAGTACGCGCGCGGGAGGCGCCTCGGGATTCTGACTGTTTCGCCGGGCGCGGCGGTCACGGGTCCACCTCCGGCCCGGCACCGCCCGCTGACTTAAACCCCGGTTCGTCACCCGTCGGTATCCGGGCAACAGGGACTGACCGCTCTCCATCCGACATCCGCAGCTCCGTCACGCCATCGTCGTCGACGAACCCATCGAACGCGAGCTCCTCCAGTGGCGACTCCAGTTCCTCGCCGACCTCGTAGTCCTCCACGCTGAGCCAGCCACTCCCAGGGTCGTTGACATACAGTCGGTGGTCCATCTGGTTCTGCCACTCCCAGAAGATCGAGTCGTCAAACTCCAGTTCCTGGGCGTCCTCGTCGGCCTCCGCGGCCGCGACGCGCCGCTTGACCGCGTCCGTCGTCTCGATGTCGATACGGAGCCAGCGGTCGTCGAGGTCGTCCTTTCCGGAGATGTCGTCCCAGCGGAACCACGACCGGTCGCTCTCGCTGAACGCCAGCCCGACGCCGACGTCGTGATTGCTCATCAGGTCACTCTGCATCGGCGCCGTCTTCCATCCAGGCGGGATGTCGCCGCCCGGCCCGCTGTGGGGGTTCGGACGGCCGTCCGGCATGTCGATGCGGTAGTTGAACTCGGCCTGAAGGTCGGTCAGCATGTGGTGACTCTTGTGGTTCGCGTACCACGGGCTGAAGAGAGCGCGACGTGAGTCCGTCAGCGCGTCACAGAGCCACGCGACCTTCGTCCGGGAGAGCTGGTCGTCCTGCCGCATCTGCTCCCCACCGGGCGTGAACTGGCGGGCCTCGTCGAACAGCAGCGTCATCCATCGGAACGGCCCGTGTTCGATGCGCTCCACCTGGAAGGGGAACCACCAGTGGATGAGCGGCGTCGCGCCCGCCTCACCCGGCGCCCACTCCGGGTTGAACGGGAGATCCTCGGTCGTCCGGTCCGAGTCCGCCACGATGTCGTCGGCACCCCGGAACGCCGGGTCCGGGTAGACGACGTGGAACGTGCTGTCGGGGACATCGCCGAGCTGGTCGAGGAGATCGCGGATGTCGCTGTACCGCCGCACCTCGCGGATGTCCGTGTCCTCCTCGAGGTCGTCGATGGGCTCGACCGGCTCACTGTTGTCGCCGGACGTGTCCTCCATCCACGTCGCGGAGATGTCGAAGTCCGCAGGCAGCCAGACCGTCGCCCAGTGCCTGAAGGGTAGCCACCCCGACCGGTTCGTGGACCCCCGCCAGAGAACGGGGTCGGGAGACTCGTCCATGATGCGGATGCCCGCGTGCTGGAAGAGCGTCGTCTTCCCCGACCCCCGGGTGCCCTCGACGAGTACCGGCCGCGCGCCGGGTGGGTGCAGCGTTCGCTCAACGTCGTTTTCGTGGACGACAAGATCCGGCCACGCCGGGTCAGTCAGCTCCGGCTCGATGAACTCGCCCTGGATGTCGAGCGAGCCGACGCCGTACTTCTGCCGCATCTCGTAGACGTCGGTCTTCCAGTGCTCTGGGGCGTGCGTTCGGGATTCCTGCGTTCGTTCACCCCAGCCAAACCCCTTCGGTGGCGTCCCGTTCGTCGTGGTCTCCGCTGCCGATTCCTCCCCGCTCGCAGTGTGTTTCGCGTTCGTCTGATTCTGACTCATGAAAGATGGCGGGTTAGCCGCTGGGAACCGAGGATTCCCGGTGCGTGTCTGGCTGCTCAGTGCCACTCTGCATCGCCGCCCGAAGCGCCTCGTTGCACGCCGGCAGCACTGTCTGGGCAAGCCGCAACTGGAGCCACGCCCCACCCTTACCGCTCCGGAGGACCGCCCACCAGTCCGACGTCGGGTCGGCCACTCGCGACGGGATTCCTGCAGGCAGGAACCCGAGTGTCGCGTAGTCGAGGTGGTCGGCCCAGTCCAGAATCGCGCGCCGGCTATCGAACCCGAGGAACGTCGACTGAAGCACGTCGTGTTGCTCGACGGCGACCTCGTGGAGTCGCGGCCGCATCCCGAGGAACCGCTGCTGCTCGGGGTCCGCCTGCCCCTCGGGGTGGTCCGAGGACGACGACCGGATGTCCGCACGCGCCTGTCGGAACGCCTCCGAGAGCGTCGTCTGCTGGATGCTGTCCCGGACGACCGCTGCCTGGTCGGCGTCTGGAGCGTGCGGCGTCAGCGCGTCGCGTTTGTCGGCGTCCTCGAGGAGCGCCGCGATCCGGAAGCGGTCGCGGAGCAGGCTGACGAACCAGTCGTCGGGGACGTGCCCGAAGGATAGCGCTGCCGCGGCGTGCGTCCACATGAAGATGGCTTCCCGTGATTCGAAGCCGTCTCGGAGTCGGTCGACCAGTTCCTGCTGCTGGGCGCGGAGCGTCGGCAGCCCCGGCACGTAGGTCGTCTTCCTGCCCTGCTCGTCATCGGCTCCGGGCGTCGTCGATTCGAGGAGCTCGTCCAGTGGCGAGGTGGACATCAGTCGTCGTTCACCCCAGTTCGCGTCTCCCCAGGCTCCAGCGGCTGACGGCTCGTCCCGTCATTCTCATCCGAATCCGCCGAGTCCCCAGTGCCGAAGAGGTCGTTGAAGAGGTCCGCCTGGGTCGACCAGTGCGAGTCGATGACGTCGACGACGCGCTCGTGGCCGTCCATGTCCATCTTGGCGACCTTCTCCTGGAGCGCCTCGAACGTCGACGCCTCGTCGTACTGGGCACGTTCCTGGGCGAGAATCGCCCGCGCCTCGCTGAAGTGGTACGGCGCCTCCTCGATCTCCATGGCGCCGTCCTGCGCGGTGTACCCAGTGATGACGCCTGGGAGGACCGCGGCGAGCGCGGCGAGCGAGGGGACGCCGACCCACGCCATCACGCCGAAGTACATGATGGCGCCGCCGATGAGCGCCGGCCCGAGGAACGCGAGGTTCAGACTCCCGAGGCCGCCCGCAATCGAGTTCACGGTGTTGTGGGCGGCCGAGAGCGCCTGATTGTCGCTCTCCCCAGGCTCGAAGACCGGGTCGGGCTCCTTGTCCGTGGTCAGCTTCGGGCTGAACGACAGCCGGGCGGGCGTCCGGACGAGTGGCTCGTCCGTCTCCGGGTCGAGCTCGTACTTCTTCGAGACGTCCCCCGTCGTGTTGTTGACCGTCTTGAGGTCGCTCTCGTCGACCTTCGCGGGGTTCGCCCAGTACCGCGCGAAGAACGGCCGCAGTCCCGGCGACGGCGCGTAGATGTTGCCGTCCCGGCGGATGATGTCCAGGAGCTTGATGTCCTCACTGCGCGCCTGTTTGGACTCGCCGCCGGAGACGCTCGTGACGGATTCGAGGTCCTTCTGGTTGAATTCGGCGCGCTCGACCTCTTGGTCGCGGAAGCCGAGGAACGCGAAGAACGCGAACACCGTCACGAACAGCCCCGCGACGTAGGGCGCTCTTGCGAGGACCGCGGCGGTCTGCCAGGTGCCAACCGCGACCGCCGCCAGCGCGAGTAGCCCGAGGACGAGCATCCACCAGAGGCCGCCTTTCTGCGGGCCGACGACCGTCCGTCTGAGGACGTGCTGGGCGCCTCGGCGGCCGATGAGGATGCCGGGAATCGCGGGCACGAAGAAGTTGATCGCCGCCCACCGCCAGGCGTCGCCACGGGTGTCGATGGGGTACGCTGGCGAGGCGGTGAGAGGGTTGCTGCGGTGCTGGAACCGCCAACGCGCACCTTCGACGCGGTCGCCGTCGCGCTCCAGCCACGCCGTCACCTCCTTGGCGGAGTCGTAGTGACTCCGGAGTTCGATGGACTGGGTGGCGTAGCCGTTCTCGACCTCGAGGTCGATGCGCTGGACCGTCTGGTCGCTCGCGTACGCCACCTGCGTGCCGTTCACGCTCTTGCTGGCGTCGTCCCAGTACACGACGACGAGCTGGTACTCGCCGCTCGCCTCACCGAACGCCGTACTGTAGAACTCCACCGTATCCGACTCCAGGAGTTGCCCGGACTCGACGAACTGCGTGCTCGAGTCCAGCGGCGAGACGGGCGTGTACCGAAGCGCCGCGCTCCCCCGAACTGGGTTCCCGAGCATCCGCGCACTCGGTGGGGCGTCCGGGTCGTGGACCCCGCCCTGCCGGAGCTCCTCGGCAGGATACGGGCCCGGCGGCTCCCACTCCGGCCCCGAGTCCTGCGCGGCGACGGCGCCGACGCCCGCGAACAGGGAGAGCGTGAGCAGCGCCGCCACTCCGACCGCGACGAGTGGTTTCGACCCGCTCATGCCAACCGCCCCATCACGTACAGGCCGGCGAATCCGGACACCAGTGCGACCGCCTTCGGACCGAGACCGACGCCGACGATGCCAGTGACGACGCCGAGGATTGCCGGCCCGAAGAAGAACGCCACGAACAGGCCCACGACGACGACCGCCAGCAGCCTGTTGCCCTTGTAGAGGGCTCCCATCGCCCCCATCACGCCTCGCTCACCTCCCGAAGCTCCCGGTCAACAACCCAGAGGTTCCCCAGACCGACCGCCAGCAGGAGCGTGCTCCATAGCCAGGGACCAGTCGGATTGCCGCCTGTCTGAACGGCCGTGAGGATATTCGTGAGGTCGTAGCCGGCGAGAGCGAAAGAGCCGACTGCGCAGACCGCAGCCAGCCACGCAGTCTTCGATGCCTTCGGGAGGTCCCGAAGCCGTACCTCGCCGGGGAAGTACGTCATTGAATCACCTCCACGAGGCGCGTGACGACTGTGCCCTGTACCAGCAGTCCGACCGAGTACGCGAGGGCGAGCAGTATCGCCAACAGCGGTGGGAGTGCCAGTAGGCCTGCGGCTACCCCCAGCGTAACAGGCACACCGACAGCGTGCGTCAGCTGGTACTCCGTGCTGGCCCAACAGTCGTCGCTCGGACAGCCGAGTTCGACGAGGAACCGGCCGTCTGTGACAACCTCGGACTCGGCACCGCACTTCGTGCAGTAGGTCGTCCCGTAGTCCCGGTCGGTCCACGACTCGCCATCCGCCTCGAGCGGGCTGACGACATCGAGGACGCGGCCGGCCACGTCGGGAAGGTTCATCGGAACCACCCCGCTGGACCAGCAACCTCGCTTCGCAGTGACTCGGCCACGAACAGCCGACAGAGGTAGATGAAGGCGAGCGTGGATGCTACGCCGACGGCGACAGTCAGGGGGGTCATTGGGACCACCCCGTGAAACCGTGGGCCGTCATCTCAGCCGTCCTCCTCGGTGGCTTCCGTGAAGAGCGCGTAGTAGCCGACGAGCACGAACACCGCGATTAGTGCGTACTGGGTGGCGGAGAGGTCGAGGACGCCGCCGAGGCTGAGCGTCCCGATGCCGCCCAGGAGTCCAGCAGCGAGCGTCGCTGGGTCGCTCGCGACGAACTGCATCAGAGCGTCGCCAGCGACGATCCCGCTGGTCGCGCCCGCCGCGGCGAGGCCGTAGCTGGACTTCGCGGCGCGTTTGAGCCCGCCGCCAGCGCGACTGGTCGCTTCTTTGGTGCGGTCGACGCCGAGCGCGTACACGACGACGCCGACGAGTGCGATTCCGAGTCCGAGTGTGAGTGCGTTAGGCATGATTTTGGTTGAACCGTGGTTAGTCGAATCGCTGTTCAGCGTCTGTCCAGACACCGTACAACAGCTTCCCGGCGTACGCGACGCCGAGGATAATCGCGGTGACTTGCAGCGCCTCCGCGATCTCCGTCGGGAGGCCGCCGAGGTTCGGCGCGATGGTGAACGCCCCCACCGACGAAGCGGTGAACAGCGTCGCGACGTTACTCCAGACCACCGCGAACAGCGCGTCGACGAACGGGAGTTGGACGAAGCCGTTCAGGCCCGCCAGTCCCGCCGACAGCACCGTCACCGGATGCCGAACGATGTCTCTCAGTTCGAGGTTCATAGTGGGTTGATCGAGTCGACGATGAGCGTCCACGCGAACCGCGCCAGATACGCGATCGCGACGATGACGACAGCAACGAGGAAAGCCGCCAGTAACGGCGCTGCTGGCCCGGCAGCAGACACAGCAGGCTCTATCGTTCCGAAGAGGCCAGACAGTCCGTCGAGCAGCGTTGAGCCGGCTGCGTCACCGGCGCCCCCGAGAGTGGTCGCCGCAACGCGTGGAATGTCGGCGATACCGAGCATCCCCTCGGTCGTCCCGACGGTGTCACCCTCGTAGACGAATAGCGCCGCATCGAGGACCGCTGTCAGGACTGTCTCGGTGCCGTCGACGAACACGTTCAGCAGGACACCGACGATGAAGCCGGCTGGCGCCTCCGCGAAGTCACGCAGGACCGGTGGGACGCCGGGGAGGTTCCCCCAGCTCAGCCACGCCCCGCCGCCGCCACCGCCGCCGCCGTCGGTGTCGCCGTCTTCGTTACCAGCCCACGTGCCGTCATCGTCGTCGCCATGCCTCGCTGTGTGCGTCATCTCTTAGAACACCTCCTCGCTGGCGTACCGCAACCCGTAGACGACGATGAACAGCGCAGCCAGCACTTCAGCGACGGCGACCGGGTAGGCGAGCCACCCGAGGCCTTCGAGGGGGGACCACGCTGCGTCGATGACTGACCAGAGACCAGTCTCGACCGTCGGAATCAGGCCGTCCTCCCAGAGGAGGTACCGGCGAGCGTTCGACCGGTAAACTGGCTCGATGAAGAACTCCTGGCCGCCCTCGAGGAGGCCGGTGACGCCGTCGACGAGCCCGTTGAGTCCATACTGGATGCCGAGCACGACACCCGCCAGCAGTGACGAGACGAACGCCTTCGCGAACGGCACCCACTCCAGGGGGTTCGTCGCGTTGACGATCGTGTAGCTGCTGGAGTTGTCGGTCGTGTTGAGGAACTGGCTGAACACGCTGTCTCCGTCACTGCTCACCGTGCACCACCCCCTGCGCGGACGCTACCGTCCGCCAGCCGTCCGGGGGTCGTGCAGGCGCTCATCGCTCGTCCTCGCCCTCCTCTGTCGTCCCGATTTCGAGCCCGCCGATGTCCGGCACGTCGAACGGCAGACCCGGGACGGTGTCCCCGGTCTCCCGACGCTCCCGGTACTCGTTGATCATGTAGAGCACACCCAGGATGACCAGCGCGCCAATCGGGAACGCCAGCCATCCGAACTGCGAGGAGATGGCTTGCCCGCTCGTCTGCGCCGTCGTCTCCAGAATCGACACCGGCGACGTCAGCAGGCCGCTGAACAGCGTCCCGATAGCCTCGCCAGCCGCCGTGAATGGTGAGGTCAGGAACGTCGTTACCGCATTGATGATCTTCCCGGCGGCGAGGAAGAGGCTCGCGAAGATTCCGAAGATGAACGACGACAGCAGCTGCCCGAGTGTTCCCGGGCCGCTGACGAACCCCGCGACGCCCTCGAGCACGGCGGTTGGCGAGCCATCCCCTAAGTCAGGGCTGGCCATCGTCAGTTCCCTCCGCCGCCGAAGAGCTTGCCGAGGCCGAGCACGCCACTGACTGCGCCGACGAGCATGCCGAGCGGAGTGGTGAAGAACGACACGATGCCGCCACCGCCACCGCCGCCCATCACGCCGGCACCGCCGCCAGCGGCCTGCATCGCGGACGCCTCGTCACTCGTCAGCTTCAGGTCGATGCCGATGTAGTACTCCGTGCCCGGACTGATGGTGGAGTCCAGCGTCACTGTCTTGTCCTGAGCGTCGAAGCTCGACGTCACCGAATCCGCGTTCTCGATGTCCGCGAAGTCGGTGTCGCCGACGCCCTCCTTGACCTCGACCGAGACGTACCGGGTGCCCGGCCACTGGCTCGTCTGCTCGAGGCTCACGCCCGAGTAGCCGATGTCGTAGGCGTCCGGCAGGGAGAGCCGGTAGTTGATGGACGCGACGGAGTCCCACTGCGGGTAGGCGTTGTCGCCCTGGAACGTCGCGTCGACGTCCTCAGCCGGCGCGAACTCCGCACTGACGTGCGCTGGGAAGCTGAGCCCCATGATGACTGCGTCGTCGAACGTCGCGCCGAGCGTGTCCACGCTGTGGACGCTGTACTCGCCGTGGGGCTCGGTGATGGTCTCCGTCTCGAGCTCGCCATCGCTGTTCTCGACGTACTTCTCGCCGAACGTGTACTGGCTCGTCTTCTCTGCATTGATGAGCGAGAATTCCGCCGTCACGTCGCCCGTGACCTGGATGTCGACGACCTCGCCCATCGCACCGTCACCGCTGCCCTGCACCGCAAGCTGGCCGATCTCCGTCTGGAGCACGTGGCCCTCGCCCGTCGCGTTCGCCAGCACGTCGTCGGCCGTCTGGTCCGCACTCGCGTTGTAGACCTCGACGGAAACGTAGTCGCCGTCGGAGTCGGTCAGCTGGAGCGTCGGCGTCCCCGAAGCGCTCGAGATGTCGGCGGCGATCTGGAGGTCGCGCTTCTCGACATCACTGTCGAGCGCCGTGATGTTCCCGTAGGTCGCCGAGTCACTCGACGCCGAGCCGGTGTACCGGACCGCGTCGACGCCCGGCGCCGTCGTAGCGTCCTCGACGGTCGCACCCGAGGCCGTCCACTCGCTGGCGTCCAGCGCCGAGGCGGAGTTCTCGCCGTCCTCCGCGTCGTTGCGGGGGAACTCGCCGAACTCAGCGACGTCGATGTCGGTTGCGGTCAGCGAAATCGGATTCACCGACCCCGTCCCGAGGTCGTCGACGTCCTCGCTCGTGTTCAGTTCCCCGTCGAGTCGGGTGGCGTCACCCGAGTCGTCGTAGTACTCCAGGGGACTGTCGAAGTCCGCGTTGCTCCACTCGTCTACCGTGACTTCCTCGACGTTGAACTGTGGGTTCGGTGCGTCTCCGTCGGCGTAGTTGAGACCGTTCGATGCTGCCATCGCGGGCGTCGCGGCCGCAGAGACCATCAGGAAGATGGCCGCGAGCGCGACGCCGACTTTCGTGAATGCGTCTGTGTTCATGAGTTGCTGAAAGATTGGCTGGCGAACGATGCATCTGGGAACGAGGCGGTCACGGTGAGAGCCTCCGCAGCAGGCGCTTCCCGGCCGCCTTCAGGCGACCGCGGAGACTGCCGCTGTGGCGGATGTGCGCGGCGCGCTCGTGGGGCTCCGAGGGGTCGCTGGAGCCGCGGCTGGCGGTCATGCATCACCACCGTCGCCGAGTTTCCGAGCGAGGTCGTCGCCGAGTGCGGCGACGTCGCGGAGCTCGAGGCGCGTCGCTATCTTGTCGCGCGGGTCGTCTCGTTCCGAAAAGTCGTGCGGGCCGCCCGTCGACGGCCCGGATTCCGATGTGGCCATGGGTTCGGGCGTCGCGTCGTCGGCTCGGACCAACGAACTACGCCGCGACGCTATTCGAAATATCGGCGTTCTCTGGTCTTCAAGCCCGAAAATTCCGAGGGCAATCCAATGAGAGTCCGGGGGAAGTCCACGGACAGTCCTAGGATTCCTCTCGGATTTCTGGTGTTAGACTAAGGGCCCCCGGTGTCGACGTGGGTGCATGGCCAGCTCGCCACAGAACTCTCAGGCCGGCTCGGACCTGCTGTTTCAGAATCACCGCGAGGTACGCGACCTCGGCGACGACGAACCCGGAATGAGCCTCCCGCGCGGCCCCATGCGGATGCTCGGCCTCCTCGACGAGGAGGGCGGCGTCGATACCGACACCGAAGCGCTCGTCGCCGTCTACGAGGATGGCCGCGTAGTCATCGACCTCCAGATCGACGCTTAGTCTCAGCCTCTGACTACCAGATACTCAGAAGCCACTTCCACCTCCAACTGCCGCTTGGGCGAGGAAGGCCATGCCAGCAATCCCGAGAGCTCCTGCTCCGAATGCGTTCAAAGGTATGGGCACAATGAGATAGCAAATTCCAGCCAGAAGGCCACAAATTGCTGCTTTTTGGAAACCAGCCATGGTTCTACCGACACTCCGGTGACATTTGGAAGTTAGGCCCATTCATCCCCGCTTTCACTACAGCCACGGTACTTTCTCTCGCGCTCGCTGCTGGGCTTTGACTGAATACTGACCGAGGTAGTGTTCCCGGAACGTGTCCCAGTCTTCCCAGCCGCCGTACTCCATGACGAGCCCGGGCTCGACCTCACGCTCGCAGAGCAGTGTCCCCCAGGTGCGCCGGAGGTCGTGGGGCGTGAGGTACGTCCAGCCATCGTCGTCGTGCTGCTCGGCGAGGTCGTCGCGAGCGCTTTCGACCCAGCGCTCGACGGTCCGCGTGCTCACGTCGACGAGCGGCGTGGTGTCGTCTTCGTCGCGGAGGTCGGCCATCGTCTGGATAGTCGTCGCGAGGTCACCGGGAAGCGGCGTCTCCCGGTACTTGTCGCCCTTCCCGTGCTCGACCCGGAGGAACCAGCCCGCCGGTCCGCTCGTGATGTCCCGCGGGGTGACGTCGACGATCTCCTTGCAGCGCAGCCCGGAGCGCAGCCCGAGGCCGAACGCGATGCGTTGCTGGGTGTCGTCAGCGGTCGCAAGGAACTCGTCGGCTTCCTCCTCGCTGAGCCAGACTTTCCGGCCGTCATCCTCGTCGTGGTCTTCCATCTGCATTGTCGGTCTTTTCGAGAGACGCGACAGAACTCCTTAGTCTAACACCGCACAGCCCGATTCGAGCCCGCGAAACGTCCCCCTCTCGTCGCACTCTCTACCAGAGTACGACATTACGGTTTTATCCCGGGAGCCACCTCCAACATCTAACCTACCAACCGAGAAGGATGAACCCCGGGTCGGATGTCTCTACGATTTCGCCATCCTCAATCTTGGCAAAGTAGTATTTAATGGACTCTCTGTCCCAGTCTTCATCGACTTCACTGGTATCTTCGTCCGTAGAATCCGGAACAAAGAATGGGACACAATAATTGTACCCATCGTCTGGCAAAAGCTTATTTTTCACTTCCCTCAACAAAGTAATCTGTTTATGTTTTTTGAGGTTATCGACTCGTCCATCTACCTCGTTTGAATTGTCAACCGCAGACTGCCGAACCCCCCTAGCGAACGAGATTAGGTCCTCATCTCTAACCCGTAGCGCCTCTGAACCGGGTAAATCCTCAAATGTAGTGATGTGAGCATCGTTGTGTGCGATTGAGTATTTGAAATCATTCCGGAACTCTTCGGCTGCACGTTCAATATCAAAGTGAGATTGCAAGTACTCGCGGATTGAGTTTCGATAGGCGCTGATACTGAAATCTTCTCCTGCACGAACTAGAGTGACTTTGCCATCCCGTTGATCTAGTTCCCGTGACGTTGTCTCTCCAAATGGACAAAGGAACGCCATCTCAGTTGTATCCAGCATCAGCGCATAGCTGAACATCCGAGATCGCTCTTCTCCCAGTAGACTTGGATCATTATGACGGGAGTAGTATTTACTGTCGAGAACAGCTACTGCTTCACTATTGTCCCTGAGTACATGGTCTGGACGGTAAGAGGCGTTAGTTGAATCCTTGTAGATCTGTAACGTAGGTTCCTCTTCAACAGCTATGGAACTCTCAGCTTTGCCTGAGAGAGCGTTTAGACGCTCCACTTCTTCTTCGAGAGTTATCTGTGTAAACGTCTCGAAGAGCTGGTCCATGTCCAGTATGAAATCAATGGTGAGATCTTCGTGTCCTGACTCCAAAGACTGACCCGTGGTAGAGGATATGATGGTCTTTGCTGTCTTTACTGCATTCTGATAGTATCGGCGTTGACGAGGTAAATCGGAGACAGCGGTATTTTTGATATTCTCTAAGCTGACATCCTTCGACGACACTCCCAAGCTTTCCAGGTGGCGGATTTCCTCTCGCAGTGAGCTGAATATCTGGAAATACTGCTCGTGGGTGTAGTCATCTGAAGAGTCTTGGAAGAGTCGGACAAGCTGTCTTCCGGCCAAATAGATTAGACTATTCACCGGTGTTGAATAGTCGATATTCTTCTGCACAAACCGGTGTTCGGGGGTCCCATGAGCCCTATTCAACAGGCTTTGCTCTACGTCAACTCTGCCACGCCCGCTGACGGCGTCGTACTCTTCGCTCTCAAACTGGCGGATGAACCCGTTACGGTGGATTGGTTTGAGACTGTTCAGGTAATTTATGGCTATAACGACGAAGATATCATCGATTTCGATGTCTTCTGAGAGGAAATCGTCAATAGGGATTCCATGGTATTTCAGCGTTCGATTTCTTCGCTGAACCGCGAGAAACATTTCCAAAATATCTTCCCAACCAATCTTTGGGTTTATTTGGAGCTTTGAGGTCGGCGTTAGATTGACTACCCCAACGACATCCTCTACTGAAATCGTCAAGGATCCGTCGTCAATTGTCGCCTTAACGACGCTTCGTTCTTCTTGATTACCTACGGTCGTCCGAGTCTTCTCAAATTCGTTGGCAGCTACCTTATCAAACGCTGCTCGCTGCAGTTGCTCTCCGATCTCGGGCGGGCAGTCGTCAATGGTCTTCTCATTCCGCTCCTGAATCTGGACACGATTCGGGAGGGGGCTGCTGCTGCTCATCAGACCTACGTCCCCATTCTCTGCTCTTCAGATTCTAACTCAGATTTTACCAGCTCAGTTGCTCGAGACAGTTCAAACGCGAACTCGCTATCGAGGGTTTCGTAGTGATCCACGAGTTGGTTAATTTGGGAGTAGGTCGAAGAATTCAGGAGCCGAGGAGCGATGTAAGTTCTAAATGCCTCACCAACCCCAAGTTCCGGGGAATCTCTATATACTCCACCGTCACCGGTTGTTTCACCGACAAACTTGACGACGTCCTCATAGTGCATCGGGCCGAACTCTTGGATGCCTTCTGCTTCACCAATCCCGTTCAGCCGCGAGTAATCTTCCTCGAGCAGTTTCGTCAGCTCAGAAGTAGCTACGGAACTGTTCTCGAGGTGGTTGTCGGTCCAAGTTGTAAACAGACGCCGCCGGTCTTCGGTTTTATACTCTGAAACCTCAATCATGGCGAAGCGTCGGGTAATTGCATTGTCTAACTCATTCACGGTCCGATCAGACATATTCATGGTGCAAATGATGTTCACATTCGGGTCAAGCTCGATAGTCCGGCCATCATCTGTCGTAAAGATTGTCTGATGATCGTTCTCGATAGCCGTATAGAGAGGGCCAAAGATCTTAGAGATATCTGCACGAGTGAGCTCGTCAATAATCACAGTGTAGTCTTCTCCGAAATCCCGAGCACGGAGAACAGCTTTCGAAACACAACCGGGTTCTTTCCCGTAGCTGATGGAGTCCTTGTTGTATTTGGGTTCGACACGGCCGATAATATCTTGCTTCGTCCAAGAAGGCGAAGCAGTTTCGAGAGTGTATCCGACACCAGCTTCCAGAGCTAGCTGCTTAGCAAACGTTGTTTTACCTGTCCCGGTAGGCCCGTAGAGAACAACGGGTTTCCCTGCTTGAAGAGCCCCGATTGCCGAATCTTGGACCGAGTTCGGAACCAGCGCGTCGAGTTCCGTGGTGTCGTCCCCCCTATTGGCAACCTTCTTTTTCAGATTTGTAGAGGCGAGATCAGATTCGAGAACAGCTCTTCGCACCGCTCCAAGACTGTTCTGACCATCGTGTTCAATATCGATTTGATGATCGTTAATCAGGAAGTCTAGTACATCCTCGCCTTCAGCATTGTTAATAGCGTCAACAGCCATGTCAGAGTTCGATTTCAATGGCTGGTCAAGGAGACCTGTTACCCTATCTATAGAATATGAATCTTCCCGCTGGTTAGTTGCCATCAAGTATCCTAATTGTTCTACAGCATTATATACCTTGATTCGTAGATGGAACTAGGTAACTAATGAGTTTCAGCAGGCCAAGAACCGGATTGCATGCCTTGCAAATGAAGTTAAACCAGAAAGCAATCGTGAGGAAGGTCACAGACAGAGTTCTGGGTTGACTGAACGGTCACTTCCGATCCATGCTTGATCCTCGGAGTTTCCGTTGTGAGGTCTCCGTCAATCTGCGGCTCCCTCCGGTCGAACAGCTGGTAGGAATCTTTCCCTTGTAGTGCTCAACGAGGCCTTGTCTCAGGGATCAGAGGGATGCTCTAGATTCCGGAGCGGCTCCAATTTCTGTTGGCCTCCAGCGTCCGAGACGTTAGACCAGTTCGCTATTCATCGGCTTGTACGTACGTCGAAGGGTATCGTAGTCCATCGACGTCCTTTCCGACACTACCATTCAATGCCAGAATTTCTGGACATCTGGACTTCTGGACATCCCCCACGTCCAATTAAGACACCGGCGGTCCATCGACAACGCAAGTCGATGCTGCAGAACGCCCGCGTCCTCCGCCCCGAGTTCGTCCCACAGGAGCTGCAGCACCGCGACCACGAACACACAGCCCTCACTGAAGCTCTCAATCCACTCACTCGGGGCGAACGAGCCGACCCCGTCATCATCACCGGGCCGACCGGCGTCGGGAAGACCCACCTGACGAAATTCACGCTCGAACGCCTCCAGGAGACTGAGCTCGGACTGGAGACCGCGCTTGTGAACTGCTGGCAGAACTACTCCGGCTACCGCGCGCTGTTCCGCATCCTCGAGAATCTCGGTCGTACGCTCGACGTGCATCGCCAGTCGACACCCCAGGACGAACTCATCGAGCGACTCCGCGACTACGACGGCACGTGCGTCATCGTCCTCGACGAGGTCGACCAACTCGAGGACAAAGGCATCATCTACGACCTCCGCCGGATGCCCCAGTTCACCATCGTCCTCATCACCAACCGCGAGGAGGATCTCTTCGGTAGCATCGACGATCGCCTCCAGTCACGCCTCCACGGCACTCGGACGATTCATTTCGAGCCATACGGCCTCAGCGAACTCACCGCCATCCTCCGCTCACGTGCAGACGCGGCATTCTCTCACCCCGACCCGATATCAACCAAGCTTCTCGAGGAGATTGCGGACGCCGCTGCTGGCGACGCCCGGGTAGCCATCACCGTTCTCCGGGAGGCCGCGAAGAATGCAGACCGAGCTGGCCGAGAACAGATTACGTCGGCAGACATTGCCGACGCGATTCCGGAAGGACGGCAGGCCGTTCGTGACCAGAACCTCGAGGCGCTGAAGCCAACGCAGCGGACGCTCTACAAGATTATCGAGGAGTACGTCTCCGAGCACGGCAAGCCGATGCAACCCAGCCACCTGTACGCCGAGTACGAAGAGCGGGCTGACGACCCGGTCGGGAATCGGCAGGTCCGTCGTCACCTCAACAAGCTCGACCACTACGAGCTGGTCACGATCAAGGGCTCGTCTCGCGACCGCCGGTACGGACTCACCAGCCACGACGAGCACTGACTGCTTCCGTTCCGGACATGTCCTCCGGGATGCTCGTCCAGAAGTATCCCGTTTCTCAGCACCAGCGAAATTCTTCTCGACAGTCCGGCTCCCGCAGCCGACACACGTTCGGCGAGACGATTCTGGACATGTGGACTCCCCACGCCGGCGTATACGGGGTGGTAGTGTCTCCGGCTAGGTATGCCACCGACTCACCGCCGGCGTCGCCGGCAACAGAACACGGCTGGCTCGGGGCCCGCAGATCTCCCGGACCTCGACGACGCTGTCCAACTGCTGGAAGCCGAGGAGACTGACGTTCGACCACCACTGCACGCGCTCACACTCGATCAAGTACTCCTCTCGGGTGCCAGCGGTGAGAGCACGGCCACCTGGGTCGGCACCGGCCAGTACGCCCAGACGACCAGCCTTCACGACCTCGCTCCAGCCCCTCGTGTCTTGGACCGCATCGACGTCGCGCGAGGGTTCACTGCGTACCAGCATCACGCACTGGTTCGGCAAGCCATCGACGAACTGGACGCGACGTCGGTCATGCTGGTCGTACCTGCCGTCGACGCGCCGTACCGGCAGAGCGACCTCGCCGACGAAGAGGCCCGCGAGATGCTGGTGCGCGTCCTCGCGCAACTCGCGAGCGTTCCCCGCCAGTACAACATCCCCGTGCTGGTGACTCGCTCGGGAACGGACGAACTCGGCGCGGCCGTCGAGGAACTCGCGGTCGACACGCTCACGTATCGAGAGACCCGCGCTGGCCCACGGTTCGAGGGCGAGGAACACGAGACGCTCGTCTACGACGTCGGTGACGGCTGGGTCCAGACCACGCTCGCGTACTGGCGGCAGGTGCTCGACAGTCGCCAGCCGCTGTACTCCGGTGCCGATAGCGACGTCCAGATGCCCGGCGGGGTGGTGTAGGATGGGGCGGACGAATCCGACGTTCCGGGATACGCTCCGGCACATGGAGGAGCAGTGGCAGCCATACCGGCGAGCCCTTCGGTACCGTGACCAGGAGACCTTCGACACGCTGTGGGGGTACGCCCGCGAGCACGCCGACGCCGGTGGCTACCTCTCGCACCCCGACCCTGCAGTCGTGATGCTGTTCTCCGTCTGTCTCGCCCAGCAACGCCGCCTGAACGAACTGGAGACACTCCTCGACATAGAGACAGATGGCATTCACAACTGAACACCTCCCTGACGGCGGCGTTCGAACGTGGACGCTCACCGACGACGGCGCCACAGCGACCGTCGATTCGTCGTACACGCCGACATTCTACGTGGGCACCGACGACCGCCACGTACTCGATGACGTCGAGCCACTGCTCGTCGATCACCCGCTCGTCGAGCGAGTCACCCGGGAGGAACACCGGCCGGGGTGGCGCCACGATTCCGAAGCGATGCTGCGGGTCGACGCGTCGTCGCTGGCCGGCGTCGACGAGCTGGCCAGTCAAGTCACGCGGCACGGGCGACCGGGCGGCTACCGCTGCTACAACGTGGATTTTGCTCGAGAGTTCCGCTATCACCTCGAGACGGGCCGGTCACCAGCGCCCGTACGAGAGCCGACCGTTGTCTCGCTGTCGGCACCACGCGCCCAGGTCTCCGGCGTCAATCCGCTCACCAGCACCGAGGTCGGTGACCGGACCGTGTCCGGCGACCCGCCGGAGGTGGCAGCGACGGTCGCCGAACTCGTTCGCGACCGCGACCCCGATGTCCTCCGCGTTTCGAGTGCCGACCTCCTCCCGCGACTCTTCGACGCGGCGGCCACAGACCGCGATTCGTACGCACTCGGGCGGCTTTCCGGACTCACGAAGCGGGCTGGCGAATCCACATACGAGAGTTACGGCCGCGTCGGCCACTCTCCGGCTCGGTACAGCGTCCCCGGCCGGGTTGTCGTCGACGAGTCGAACTCGTTTTTCCTCGAGGAAGCCGGCCTCGATGGCATCCTCGACCTCGTCGAACGCTCCGGAAAACCCCTTCAGGAGGCTGCCTGGGCGAGCATCGGGAACATCCTCACAGCAATCCAGATTCAGTACGCGGCCGACCAAGACGTGCTGGTGCCGTGGCGGTCTTGGCGAACGGAACGGTTCAAGACCGCGACTCAACTGGACGACGCAGACCGCGGCGGCTTCACGTTCGAACCAACCGTCGGTGCTCACGAGCACGTCCACGAATTGGACTTCAGCTCGCTGTACCCGAACATCATCCGCGAGTACAACGTCAGCCCCGAGACCGTCCGCTGCGAGTGCCACCCAGACCGAGAAGATGTCCCCGGCCTCGGGTACAGCATCTGTCCGGAAGACGGCTATCTGCCCGAGGTCCTCGGGCCGATTATCGACGACCGAGCCGACATCAAGGCCGAAATCCGGTCTTGTGGCGACCCCGATCGCGTCGCGGCACTCGAAGAGCAATCAGCGGCACTGAAGTGGATTCTCGTCTCCTGTTTCGGCTACCAGGGGTTCTCGAACGCGAAGTTCGGCCGCATCGAGGCCCACGAGGCGATCAATGCCTACGCTCGCGAGATCCTCCTCGACGCGAAGGCCGCATTCGAGGGAGCGGGCTACCGCGTCGTTCACGGTATTGTTGACTCGATCTGGGTGCAGCCACGCCAAGACACTGACTCGAGGCCCGTCCGGGAGGTCGCCAGCGAGGCTTCGGACGCGACGGGCATCGAGTTGGAGCACGAGGGCGTCTACGACTGGGTGGCGTTCTGTCCGACTGCTGACGGCCGGGATGGTGCGCTGACGAAGTACTTCGGCCGGCAGCGCGACGGCGACTACAAGTATCGGGGTATCGAGTGCCGGCAGCGGAGTACGCCCACTTGGATTGCCAACCTGCAACGAGACCTGATCTCCGTGTACGACGACCAACGGTCGGAAGACGCCGTTCTCGAACGGGTCGCTACCGACGTCGATGCCCTCCAGTCCGACCGTGTAGATCCAACAGAGCTGGCGATACGGAATCGGGTGACGAAGACACCCGCCGACTACGGTCACGAGACCCGAAACATCGCTGCACTCCGACGGGCCGAGGACGAAGTCGGCGGCATCTCACCAGGCGAAGACGTCGAGTACGTGGTCGTCGACGACGAGAAACGGTCACGCGACCGCGTCGCGCTGGCTTCCGAGGAGCCCGAGGAGTACGACGATGGCTTCTATACGGAGCTGACGGTTCGAGCGGCGGCTGGCGTACTCGGGCCGTTTGGGTATTCGGAGGAGAACGTCGCGAACGCCATCGACGATCACCAACAGCAGACGCTCCCTGGAGTCGACGCTATATGCCGGTGAGGACGAGCCGCCTACGAATGACCGAGTCGACGGCCGCTGCTCGACGCATACTGCGAGCACCGAGCCGCACACCGACGAGGAGTTCCACGCCGACCATGATCACGAACCATCGAGCATTCCAGCAGACGTACGTTCCGAGTGAGTTGCATCACCGCGAAGGCGCAATCGAGACGCTGACTACGACGCTCCGTCCCCTCACGGAGGGGCTCGCTGGCACGGACGTGTTCATCTTCGGGCCCAGCGGGACCGGGAAGACGACGCTCGCTAGGTACGTCGTCGACCTGCTCGAACAGGAGAACCCCGACCTAACCAGCGGGTACGTGAACGCGATGTCGAACGGCGCTCGAACGGATGCCCTGTACACGCTGACCCGAGATGCTGGCGTAACGCACGATATCCGGCGGCAGGGATCGACTGCTTCGCGGTTCCTGAGACGCATCCAAGACATCGACAGCCAGATTCTCGCCGTTGTCGATGAAGTCCACGTACTCGACGACTACGACACCCTCCAAGCCCTCTGGGAGGCGTCGAACGTGACGCTGGTGCTGGTGTGTGTCGACGAGGAACGGCTGTTCGCGGAGTTCGACCAGCAACTCCAGAGTCGGTTCGGTGCCGCGCCGAAAGTCCACCTCGACCGCTACACGACTGACGAGATGACGTCGATTCTCCACGGTCGAGTCGAGGCGGGCGTTCGTCCGGGGGTCGTCGAAGCGGATGTACTCCCGTACATCGCGGACCTCGCTGCCGGCGACGCACGTGCTGGTATCACGCTACTGCGAAACGCTGTCGAACGTGCCAGCGCCCTCGAGGCAGCAACAGTTACGACCGACATCGTCGACGAGGTGGAGGGTGACGCGTACGCCGACATGCACATGCACCGCGTCCAGGAGATGGGCACGGACAAACGGTTGCTCTACGAGATCATTCAGGAGGCTGGCGAGATCGACGCCGGAACGCTGCACTCCCGGTACGAGAACCAGGCCCAGAATCCAGTCACACGGTCGACTCGCCGGAAGTATCTCGGTCGACTCCGCGAGTACGACCTCGTCGACACAGAAGGCAGCGGGAAGGGGAAGCGGTATCTAAGCAGTTAACTCACGAATCGGGTTCCTCTCCAGATTAGCACTATTGACACCATCAAAAGTCGGTGGGATTGACGTGCGGGGTGAAGAGGTTGAATCTCATCGAGCGGCACGAGCTACGTGCATCCACACTGTCTCCTCGATCAATCATCGCCTTGTTCAACGAGTTCGATGTAGCGGCGTTCAAAATCCAGTAAGTCGGTTTCGACCATCTCGGGCAGATACCGACCAAGTGCCCACTGAGCGGCGGTGACAGCCGTTCCGGTAGCGAATGCTGTGTCACTACTCAAGAGATAAGAACCGAGTATGTTCATCCCAATGCTTGGAGCCATTGAAAACGGATTATTGACCGCTCGTTCTGCCCATTTCTCTCGTTCTCGCTCCTCGAGATACTCCGCATTGAGTGCCTCTTCGAACTCTCGCTGCGCACGCTGAAGGTCGTCGAGATCAGTCAGCCCAACGTTATCTCGGTGGACATTATCCGTGATAAGCATGAGTTCCTCGCGTAGGTTCTGGGTGACCGATTCTTCACTGAGTTCAAGGATTCTAGAAGCATCGAGTTCGCCGATGTCCTGACGGATTCCACCGGTAATGTCCGAGAACATCCTTACAGCTAATGCATCGTTGACGTGGGGTGTTTTTGGACCGAGGAGACGTGTAGATGAGTCGCCACCGTTGCCCTGAGGTGACTTCGACAGAGATGCCGCCAGTTCATCGTCGGCGTGGACAGTCACCAATTTTTGGAAGACTCCCTCGAGACTTGCAATTTTCAGTGGGTGCAGGGTAGTCGCGGCGTGATGATAGGTCGACCCAGTTAGGTGGTAATTGACGTCGGCGTGTTGTTTCAGTGTTCGGTAGACCTCGACAGGGAGGTTGTTACCGTGTTTGTGGATGTACCTTCGAGAAGAGTGTTCAGTCTCTTCGATACGTTCTTTCAACGAAGCCGGATCTTCCCCTATGGCCCTCAACCGTTGATTCAGTGCAGAATTCTCGTCATCTAGTTCGAGAGTCAGACCATTGCTGAATCCGCTCCGCATATCAGAGATATCGCGCGTCATCACCAACTGGGCGTGTTCCTCCAGAAAGTCAGCTCGTTCTTCGAGTCGGTGGCTTTGGCGCTGAATATTCGGCTTCTTAGATGTCCACAATGGGTTGTGACGCTCCGGGTTAGACAGTTTGTTGTGGAGCGCTTCTTCGAACGAACCGTGTGAACGGCCCATCGTGAATACGATTGGCCCGTCGGTGATTAGTGACGGATTCCGTTTCAGGGCTGTGTACGTCTCTTTGGACTTGAGTACGTGGGTTGCCCCGATTGCGACGACATCATTGAGAAGACACAATACCTTCAGCTTCCGCTCTATGTCGCTCGGACCGATGTCGAAACCAACCTGACTCTGGATATCCGGATCGCACTCGACGAACTGAACCCGTGCCGGGCCGAATCGACTGTCGGTCGCCGGTCGAATCCGGTAACTCATTCTTCCAGTTCATCATACATTTTTGAATGCTCGAATAAAAATCCTTCTCGGACCCCTACCTTCTCGTCTCACTTCACCAGGGGGCCCTCTACCCACTCACTAACCGCAAGAGTTGTTTCCTTTCTAACCCACATATTGCGGTGATGAGTCAGTTAGAGTTCCTCCTACAGGCGATTGATCTAAAAGATGTGGCCCGGAAGGGATGGGAACTTCGCGGGGTCGAAGCGCCGGAGCAAGTGGCTAGCCATTCGTGGGGGGTGACATTGCTGACGATGAATTTCGTTTCAGAGACAGAGTTGGACGAACTCCGCGCCGTAAAGATGGCAGTCATCCACGATCTGGGTGAGGCCGAAGCGGGTGACAAGGCAATCGGCGAGGTATATCAGGAAGTTTCCGACGAAAAGAAGATTACTGACGAAGTGGAGGCCTGGGACAATTTCGAAGAGATGGGCGACATCGGGAATTGGCGTGAACTCTGGGAGGAGTTCGAGAATGAAACCTCAGCAGAAGCTGAGTTCGTCGCCGATATGGACCTTCTCGATATGTGTCTGACTGCCCTCAAATATGAACGGGAACAACGGTACGACCCTTCGAAGAACACCGATGAATACGAACACCTAGACGGGTTCTTCGCAACTGCTGATAAGAAGATTCGGACCGAGATCGGTCGCGACCTCTACGAGTCGATTTATACAGAATATCAAGCGGCCAAACGGCAGGGTGCAAGCGACACGTAGCTAGTTTCTCCCCGGTATCCATTCGCTCTAAGTACCCTGATTTACGCCATGTATTCAGCGCTCCTACCGAAATCTGTAGCACCTTGAGGATTTCACTGAGGCCCCGGACGTGTAGTTCTACTTCGGGGAATCCCCGATTCCGGCCTCAGCTTTCGCTTCCTCCCAGCTGCCGAATCGCTGGATAATCGTCGTCGCGGACGGACTTCGGCTGCTTCGCTTGTGCCGGAATACCGACAGCTCCTCGCCGAACTCTTCGGCGGCCGCCTGGAGCGCTTCGATGCAGTCTTTCTTCGTGTACCGGATTCGCGGCTTCTCGTCGGCGTCGACGTGGTCAAGAGCGGTCAACCACTTCCCGTAGCGGGCGATGATGGTATTGTACGACGGCGAGATGTCGAGAGCCTTGTACTCCTCGACGGTCGGCTTGTGACCGAGTTCGTCGGCGGCTTCCTGGAGGGCTTCGAGACACGTCTGCTCGGGGATTACCACAGTTCTCTGCGACAAGTGGATAGGGTATAATTCTCTTGGCCCAGCAGCGGATGGATGGGTCGCTTTTGCCGTGGTAGATTGAGAAACTAGAGAAGTTCGGTTAGGTCACGTGAGATCCTCTAAACGGGTTCTAGACCTAGTTTGCGATTAGGCCGACTATCGCAATTAGAAGGAGGACGATGAGAACCCCCAGAATTGCGGTGGTCATGCTAATGTCGCCCGGGAGAGAGTCACCAGAATTGTCCGCATCAGGAGTTACTGGCTCTTGAACATCGAACGACATCGAAATCCCGTCGATCTGTTTAGCCATATCATCGTGTCCGACAGGCCAATACTGTATATCCGCGGTAACGGTCCGGCTACCGGTATTCTCACTAAACACTGACGCACGGATGCTCCGGATGTTACCAGGTTCAACAGTGAAGTCCGCAGTGACCATCCCGGCACCGCCTGACATCACATCAGACGCTCCTTCAATCTGCATTCCACTCGGGACTTGCATGGTGATGGAGACTTTTACCGGGCAGTTCGCAGTATTGGAAACCTTGAATCCGCCCGATATCTCTCCCGGCTCACCGCTTTTCAGCACCTTCTCGGGTGCATACAGCCGAGACTGAGACAGCGAGGGTTCTCCATCACCGGGCTGGCATTCCGAGGCGGTCGTAGTCGAGTTGTCCTCTTCTTGGAGGGAAACTGCTTGGTTTGCCGACGCGGCCCCGGCGGACCCCGCAAGAACGGACCCGATTATCAAAACGGCCAACAAGATGCTACCAAGTGATTCCAACTTACGCATGAGCGCCTGTTGACCCATCATCGCATTTAACACTTTTCAAGAAGGTGGCAATTTGGCTTTTTTCGGTTCTCTGTACCTGACTAAGACCTTGTCAGGAAATCCAATAATATATACTCTTGAGACGGTGTCCTGCCGAACAAGGGAATGAACGAGACATCTGAACGAATACTCGCTGTAGCCTTCGTACTCGCGGTTTCGATTGGGGGGATCCCGATTTCTGCAACTGCAGATTCTGCTCCCACTGCAAGTTTATCTTACTCACCCACAACCCCGAACCCTGATGACAACATCACTTTAGACGCGAGTGGGTCGACTGATGCTAATGGTGATATCGAGAGCTACGCATGGGACACGGACGGGGACGGTGAGTACGGCGAATACTACGACGACGCCGATAATGGCCAAACAGCACGAATCTCATTTGATACAGGCGGAACCTACACTGTTGGTCTGAAAGTAACCGATAGCGAGGGGAACATAGACACGATTACGGATCAGATTACTGTGGATAATCCTGCGCCGTCTGCGAGTTTTTCGTACTCCCCGAATACGCCGAACCCAGACGACACAATTACACTTGACGCGAGCTCGTCGAGTGACTCTGACGGACGAATCACGTCCTACGCATGGGACACAGACGGCGACGGTGAGTACGGTGAATACTACGACGACTCCGACAACGGCCAGACAACACGCATCTCGTTTGACACGGGTGGAACCTACACTGTCGGAGTGAAAGTAACGGACAACGGGGGGAAGTCTACTACGATTACGGACCAGATCACTGTGGATAATCCTGCGCCGTCTGCGAGTTTTTCGTACTCCCCGAATACGCCGAACCCCGGCGACAAGATCACACTGGATGCCAGTTCCTCAAGCGACCCTGACGGACGAATCACGTCCTACGCATGGGACACAGATGGTGACGGTGAGTACGGCGAATACTACGATGACTCTGACAATGGCGAGACAACACATGTTTCATTCAGTACTGGCGGAACCTACACCGTCGGTTTGAAGATTACCGATAATGGCGGCAAAACCACCACGACGACAAAACAAGTTACTGTGGATAATCCTGCGCCGTCTGCGAGTTTTTCGTACTCCCCGAATACGCCGAACCCAGACGACAAAATCACACTGGATGCCAGTTCCTCAAGCGACCCTGACGGACGAATCACGTCCTACGCATGGGACACAGATGGTGACGGTGAGTACGGCGAATACTACGATGACTCTGACAATGGCGAGACAACACATGTTTCATTCAGTACTGGCGGAACCTACACCGTCGGTTTGAAGATTACCGATAATGGCGGAAAGACCGTCACAACTACGAAGCAGATCACTGTCGAAAACCCAAAGCCCACAGCCGAATTCACGTACTCTGGTTCTTCTACCGATGGTCTCACCGTTCAATTGAACGGAGCCCACTCGTCTGACCCTGACGGACGAATTACGGAATACGACTGGTACATCGGCGGTGAACACGAAGCCTCAGGGCAGACACCAAGCCTCAGTTTCTACGAGAAGGGATCTTACACGGTCAAGCTCGTCGTCACTGACAACGGCGGCGCAGAAGCCTCGGTGACCAATACGGTGAGCGTGAGCGAGTCACCCATCGCGGAGTTCACTGCACCGTCCAATCCGATTGCGGTTGGGAACGATCTGTCGCTATCAGCTACCTCTTCTTACGATCCGGATGGAACGATTAACTCCTACGAGTGGACTTTCGCCGATGGAACGACTAAAATCGGCGACTCCGTTACGAAGCAGTTCACTGAACCCGGACAGTATACGATAGAGCTCGCAGTTACGGACGATACCGGAAACGTCGGAACAGCCGAACGAACGGTACAAGTCGAAGTTCCGCCTGACGTCTCCGTCTCCTGGAAACCGACTGAACCGGCTGACGATCAACCAGTCGCATTCGAAGCCTCGTCTTCCTCGTCGATTTCCGAGTATCGCTGGGACTTCGACTCGGACGGGCGCGTAGAGGAGACTGGCCAGTCTGTGGAACACGCGTTCCCAGACGGTGGCGACAAACAAGTCACGCTCACGGCAGTTGGCCCCAACGGCCTCGAGGTTGACGTAGAGAAGACAGTCAGTGTTCGAGATGTCAAGCCGAAAGCAACGTTCTCGTGGTCGCCAGACATCCCCCGGAGCGGTCAAGACGTGGTCCTGACTGCGAATTCGTCGGACGAGATTCGGTCGTACGAGTGGGACTTCGACAACGACGGTGAGTTCGATTCGCAGGGCCCGAAGGTCACGCACTCATTCGCGAGCAAGGGGAAGCAGGCCGTCGTTCTCAAGGTCACCGACGAACACGGGGACACTGCATCCTACTCAGAGGTGGTCACTCTCCAGCGGAGTGCCACGTTCGAAATTTCGAGTGAAAGATCTGGAGTGAAACCGGGCGACGAGGTTCTCGTCCAGTTCGCCGCTTCGAACCAGCTACCTGACGAGCAGATTCGGACGAAGTTGAACCTCAACCTCCCAGAGAGTGGCGTTTCCATCTCGGGTGTCGACGGCGGTGATCTCGCGAGCCGAAGTAGCACGACGTTCATCACTATCGAACCTGGTGAAGGTGATAACATCCAACTCCGACTCCAGATGAACGATCCCGGAAACTACAGCATCACGGGAACCGCAGTCTACTACGTGGGTGACGAGAACTCAGGTGACCGTCGCACAAGCGAGGTCGGTGCCGCTGAGATCACTGTCTCAGAGCCGGAATCATCGGCGGAAAGCCCCGGATTCGGTATCCTTGGCCCAATCGTCGCATTCCTCATAGTCAGTTTGGGATTCCGACACCGGCTATAGTTTCTCAAGTACAACCTTCTAACCGGTAGTTATCGCGACCAAATGCCTCACCACCACACGGGAAATCCAGGTTACTACTCAGTCGCCAAATTCAACGGAGAGACACCAACCGAAATGGGCGATGAGGCTGTGGGACATCGGCGAGATGTCGAGGCTCTTGTGCTCCTTAACGGTCGGTTTGTGCCCGAGTTCCTCCGCGGCCTCTTGGAGGGCTTCGAGACACCTCTCTCGCGAGATCAATATCCAAATTCCACGGTGAAAGATAATAGTGCTGATTGACCGGAAGACCGCGGGACAGCGGCAAGTCAAGCGCCCCCCGACAGCCATGTAGAGTTCGGCTTCATCCCCTGTACCGTCGGCGACTGGAGTCAGGTTCCATCACAACACGGTGAACGGCAACCCATATTACGGTGCGGTGGTAGGCGAACACAATGTATCTCTACAGCCCTGATGAGATTGATCGGGAGCGTGCCCACCACCAGGCCGTCATCCAGGGCGCCAACGACGTCAACATCAAACGCATTGGGAACCTCGGCGAGCTGGCGTTCGAACAGTTCTGCCGCGAGTACCTCCCGGTCGAGATGTGGAACTGGAAGAACGAGGAAGCCATCCGGCGCTGTAACCCCGAGAGCTTCGCCGGTCACGACTTCGAGGTCTTCGACTACACCGTCGACGTGAAAACCTCGCGTGACGTCTCTGCGTTCCGGCCCGAGACGCTCCTCGACAACGACCCGGACGACGACATACTGGTGATGGTGTGGCACCGTGACAACGAGGACGCGCTCATCATGCTCGGCTGGGAACGCACCGAGACGCTGAAATCGAAGGTCCGCACTCAGGACGAGTACTCTGGAGAAGAGCCGGAGAAGCTCGCGCACCTCGCGACGCGGCCGATGAACGAGTTACACGACCTCGGGCCGAACACCGCTCACCTGAACCAGAAGCCGGAGAACCCCTTCCAGCCCGGCGACCGCGTCGTCAAAGCCGACGACGAAGATAGCTCGGTCGGCGTCGTCGTCGAGGTCCTGCCACCAGAGGAGAACGCGACGCTATTCGGCCAAGAGGTCGAGGGCGAAGTCGTCCGCGTCGCCTTCCCCAGCACGCTCGACGAAGGGCCGGGTGACTGGCGGACGATTCATCCGGCGAAGCTGGCGTCGTACTGTGTCGACCAGGAGATCCAGCTCTACGACTACAAACACACCAGTCTGAAATTCGCTGACCAACCGTTCACGGTCGGCGACTACGTCATCAAGCCCGACTACAACGATCCCGACTTGGCTATTGTCACCAGTGTTGCGGATGGCGAAGTGACGGTGGTCTTCGAGCACCTCATCGAGAAGGACTACCTGCAGCCCCAGCGCCTCGAGGACGTCTGCGAGAAACACGACATCAGCCAGTACTCCTTCGAGGGCAAGGATATGGAGTTCGAACACCAGTACTGACCCCAGTCTGGTCGTTTCGTCGTCCCTTGGCGGTTCCGTCGACCAGCTACTCGGAGTGGTGTTTGAAATCCTGAGGTATTCTAAGATCTACCACCTGTCGAAGCGCCATTGGTTACTATATTCACAGGGTTGCTTGTTCGATACATGAGCCTTACAAGCTTCCTGAAGAACGATGCAGACCTCCGTATCCTCATTGACCAGACGTTCGAGAAGCCCAAGATGAGGGGGGATTTTGAGCGCCGAGCAGAGCCGCAGACATCAAATTACGCCCTCATCGGGACCGCGTTCGACTATGTCCTCCGGTTCAAACTGGAGCGAGACTACGAGAGCGTAGATTCGCGGCCGTGGGTTGCTCAACAGGGAGTGACATTCGGAGAACTCGGCCACGACGAGGAAGAGATCGGCACGGACCGGCCTCTTCAAGATATACTAATCGACGCTCAAGAGCTTCACCAAGAGTATCTCGAATCTGGTGTTATGACCGATGACCTGTTAGCTGCGACCTTGGATCTTGCACGGCTCGATTGGATCTATCGATCCGGCCGGATTTCTGATGAGTTTGGCCAAGCCAGCGAGGGAGATATCCGAGACCTCCGCCAGCTGTATGAAATCATTCCAGAGAGCGAATTCACGGGAGCGGATACGGTTCTCCTGAACCCGACGTTTGGGTCGGCGTCATCATTGGTCGGAGGAGCCGACGCAGATCTGGTTCTCGACGATATGCTCATAGACATCAAAACCGTGAAAGATGGAACGCTGAAAATCGGCTACTGGCGACAGCTCGTCGGATACGCTCTATTAGCGGATATCGCTTCGGAGGAACTAGAACACATGCCGGAGTTCTCTGAAGTCGGGATTTACTTCTCCCGACACGGACAGCTCTGGGAGACGTCCACAGAACGAATCTACGAACACGAGAAGTACGAACAGTTCAAGAGTTGGTTCCAAGAGGAAGCGGAGGAGCACTTCTCAACCCCAGTCGCTGAGTAATTCTCAATAGCTGTCGTGATACGGCAGAGAAAATTGGAGCTAGGGGCGCTATCGATCGTTAAGCTATTTTTCAGCTTTCTCGTTGGCCACCATCTCGAATAGCGGATCGATGTCGGCCACAGTGTAGTGGCGAATCAACTCGTATAGGGCTCGAACTTCCTGGTTGTCTTGGTCTTGCTCCACTAACTCGAGATAGCGTTCTCCGAAGTAGGGGATGTCTTTGTTCGAAACCGTTGGGTCGTCAATCTCGCCAGTGTATTTCGGGTGGTCAACTCGCCAATCTCCGGGACTCAGGGTGTGCTCGTAGATATCCCAGTAGGTCTCGGTCGGCTCGTCGATGTTGTCCTCAAGTGAGCCTGGGGGGTCAAGGTTAATGATTTCACGCTCGCCGAGGACAGTTTGGACACGGTCACTGAGGGCATCCGACCCGGTCCGCTCTGCCCGCCCCGGAACGTGGTTCAAATCGAAGTCCCCCTTGAACAGCAGCAGATACTCTGGATCAGCAGCCTCCACGTATTCACAGAATCTCTCTATCAACTCGGCTTCTGACTCAATCGAGATACCGTCTCGAACGAGTACTTCGGACTTCCCAGGCTGTCCAGCAGCGGGCGCGTAGCCAACCCCAATACAGAGTAACTCAACGTGGTCCGAGTTATCAAGATCAAGCTCGGACTCCGGGACTGTCGAGATGGTTTCGATGTCGAAGGCGACGATTCCGCCATCGCTTAATTCCTTAAGACCAGCCGTCTCCACTGCCTCTCTATCCACGATATCCGGCATACCGTCGAGACGAGTGGCGGCCATGTTCCCGTAGTTCGATTTTAGCTTAGAATCCCCTCGATAGATATCCCCTCCAGCGTCCTCGAAAAGATACCACGCATCAGGCTCGATATCGTAGCCGTCTGTTTCGTCGGACCAGATTTTCAGCGTAGTCCTATTCCCCACTATATCCGTGAGGTGATACCGTTCGTTGCCGTCGTCGAACTGGTCGACGTGTTCCACCTTCCCAACGAGATCGATTGGTTCGTCATCGACAATATCTTCCCGCGTATTTTCTGGGAGCGGCATTCGATAAGCGACCCACTCCTCCGACTAATGTCAAACCTGTGCTATTGGTGGATTCTCCGCTCGTAATATTCGTAGAACATTATCGTTGCCCTGCTATGGATACAGCGATGCAGCTATTGCTCCGATTGCTGTGAACCAGACCGAATCTCAGAGGAAGTCTCTGCTGGGATAGATTTAAACCACTCCACCAGATACACTTTAGTATACTCAGTATACTCGGTGTACTGAACGGAGTTTGATCGAAACCATGGCTGAAAACACCATCAAGACCGACGACCGGGTCCACGAACGGCTGAAAGAACTGAAACGAGAATACGGCGCTGAAACATTCAACGACGTTCTCCGCCGTGAGTTGGGACTCAACCCTGGAACCGACCTAGACAAGCTTGCCGCGTTCCTCAACGAGGAACTTCGAGACGCAGTCCGCGACGTCGTCGACGAGATTGAATCGCTGGGAGAGTTCGAACGTGGCTACGAGAAAGAACATGAAATCGATTATCTCACGTTCGTCGCCGAGGACTCGGGACGGAAAGTGGCAGATATCGAGTTCCGAGACGGCTACTTCACGGTCCGATACCGTGACCAGAACGGGAAGATGCGGGACTGTGGAAAAGGAACCGAACGATACGAGGGAATTGAATACGGGACGACGGTTGACCCGAATGAACGATACGACGTCGAGGATGTGCTGGATTCCGTTCGAGAGAAAGTCACGAAATCGTTCCGACGCTGGAATCAGGAATAGACGCCACTATCTCTCCATCTGGCTGGAGCCGGATGCGGGTACGTTTCAGCTGCTACACGCGTAGCCCGCTATCGAACACGCACTCGATTGTGAGTGGTTCTCGCCCCCGGGAGAGAATTATGTCTGGTGCCCAGTCACCTGCAAATACAATGCCAACAGCGAGGTCGTCCCGATGACCTTCGAGTTCGACTTCACCCGTGACGTCGAGGAATATGACAAGCACGTGCGTATCAGCGGTGGTCTTGGATTAGCGACCGTGCCCGTCGTGGTCAAAGCGAATGGCGACTACATTCCCAAGATGGGTGAACACAACACGCCGCCCGATGGGTTCAACGACCTGATAGACATCCGCTCGTTCTTGTTCGGCAGCGTTTCCTTCCTCACCTCCGACGAGGACGAGGCCCGCATCAACATCGCAGAGTACGCCTGGGACAAGTGGATGCGGCTGACGAAACACCCTAAAGGCGACCAACTCACCATCAACTGGGAGGGAGACCTCAACACGGAGGCAGAAGCGACGGTCGGTCGACGCGAGTTCGCCGAGGAGGTGCTGGAGCGTAGCAACGACTTCTACTACTTCATCCGAGACGAATTGATGCCGTACTGGGAGGCCAACGACATTGGTCCGCATCCCGCAGAGACAAGAGCGGACCTGCGATGGTATCGAGGGCACTTTGCGCCACTCGCGATACAGTTCGGCCGGCACGACTACTGACGGTCCGAACCGGCGTTCGCGGCTGTGGTGGCGGACAGCAGGCCCCCGTCTGCAGCCGATTCGAGTCTCTTATTTCACTACGGAGAAGCCCCGTGATTATGGAATGTGTGCGGTGCGGTCTGGTCCCCGACGTCGCACCCGAACAGACGCCGACCGAAGCGATGGTCGACCACTACATCGCCGAACACGACCTCACTACGGCGTAGCTCGGGCCGGCTGCTCGGCGAGTGAGCATCGGCAGTCAAGCTACCGCGAGCCGACGTGCGCCACGAGCATCCCACTGAAGAACCCAGCACCGTGCCCCACGAGGTTCGTGAACCCGCCCTGATTCTGAACGCTCGCGGAGACGGTGGCGACGACGAAACTTCTGATCGGTTAGCGAGCCAGTTCAGGCGGAGTCCGCGCTTCGCTCCTGGCAGGTATCGACGAAGTCCTGAACCACGGTTTTGAACTCGTCGAGTTCACCGTTCGAGACAAGCGCCTGGAAGTCTATCGCCTTCGAGTCCCGAACCTCGCTCAGGGAGGAGAGTGCTCGCTGGTAGGCTTTGTAGTCTGCGACCTCCCACGGAACCTCGTCCATCGCGTCTCGTTTCTTCGGCATCATCGCGGGCCAGATCTGCACTTCTCCGTTGACGTTCGCGGTGAAGACACTGGGGTCACCACGGTACGTTCCCTGGTGGACGTCGACCTTGACCTCGAAGTTCGCGTTCTTCGCGCCACCGATGTCGACACGGTCACCGATCTCGTGACCGAACTCGTAGAGGTCCAAGAACGCCTCCGCGGCGGCTTCCGATAGCTCGCCGTTGTTCACTTTGCGCTCGAGATCCGCGTTCAGTTCATCCTCGTTCTCGACGAATGCCGGGCCAGTGCGGGACATCGACCTTTGGAGGACCCGACTTCTCAGGTAAATAAACTCCTCATCTATCGTATGCGCTTCGCCCACGGTGCCCGGCAGTTGGTGGGGACGCTCGCGACCTCCTCGCGATACGGGAGCGACTGCAGATTCTCCTCGGGTTTGAGAACGCAATCACCGTACGCGTGTTCACGAGCACGGCTGCCAGCAACTTCTACACGCGATTCGGTAGGATTGAGTAGCTGAACCAGTCGAATCCAGACCATCGTCGTGTGGACGGGGGCCGCCGATTCGTGTGCATATCTTGGGGATTGGTTCTCCTGGCAGACAACCCCGTGGGTTGCTGTGTAGTTGAGTATAGCCACGATTTGAGCAAGAAGTAACGTAACCTCGGATTTACATTATCTAGGAGAATTGGATCTGCTATGACAGAAGATCAGCCGGATGAGACCACACCTGCAGCATATCCCGTAACTGACGAAGACGAACAAATCACCATTCAGATTCTGGAACAATGTTTTGGTGATGAGATAAAATCGCATATCGACTCCAGGGACAAGGTCCCCAATCACGATGGGCACATAGAGATAGTAGACTCAGATGCTAGTCCTCTAGGCAGAATTGTAGTTCAAGTAAAGAAATTACCCGAGGGAAACAGCGACCCGCCACGGAAGCAGATTAAGACTAAGCACCTAGCCTACTGTCGAGCTGTAATTGAGCCGTTTATCCTCATTCTTGTAGATACAGAGGAGGAAGTAGGCTACTGGAAGCACATTACAAGAGACTGGTTCAAAAACGAGGGGCTTGATTCACAGAAATCCAAAGTGGTGCGGATTGACAAACAGAATTGTATCAGGGCTGATGATCAGAAGTACCAATCAGAATGGGCCCGGATAATAGAGAAAACAAAAAAGAAAGTTGAAGATTACGAAGAACTCAGAGAACTAAAGGAAAGGTCAAATCCAGCGATTGGGAAGGAAAAAGAGGAGTTTGAGCGCATTCATGAGTTCTTAGACGAGTACCACAGCCTTCTGGAAAGCGATTTTGAATCGCTAAAGGAGCAGAGGTTCGCCAACGTTTGGAAGTTTGGTTTTGGGAGCATAGAGTATTCGCGGGAATCGCTCCAATATACGCTATACCCGATATATGCATCCGAGAATGACGCACAGATACGGGAGATCGATCCCTCTTGGGAAGAAATCGAGAATTTAGGGGCGTCAAAGAGACGGGCCATCCCTCATGATAACCCGATTCATAGAAAACCGGAAGACTTCGCGTATGACGTGATACTGGACCAAGTTGAGGATCAAATTAGGGACCGTGACCTTGACCTATCAAAGAATCACTTCTCTGCGATGGAATATGTGTATGAATTTGTTGATAAATATTCTGAACTCCTAGGGTTAGAAGACCGAGACGAATATTCTGTTGAAGCGGTTCGAGAGGGATACTATCGGTATCTCCAATTTTGGTTGACTGAATCCATGAGCGACATCCTTCGAGATCACAACATCGGCGAGGTGGGAACAAGTATTGAAGGATATTTGAACTCAGATTTGGGAGAGCGAGAAGATCACCTCCATCAAGTTGCTTCTGTGAAAACGCAGGAAGCCGATAGTGACCCGCCCCGACACCGAATCCACGGGCCTGATTTTGATCAGGACTTACTTGAGAAGTTGATTGATTCACTCGCTGAGTCTCCTCTGAAAACCCTGAGGAAGCCCTTCCAAGATGAAGATTTAGACCGATCTGATGTAGACTCCGTTGATGGTATTTGGGACTTGTATTCTAATGAAACCTTATTCCAAAATGCGTTGACGTACTATACACAGTTTCCAAACGAGTTCCAAAATGTGGTATCTCAGAACTTCGCCTCAATACAGGATGAGCTGGAGTATCCTCCAACCAATTTCTTAGTTGTCAAGGTAAACCCGTCCAGCATGAAGGGGGGAAGAGGCAGAGGATGGAGCGTCGAGGAGTACTGGTTAGAGAGTGATAATGATGATCTACGCGTGGAGGTTCATCGAAAAGAAGATGATGAATTTCCTAATGAGGTCGATGATCCATTTGAGAGCTTCGAGTATGATGGAGTAGAATATACTGTTGCGCGATGTTCCATGGGTGGAGCATATAAAATCAGTGACGCAATCCGAGGGCGGTCTTCACTCTTTGAGGAAGTTTTGGACAAAGTTGAAAACGAGATCAGCTCCTGTTTGCGTGAGAAAGCCCCGGTAATTCAGCACCCCGAGATTCAACGTGACGGTTAGGGCTTAGGCCAATCTCTCCTTTTAGAATTATCAGTTAGCTCTCTACGTAAGCGAGGCATTGTTTGGAATGTGGAGAGCGGTGCGGGGTATTTTGGATTGGTGGCCTTAGCCACACCTACGCGGCCTGCTCCGTCACTGCAGTTGCGAGATCGACACCGCCCTTGGGGAGTTTGTGCGTACGGGTATCACCAGCTGTGGGCTGAACCTCAATGGTGGCTTTGCTGTCGTCGGTGTCGTACGGGTTCGCGAATGCCGCGAGTGCGCCGACGCGATGACCGAGAGCAGCACGCCGACCGAAGCGATGGTCGACCACTACATCCCGAACACGACCTCACTACGGCGTAGCTCGGGCCGGCTGCTCGACGAGTGACCATCGGCGGTCGAGCTACCGCGAGCCGGCTTGCGCCACGAGCATCCCAGTGAAGAACCCAGCTCCGTGCCCGACGAGGTTCGTGAACCCGTCCTGGTTCTGAACGCTCGCGGGGAAGGTGGCGACGACGAGGTACAGCGCAGCGAACGTCCCGAACAGGAGAATCACTGCGAGTCGGCGGTTCTCCTGGCCCCACTCGACGAGCCCGCTCACCGCGACGGAGCCGTTCCAGCTCGCGTAGGCGACGACCGCGAGCAACACGGTGAGAAGTCCCACCATCAGGATGCGAATCAGGCCATCGAACGTGGCGGCCCACGTTGCAAAGAGCGTGATACCGAACAGGCTGGTGGCCCCCATCGCGTTCTCCTCAGGGAATTCTTTCTCATAGGCACCGAGGATACGCATGAGGAGGAGACCGCCGAAGGCGGCGACGACTCCGGAGAGCCCGCGGCCGTACCCGATTGGAGCGTCGACGACGATTCCCCACGTTAGGTAGCTGGCGACGTTCGCGATCACCGGGACCGCGAGGAAGATAAGCGCGAACGCTCGGAAGAACTCCCGGCGGCGGTCTTGATAGGTATAAAGCGCGTAAAGCGGGAGTGTAGCCAGTATGTATCCGACGATGTTACCGAAAAGGTGTGCAGAGTTTGCGTGAGTGTACGCCGCGGTGTAAAATTGGAACCAGATGGGATTCTGGTAATTCAGGGCAAACAGATCTGGAATTGAACCTCTTGTTATGAACAAAAGAGCGCATGGCGAGAGGATTAGAATGACATCTTTAGCGAGGAGTCGATTATTTGATTCTTTCCCGAATAATATAATTGAAATTGCCCAGAGAACGCGCTCTAAGAATTCTTTAGAGATGTACAGGAGAAACCCAATTGGTATTAAGATCAATAGTCCGGAGAATGTTGCCAAGCCTGTAGCTGGACCAAAGACCGTCATCGCAGCTAGTGTAGAAATCAGTACCAGCAGTGAGAAAGTCGTTGAAATAGCTAAGATAGACATTACCTGATATATTGAAAGAAATATAAGCCCAGACACGGCAGTGGTTATCAAGAATGCATCATTTGCCTGACTAGTGGTAACTACATTAATCACCACCTCTTCCTGCTCGATATATAAAGCGAGGATTTGAAGAAGAAATCCCAGAGCAAAAAGGTAGAAGCCGACTCCTCGTCTGATTCGTTTGTTAATGTGGAAGTTTTCTGGCTTGAGTGCGTCAGAGTGGGATTCGATATAGTCCGTCCCGGCAAGAAGTAAACTCCCCTGTGCCGCAACAGCTAATCCATAGATACTACTACTTATTTTATAATTAGTAACTACAGCAATCAACCAAGCCAACAGCAACAGTGCAATAATACTGCCTGCAATGTACTTAGTCGCCTCATTTGCAGCCTCTTTCTCTGATGTAGAGTTGACTAATTCTTCCTCCGTTTCCGGCCTCTCGAAGAAGTCAACTAATACAAATGACGACCTTTTTGTTAAACGTTCTACCACACCCTGTCTGAGTTGCTCCCATTTGCAAGCAAATGTCAGTGCTGCATGCAGGGGGACCGAAACCATGTACAGTATCGCAATAAAAAACCACCGCGAAAGTTTCATTCTAAATCACCGTTCGGGATTGTGGGGTTTGAAATTATTGCATGATATAAAATATGAATACGAAGTACGTGACCACGGGCCATGCCCAGTCTCTTCGTCAGTCGGATTTCATTGAAATGCTACCATCATAATCGGTAGACAACATACAGAGGGTTAATGCGGATCAATCAGCCCTTAGTGTCAGTGACTATACTCGGGATGAAAGTTGATGCTCTCTACCACCAATTTGTTTCCCCACCTACCCGCGCCGCCTTTTCTAAGAATTTGTCTCCTTGAGTTTTGCTCGCCCCTCTGATGTAAGCCACCACGCTGGACTCCGACCGACTCGCTTGAAATCAAGTAACCCATCCTCTGAAAGGTTGTAGAGCCGTTTTCGCGCCCCCTCGTTTGAGAAGTCCAAGTCATTCGCAATTTCAGATGTGGACAAGAACGGGTCTGACGACTCTGAGAAGAGCGCTAAAATTTCGGCGTCAGATACTGTTTCCTTTCGACCGGCCATTACGTGCGCTCTCTCGCCGAATGCGTAAATTATCATAGGTTCAATAGTTGGACACAGCAAACCGGTTTGTTCGAAGCAACTAAGTGGTGCGCGATTAACCTTCTCGCACGAGGCCCACAAGCCATCTCGCAAAAGCGGACCTCGATGCTGGAGACATCAGGTCCGCACAGGGCCTCGTAACCCGGCTACGAGACCCATGCTAGATTCCAACGACGACGCTGAAGAGCGTTCCGGCGATGACGCACAGCACTTCGACTGCCCGAACTGCGGCGAGACCGTGCAGGCAATCACGCGCCGCGGGCCGACCGACGCGACCGCGAACCCCTGTGGCTGCTCGCTCGGCTCCCTGCGCGTCCGGGCTCTCGCCCCCGAGGAGGTCGGTGCCTGATGGCTGCCGACACCGACGACGTCGACTGGGGGACGGTCGGCTTCGTTCGCGCCAGCGACTACCGCACCCGCGTCCTCGACGCGCTCGCCGACGGCCCCGCCACCCCCACCACGGTCGGTGAGCGCACCGACCTCGAACTCACGCACGTCTCCCGCACCATCACCGAACTCCGCGACCACGACCTCGCGGAACTCCTCGTCCCCGAGGAGCGCACCAAGGGCCGCATCTACGGGCTGACCGACGACGGCGAGACCGTCGCCACGGAGGTCGACGCATGACCGCCCAGCCGTTTCCGTTCGCGTTCCGTGATGCCCGAAACCACGACCTCCACACCACCGAACCACCACAGACCGCCAGTCGAGGGGTTTCCGTTCGCGCCCGCTCTCGCGTTATCCCACCGGTCTAAAATTGGTTGGACCGAGAGGAGACCCCACATTTCTAAGATTCCGGAGCTAATTTGACGATAAACTTACTCGTAATCATCAAGAGTGCCGGTGAATTTCACGACATGGTAGAGGTTCTAGCTGAACTGGGAGATTGCCTCAAATAGCTCTTTGACCTCCTGATCAATTTCCTTGTTTGGTATATTTTTAGCTATTAATGCACCATTCTGTTCCTCATCATACCCAATCCCGACCACATCCGAGAAGACACCATCTAATACGGTCTTCATATTCGTATTCCTCAAGTCATAGCTACTCAAGCGATTTCGAATCTCTTCTTCGCTATCTGAATCAACGATATCAGCGATTGTCTCAGGGTGAATTAGATAAGACTCAATGCTGTACTTTTGCCAGACAAAGACATCATCAGGAGAGATCCCCAAGCCTGAGGCGAATTCTTCCCGTTTTTCAGTAGGGTCGTCGCCATCAGAATCCAGGACGAACAGGTAGGGAATCCGCAATTGATTTAGAACTCGGATATATTGTGTTCCGCTCTTCAGTTCATCACCCCCACCGACAATAACCTCAATCCCTTGATTTTCGAGAGGCTTGCCGAGAGATTTAGCAAATTGTTCAAGAATCGCTTTATCCGAACGTCCCTCCACAAATACTACGGCCTCAGACTGAACCAAATCGCTGTTATCGACACCAAGAATAGCTTGGCCATTCCACTCCTCGTCGTCCACACGATTCAGGATTGTCTCACCTCTGTCCTTACTTACGGCAACAATATCACCAACACGACTGTGGTCAACAAACACCTCTGAGTGGGTAGAAACTATAACTTGAGGTCCGTTGAATTTGTCAGCAACCTGTTCAAGCAAGTCAAAGACTTCCTTTTCAGCACCAGGGTGAAGATGCAATTCTGGTTCTTCGACCACCAAGAGGTCTGAGTTGTCCTCTGCAAGTATTATCTGGGTGAGAAGAAGGAGGATTTGGATAGTCCCTGAGGACATATTTTCCAAAGAAAACGTGGATGAGAACCCCTCTTCTTCCATGACAACAGTAAGTTCATTGTTGGCGGTTTCAGCCCACTCTAAGTGCAAATCAGTCGCGCCCTGCATTATTCGCACGAACGCATCTTTGATCTCTTGGAATTTGCGGCGCTCTGAACTTCTATCGATGGTTTCAAGAACTCTAACTAAGTTTTCACCGTCCGGAGCAATATCCATATCTTCCGACGGAGCGTAGGTATTTCGTGGCTTCCGGAAAGGGTCAATAAAGCGCCAAGATTGAACGGAGGTTGTGATGATATCAAACACGACTTCCGGTTTTCCTTCTGTATACTCTTGCCCGGATAACTCCCGAGGACCGGTCCATCCGTCCCGAAATTTTACTATGACATCTTGGTCAGCATTGTACCCATCGCCATAGTTTTGATACACCCTTGCTTCGCGGAGCCACCCGTTCTCACGGCACGTGTCCTGGAAACTCCCAGTGAACTGCTGGAGTATCCGATGGTACTCATCATCATCAAAAACCACGTGGAGTCCTAGATTTGCCCGGTTATTCAGATCTTTATCGTAGAGTCGGGGTATTTTCCAGGATTGGTTTACTCCCCCATTGTAGGTTGACTTAAAATCGGAGAGGGCATCCGTCACATTTGATTTCCCTGTATTGTTTTTCCCAACTAGTACAGATAACTCAGAAGGAGAGAAATGCTGGTCCCGGATGCTTTTGTACTTCTCAATCTCGATGTCTTTTATCCACATTTATTCCCACCTCGCGCAGAAGCTCTGAAGATTACCCTGAAAAGCTATCTCAGCCCAGGCCGAGAATGAGTAGACACTCGCACTCATTGATTAGGTATTCAGTTAGAACTCATATAAATCACCGGTAACATCTTGGACCCAATCTCGTAGGAAAGCAATGGGAAAATCAATAATAGAATTAGAATTTCTCCATGTTCCTACTTTATACGAAGCACTCAAGTTCACTTCGCTCAAGTCCGTCCGTAATTTTGCTCGTAATTAGATTATCTCTTCTACACTCTGTCTGGAGATAATCGCTGTATCTGACTTTACCGCTAGACCCCGCTGTCCTGTATTTTAGAGGAGGTGCCTCTGAACGAGCGTGATGAACTCAGGATATCCAGCTAATCGTCTTCTTCCAGAGTCTTAGTTGGGAGGTCGCCTTCCAGCCACTCACGGCCACGCTCTGAAATTTGGTATAGAGACTTCTCCTGGTCGTAATACTCAATCAAGCCATGGTCCATCAGTGCCGGAAGATGATCTTCTATACCTGATCGACTCCAATTGGTGTTCGCTTCCAGAGTACGAGGAGTTAGAACGAGTTCTTCATCTCCAGAGTTGTACAGCCGGCGGAGGATATCGTAGTCCATCGGCGTCATCCATGACGCGAGTTCTCGCCGGCGCATTACGTTGTCAGTCACTAGATGGCCATTTCATAATTTCCATGACGAGCGTTCTCGCAGAACTATCTTCGATTTACGTGGTATATTGTGCGTAACTACTAAGTCCTCCTCGCACAACACTCCACCTGACGAGGTGCCCTACGAATCCGTTGCTGGGCGATGGATCCATCAGAAGAATTCGCGAACCCCGCTGTCTGGGCAGCGGGTCCGCGTGGGGCCTCGTCGGAATGGGACGAGACCCACAATGTTAGAACACGACCCGACGCAAGAGCTTTCTGCTGAACAGCATCGTAACAGTCTCGAATTCGTGGAGGTCGATGAGTGATGAAAGAAGTCGAGGATTCCGACTGGATGCTCATCGGATACATTACCGCTTCAGATTACCGATCTCGGGTCCTCGACGCGCTCAATGAGAGCCCCGCGACACCGACGACAATAGGTGATCGGACGGGCCTCGAACTTACGCACGTCTCTCGCACGCTTTCGGAGCTACGCGAGCGCGACATCGTCGAACTCCTCGTTCCCGAGGACACCCACAAGGGCCGCATCTACGGCCTCACCGACACCGGGGAAGCCGCCGCAGACCGCGCGCAGGAGGTGGACGCATGAGCCGCATCGAGTGGCCCCAGAGCTTCGACCGCACCGACCCCCGCCATCGCGAGACGAGCTCGCGCTTCCAGGCGAGCATCGCGGGCACCGCCGAGGACATCGAGACGGAGATGGACCGCCTCAGCCCGCGCTCGTGGCGCGTCGACACCGGTTCCGGCGGCAGCCACACCAGACGGAACGGCCTGCCGAAGCACTCCGCGAACCCCGATGACCCTGGTGTCGTCCTCCGATGGACGGAAGACGGGGAGCAGTTCGCTGTCGCCTGCGACCACTACACCAGCCTCCGGGACAACCTCCGGACGGTCTACCTCTGGGTCCACGAGACCCGCATGCGAAGCCAGCGACCCGTCCAGACTGGCGAGAGCGAGTTCGCCGCCGCACGCCTCCCGCCAGCGGACGAAACCGCTCACGCGCCCGCTGCTAGCCCAGATGCACCACACAAAGTCCTCGACGTCTCCCCCGATGCCGACCCGGGCGTTGTCGAGGCCGCCTATCGCACGAAACTGAAACAGGCCCACCCGGACCAGGGAGGCAGCAGGACCGCCGTCCAGCGCGTCCGCACCGCCAAGGAGGCGATGCTCGATGAGTGACGCCGCCACGCAACTATCACCACCCATCTGGGAGAGCGACGACGCGACCGTCATCGTCGACGGCGAGGACTTTCCGGCCGCCACGAAGCGCTACGAGGGCGTGCAGGCCCGCGTCCACCAGTGCTGGGTCGTCCTCACCGACGACGGCGAGACGCAGGCGATTCCGCGCCGCCGCGTCCAGGAGGTGTTCGAGTCGTGAGCCGCGACCGCGACCGCCCCGAGCCCAGCGAGATGGGTATCCGTGACGCCATCGACCGCTACCTCCGGCGTCGCCGGCCCGACGCCACCGAGAAGAGCATCAAGGGGTGGCACTATCGCCTCAAACTCTTCGCGGAGTGGTGCGAGTCCGTCGACATCTTCGAGGTCGGCCAACTCCAGGCGTACGACCTCGACGAGTACTACGAGCTTCGCAGCGCCGAAATCAAGCCGGTCACCCTCGAGGGCGAGATGTGGACACTCCAGATGTTCCTCGAAGACCTCGAGGACCTCGGCGCAGTCGAAGAAGGCGTCTCAGATGCCGTCCGCATTCCCGACCTAGACCCGAGCGAACGCAGCTCCGACTCGAAGCTCGCCACTGACGACGCCCTCGCGCTGCTCACGCACTACCGCCACAGCGACGACGTCTACGGCACGCGCGGCCACGCCTACCTCGAACTCGCGTGGCTAACGGGCGCTCGCCAGAGCGGCCTGCGCGCCCTCGACATCCGCGACGTCCACCTCGACGACCAGCCGTGGGTCGACTTCCGGCACCGCCCCGACACGGGCACCGGATTGAAGAACAAACTCGCCGGCGAGCGGCCGGTCGCACTCCCCGAGGAAGTCGGCGACGTCCTCCGCACCTACCTCCAGCGGTATCGCCACGACGTCCACGACGACCACGGCCGCCAGCCGTTCCTCGCGTCCCGCACGGGCCGGCCTCGTGAGAACACGCTCCGGAACTGGAGCTACATCGCAACCCAGCCGTGCACGTACATGCCGTGTCCGCACGGGAAGGAACGGGAATCCTGCGAGTGGACGGACTACCACCACAGTTCGAAGTGTCCGTCGAGTCGCCCGCCCCACCACGTCCGAACGGGCGCCATCACGTGGATGCTGAACCGCGGCTGGCCGCCCGAGGACGTCGCCGAGCGCGTGAACGCCACGGTCGACACGATCGAGACGCACTACGACAAGGCCGACCTCGACGAGCGCCGACGCCGACTCCGCCAGCGCATGGAACAGCGCCGCCGACCACTCCTTGATGAACTCGACCTTACGGAGGACACCACCGATGACGACTAACGTTCAATTCCAAGATTACAACCCCGAAAGCTGCCGGAAAGAGCGGTGTTTCGACGCGCGCCCGGCCCGCTTTCTCGAAGACGGATACCGAGTCGGTTCTTCGGGAACCGAACTGGTTTTACTGACGGTCGTCGTCCGGGGAGACGAGTACATGT
>Ga0207754_100148_pt1 | contig 44509 bp, 50 predicted proteins | sample A23E1SouthBayCA_FD_187728 | JGI IMG/M metagenome (GOLD analysis project Ga0207754, IMG submission 187728) | Aerobic enrichment media microbial communities from Eden Landing Ponds, California, USA - A23 E1 (SPAdes) | ecosystem: Environmental > Aquatic > Marine > Unclassified | place: Emeryville...
GGACCTCACCGGGCAGCGGCTGATGTTCAACTACTTCCGGCTCGGCGGGGTCGTCTGGGATCTGCCCGAACCCCGCGAGGAGTTCTTCGAGAAGGTTCGGACGTTCGTGAACGAGATTCCGGACGCGCTGGAGGAGTACCACGACCTCATCACGAGCAACGAGATCCTCCAGATGCGGACGGTCGGCACGGGGATTCTGCCCGAGGAGGTCGCGAAGAACTACGGCGCCACCGGCCCGGTCGCCCGTGGCTCCGGCATCGACTACGACATCCGCCGGGACGACCCCTACGGCTACTACGACGAGCTCGACTGGGAGGTGCCCGTCGAGGACGGCTGTGACAACTTCAGCCGCCTGCTCGTGCGCATGCGCGAAGTCGAGGAGTCCGCGAAGATCATCGAGCAGTGTGTCGACCTGCTCGAGGACTGGCCCGAGGACGAGCGTAACATCCAGGCCAACGTCCCGCGGACGCTGCGCCCGGACGACGACACGGAGATCTACCGCACCGTCGAGGGCGCGAAGGGCGAACTCGGCGTCTACATCCGCGCCGACGGCACCGAGAAGCCCGCGCGGTTCAAGATCCGGAGCCCGTGCTTCTCGAACCTCCAGACGCTGCCGGAGATGAGCAACGGGGAGTACATCCCCGACATGATCGCCGCGCTGGGTAGCCTGGACATCGTGCTCGGGGAGGTGGACCGGTGATCCTCCAAACGGAGAGCCCGCTGCCCGACGTGCTCGCGGACCTGCTCGGACTGAGCGGGTTCGGCGTCGCCGGCGAGTTCGTCGCCGCGCTGATCGCGGCGTTCATCGTCGGCAACGTGATGCTCGCGATGACCGGCGTCGCCGGTCCATGGGCGAAACGAAAGATCACCGCGAAGTTCACTGACCGCATCGCCGCCGACCGGATCGGTCCCGCCGGTATCGGGACGATCCCGGCCGACGCGCTCCGACTGCTGTCGAAGGAGCTGATCGTCCCCGAGGGCGCCGATCGCCCGGCGTGGGACATCGCGCCGCTGATCGTCGCCGGCTCGGCGATGCTCGGCTTCGCGGTCATCCCGATGGGGAGCGGCATCCAGCTTGCCGATCCCGAAGTAGGGCTTGCCTACGTGTTCGCCGTCGCCTCCATCGCCAGCCTCGGCATGGTAATGGCGGGCTACGCGTCGAACAACAAGTACTCGATGCTGGGTGCGCTGCGTGCGGTCGCACAGAACCTCGCCTACGAGATCCCGCTCGTCGTGACGGGGGTCTCGGTGGTGCTGTTCACGGGCTCGCTCCGGATGAGCGAGATCGTCGCCGCCCAGCAGGAGACGCTGATCAGCGTGGGCGGCATCGCGATCCCCTCGTGGTTCGCGATCGTCAACCCGTTCGCGTTCGTTCTCTTCCTCGCGGCGAACATCGCGGAAGTGGGGCGTAACCCGTTCGACATTCCGGAGGCGCCGACGGAGATCGTCGCCGGGTTCCAGACGGAGTACTCCTCGGTGTACTTCGTGCTACTGTACCTGGGCGAGTTCCTCCACATCTTCCTCGGCGGCGCCATCACCGCGGTGCTGTTCCTCGGTGGCGCGGCCGGCCCCGGCCCGGAGAGCATCGGCTTCCTCTGGTTCGTGGTGAAGATCTGGGCGTTCTTCCTGCTCACGCAGTGGCTGCGCTCGGCGGCACCGCGGCTGCGTATCGACCAGCTGATCGAGATCGGCTGGAAGGGGATGCTCGAACTCTCCTTCCTCAACCTGGTGCTCACGGCCGTAATCGTGGGGGTGGTAGCATGATCGGAATTCTGAAAGGAATGGCGACGACGATGAAGCACGCACTGGACGGCAACACCTTCACGGTGGAGTACCCGGAGGTCGCGCCCGAAGTGAGCCCGCGGTTCCGCGGGGTCCACAAGTTCAGCCAGGAGCGCTGCATCTGGTGTCGACAGTGCGAGGACGTCTGTCCGAACGACACGATCCAGATCGTGATGGACGAGCAGCGCAACGGGGAGGAGTACAACCTCCACGTCGGGCAGTGTATCTACTGCCGACTGTGTGAGGAGGTCTGCCCCGTCGACGCCATCATCCTGACCCAGAACTTCGAGTTCACGGCGGACACGAAAGACGAGTTCGCCTACAACAAGGAACAGCTGAAGAACGTCCCGTGGTACAAGGGGAGCGACCCCCTCGAAGCCCGCAATCCCGACCGAGCCGCGTGGGTCGGCGAGGGTGCGGGCGAGGTCGACTATCAGTAACACAATGGTCACAGAGACAATCACGTTCGCGCTGTTCGCCGCCGTGACGCTGGCCTGTGCCCTCGGGGTCGTCCTCGTGAAGGACCCCTGGCACAGCGCCCTCCTACTCGGCGGCGCGCTGACGAGCCTAGCAGTGCACTACGTGATGCTGCAGGCCACGTTCCCGGCGACGATGCAGATCCTCGTCTACATTGGGGGTGTGCTCGTGCTCATCACGTTCGCCGTCATGCTCACGCGAACTGAGAAGCCGAAGTCGGAGGTGTACAGCTAGATGGTCAGTCGACCAGAGCTCAAAGAAGACACGAACTACGTCAACGGACTGGCGGCATCGATCCTGTTCGTCGTGCTCGCCGCGGTGTTCCTCACCGCGAGCTTCGGCGAATCGGCCGGCTTCCCCGAGGACGCGTCGCTCGTCGCGGGGATCGGCTACGCGCTGATCGACCTGCAGGCGTCGGCGGCCGTCTCCGTCGAAGGGTTCCTCGCGTCGTTCGAGATCATCGGCCTCGTGCTGGTGGTCGCGACCGTGGCCGCCGTGACGCTGGCGCGCCGTCAGGGTGACAGCGCGGGGCTGTCGACGGCGCTCACCGACGGTGGGCAGCCGCGATCCGACGAGACGGAGGTGGAGAACTGATGGTCCCCGTCGAGTACTACCTCGTGCTGTCGGCGGCCGTGTTTTCCATCGGCCTCTACGGCCTGCTGACTCGCGAGAACGCGCTGCTGTTCCTGATGTCGGTCGAGCTGATGCTCAACGCCGCAAACATCAACTTCGTGGCGTTCAGCCTCCAGTGGGGCAACCTCACCGGGCAGGTGATGAGTCTGTTCGTGATGGGGCTCGCAGCCGCTGAAGTCGCTGTCGGCATCGGCATCATCCTCGTACTGTATCGCAACTTCAAGGACGTCGACGTGACTGTCCCGCAGTCGATGAGGTGGTAAGATGGTAGGAGCATTCGACTACGCACCGGCGATCGTACTGCTACCGTTCCTCTCGTTCTGTCTCGCGGTCGGGGTCGCCCTCTCCGGGCGGGACCTGCTGCCGAAAGGCGGCGCGCTCCCGGGGATCGCGGCCACTGCCGGCTCGCTGCTACTCTCCGCATGGGTGTTCCTCACCGTCAGCGGTGGCGAGACGTACAACGAGACGATCTACACGTGGGCTGCGGGGGCGGAAGCCACCGGCAGCCTGAGCGAGCCGCTCGAACTGACGTTCGGGCTGCTGCTCGACCCGCTGTCAGCGATGATGCTGCTCATCGTCTCGCTGGTCGCGCTGCTCGTCCACGTGTTCTCACTTGGTTACATGAACGACGAGGGAGAGACGGGCCTCCCCCGGTACTACGCCGGGCTCGGCCTGTTCACCGCCTCGATGCTGGGGTTCGTCGTCGCAGACAACCTCCTGATGGCGTTCATGTTCTTCGAACTGGTCGGGCTCTGCTCGTACCTGCTGATCGGCTTCTGGTTCCGCCAGGCCGGCCCGCCCAGCGCGGCGAAGAAAGCGTTCCTGGTCACTCGCTTCGGTGACTACTTCTTCCTGATCGGCGTCGTGGCCGTGTTCGCGACGTTCGGGACGGCGAAGTTTGCGGGCGAGCACTCCTTCCCGCATCTGGCCGAAGCGGCGATCAACGGCGAGGCGACGGTGAACACGTTCCTCGGCCTCGAGCCGACCGCGTGGTTCACCGTCGTCGGCCTGCTGGTGCTGGGTGGCGTGATCGGCAAGTCCGCCCAGTTCCCGCTACACACGTGGCTGCCCGACGCGATGGAGGGTCCGACCCCCGTCTCGGCGCTGATCCACGCGGCGACGATGGTGGCCGCTGGGGTGTACCTCGTCGCCCGGATGTACGGGTTCTACGCGATCTCGCCGACGGCGATGGCGGTCATCGCGCTCGTCGGCGCGTTCACCGCCCTATTCGCGGCGACGATGGGGCTCGTCAAGAAGGAGATCAAGCAGGTGCTCGCGTACTCCACCATCTCCCAGTACGGCTACATCATGCTGGGGCTCGGTGCCGGCGGCTACGTCGCCGGGACGTTCCACCTGCTCACCCACGCGTTCTTCAAGGCGCTGCTGTTCCTCGGCGCCGGCTCGGTCATCATCGCGATGCACCACAACGAGGACATGTGGGACATGGGCGGCCTGAAAGACCGGATGCCCGTGACCTACTACACGTTCCTCGCGGGCTCGCTCGCGCTCGCGGGCATCGTGCCCTTCGCCGGCTTCTGGTCCAAGGACGAGGTGCTGTACGAGGCGCTCGTCCACGGGCTCGGCACGACGAGCGGCCTCGGCACCGCGCTGCTGGTGGCCTACGGCATGGGCCTGATCGCGGTGCTGTTCACCGGCTTCTACACGTTCCGCATGGTGATGCTCACCTTCCACGGTGAGCCCCGCAGCGAGACGGCTCGAGAGGCGACTGAGCCTGGCTGGAACGTGAAGCTCCCGCTGGTGGTCCTGGGGATCCTGGCGACGACCGTCGGGTTCGTCAACATGGTCCCGGTCAAGGACCTGACCGGTGCGAACATCGACTTCCTGCACAAGTGGCTCTACGGACCGAGCGAGGGCGGCTGGCCCGCGGCGCTCGGCACGGGCGGCGAGCACTACCACCACCTGCTGTTTGCCGACTACGGCGCCGGCATGGCGGCGGCTGATCTGCCGTCGTACCTCGTCGGGCTGCTCTCGCTGGCGCTTGCACTGTTCGGCGCCGGCGCGGCGTACGCGCTCTACGGTGGCGCCGACCCCGACCCCCACACCGACAAGCTGGGGAGCATCAAGGACGTGCTGTACAACAACTACTACCAGGACGAGTATCAGGTCTGGCTCGCGGAGGGCGTCGTGCTCCCGCTGTCGAAGGCCGCCGACGTGTTCGATCAGGCGGTCGTCGACGGCGTGGTCAACGGCGTCTCCAGCGTGAGCCTGTTCGGCGGGTCCCGGATCAAGCGGATTCAGGACGGGCTCGTAACCCACTACGCCGCCATGCTCACGGTCGCGCTGACCGTGCTACTCGTCGGGTTTGCGATCTACGGAGGGTGGTTCTGAGATGATCATCGAGACGCTCATCGGCTTCACGTTCGTCGCCGCGCTGCTCACGCTCCTCGTGCCGGACGAGGTCGCGAACCGCGTCGGCGCGGCGCTGAGCCTCGTCCCCCTGGTGGGGACGCTCTGGATGTGGACACAGTTCGACGGGAGCGGCAACGCCCTCACGGGCGGGACGCTATCCTTCGAGACGCAGTTCGATTTGCTGACGCTGTCGGGCTACCAGGTGCAGTGGTTCACCGGCGTCGACGGCATCAGCCTGCCGCTGGTGGTGCTGACGGCGTTCCTCACCACGCTCGCGATCGTGAGCGCGTGGACACCGATCGACGACCGACAGTCTCAGTTCTACGGGCTGATGCTGCTGATGGAGGCGAACCTCCTGGGGATGTTCACCGCGCTGGACTTCTTCGTCTGGTTCGTCTTCTGGGAGGCGACGCTGGTGCCGATGTACTTCCTGATCGGCGTCTGGGGCGGCCCACGCCGGAAGTACGCGGCGATCAAGTTCTTCGTCTACACGAACGTGGCGAGCCTGCTGATGTTCGTGGGCTTCGTCGCGCTCACCTTCGGCGGCCTCGGGGACAGCATCGACACGCTGGCGCTGCCGGAGGTCGCGATGGCGCTCAACGCGGGCGGTAACGTGAGCTCGTTCATGGGGCTCGCTCCGGGGACGCTGAAGCTGGTCGCGTTCATCGCGATGTTCGTCGGGTTCGCGGTGAAGGTCCCGGTGGCACCGCTGCACACGTGGCTGCCGGATGCCCACGTCGAGGCGCCCACGCCGGCGTCGGTGATGCTGGCGGGGGTGCTGCTGAAGATGGGGACGTACGCGATGCTGCGGTTCAACTTCACCATGCTGCCCGACATCGCGTCGGATCTGGCGATCGTGATCGCCGCCCTCGGCGCGTTCTCGGTGATCTACGGCGCGATCCTCGCGCTGGCACAGGAGGACCTCAAGCGCATCGTCGCGTACTCCTCCGTGTCGTCGATGGGGTACGTGCTGCTGGGCCTGGTCGCCTACACGGAGTTCGGCGTCGCGGGCGCGACGTTCCAGATGATCGCCCACGGTCTGATCTCCGGGCTGATGTTCATGGCCGTCGGCGTCATCTACAACACGACCCACACGCGGATGGTGGGCGACATGTCCGGGCTGGCCGACCGGATGCCCGTGACGGTGGGCATCTTCGTCGCCGGCGCGTTCGGCTACATGGGGCTACCCCTGATGGCCGGCTTCGCCGGGGAGTACTTCATCTTCGTCGGCTCGTTCCACTCGACGGTGATTCCGAGTGCGCCGCTGTTCACCGCGGCGGCGATGTTCGGCATCGTCATCGTGGCGGGCTACCTGCTGCTCGCGATGCAGCGGACCCTGTTCGGGCCGTTCGAGCTCGACGCCGACTACGAGGTCGGTCCCGCCCCGTTCCACGACGTGGCGCCGCTCGCGGTGCTGCTGCTGGCAGTGATCGCGCTCGGCGTCGCCCCTGACCTGTTCTTCGACATGATCCTGAACGCGATCGCCCCGCTGGTCGGAGGTGGTGCCTGATGGTGACGGCACCGCCGCTCACCCCGACGTTCCTGCTGGGGCTCACGGCGCTTGCGGTGTTGCTCTACGACAGCGTCTGGCCCGACTCCTCCGACGCGAGCGTCCTCACGGGTATCTCCGTGATCGGATCGCTGGCGTCGCTGGGCGCCGCGGGCTGGTTCCTCACCGCCGGCACCGGGCTGGCGACCGACGGCGTCTCGCTGTACGCGGACGCGGTCGTCGTCGACGGCATGTCGCTGTTCTTCACCGCGCTGTTCGCTGCGGTGACGATCCTGGTGTCGCTGGCGTCGTTCGACTACTTCGCCGGCAAGGACAACCAGGGCGAACTGTTCGGTCTGATGCTGCTGGCGGCGACGGGGATGTCGCTGATGGCGAGTGCGAACTCGCTGGCGACCGCCTTCGTCGCGCTGGAGCTGGTCAGTCTGCCGTCCTACGCGCTGGTTGCGTTCCTGAAGAACGATCGCGGGAGCAGCGAGGCCGGTCTGAAGTACTTCCTGATCGGCGCGCTCTCCTCGGCGATCTTCGTCTTCGGCGTCTCGCTGATCTACGGCGCCACGGGTTCGCTGCTGCTGCCCGACGTGGCGGCGGCGTTCGAGTCCGGGCTCGGTGACCGCGTCGGCATCGCCGGCGTCGGCGTGCTGATGGTCGCCGGCGGGGTCGCGTTCAAGGCCGCCGCCGTGCCGTTCCACTTCTGGGCGCCGGAGGCGTACGAGGGGGCGCCCGCGCCAGTCTCGGCGTTCCTCTCCTCGGCCTCGAAGGCCGCCGGCTTCGCGCTCGCGTTCCGCGTGTTCGTCGTCGGCTTCCCGCTCGGGCCTGCGGCGAACGCCGGGATCGACTGGGCGCTGCTGTTCCAGGTGCTCGCGGTGGCGACGATGGTGCTCGGTAACTTCGCCGCCGCCACCCAGGAGAACGTCAAGCGGATGCTGGCGTACTCCTCGATCGGGCACGCCGGCTACGTGCTGATCGGCCTCGCCGCGCTCTCGGCTGGGGCGAGCACCAACGGCGACGTGATGGGCGCCGCGATGGCGCACCTGTTCGTCTACGGCTTCATGAACACGGGCGCGTTCCTGTTCGTGGCGCTGGCGGAGAACTGGGGCGTCGGCCGCCGGTTCGAGGACTACAACGGACTGGGCGCCGAGAAGCCGTTCGCCGCAGTGGCGATGACGGCGTTCCTGTTCTCGCTGGCGGGCGTCCCGCCGCTGGGCGGCTTCTTCTCGAAGCTGTTCCTGTTCGCGGGCGCCGTCGAGGCCGGCCTCTGGTGGCTGGTCGTGATCGCCGTGATCAACAGTTCGCTCTCGCTGTTCTACTACTCCCGCGTCGTGCGGGCGCTGTGGTTCGAGGAGGGCGATCACGATCTCGGCGCGGCGCCGACCGCGCTGTACGCCGCGCTGGCGATCGCGCTGATCGGCACCGTGTTGCTGCTCCCCGGCTTCGGGCCGGTGATCGAGACAGCACAGGAAGCCGCGACGGCGCTGTTCGCCTGACCGCGACGCGCTCCCTTTTAGTCGTGGAGAACGCCACGCACCGCCGCTGAGAGCTCCGTGTCGCGATCCATCTTGATCCCGTCCGTCGTAGCGACGACGTCGGTGTCACCGACACGGATCCTGGTGGCGTAGCCGTTCTCGAACGTACAAACGGTGCGCCCGCCGTCGGCGAATACGGACGACTGACAGGCGGCTCCCTCGACCATGGCCTCGTGGACGGGGCCGTCGGTCCCCGGCTCGAGGTCGCTGCGGCGGTAGAGCGTGCCGCTGTGATCGGGGCCGTCGACGCTGACGCTCCGCAGCCGGTCGCCGACGACGCCCCGGCAGGCGTGTTCGAGCGCGCTCAGCCGTCGGTCGGCCGTGTTGTCCGCCGGTCGAACCATGTAGGTAGTTAACAATACACACAGTAATGAATCTATCGACGGGCTCCCCGCCAGACAGATACCCCCGGGGTGCCAGCTACGGGTGTGCACGCACGCGTCGCCGAGTTCGTCGATCTCGCAGAGGAGCGCTACGGGTTGAGGGTCGAACCGGTCGAGTTCCCCGAAGAGGGGACGCCGACGGCCGCCGACGCCGCCGACGCAGTCGACTGCCGCATCGATCAGGTCGTGAACAGTCTGGTGTTCGACGTGAGGGGCGAGCCGGTGCTCTGTCTCACCGCCGGCAGCAACCGCGTGAGCGAGAGTGCCCTCGCCGCGTGGGCCGAGGTCGAGGCCGACACCGTCTGGATGGCCGATCCGGAACAGGTGCGGGAGGCGACCGGCTGGGCCATCGGCGGCGTCCCGCCGATCTGTCACGAGACCGACCTGGAGACGCTGTTCGATCCGGCGCTGTCCTCCCGCGAGACGGTCTGGGCGGCCGCCGGGACGCCAACGTCGATGTGGGAGATCGATCCTGAACGACTCCGTGCGGTCGCCGCGGCCGACGCCGTCGATGTGACTGAGTGACCGCTGAGGCCTCCTGAACAGTTTTCCCCACGCCGACCGTTACTTCGATCATGGCCGACAGTGCCGACGACACCGTCCGCGTCTGGCTCGTCGAGCGGACGTACTCCGACGACGAGCAGAACATCGTGATCCTCGTGTACGCGACGCCCGACGGCGAGCGCTACCTCCGGAAAGAGCGAGCGCTCACGTCGTTCGGCGACCACCGCGACACCACCGCGGGCATCGACGCCGACCCGCGGAACCTCGGTGAGACTGACGAGGAAAAACGCGACCAGTACGCCAGCGAAGCGAAGCGCATGGCCGCCGGGCACGACCGGGACGACCTCATCTGACCGAGGTCAGCAGCGCCAGCCCCGGTCCGTGTCGTTCAGCCGTCGGCAGCCGTCCTCGGTGACGACCACCAAGTCCTCGATCCGGACACCGAACTCCCCCGGAAGATAGATGCCCGGTTCCACGCTGAACACCATCCCGGGTTCGAGTTCGCGCTCGTTCCCGTCGACGATGTACGGCGCCTCGTGTACGTCGAGACCCACACCGTGACCCGTGCGGTGGATGAACTGCTCGCCGTACCCGGCCGCCTCGATCACCTCGCGAGCGGCCGCGTCGACGGACTCGGCGGTGACCCCCGGCTTGACGGCGTCGACGCCGGCCTGTTCGGCCTCTCGAACAACGTCGTGGACCTCCCGGACCTCCTCACTGGGCTCACCACCGAACACCAGCGTCCGGGTCTGATCCGAGGGGTAGCCGTCCACGCGAGTGCCGAAGTCGAGCACCACCGGCTCTCCCGGCTGGATCTCGCGGTCGCCGTGGTGATGGTGGGGTTTCGCGCCGTTCGGCCCCGAGCCGACGATGGTGTCGAAGGAGACGCCAGTGCCGCCGTGCTGTTCGAGGCGGGTCTGGATCTCCGCGGCGAGTTCGGCCTCGGTCAGGCCGATCGCGTCCGCGCCCATCGCCCGCAGATCGCGGACGGTCTCGTCGGCGACGGCCGCCGCACGGGCCATGGCGTCGAGTTCGGCGTCGTCTTTCCGGATGCGGAGGTCGCGCAGCACCTCGCTCGCGAGCCCGAACGTCGCATCGGGGAGCGCCGTCCGGAGGTCCTGAGTGAACAGCGCCCACATCGTGTCGTCGACGAGGAGGTGGCCGCCACCGAGGCCGAGTTCGGCGGCGATGTCGGCGATTCGCGGCACGGGGTCGTCGGCGTCACCCCACGTCCGCACGTCGCCGATCCACGACTCCTGGCTGATCTGCTCGCCGTACAGTTCGGGCACGAAGAAGACGGGCTCGCCCGCGGCGGGCACGAACAGCAGCAGGTGTCGTTCTCCGGGCTCCTCGGCGAAGCCTGTGAGGTACTGGAGGTTCTGGCTGGGGAACAGGACGAGCGCGTCGTCGCCGCGATCGTCGAGTCGCCGTTTCGCCTCGCGGACGCGACGTTCGAACGCTTCGGTGTCGGTCATGCCCGGGAGTACGGCGGCCGGGAGGAATAACTGCCGGCCCCGGCGACTACTGCTCGATCTCCAGCAGGCGCGCGCCGCAGTCCGGGCACGCGTACGTGTACACCTGCGCGCGACGGCAGCAGGACTCGACGGTGTCCTCGCCGAGCTCCGGCGTGGCCCCGCAGTCCGGACAGCGCTCGACGAACAGACGCATGCCGGCGAGAATTCGGCCCTGCTCCTCGCGGTCGCGAGTGGGCCACTCGGGATCGCGCCCGGCCAGCACACCCACGGCACCGAGATCAGCGAGCAGCGCCGCCTGCGAGGGCCAGTCCGCCGCAGCGAGGCCACCGTCGGTCACGACCGTCGCGCCGTCGCGGCTCTCGACGCCGGGGTCGTCGAGGGCGAGCACGTCGCCGGCGGCCGCGGCTGGATCCGCGCGAGCTGCATCGATCCGCTCGCGCCACTCGGTGCCGGTTCGATCGGCGAGTTCGATATCGTCGCCCCCCGGCGGGTCCACCACGACGCCAGCATCGAGCAGGTACGCCTCCACGTCGACGGTCTCCCCCGGCTCTGGGAGCGCGGGCGCCTTCCCGAACCACCGGAGCACGCGATCCGGCAGGTAGCGCTTCGTGAGTTCGGGCGTCCCGGGAACCAGATAGCCACGCAGGTAGATGGCTGCCAGTGCGACCGCGAGCACGGCAGTGCCCGCGATTGGGGTGGCCAGTGCGGCGACGACAGCGGTGAGTGCCACCGCGATGGCCACGTTGAGCACTGTACAGGGGAGACACCGGTTCGCGCCCGTGTACTCGGGCTGGCTGACTCGCTCGACGACGGCGCGGCCGAGGGTCGACATTCGTATTCAGCATATAGCCGGAGAACATAAGGCTATCGGCGGTGGAACCAACCCAGCTACTGCAGGCGTTTGGTGGTCTCGATCAGCGGATGGCGGGCGTAGTCGACGACCGCCACGTCGTCGATCGAGGAGAGCCCCTCGTTCCGTGCGGTGTTCTCCATCCCCAGCGTCACGGGCTCGTCGGCCTCGACGACGATGACGTAGGCGTCCATCTCCTCGATCCCCAGCCGGTCGGCCGCGAGCGCGCGGTGGTGGCCGTCGGTCAGCAGGAGCAGTTCCTTCTCACCGGTCGCGTTGGCGATGACGACCAGCGGTTCGGCGAGCCCGTGTTCGAGTTCGTACCGCCGGCCTTCGAGTTCGTCGGCGTACACGCGGTCCTGTGTGGGGACGAGGTTGTCGAGGCGGACACGGCGACGCTCCTCCCGAACCGCAACGTCGTGGATGTGTTGGAGCGTCTCCATCAGTTCACCCACCTTCTCGGGGGTGGCGCGTTCGATCTGGCTCCGCACCACATCGGTGTTCGAGATGATCCCCGTCAGATTCCCCGCGTCGTCGACGACCGGGAGCTTCTGGATCCCCGACCGCAGGATGACGCGTGCGGCGTCGATCACGTCCATCTCGGGGTGGGCGACGACGATGTCCTCGATCATCACGGTGAAGATCGGGGCGTTCTCGTCGGCAAGCAGCAGATCCCGAGCGGAGACGAACCCTTCGACTTTGCGGCCGTCGGTCACCGGGAACCCGTTGTGGTCGCTCTCGGCGATCCGGCGGGCTACGTCGTCGACCGTGTCGTCGGCGTCGACCGTCGCCACCTCGCGGGTCATATACTCCTTGACCCGTGCTTTGGCACTCATTACCCCTGGTTGGGCCCCGGCGACGAAAAAGGGACAGGCTCAGGCGTCGTCCGGGTCGGCGTCCTCGGGGTCGACAGCGTCGCCGGCCGCCGAGTCGTCGCCGGCCTCCTCGGAGGGGAGCGCAATCGAGGCGGCGCCCTCGTGGGCGTAGTCGTACTCCAACCCCTGCTCGATCGAGGGGGCGTCCGGCGCATCCGAGAGCGCGTCGAAGAAGCGTTCGTTGACGACGTCCCTGACGATCTCCGCCAGCGAGCCGTTGCGCTCCGGTCCAGTCGCGCCGAGGATCCCGAGCGGGATCTGGGCGCCGGCCATGTCGGCGTGCCCGCCGGCGTCGCCGATGGCGCCGAAGGCGTCCCGCAGCGTCTCCCCGAGGTCGAGGTCGGAGCCACGTGCCCGCCCCGAGACGTAGATCATCTCGTCCATGAAGCCGAAGACGACCGTGATGTCGACGCCCTCCATGTCCAGCAGGCGCTCGGCAGCCTGGGCCAGCGCGTCGCGGTCACGGATCTCCCCGGCACACGTCGACAGCGCGCGCTCCCGGACGGTGCGGTTCTCGATCGCCGCCGCCAGCACCGACACCGTCTCGATGGAAAGGCTGGGCGTCTCGATCCGCGAGAGCGTGTCGGCGTCGACGTCCGGGACCAGCGACGCCGCGGCCGCGAAGTCGGCCTTCGACGCCTCGCGAGTGAACTCCTTGGTGTCGATCCGGATCCCGTACAAAAGCGCCGTCGCCGTCGTCGTGTCCGGCGACACGTCGAACCGATCGAGATACTCCGTCAGTAGCGTGCTCGTGGCGCCGACGCCGCTGCGCAGGTCGACGAACTCCCCGCCGACGGCCCCTCGTGGCGGGTGGTGATCGACGACGATGTCGATCTCGGTATCCTCGTGGAGGCTGTCGTTGACGCCCGGCCGGGAGTGATCGACCAACGCGACGCCGCCGTACGCCTCGATGTCGCCGGGGTCGAGCCTGACGAGCGATAGATCGAGCAGGTTCACGAGGGCACGGTTCTCCTGGTGGCTGATCTCGCCGTGGTAGCAGGCTTCGGCGTCGACGCCGATCCGCTCGGCCAGCTGACAGAGGGCAACGGCGCTCGCGATAGCGTCGGGGTCGGGGTTGTCGTGGGTGACGACCGCGACCGGCTCCTCGGCGTCGAGCAGCGCCCGACGCAGACCACGCGCGCGGTCGCTCTCGAAGCCGACCGTGCGGTCGAGCACTCGGTCGGCCAGCGCCGCCGTGGGGTCGATGACCCGGTCGGCGACCGCCCGAATCGCGTCGACGGTTTCGGGGCGTGCGGCCTCGCCGGCGTAGGCGATCAGCATCGCGTCGGGGAACGTCTCGCGGGCGGCCGCGGCGACCGCTCGATTTCGCTCGGGGTCGTCGCTGGCGACGAGCACGATGTCGGCCTCGGGCGCGTGAGCCCGCGGCTCGGTCGGATCGCCTTCGACGGCGGCGATGCTGGCCTCGCGGAGGCTCTCGGCGCGGGGTTCCTCGTCGGTGATGACCGTCGTCCCCCCGTCGGGGAGCCGTTTGAGGAGGTCGAAGCCGACCGCGCCACAGCCCAGCACCAGCCGGGTGACCATACTGTCTGCTGTAGGTGAGTGCGGGAAAGCCTTACCGTCGCGAGGTGCAGCCCTGGGGCCAGCTTGGGGTTAGGCGGACTCGATCACCAGTTCCGGCTCCGTCAGTCGCTCGCACTTGCACTCCGGACACCGACTGGGTGCTGCGAGCGGGTCGTCGAACCCCGAGAAGCCACAGTCCTTGCACGTCGGCGGCGCGACCAGCAGTTGCTCGTCGGCGTTGTCCAGCGACTTCGCGACGTGGCGGACGTGGTCGTAGACGACGTCGGTCGGCACGCCGAGGCGTTTCGAGAGCTCCCGCGGCGTCGCCGGCGCCTCGCGGAGCGCGTCGACGATGCGCTGGCGGGTGGTCGCTTCCTCCATACGGCTCCATAGAGGGACAGCCCCAAACGCCTTTCCGCTTCGTGTGCAGGGAAATGGAAAAAGGGTTTACCGCCTGCCCCCCGACCACGGCGCCATGAAGGCAATCGTCCTCGCAGGCGGGTACGCCACGCGACTCTGGCCGATCACCCGCAATCGACCGAAAATGTTCCTCCCCGTCGGCGAGGGAACGGTCATCGACGACGTGTTCGCGGATCTGGAGGCCGACGACCGCGTCGACGAGGTGTACGTCTCCACCAACGAGCGCTTCGCCGACGACTTCCGAGAGTACATTTCCGACAGCGAGTTCGAAAAACCCGTCGTCTCGGTCGAGGAAACCGTCGACGAGGACGAGAAGTTCGGCGTCGTCGGCGCGCTGGCACAGCTGATCGATCGCGAGCACATCGACGACGACCTGCTCGTCGTCGCCGGCGACAACCTCATCTCCTTCGATCTCGCCGACTTCGGCGACTTCTTCGAAGCGAAAGGCACGCCCTGTATCGCCGCCTACGACGTTGGCTCGAAGCAGAAAGCCGCCGCCTACGGCCTCGTCGATCTGGACGGCGACCGCATTGTCGACTTCCAGGAGAAGCCCGAGGAGCCAAAGAGCACGCTGGTCTCCATCGCTTGCTACGCGTTCCCCGAGGAGACGCTGCCGGAGTTCGACACGTACCTCGCCGGCGAGAACAACCCCGACGAGCCCGGGTGGTTCATCCAGTGGCTCCAGTCCCGGGAGGCCGTCCACGCGTTCACCTTCGACGGCGCGTGGTTCGACATCGGCACCCCGGAGAGCTACCTCGAAGCGGTCGCCTGGAAGCTCGGCGGCGAGAACATGATCGCCGACGACGCGACCGTCAACGCCGACCTGGGCGAGAACGTCCACGTGATGTCGGGTGCGACCGTCGAAGGCGGAGCGATCGACCGGAGCATCGTATTCGAGGACGCGACCGTCGTCGACTCGACGCTCCGTGAGTCGATCGTCGACACCCAGAGCCACGTGGCGGGGTTGGACCTCTCCGGTGCGCTGGTCGGTGCCCACTCCGAGATCGCGGACCGGGAGTAGCGACGGACGCTCGGCGCCTCACCGTGTTTTCGCTGCCTCGGTCCGGAGCCGCTGTTAGTTCGGCCCTCGCAGCCACGCGACCACCGGGAGCCGTAAGTGCGTCCGGGCGCTACGGAGGCCATGGGCGAGAACCGGACAATCGTCACCTGCCCGGCCTGTGACCTGCGTGAGACGTTCGACTCGCTGGGCGCGGCCCGCGAGGCCGTCGAGAAGCACCGCGTCGAGACGGGCCACGACCCGACGTGGGAGCTTCCCCAACTCGCTGCCGGGGTCCAGCGCGCCGGCGACGAGGCGGGGGTCTGCGGCATCCCCGGCCGTACTGACGCGGACTCGCCCCTGTATCAGGGCGAAGAGGAGTAAAACCGAAGTCGGGCGGCTGGTCCAGGCAGCTTCGCAGACTGTCGCTCACTCGAGTCGGGCGTCCTCGACGACGACGTGACCGCGGGTCCCCTCCCACTCGGTGGTCAGCTCCAACACGATCCGGCGGGCCATGTGCGGGCCGTCGACGACGAACGTCTCGAACTCCCCGCCCTCGCCCAGCACGTGAACGCCGTACTCCTCGTTGAGGCGCCGGAGTTCCGCCAACGCGTCCGCGTCGAGCGTGCGGCCAAGCCAGGACTCGTCCAGCCCCGCGGCGGCGACCTGCACGATCGTGATCTCGAAGCCGGCATCGAGCATCTCCTCGGCGAGCGTCTCCGGGTCGCGCTGCCACAGTGGCGCGAACAGGTCGATTCCGAGTCGATCACAGAGCCCCTCGATCCGGGAGGTCTGGTACTCGCTCTCCACCGCGCCGGCAGTGACGCCAGTGAGGTCGAACCCCGGCTCCTCGGCCAGCCGGCGCAGTTCGGCCTCCAGCGGTTCGAGTTCGGCGTCGCCCTGCGCGCCGGCGTCGACGACGTCGTCGGCGCCGAACGAGTCGGGTTCGACCTCGACGAGCGGGATACCGATGCTCTCGGCGGCGAGGCCCGCGAGGTGGGTCGCGGGCGTGTGGTACATGTACGAGTCACCCGCCGGGTGGACCGTCAGCAGTCGCCCGACGTCCAGTCCCTCCTGCTGGGCGCGATACAGCGCCCACGCGGAGTCTTTCCCGCCCGAAAACAGGCTCACCCAGGTCATGAAGGCGACCAGTCGGTCCGTGGCCATACCGTCTCCGGTTCGGGAACGGGGTCACCCCGGCCATCACGAAGTTTTTCATGCCTGAGCCGCCATCTTGGGCCATGAGCCGGCCCGTGACGACGTACCGCGGCGGCGGGAACGTCCGCCGGACGTTCCAGGAGCTCAAACGCCGCGGGGCGCAGGTGCTCGTGATCGGCGACGTTCCGGAGGCTGTCTCCCGCCGAGCGACGCGCCGTCTGCTGGGCCATCCCGACGAAGAGCGCCACCGAGTGCTCGCGCTGACCGACAGTGGCGTCGACGACGCGGCGTGGTTCCCGGGCGCGCACGGACCCGACGACGACGGGATCACGCTGGTCGGCGAACGCGAACTCAGGGGGGCTGCGGCCGCCGACCCCGCAACCGAACCGAGTCGCCCCGAAACCACCGTGCTCCGCCGAATCAACGCCGAAATCAGCGAGTGGGAGCCCGCGGAGACGCCGCCGCCCGCCGTGCTCCGCGTTGGCGTCTACTCGCTGGAGACGCTGCTCGAAGCCCGCGGGATCGACGCCGTCCGGACGCTCACCGCTCGCCTGACGAGTGCGGTCCGTCGAGTGCGCGGGATCGGGCACTACCACCTACCACGAGCGCCGGACACCGACGCCGTCGCCGATCTCGAACCCGTGTTCGACGCCCGGCTGGAGCTCCGTCACGCCGGGACTGGCCCCGAACAACGCTGGCACCTCCCGGACCGCGGTACCACGAGCTGGGTCGCGCTCGGTGAACCGTGATCGGGTTCGAGACCGCCGACCGCGGCCTCCGCATCGTCGATACGCTCGAGGAGGTCGAGTACGTCGTCGACACCGACGGCGTCTCCCCGGCGCGGGCGAGCACCGATCAGTTCCCCACCCCTGTCGACGACGCGGTCCGGATCCGGACTGACTGTCTTTCCTTGCCCACGGTAGTCGACTACCACCTCCGGGACGCAGACGGCAGCGCGCGCCGGGCGGTGGCGGGACAGGAGCAGTTCGTGACGGAACCGACGTTCGTCGAGGCGACGAACACGCCGATGAAGCTCTACCTCCGGATCGAGCCGCCGGCGACGATCAGCACCGCGGAAGCCGGCACGCGGATCAGCTTCGACGCGCCGTCGACGGTGCTCGTCGGGGCGCGCTCGCTCCATCGACGCCCCGCCGGCACCATCACAGTCCCGAAGACGCCAGCCGGCGTTGCCCGCGGGGTCTCGCGGTTCGCCTCGGCGCTCAAAACGACCTCGCCGGAACGCTCGTTCCCGACGCTCCGCGGGCATCCGCCCCTGCTCGAGTTCGGCGAGACGTTCGACGCCGACGGCTTCGAACGGCCGGCGACGGGCATCGAGATCCAGGTGCCCGACGATTACGCGAGCGTGTTCAGCGTCGCCCCGCTCGCGTACTACCTCGGTGCCGCGGTCCGGACCGGTGCCGGCGCGCCGCGGCTCGTCGCTGCCGACGAGACGATGCTCCTCCGTGGCGATCTGGGGGAGGCAGCCGCCGCCACGCTGCGCCACTGCTTCCTGCTCGACTGTGTCACCCGGACGGCGGGGCTCTACCCGGTGTCGCTCCGGGAGCGGGCGGCGCTGGCAGAACGAACGGCGATCGAGCCCGAACGGTGGTACGATCTCCCGATCGACCGCCGGACCGCCGCGTACCTCTCGGTGCCGCGGGAGGCGACCGAGGGTCTCCTCGACTGGCACCTGACCGCCGACGTGACGCCGGCAGCACAGAACGCGGCGATCCTGCCGTTCGTCGCCGACGACCTCGCGATCGTTCGGTCCCCGACGCCGCTCGCAGAGCAGTCCACGTCGACGGCGGAGCCCGACGGACTCGAGGAGTTCTTCCGGGCTGACGACGCGCGGGCCGAGAGCCGCGGGCGCCGGTCGACACAGAACGCCCACGCGGCGGCCGACTCGGTTCGCTCCCCGGTCGAGACGGACACGTACGGCCACATCTGGGTCGGCGAGCAGTTCCCGATGGGCGCCTCGAAACCGACGGTTGACGCCTACCGGCGACGGCTCGATCGCCAGCCAGCCGACGACAACACGACGACCGTCACGCTCGTCTGTAACGACGAGGCGATGCTCGAGGAGGTCGACGAGGAGCTGTACGGCTTCTTCGATATGCTCACCTTCGACGTGCGGAGTCACCACGACCTGACCAAGCGAGAGCTCCGGTCCGTGCTGGAGACGGAGACGAGCTTCCTCCACTACGTCGGTCACGTCGAAGACGATGGTGTGCAGTGCGCCGACGGCTATCTCGACCTGCGGACGCTCTCGGAGACCGGCGTCAAGGCGTTCCTGCTCAACGGCTGTCGCTCCTACGAGCAGGGACAGGCGCTCGTCGACGCCGGCGCCTTCGGCGGGGTGGCGACGCTCACCAGCGTGAGCAACGCGAAAGCGACGACGACCGGTCGGCATCTGGCCCACCTGCTCGACGCCGGATTCGACTTCCACGGCGCGCTGGACGTGATCCGCCGCATCCGGATCTCGCGGCAGAACTACGTCGTCGTCGGCGACGGGCGCGTCACGATCTCGCAGTCGGACTCCGGCACGCCGCTGTTGCTCACCTGCGACGAGCGCGGCCCGGACCAGGTGACCGTCACGTACCACGAGTACCCGACGGCGACGTTCAACGTCGGCTCGATGACCCGGCCGTACATCGAAGAGAACGGGACGCAGTATCTCGCCGTGGGGGAGATGGCGACGTTCACCGTCAGCTACGAACGGCTGGTGGAGCGGTTGAGCGACCACCGGATCCCCATCGTCGTGGACGGCGAACTGTGGTGGACGAACTCGGTCGATCTATCGACGCTCAGGGACCGACGGTAGTTCCCTGTCCGGCCGCCACGACGCCGGCGCCTTGCGAGAGCACCACGAGCATCGTGAACAGCACGCCGACCATCTTCGGGTGCTCCGCGAGGTACGCGGCCATGCTGGAACTGTTGGATTCCATATTCCATTCTTGAATTGAGGTAGCAAAAAATGTAGCGTAAAAATTCAGATAGGAAAACTATAACATAAGGACAGCTGTGATCGGCATCACAGCCGTCCTGAGCGCGCTTCGCCGGGCGTTACATGTAGCCCAGATCACGGAGGCGCTCCATGAGGTCCTCCTTGTCCTGGGCGCGGCCGGCGCGCTCGGTGGTGTTCTCGAGGTCCTGGTGCCACGCGGGCTCCTCTTCGCTCTTCTCGGTGGAGACCTCCGAGCCGAGCGAGCGGAAGCCGGCGAAGTACTTCGGCGAGACCGGGATATCGTCCTGCGTCAGGCCGTTGGGCAGGTCGTCGGCGTCGTCGGGGACGTAGCCCTCCTCGGGGTAGCCCTCGACGGTGTCGGGCACGACGTAGTGCCAGAACGCGTCCCAGACCGCGCGCTCGTCGAACTGCAGGATCGGCTGGATGCGGTCGTGGGGCGGGTAGATGTCCGGGTCGTGACGCGGGCTGAAGAACGTCTCGTCGGCGCGGGCCTCCTGTTCGTCCCAGCGGACGCCGGAGATGATGCCGTCGATGTTCAGCTCCTCGATGGCGTTGTTGAGCGGCACCGTCTTCAGCAGGTGGTTGCCGACGTACGTGTCCAGCAGGAACGGGAACGTGTCCTCCTCGTACTCGAGGATGTTCCGGATGTGGTGCTGGTTCTGCTCGTTGAGCGCCGAAATCTCGATGTCGTCACCCGGGGTGAGGTCGTGCTCATCGACGTAGGCGCCCACGTCCTCGTTGCGGGCGAAGTGAACGTCGAGGTCCCACTCCTCGGCCCAGTGGTCGACGAAGTCCATCAGCTCGTCGAAGTGCTGGTAGTGGTCGAGGAACACCGCCGGCGGCACCTCGAGATCGTGGCGCTCGGCGACCTCCTTCACGAAGTACAGCGTGAGCGTGGAGTCCTTCCCGCCGGTCCACATGATCGCGGGGTTCTCGTACTCCTCGAGCCCCTGTCGCGTCACCTCGATGGCCTTCTCGATCTTGTGTTCGAGGCTCGGGTAGTCCTCCGGCGATTCGCCTTCACCGTCCGTGTAGTCGACGTCCAGGTAGTCGGGGAACTCGCTCATCGTCTAATTAGATCTAATTACGCGCCGTGAAAGTTCTTGTGTTCGAACGGCGGCGCCGACCTGCCGTGTGGCTGTAGGCTCTCGGTTCGGGAGCTGCGCTCGCTGTTGCTCGCAGAAAACGACCGGCGCGAATTAGCTGATGAACTCGTTGTCCCGCCAGTTGACGCCGCCGTCCTCGCCGTTGCCCTGCCGGGGGCTCTCGACGACTTCGACGCTCGCGGGACGTTCTTCGCCTTCGACGATGCGGACCGCCTGCAGATCGTCGTCTTTCTCGAGCACCGCAGTCAGCGTGCCTTTCTCGGAGAGCAGTGCCAGTTCGCGGAGCACGAGGAACATCGGGAACCGCAGCGCGCTGTTCTGGAGCACCGTCTCGCGGTCGCCTTTGAAACAGGCGAACTCGACGAGTTCGGAGGGAATCTCTTCCTCTTCCTCCTCCTGGCCCCAAGTCGGGGCGGTTTTCGGCGGCTCTTCCTCGTACACTCGCGTCTCGGAGACGCTGGCTTTGAGCTGTGCTGTCGGCGTGTACTTGCCGATGTCGGCGTCCTCCGCGACGGCTTTCAGGATCAGGGTGTTGTTACGGCGGGTCAGTTCGACGTCGTCGAGTTCGGGCGGGAGATCCGGGTCCTCCAGAAACTCTTCGAGGTCTTCGAGTGGCAGTTCGAGGGTCGAGTGAAGTCGGAATACGCGACCATTCATTTGTTGGTGTGGGATGGGATTGGTGTGGGGTTCGGTGGGCGGCGCGTGGCGACGACCGTTCGAGTATACCCGTTCTAGGCCGTCTAGCCTTTTAGCTGTTCTTGCCTGGGTTCACGCGCTGGCGTGAACCGTCTCCGCGAGCTCGTCGCGCTCGTCGAGCTCGGCCAGGATGTCGCTGCCGCCGACGAACTCGCCGTCGACGTACGTCTGCGGAATGGTCTCCCAGTCCGACTTCTCCTCGAGCACGGACCGGTACTGCGGGAGCGCCGGCAGCACGTCGACGGTCTCGAACTCCGCGCGGTGCTGGGAGATCAGCTGGACCGCCCGCTGGGAGTAGCCACACTGGGGCATCAGCCGGTTGCCCTTCATGAACAGGACGACTTCGTTCTCCTCGAGAACATTCTCGACCCGCCCGCGGACTTCCTCCGTGGTGAGTTCGCTCTGGGAGTTCATTTCGGTACGAGGTAGGTGGCTTGCGCGGATAACGGTTGCGCCGCGGGGACGGTAGCCTTTAACCTCCGGCCCCTAAACCCTAGAGCATATGAGCGCGGCCGACTACGACCTCAGCGAAGACGAGCGGCAGGCCCTCGAGCTGATCCGCGAGAGCGGCGGCATCTACCAGAGCGACTTCTGGAAGGAGCTGGACATCTCCTCGCGAAAGGGCAGTCGGATCGCGGAGTCACTCGCCGAACAGGAGCTGATCCAACGGGAGGAAGCCGTCTACAGTGGGCACAACACCTACCTGCTGAAGCCCCGAACGCGCGACCTCGACTTCTCGCTGCTAATGGCCGGCGATATGCTCACTCCCTTCATCGGCGAGGAGGAGGTCGATCCGCAGTCCGACGCCTTCTCGCAGTGGTTGATGACCCTCGCCTACGAGGAGTACTAACCGATCACGGCTCGTGAACTGTCGCGACCTGCGTGTCGCGGCTATTGAGCCACCTGCCGTGATCGTGTTCTGACCTATCACGGCTCGTGAACTGCCGCGACCTGCGTGTCGCGGCCACTGAACCTGTTGCCATGATCGTGAGCTCACACCAAAAAGCGACGGCAAAGTACCCGGCTCAGCTCTCGACGCGGTAGTACATCCCTTTCGAGGCCGGCGCGGTCCGTTCGAACCCCCACTGCTCGTAGAAGCCGTCCACGTCGGCCATCAGGTTCACGTACGCTGTCGGCGGCGCGGTCTCGTCGATCCAGACCATCAGCGCGTCCATCATCCGGCTCCCGAGCCCCTGGCGCTGGTGATCCGGGTTGACGACCATGTCGCAGATGTGGAACACCGAACCATCGTCGCCGACGACGCGGGCCATCCCGACCGTCTCGCCCGTCCCGTCGACGACGGTCACGGCGTAGCTACTGTTCGGGAGGCCGCGTTCGACTGCCTCGCGGGAACGTTCGGCCATCTCCGCCGCATCCCTGAGTTCGAGGAATCGATCGACCGTCGGCGGCGACTCACGGAGTTCGTACGGCATCGAAAAATCGGCCCTGACTACTCCTCGGTGTCTTCCTCGTCCTCATCCGTCGGGAGCAGATCCTGTCGCGCCAGGTGGGTCTCGGTCTCCTCGGGGGGCAGGTGGACGTACTCCTCGCTCTCCACGTCGATAGTCGCGAGATCGACGCCGTGGGGATCCATCTCCTCGTCGTCGTGGACCGTGAGCGCCGAGAGCGCGAGGTCGACGCCGTCCTCGAGAGTCATGTCGTCCTCGTACTCGGCTTCGAGGTGGTCGCGGATGTCCGACCGGTTCGCGCCGACGGAGAGCGCGCGCCACTCGTAGGGCGTGCCGCTGGGGTCGCACTCGAACAGGCGCGGGCGCCCGTTGGTGACGCCGCCGATGATCAGCGAAACGCCGAACGGGCGTGCGCCGCCGTACTGGGTGTACTGCTGGATGAAGTCGGTCACCGTCTTCGCCAGCGTCTCGACAGTGATCGGCTCGCCGTAGCGCAGTTGGTTGGTCTGGGCTTCCCGCCGCGCCACGTCGATCAGTTTGCGCGCGTCGGCGACGTGTCCGGCGCTCGCGATGCCGATGTGGTCGTCGGCCTTGTGGAGCTTCTCGACCGAGTCAGGTTCGATCATCTTCGAGCGGCGGCGCTTGTCCGCCGCGAGCACGACGCCCTCCGGCGTTCGTACGCCGACGCTCGGCGTCCCGCGTTTGACCGCCTCGCGAGCGTACTCGACCTGGTAGAGCCGCCCGTCGGGTGAGAAGATAGTGATACCGCGGTCGTAGGCCTGCTGTTGTTGTCCTTGCATGGTTACTCCGTGTCGTGGACGGTCGCGCCGACCCACCCCGTCGGGGTGTCGACGTCGACGGCGCCGTTCCGGCGTCGGGCCGACAGTTCGGCGCCGTCGAACGCGACCTCTCTCTGTGTCGAAATGGGGGCTGGATCGCCTAAATAGCTTTCCGAACAGGCGGCGACGCTGCCGGAGACGCCGGAGATCCGCAGGCCGACCGGGTGGTCGTCCACCTCGTCGACACAGGCGATCGCGGCGCGCGCAGCGTCGACCTCGCCTCGGCGGGCCCGGACGATCGCCCCGCCGCTGCCGTCTTCGAGTTCGAACCGCATCAGGCGTAGGTCGGCGTCGGCGCTGCCCGGGTCGCCGAGGAGGTTCTGGCCGGCGTACCACAGCTCCCGCTGGAACGCGCGCCGGCCGACGCCGGCATCGGGCCACGTCTCGATCGCGACCGCGAGGTAGCGCCAGCGCGGCTGGAGATGTTTGGGGAGGTGTTTCATCGGTCGGCGACGAGCACCCCGTACTGATCGCTCACGAGCGTCACGTCCGAGACGGTGAAGCCGGCGTCAGTCACTGCCTCGACCAACACGCCGACTGTTGCCGGATCGTCGACCTCCGGGGAGAACTGCTCCTCGCCCTCGGGGATCGGTGCCGAGAGCATCACGTCGCCGAGGGCGAACCGTCGCGGGGCGAGGGCCGCGATGGCCTCGATCGCCGCCCGCTTCTCGTCGTCCGCGAGGTGGTGCATCGCGAAGTTCGAGACGACCACGTCGACCTCGGTGTCGACGTTCGGCTCGCGGAACCGCCCCTCGCCGAAGCTGACGTTCTCGTGGCCCGCGGCCTCGGCCTTCCGGCGCGCCTCCGCGAGCATCCCCTCGCTGATGTCTCGGCCGATCACCGTCCCCACGTCGCCCGCGAGCGCGAGCGCGATAGCGCCCGTGCCCGTACCCAGATCGAGCACCGTCTCCTCGGGCCCGGGGTCGGCGGCGTCGATCACCATCGACGCGCAGGCGGCGTACTCGTCGCTGTCCTGCTGTTCGTCGTACTCTTCGGCGACCGCGGAGAACCGTTCGGCGTGATCGTCGATGGAGCGCTTCATTCGTCGTCCCTCCCACGTTGGACCCCCGGGGAGATGAACGACTCGGCCAGGCGCGCCCGGTTGCGCGCGGCCAGCCGGCCCCACTCGGCCAGCCCCGCACGCACCGCGTCCGCGCCGAAGCCGATCTGTTCACCCACTGCCACGAGGTCGCGGGGCGCACGCAGGCGGAGGTGAGAGGTCGCCGTCGCGCTCACGACGTACGGGGCGTCGAAGTACGCCACCAGCTCCCGGAGCTTTCGGAGCTTTCGGAGTCGGCGGACACGCGTGCCGCCGTCGTCCCGTAGCACGGTGCCGAGGTCGAACTCGATGCGCACGTCGTGGGCGACGGCTTCCTTGACGAGCACGTGGTTCACGTCGCCCGCGCCGTCGAAGGGCTGTGTGAGCACGTCGACGCGGTCCTGCTCGACCGCGAAGCGATTGAGTGCGTCCGTCCCGCCCCGGACCAGCAACAGCGTACAGTCGCTCCGGTGGTTCCCGACGGCGCCGCTCGCCGCCTGGGGGTCCTGGGCGTCGATCTCGACGCCGCTGACCACGTCGATGCCGTAGCGGTCCGCCAGTGACGCCGGATCCGACGCCGCCTCGCGCGTGCGGACGACTACACCCTCGAAGCCGTACTCCGCAGCGGTCTTCACCTGTCTCGCAGCCGTAGCAGCGCCCGTGGGGTGGGCATAGACGGCCTCGTACGGACCGACCTCGCCGTCTCGGCCGCCAGTCATCACCTCTCTCGCCCCATCACCCGCGTCGTCGCTCGCATCGTCCCCGGGGTCGCTACCCGCTCCGTCGTTCACGCCGTCGCTCACGGCTCGAACCCCTCCGGATCCTCGGCGGCGTCGGCGACGTTGACCGCGGCGACGTTCTCCGCCACGTCGTGGACGCGGACGATGTCGGCGCCGTTTCTCGCCGCGAGCGCCGACGCCGCGACCGTGGAGTGGGGCGCGTCCCCTGCCTGTTCGCCCGTCAGTTCGAACATCGACTTGTGGGAGTGGCCAAACAGCAGCGGGCAGCCCAGCGCCTCGAACTCCCCCAGCCGGTCGAGCAGTGCGAACGACTCCCGCGCCGTCTTCCCGAAGCCGATCCCGGGGTCGATCACGACCTGCTCGCGGTCGACGCCGGCTTTCTCGGCGGCGAGCAGGCGCTCGTGGAGTTCGCGGATCGTCTCCTCGACCACGTCGTCGTAGTGGACCTCGGTGTCGGGATCGACTGGCGCCTCGATGGAGTGCATCAGCACGACCGGGACGCCGGTTTCGGCCGCGACGCGGCGCATCGCCGGATCCTGCAGCCCCTCCACGTCGTTGAGCACGTCGGCGCCGGCGTCGACGACCGCGCGAGCGACCTCGGGCCGGCGCGTGTCGACCGAGACCGGCACGTCGAGATCATCGAGCCGTTCCACGACGGGAACCACGCGATCCAGTTCCTCCTCGATCTCCACGGGGGTGGCGCCGGGGCGGGTGCTCTCGCCGCCCACGTCGATGAGGTCGGCGCCGGCCGCGACCATCGCCTCGGCCTGTTCGACGGCGTCCTCGATCCGTTCGTACTCGCCGCCGTCGTGGAACGAGTCCGGCGTGACGTTCAGCACGCCCATGACCGCGGTCCGGTCCTGTGGCCAGGGGAGGTCACGCGCTGGCGGACTGTGCTGGATCCCCAACTGCTCGCGGAGCTCCCTGCCCAGTTCGGAGAGACCCCACGGCTGGCCCTGCAGCTTCTCGGCGAGGCGTTTGAACTGCGCCATCGTCCCCGAGAGCACCACGTCGTGAAGTTCGCCGCCGGAACGCAGCGCGGAGGCTGAACACTCCCCGTCCAGCGAGAGCATCTCCTGTTTGAGGTACTCGGCCTGGCGTTGCTGGACGCGGGTGTGGAGCACGCGGTGGTCGGCCTTCCCGCGCATCCGCCAGATGCCGGGTTCGGAGACCTGCGCGTCCCGCAGGACGGTCTCGGCCTCGTCGATGGAGTCGACGCGTTTGGGCACCTGCAGCCGCGTCCACGTCGCTCTGGCCTCCGCGACGGCGTACAGCGAGCCAGTGACGAGCAGCGCGTCGTCCTCGCCGGCGTCGTCGCGGGCCATCGAGAGCGCGTTCGCGACGGAGCCGGTCGAACGCACCGTCTCGTACCCCTGTACCTCGAACGTCTTCGCGAGCACCTCGGGGTCCTGCGCGCGGTCGGTCGCGGGCGCGCAGGTGGTCACCTTCGCGCCGTCGGGCAACGCCACCGCCATCTCGGCGGTGTCCTTGTCGTGCATCGCGGCGACGACGAGGTGGCAGTCGTCGTAGTCGAACGTCGACAGCGTCTCGGTGACGGTCTCGCAGGCCTCGGGGTTGTGTGCGCCGTCGAGCACCGTCAACGGCGACTGGCCCATCACTTCGAAGCGCCCCGGCCAGTCGGCGCGAGCGAGGCCGCGCTCCAGCGCGGTGCGATCCACGTCGACGCCGAGTTCGTCACCGGCCTGCTGCGCGAGGACGCAGGCGATTCCGGCGTTCATCGCCTGATGCTCGCCGAGCAGCGGGATCTCGGCGTCGACGGACCAGTCCCCTCCAGCCACACTGACGGCGGCCTGCTGGTGGGTAACTCGGCCGCCGTAGCTCACGGTCACATCGGGGTGTGGCTCCTCGTCGCTCCCGGTCGCGCCCTCGCCCTGCCAGTCGTCCTCGCCGACGGTGATCACGCCGCTTGCGCCGACGTCCGTGGCGACCTCCCGAACCGTCGAGAGCGCGGCGCCCTCAGTCCCGGTGACGAGCGGCCGACCTGCCGGGGCGACGTGGACTTTCGTCTCGGCGATCTCCTCGACAGTGTCGCCGAGGACGCCCGTGTGCTCGAGCGAGACGTTCGTAACCGCGCTCGCGATCGGACCGACCGCCGAGGTGGCGTCGAGTTCGCCGCCCATCCCGACTTCGAGGACGGCCACGTCCACGTCGGCCCGCTCGAACTGCCAGATCCCCATCGCGGTGACGACCTCGAAGAAGGTGAGCGGCGCGCCCTCGGCGGCGCGGTCCACCAGCCACGGCTTCGCCTCCTCGACGAACTCGGCGACGGCAGACCGGGGCATCTCCCGGCCGTCGATCCGCACGCGCTCGGTCATCGTCTCGAGGTGGGGCGAGGTGTACAGGCCGACCGAGAGGCCGGCTTCCCGCAGCGCCGACTCGACCATCCGCGCGGTACTGCCCTTGCCATTGGTGCCCGCGACCTGGACGTAGGCGGGGCCATCGCCCTCGTTCGGGGATACGTCGACTGCCGCGAGCAGCTCCTGCACCGACTCGACCCCGGGGTCCACGCCGAACCGCCGGAGATCGAACAGGAAGTTCGCGGCCTCGTGGTAGTGCATGGTGGGGAGTGTGGCCGGTGGGCGTTTGGCCGTTTCGGACGCGGGTGGGATCGCTGCAGTTAGTCCCAGCTATCGATCTCGCTCGGGTGGTCGATCGGCACCGCCCGTGTCGTCTCGTCGGTGTGGAGGAGCACGTCGAAGGCGTCGCTGAGGGCCAGCTCGGGTTCGTACTCGTTTCGGGGGTAGCCACCGCCGAAGTAGCGGAACGGTCGCGCCGCGCGGAGGAACCCATCTAAGGGTTCGTCGTCGGAAGCATCTCGGACGCCGAGGAACAGCGGCGAGCCGTCGACGCGGGCAAGCGTCGCGCCGATCGAGCCTTTCGAGGCCGGTTCGACGACACAGTCCCGAAGCCCGAACTCCCCGTCGTCGTCCTTCGCCATCGCTTGGAACGAGCCCGCGGTGAACGAAAACCCCAGTGCAGCGTAGTCGTCACCGTAACGCTCGGCAAGACACTGCCCCGTCTGTACGACTTCCTCCCCTTCCAGCTCTGACGGCACGCGCTGGACATGGGTGTTGTGCGCCCAGAGTGCGATCCGGTCGTGGCGGCTCGCGTCGAGCAATCGTCCGACGCCGTCAGCCATCGCACGGTTCCGAAGCCGGCTCCCCTCGGCGATGGAGTCGGTGGCCCGGACCTCCACAGCGTCGGCCATCGTTTCGAGGTGCAGTTTCGCACGCTGGATGCCCCGCTCCGAGGTTGCGTCGACGTACTCGGCACGCTGGGTGTCGAGGCGCTCCCGGAAGGCATCGAGAAACGCGCTGGCGTCGTCGATTCGCGGGGCGAGAACCTCGTCGTCGTGCTGAGGGTCCAGTCCCCAATCGGCCAACATTTCCAGCGGTTCGCGGTACTCAGCCAGCAGATCCGGGTCCGCGTCGGCGAGGAACGGCTGTAGGGCCTCGGCACCGCCGACGGCGTACTGCGAGTCAAACCCGAAAAACCGTACCTCGTCCTCCGGGGGTCGGTCCTCGTTGAACTCCTTCATCCACTCGATCAGGCCCTGAAGCTCGGTCACGTACCACGGCCAGAAGTACGTCGCGGCGAGCGCGTCGGCGGCGGAGTCCGGGGCGCCCTCAGCACCGCGGACGTAGCGGTCAACCGCCAGCGTCTCGGAGTAGTTCGCTTCGAGACCGAACAGCCTGAGCCCGTGGTTCTCGACGAGCCGCCGGAAGAGGTCGGCCTTCAGCCGGAAGTGCTCGTGGGTGCCGTGGGTCGACTCGCCCATCCCGATGACCGTCGCGTCCGCCAGCGCATCGGCGACGGGGCCGAGGTCCCATGCGTTCGAGCCATCGCTATCCAGTTCGATCGCGTGGTGACTCAGCGCGTCGAGGGTTTCGGCATCAGCGGGGTCGGGCATTCTTCCGAGTGACTCGACCGGGCGTCAAAAATGTTGACGGATAGACTCGAACTCAGTCGTGTCGGAACGCGCGCTGGCCGGTCAGCACCATCGTCAGCCCCAGTTCGTCGGCGGCTTCGATCACGTCGTCGTCGTTCACGGAGCCGCCGGGCTGGATCACCGCCTCCACGCCGGCCTCGGCGGCCGCCTCGACGGCGTCCGGGAACGGGAAGAACGCGTCCGAGGCGACGACGGCGCCCTCGGCGGACTTGCCCTCGGCGTCTTTCTCGGCTTTCATCGCGGCCAGTTCGACGGCGTCGACGCGAGACACCTGCCCCATGCCGACGCCGACGGTCTCGGTGCCGTCGGCGATGAGGATGCCGTTGGACTTGACGTGTTTGAGCACCTTCCAGGCGAACAGCATCGACTCGAGCTGTTCGTCCGTGGGCTCGCGCTCGGTGACGACCGCCATATCCTCGCGAGTGATCGTCGAGCGGTCTCGCTCCTGCACGAGTCGCCCTCCGACGAGCGCCTTCTCGGTGAAGCGCTCGGTGCGGTCCGCAGGGCCGAGCGTGTTGTCCTCGGTTCGGTCGCCCACGTCCAGCACGCGGAGGTTGTCTTTCTCGGTCAGCACGTCGAGCGCGTCGTCGGTGTAGCCGGGAGCGACGACGACCTCCTTGAACGAGTCGACGATCTCCGTCGCCGTCTCGGCGTCGCACTCGCGGTTGAGCGCGACGATGCCGCCGAAGGCGGACTTGGCGTCGGTCGCGAGCGCGTCGCGGTACGCATCCGCCAGCGTCTCTGCCGTCGCACAGCCGGCGGGGTTGGTGTGCTTGATGACGGCTGCGGCGGGCGCTTCGAACTCCTTGATCAGGTTCAGCGCCCCGTCGGCGTCGTTGTAGTTGTTGTACGACAGCGCCTTCGCCCCCTCGTTCAGCTGGTGCGCGTGGACGACGCTCGGCTCCTCGCTCGCGTCGCTGGCGTACACCGCGGCGTCCTGATGGGGGTTCTCGCCGTAGCGCAGGTCGTTCTCGCGGCGGTTCGAGACGGACCGGCGCGCGGGCAGATCCCCGCGAACGTCGGTCGCGAGGTCGACGCCGACAGGGCGGCCCTGGTCGTCGCGTTCGATCTCCACGGCGCCCTCGGCGAACCAGCGGATCGCCCGCGGGTAGGCCTCGAACTCCGCTTCGTGGAGCACGCGCTCTTTCAGCGACGCCTCGTCGTCGTCCTCGAACACCGGCACGGTCTCCTGGGTGACGATGGGGCCGTCGTCGACGGCCTCGGTGGCGACGTGGACCGTCGCCCCCGTCGTGCGGACGTTCGCGTCGAGCACCTGGGCGTGGGCGTCCGCGCCCGGGAACGCCGGCAGCAGCGACGGATGGATGTTGAGTACAGTGTCTACACTGTCCAGAAATTCCGGGCTCAGGACCCGCATGAACCCGTCCAGACAGACCACGTCGAACTCGTACTCAGCCAGCGCGTCGAGCAGTCGGGCTTCGTGGGACTCGCGGGACTCGTCGTCGCCGCGCTCGACTGCGACAGTCGGGACGCCTCGCGCCGCGGCGTCGTCGAGCACCGGCGCGTCCTCGCCGTTCGCGACGACGATCGAGAGCTCGGCGCCACCGGGCGAAATGTCCGCAATGTGCAGAAGGTTTCGACCACGGTTGCCCGCGATACCGGCGATCTTCATACTCGAGTGGCCGGGCGACCGGCCAAAGAGCGTTGCGATCGCAAGCGAGTCGATACGCACGATCGAGTATAGATTCGCGGCTGTATTCGGTTTCAAACCCGAGACGTATGCACAGGCGTGGGCTGTCGTCGCCGCGGCTCCGGCAGGGTTTTGTGACTGCCCGGGCGAGCCATCGGCATGAAGGAGCTCTCCCGGTCATCCCCGTTGGCTGCGGTCTCACCGCTCGACGGTCGGTACGCTGGCAAAACCGCGGATCTGGTGCCGTACGCGAGCGAGGCCGCGCTGATCGAGGCGCGCCTGCGCGTCGAAGTGACGTACCTACTCGCGCTTGCGGACGCCGACGGCGTCGACTGCGAGGTCACCGCCGAGGAGCGCGCCCACCTCCGCGAGGTCGTCGACGGGTTCGACGCCGACGACGCCGCGTTGGTCAAGCAGATCGAGACCGAGGGCACAGAGGCGTTCGCGGCCACCCGTCACGACGTGAAGGCGGTCGAGTACTTCCTGCGGACCGAGACGCCCGAGCGACTCCACCCCTGGATCCACTTCGGGCTCACCAGCGAGGACGTGAACAACCTCGCCCACCGCCTGAACGCCAAAGGCGCCGTCGAGGAGGTGCTGTTGCCGGAGATCGAGGCGCTGCGGGCGTCACTGACCGAGATGGCGCGCGAGCACCGCGACATGGCGATGCTCGCCCGTACGCACGGCCAGCCGGCGACACCGACGACGTTCGGCAAGGAGATGGCCGTGTTCGCGGCCCGACTCGGCCGCGCTGAGGCACGGGTGCGTGCGGCCGTCGACGAGCTCTCGGGCAAACTCGCCGGCGCCTCGGGCACGTACGCCGCCCACGTTGCCGCCTACCCCGACGTGGACTGGCGCGCGTTCTCCGCGGCGTTCGTCGACGACCTCGGCCTCGACCACACCCCACTGGCCACGCAGATCAACCCCTGTGACGATCTCGCGGCGCTGTTCGACGCGCTCTCGGGGGTGAACAACGTGCTGCTCGACCTCGATCGCGACGTGTGGCGCTACGTGTCGGATCGCTACCTCGGCCAGGAGAGCGAAGCCGGCGAGACCGGCTCGTCGACGATGCCCCACAAGGTCAATCCGATCGACTTCGAGAACAGCGAGGGGAACCTCTCGAAGGCGAACGCTGATCTCACCTTCCTCCGTGACTACGTCACTTCCTCCCGCCTCCAGCGGGATCTCTCGGACTCGACAGTCAAGCGCAACGTCGGCGCCGCCTTCGCCCACTGCCTGATCGGCTACCGCAAGACGGCGACCGGACTGGGAAAAGTCGTCCCCAACGAACAGGTGATGCGCGAGGAGTTGGAGACCACCCCCGAGATCATCGGCGAGGCGGTCCAGACGATCCTCCGCCGCGAGGGCGACACCGAAGCCTACGAACGCGTGAAGGAGCTGACCCGGGGCCAGCGCGTGACGCTCGCGGATTTCCGGGAGCTGTTCGACGACCTCGACGTGGACGAGGCGGTACGCGCGGAGCTCCGAGCGCTCACGCCGGCGGGCTACACCGGCGTCGCCGACGAACTCGTCGACGAACTCGACTAACGGACATCGTCGTCACGCTCGTCGTCCCGCTCACGCTCGTCGACACCCCACGCCGCGTCGCTGCCCCACTCCTCGTGGCTCTCCGGGGCCTCCCCGGCACCGTTCTCGGCCGTGTCCGTCCGCGCCGTCCGCTCGGCCTCGTCACGGCTCATCGTCTCGCCGGCGGCCGTCTCGCTGTCGATGGCGTACCAGAGGCCGATCGTTCCGGCGACCGAGAGCACGATGAGGAGGACAAACAACGCACCAGCGGCGGGCATAGTTGTGAGACCGACCGCACGCCCGAAAGCCGTTTCGGGGGTAGATTTTTGCTCGGTTCGGCCAAACCCCTTGACGCATGTGCCCTCCGACGGACGATACGGGAGTCAAGCATCGCGACGACGGCTGCCCGAAGTGTGGCCACACCGAGACCGAGGTCGACGAGATCGCCACCAGTGGCACCGGTCTCTCGAAGATGTTCGACGTGCAGAACCGGAGCTTCAACGTAGTGAGCTGCACGAACTGCGGCTACTCGGAGCTGTACAAGGGGACGAGCTCCGGCAACATGGTCGACCTGTTCCTCGGGTAGCTACTTCGAAACCGCGGTGACGACGGGGATGTCGACGCTCTCGTCGACGCTGTCCGTCGTCGAGCCGAACACCACGCGCTTGAGGTGGCTCTTCGTCGGCGCGCCCATGACGATGGCGTCGTAGTACGCCGACTGCTCGGCGATAGCCGCCGCCGGGTCGTCCGCCTCGTACAGCCAGGTGTCGAACTCCTCGAATTCGCCGAGATAGCCCCGGGCGTCCGCGAGGTGGCCCGCCGCCGCCGAGCGTCGGTCGGCGTCGGCTCCGGTGGGTACGACGGTGAACAGCTCGATCCACGCGTTCTCCCGGTCGGCCAGCGCCCGCGCCACCCGAACCGTGAGTTCAGTGTGTGGCCCGCCGGCGACCGGGACGAGAATCGACGCCAGACCGTCCAACTCGCCGTTGCCGTTGGCGACGACGGTGTCGATGGGGCTGTTGCCGACGATGCGGTCGGTCGTCTCCCGGCGAAGCCCCGTGCCGGGCGACTCGGACGACGGTCGTTCCACGGTCACGACGTCGGCGCCCGCGTCGACGGCCTCCTGTGCGACGATATCGGCGGGCGAGCGCCCCGTGCCGACGGCGCTCTCGGTACACGCGAACTGGACCGGCGGCCCGTCGGCTCGGGCCGCCGTCGACGACCCTTGTGCGTCGGGCACCCGCCCGGGCGAGAGGAGGCGCACCGGCCGGTCGGCCTCCCTCGCCAGCGCGAACGAGAGTTCGCGTGCCTGTGTGTCCCCGGTGGGGTCGAGCAGTGTCCCCAGCACTGGTCGCCCGTTCCGGGGGCTGGTCCCATCCTCTCCCATACGCATCTGGTCTATTCCGGATCCACATAAGGGACCCGCAGTAATTCCGGAACGCCGGAGACGGGCCAGAAATTCCGCCAATTTCGGGCGTTTTAGCCGATTTGCCATCACAGGGCGTCCGCTAGCCCGCCGGCACGGAGGGACCCCAGGTTCCGCCACGCCCAGTAGCCGACGCCGGTCCCCATCAGTGCCGCCGAGAACAGGTAGCCGAGCAGCTGCAGGTCGAACACGTCGCCCGGCTCGGCGAGTGCGTAGACGACCCCCTCCCCGCCGAAGCCGACGACGAACAGCGTCGCGACGGCGGCGGCCACCGCTGCGACGAGCGCACGCGGCCCGCCGCTCGACGCTTCGAACACCACGACCGCGCCGACGAACACCGCCGCCGTCGCGGTCACGTAGATCGGGAGTCGAGTGGTGGTGTGGTGGACCGCGCCGTCCGCTAGCCCGACCACCCCGACGAAGCTCGCGGTGAGCGCGAGCGTCGAGGCGACAATCGGCGCGAGCACGCGATCCAGGCGCGCACTGTCGGCCGAACGCTCCCATGCGGCGACGAACTCGGGGCCCGACCAAAAATCCGCGTGTGACGCTCAGTTCGACAGCGGGCTATCGCCCCCGAGCAGTTGCTCGGTGGACTTTCGGAGGGCCGCCGCCGCCGCCCGCACCGACGTGATGTCGACGTACTCCCGCTCGGCGTGGGCGACCGCCCCCGCCCCGTCGGCGAGCCGGCCGGGGCCGAACACGACGGTCGGCGTCGGCGCGAAGTACGACGCCTCCGTGGCCGCGCCGAACGGCCGAACCGCCCCGTGCTGGCCGAGGCCAGCCCCATCGCCCGCGGCCGCCGCGGCGTCGGCGAGCGCGTCGACGACCGGCTCCCCGGGATCGGTCGCGAACGCCGCCAAAAACGGCGTCTCGCGCGCTGTCAGTGAGACAGACACCGACGGATCGGCGCCGATCGACCGCCTGAGCTGCGCTTCGAGCGCCCGACGGAATCCCTCGGCCGTCTCCGGCGGCACGCTCCGACGATCGACGGTGATGGTACAGCCTGCGGGCACCTGATTCGTCGACTCCCCGCCGTCGATCGCGGTGGGGACCAGCGTCGCCTCGCCCAACTGGGAGTGGGCAACTACGTTGTCGAACGACTCCAGCGCGTCGAGGGCACGCCCTGCGACCGACACCGCGTTCACTCCCGACTCGGGGCTGGCGGCGTGGGCGGCGGTCCCCTCGATCGAGATCGTTCCCTCGAACCGCCCACGCGCGGCGGTACAGACATCGAGGCCAGTAGGTTCGCCGACGACGAACGCGTCCGGCGCCGGGCCCGCCGCCGCGAGCGGGTCGACGCGCGCCCCCGCCTCGCCCGGGCCGCCGGGAGCGACCTCACCGGTCATCAGTGCGTGGGCGCCGGTGGAGAGCAGTTCTTCGTCCGGCGTGACCGCGAGCGTGAGCGTTCCCTCCTCGATCTCGGCGTCGAGGAAGGCGTCGACCAGCGCAGTCAGCGGCCCCTTCGCGTCGCAGGCCCCCCTGCCGCGAACGATGTCGCCGTCGCGCTCGAACCCGACGTGCGGCGAGACGGTGTCGAGATGCGTGTTGAACACGAGGTGTGGACTGCCCGCCCCGCGACTGACACGGACGTTCCCGGTAGCGTCGACGCGGGGGTCGTGGCCAGCCTCCCGGAGCACGTCGAGTAGCAGGTCGCGCGCGGCCGCCACGTCGCTCGTCGAGTCCGCCCTAACTGCGGCCTCCAGGAACTCGATGGGGTCGAAGCTCACGGCTCGCCCCCCGCGGGGAGCGTTCCCTCGAAGCGCTTTGCAGCGGGCCCGCGCAGCCGCGCCGGGCCGTCGTCGGGGACGGCGACGCCGAGGTCGCCACCCGGCGGGGACACGGAGATCCACCCCCCATCGGCGGCGTCGGGGCGTCGGCCGAGTCGTCTCGCTGCGGCGGCGACGGCGACGGCGCCGGTGCCACAGGCACGGGTCTCCCCCTCGACGCCGCGCTCGTACGTCCGCTGGCGGAAGCCGTCGGCAGCCGGCGCCGCGAACGTGACGTTCGCGCCCTCGGGGAACGCGTCGGCGTGGCGGATCGGCGGCGCGACGGCGTCGATCTGCACCGCGTCCACGTCGCCGACGAAGATGACGGCGTGTGGGACGCCGGTGTTCACGGCCGTCACGGACAGCCCCGCCGAGGCTGTGCCGGCGAGTTCGTCAAGTGTCGCGTCGATCAGGGGCGCATCGCCCGCAAGCGGCACCGCCTCGGGATCGAACGTCGGTGTTCCCATCTCGACGGCCACCGACCCATCGTCGACGACGGCGCGCCGGCTCCCTGCCGGGGTGTCGATAGCGACCGTCGACCCCGCCGAGCGCGCGGCCGCCCACGCGGCCACACAGCGGGCGCCGTTACCGCACATCTCGGCGACCGAGCCGTCGGGTTGGACCAGCGTCATCGTCACCCGCGCGGGGTCGCCGTCGTCCGTGAGCGAGAGGAACAGCACGCCGTCGGCGCCGCGACGGCCGCCGGCGCCGTCGGTCACCCCAGTCTCCCGATCGCAGTGGGCACGGGCGAAGGCGGCACGGTCCTCGACGGGCGCCGCGTCGGCGTCTACGACGACGAAGTCGTTGCCCGCGCCGTCGTACTTCTCGAACGGAACCGTCATCGGTCACGCTCCTCGGCCCGGCGGTTTCGGTCTTCCGGCGCGTCGAGCCTGGCTACGTCAGCGAGCGACTCCCGCCGGCGGAGCAGGTCGCCGTCGACGGTCACCTCCGCGGGCCGCGGGCGGGAGTTGTACGTCGACGCCATCTCGTAGCCGTACGCGCCGGCGTTCCCGACCGCCAGGAGATCACCCCGCTCGGGGCGGGGGAGCGGTCGGTTCTCACAGAGCAGGTCCGCGGTCTCACACGCCGGGCCGGCGATGGTGACCCCGACCTGCTCGCGATCGCTCGCCTTCGGTGCCAGGCTCCGAACCGCGTGGTACGCGTTGTACATCGCCGGGCGGAGCAGCGTCGTCATCCCGGCGTCGGCGCCGGCGACCACCATCTCGGGCGTCTCCTTCACCGTGTTCACCCGCGTCAGCAGGACGCCGGCGTCGGCGACGACGTAGCGTCCGGGCTCGATCGCGAGCGTCGCGTCGACCTCGTCGAGCGCCGCGCGGGTCGCTTCGGCGACGGCGTCGAGGTCGAGTGCGGGCGCGTCCGCACGGTACGGGACGCCGAACCCGCCGCCCACGTCGATCGTCTCGACCGGGATCCCCTCGGCGGCGAGCGCTCGGGCCAACTCTCCCAGCCGGCGGACGAGTTCGCGGTGGTCGGCGAGATCCTCCCCCGAGATGCCCGAGCCGGCGTGGGCGTGGATGCCGGCGAACTCGAACGCGCGGTCGATCCGGGCGGCGAGCGCCGGCGCGCGGTCGAGGCCGACGCCGAACTTGGGGTGGCCGCCGGTGACGACCTTCTCGTGGTGGCCGGCGCCGACGCCGGGGTTGACCCGGAGCCGGAGGCGACCGTCGAAGCCTCGCTCGGCGAGCCGGTCGATCGTGTCCGCCGCTCCCGCCGTGATCGTGAGGTCGCGGTTCGCCTGCCAGGCGTCGACGACGACGTCGAGATCCCCCGCGGGCGGATTGACCGCGGTGTAGGTCACCGCCGAGCCGGGAACGCCGGCGTCGAGGGCGCGCACCACCTCGCCCGCGGAGGCGCACTCGATCGCCAGTCCGGCGTCGTGGACCGTTTCGAGGGTTCGACGGGCGGTGTGAGCCTTCGCGGCGTACTGGATTTCGGCGTCGGGGAACGCATTTTGGAGCCGGCGGCAGTTCTCGCGGACTCGCGCCGGATCGAAGACGTACAGCGGCGTCCCGTACTCGTTGGCGAGGCTGGCCAGTCGCTCGCGGTCCCAGTCGGCGAGCCGGCGGACGGCGGGACCGGCGCCGAGGTCCTCCTGCTCGTCGATCGTGTCGTCGGTCATTCTCGGAGTGCGCCTTCGCGCTGGGTCGCTTCGAGCGTCTCCCGTTCGAGGCTCGTCGCGACGACGGCGGGCTTGTACGCCTTCCCCGGGATCAGCTCCGCCTCGGAGACCGACGACTCGACGTAGCGCTGGAACGCGCGGCGTTCCGGCGGCAGCTTCCCGTAGTGAACCTCGTCCTCCACGAGGTCGTACACCGGAATCCGCGGCGTGAGCAACGTATCCTCGGCGACGACGGCGTTCTCGCCGACGACGAAGCCCGAGGTGACCCTACAGCCCGCGCCGAGGGAGACGCCGTCCTCGACGACCACCGGCGCGTCCTCGACGGGTTCGAGCACGCCGCCGACGAGCGTGTTCGCGCCGAGCTTGACCCCCTCGCCGACCTGGGCGCAGGAGCCGACCACGTCGTTGGAGTCGACGAGGCTGTCGTCGCCGACGTGGGCGCCGATGTTGACGAAGCTGGGCGACATCATGATCACGTCCGAACCGAGGTACGAGCCCGGGCGGAGGACGGTGCCGTCGGGCGTGTTCCGCGTTCCGCGCTCGGCGAGGTCGTCGGTCGCCCGCAGCGGGAGCACGTCGTAGTAGTCGACGCCGCCGTACGTGCGGGGTCGAGTCTCACGCAGGCCGAAGTTGAGCAGGACGCCCTGCTTGACCCACTCGACGGCGTCCCACTCCGCCGGGCCGACCTGCTCGGCAGCGCGGTACTCGCCGGCTTCTAGGGCGGCGAGGAAGGCGTCGAGCGTCTCCAGTTCGCTGCTGCCGGCGTCGGGGGCGGTGAGTCCGTCCTGGTAGCGGTGCCACAGGTCCGAAATCTCGTGTTCGAGGCTCATTGGTGGTGAATGGTGGGTTGGTGGGGGTTCAATCCTGCAGTAGTTCGGCGAACTCGTAGCGTCCGGGATCGCGATCGACGAGGGCCACGGCGGCGTCCAGCGCCCCCTGGGCGAACACGCCGCGGTCGCCGGCGGCGTGGGAGAGCGAGACCGTCTCGCGGTTGCCCGCGAACAGTACCTCGTGCTCGCCGGTCACGTCGCCGGCACGGCGGGCGTGGAGGCCGATCTCGCCGGGGTCGCGCGGCTGCTCGCCCGCACGCCCGTGTTGGCGCGCGGTCAAGTCCGGGCGCTCACGCTCGACATCCTCGACGAGAGTGAGCGCGGTGCCGCTCGGCGCGTCGCGCTTCCCGTTGTGGTGTGTTTCGGTCACCTCCACGTCGTACCCCGGCAGGGCGGCCGCGGCCTCCCGAACCGCGCCTCGAAGCGCGGCGATCCCCCGCGAGAAGTTGCTGGCGTGGAGCACCGGCACCGACCCGCTCGCCTCGTCGAGCGCACCGAGCGGGTCGGCGTCGTGGCCCTCGAGCCCGGTGGTTCCGGTGACGAACGCGACGTCGTGCGCGGCGGCGGTTCCGGCGTACTCCGCAGTGGCTTCCGGCACGGTGAAGTCGACGACGGCGTCGACGCTCGCTTCATCGCTCAGCGTCGCGTCGAGGTGCGTGCCGACCGCGGCTTCGGCGGTGACCGATCCGGGCGTCCGGGCGACGGCGGCGACGACCTGCACGTCCGCGCGGTCGCCGGCGGCGGCGAGCAGTTCCTCGCTCATCCGGCCGCTGGCGCCGGTGACGACGATCCGGGTCGGCTCCGGGGCGCTTTCGGCCGCCATCAGGCGGGCACCTCCGGCGTCGGCTCCTCGGCGAGTGCCGCGAGCGCCTCGCGCAGGTCGGCGCGCTTCTCGGTGGAGAGCCTGGTGAGAGGGGAGCGAACGTGCGGCGGGTGGCCCTCGCGGATCGCCATCGCCTCCTTCACCGGGATGGGGTTGGTCTCGACGAACAGCTCGCGGACGAAGGGGGCGAGCTCGTAATGCAGGTCACGGGCGCGGTCCATGTGCCCCGCCAGCGCGGCGCCGACCATCGCGCCCGTGCGCTCGGGCTCGACGTTGGCGACGACGCTGATGGTGCCCGTCCCGCCCAGCGAACAGATCGGGAGGGTGAGCCCGTCGTCGCCCGAGAGCACCGAGAACGACTCACCCCGGGTGCGCTCGATTACGTCGGAAACGCGGGCAAGGTCGCCGCTGGCGGCCTTGTACCCCTGGATATTGGGGTGTTCGGCGAGTTCGGCGACCACGTCGACGGGGACGTTCCGGCCAGTGCGCGAGGGGACGTTGTAGACGATGCTCGGCAGGTCGACGGCGTCGGCGATCGTGCGGTAGTGGTCCAGGTAGCCCGCCGCCTCCGGCTTGTTGTAGTACGGCGAGATCAGCAGGACGGCGTCGGCACCGGCGGCTTCGGCGTCCTCGGCGAGGCTGACCGCCTCGTGGGTCGCGTTCGAGCCGGCGCCGGCGATGACCGGCACGTTCTCGACGGCGTCGACGACGGTCTCGACGACCTGTGCGTGTTCGTCGTGAGTCAGCGTCGCGGACTCGCCGGTGGAGCCGACGGGGACGAGTCCGTCGACGCCGGCGGCTTCGAGGCGCTGGGCGTCGGCGGCGAGTTGGTCGTGGTCGATGCGTCGGTCCTCCCGGAAGGGAGTGGTCATGGCGGGGTACACCCCGCTGAACGGCGTCGTCATTGGTGTGTCGCGGTTACGGGCGTTGGCAGTCGCTACGCGGTGCAGTCGGGAGTCCACCGACGACCGGGCGCGACACCGGCCGACAGCGGGAGAATCAGTGTTTGCGTCGTTTACCGCGGGCGAAGACGACGGCCGAGGCTCGGCGGGAGGCGTGCGCGCCGAGGCCGGCCGTCCGGGTCACGTCCGAGACGGGGCCGGCGACGAACATAACGGTTCTGCTCCGCCGTCGCCGCGAGACGGTGTTTTTTAACAGATGCCGGGAAACGAACGCATAATGACCGAGATTCACGAAGGCCAACGCGTCGCGGTGCTCGCCGACGCGCAGAACCTCTATCACACGGCCCAGAGCATCTACTCGCGCAACATCGACTACGCCGCGCTGCTCGACAAGGCGGTGATGGACCGCGAACTCGTGCGGGCGCTGGCGTACGTCATCCGTGCGGACTCGCCGGAGGAGGAGTCGTTCTTCGAGGCGCTGGAGGACATCGGCTTCGAGCGCAAGATCAAGGAGATCAAGACGTTCGGCGACGGCTCGAAGAAGGCCGACTGGGACGTGGGCATCGTTCTCGACGCGGTCACCCTGGCGGGGAAAGTCGACACGCTGGTGCTCGCCTCCGGCGACGGCGACTTCGCGCGGCTCTGCTCGCACCTGCGCCACGAGGGCGTCCGCGTGGAGGTGTTCTGTTTCGAGAGTTCGACCGCCGAGGAGCTGATCGAGGCCGCCGACGCGTTCCACGACATGGCCGATCGCGAAGAGGAGTTTCTACTGTAGGGTAATCCGCCCCCGGGCTTCGAGACGCTTTTCCCCGGAGCGCCCGCCGGTTCGCCCATGGCCAAGACCTCACGTGTGGATCTGCGGACGACGGCCGACTACCAGTTCGGCCGCGGCGCCGGCGACGCGCTGTTCCCCGCGGAGGCCCACCTCGAGATCGACTACTCCACGGGCGGCCGGCCGAGCCAGATCCACGCCCCGGACGGCCGGCTGGCGTCGATGGGCACCGACGGCCGGTTCACGCTCGGCTTCGCGGGCGGGCGGCGCCTCCATGACCACCTCGACGCCCCCGCCTACCGCGTCTACGTCGGCGACGAGTCCGAACCGTTCGTCCGCGACGGCGAGAACACGTTCGCGAAGTTCGTCGACGACTGCGGCTCGGCGATCCGCCCGGGCGACGAGGTGCTGGTGGTCCACGAGGACGGCGAACTGCTGGGCGTCGGCCGCGCGGAGCTTTCCGCGACGGGGATGCAGGATTTCCAAACCGGGATGGCAGTGATGGTTCGAGAAGGGGTCGAGGAGTACGTGGATTCCGAAGCGTAGTCGTTTCTGCGGGGCGCCGACTTACAGCCCCAGCGCGGTCACGATCGGGACGCCAGCGGCGACCGAGCCGAGCAGGTAGCCGCCGATCGCGCCGCCGTTGAGCAGCGGTAAGCCGGCGTGAGCCCGCCCGGCGAACACCATCCGCAGCAGGACGAACAGCCCGAGGAACGTCCCGACCATCGCCGTCAGCGCGGGGAGGTTCATCGCCAGATCGACGCCGAGATCGAGCGGCTTCGCGGGCGAGAAGTGCGCGGCGCTCGCGACGAGCACGGTCGGCATCACGGCGTCGCCGAGTCCGATGAAGAACGCGTCGCGGTCGGCCACGTCCGGCCCCTCGCCCTCGACGGCCGCCTCGTCGGCCGGTGAGGACGCCTCGGTGTCGGTCCCGTCCGCCCGGTCGTCGGCTTCGCTCCCGTCGCCGCTCTCGGCCTCCGGCTCGTCGTCTTCCGGCAGGATCGAGAACCCCAGCGTGAGCGGGATCACCAGCACGACCGGGACGCGGAGATCCATCACGCCCTCCGCGAGTTCGAGCATGTGTTCGGTGCCGTAGACGGAGATGGCGTCGTACACCGCGAGCACCGCGAGCAGGAGGATCGCCGGCAGGATACCGAAGCTGATCCCGAACAGGCCGGCGGCGCCGGCGCCCATCACCACCCCGGCGGCGTCGATGACGTACCACTCGGGGTACACCCAGAGCGCGACCGCGACCAGCGCCGACAGCGGAATCGCGGCGATGGCTGGGAGGAACACGCCGAGGACGTACCACGCGAGCAGGCCGCTGGTGAACACGACGAACGCCCGGACCACCCAGTCGAACTCGTACTTGAACGCTGCCAGCATCAGCGCCGTCATCACGAGGATCAGCCCGATATACACCAGGCTGTTCGTGGGGTTCTGTGGGTTCTCGAACTGCTGGTAGCCGCTGGCCTCGAAGGAGGGCACGAGTGCGAGCGCGCCCAGTTGGACGAGCAGGAAGACGAGCGCCGCGAACGCGGCCCCGCGGAACGCACGAGAGGTCATTGCCGGCCGTTCGCTCGCGCGGGGTTTGGCGGTTGTGGTCCGGCCGTGCTACCGTGCGTACAGCTTCTGGCCCACCAGCGCGGTGAGCCCGTCGCGGTTCGAGGGCGACACCGCGACGTAGGGTCGGGAGACGGGGCCGAACACGTCGACGACGCGCCCGACCGTGTCGAGGCTCTCGTCGACGACAGACTGGCCGATCTCGGGGTGGTCACCGTCCGGACAGCGCGCGATCGCGAGTCCCTGGGCGGTCCGGGCGACCGTACCGACTCGCTCCATCAGTCCCGGAGGATCGCGACGTACGCCGCGATCGCCTGTACGAGGTCGTTCTTCGTGGCGTCGTCGGCGCCTTGGACGAGCACACGCCCGCGGGGTTCGAACTCGCGGGAGTAGCTCTTGTCGCGTTCGACGACCGCGTCGTAGCCCACCTGCTGGACCGCCTTCGCGATCTCGTCGACCGTCGGGTCCTCGACGGCCTCGTCCAGCGGCACCCGCCGGCCCTCCGAACGACTGTACGCCGCGTCGAGGTACGCGGGGTAGACGACGTTCTCGATCATGCGAGAGCAGACGCCGTCGTCGGGGAAAGCGGTTTTGGTGCCGCTCAGTCGCGGCGACCGAGCAGCGCCGCGCCCGCGCCGAGGGCGGCGACGGCGGCACCGGCGCCGAAGCCGGGTCCTTCAGTCGTGGTCGGCTGCTCGGGCGTCGGCGTCGCCTCGGTCGTCGCTTCGGTCGGGGTGGCAGTCCGCGTGGCCGTCTCCGTGCCGACGCTCACCTCACTCTTTGCGGTCCACTCCGCGCTCGCGGCCGCGTCCGGGTGGAACCCTTCGGTCAGGTTCCGCGTCGAGTACACGACCGAGCGCGGCGCGGGCTGGCTCAGGTAGTTCGGGTCGACCACGACGCTGGCGTTGTTCTGCCCGGCGGTCGTCGACGCGTAGGGCTCCTGCGTGAGCAGGCTGGCCAGTCCTTCCTGCAGCACCAGCATCTCGGGGTTCAGTTCGAGGATCGTCTCGTCGGACACCTGGTAGGGGTAGGAGCTGTTGAACGCTTCGACGGCGAGGTTCGTGCCGCCCGAAACCTCGACCATCGCGTTGATGAACGTCCCGCCACCGACCAGCGAGCCGCCGCTGAGGGGGACCAGCACCCCGGGCGACTCGGTGTCGGCAGTGAGCTCTCGGGCGGTCTCGACGTTCGCGTTCATCCACGCGTTCGCTTCGGCGGCGCCCGCACAGTTCCCGGTGAGCTTGCCGATCAGCGTGGTCTTGTTCGCCACGTCTTCGATCGAGGTGGCCGCCTCGAACTGGTACACCGTCATCCCGGCGTCCCGCAGCGCGCTCACGGTCTCTTCCGGCACGATGTTGGCCGCGAGCACGAGGTCGGCTTCGGTGCCGACGACCGCCTCCGTGCTGTAGCCGAAGCCGCTGGCGGAGACGTTGGTCCGGCTCTCGGCGCCGCCGAGGTAGGCGGCGTTACTACTGAGACCGACCACCTGGTCTTTACCACCGATCTCCCACATCGTCTGGGCCGCGCTGGCGCCAAGGGTCGTCACTGTCTCGGGCGGCTCCTCGAGGGTCACCTCGGTGCCCGTCGCGTCGGTCACGGTCAGGGGGAACGAGCAATCCGGAACCTCCTGCTGCACCGCCGCGTCGGCGTCGGCATTCGCGTGGGTCACCGACGCGTCGGGCGCGCCGACGGCGCCGGCCGGCGCGACGGCCGCAAGAAGCGTACACAGTACGAGCAACAGTGTCGTTCGCGTTCGCATCGACTGCTCCTCGCACCTAGTGCAACAAGTATTTGTCTAACCCAACTCAGCTTTGGTACATGAGCGTGGCGAGGCGCGCGACCGGCTGGTCGGCAGGCTTAGCTGCCGCCC